>MDTC01136058.1_pt1 | contig 65709 bp, 44 predicted proteins | sample 811181 | NCBI WGS metagenome assembly MDTC01 (sample SAMN05326644, study PRJNA326480) | marine metagenome | isolation source: seawater | place: Pacific Ocean: North | collected 2011
CAGCTTCACCGGATTCTGTGAACATCTGATAGCTAATCAGATATTCGGGGAGAGATACAAGGGTGGGCTCCGCCCACCATGTGGCACATCGTTAATTCATAATGCGTCGGCTTAAACCGCCGGGCTTGTAGGGTGGGCTCCGCCCACCAAAACGACGTTAAAATCACTCGCCAAAATTCCCTTCAAATTCAACCTTCCCGGCCCAATCTCTTGGGTATAACCCTTGCCTGACATACCGATGGAATGAAGAAAACGGCCAATCAACAACCTGCTGACAAAATCCGTGCTTAACCGGGTTGATAAAAATGTATTCAATATGGCGATTCAAATCGTCTTCATCCCGGATCTGATGCTCCCAAAATCGCCGCTGCCATAACCCGGAATCCCGCTTGCCGCTGTAGCCGAGTGCTTTGCTGGTCAGAATTTTTAAACGTCCAATGCGTGCAGAATAGGCCGTATCATTTTCAGGCAGAGTCCAAATGCAATGCATATGGTCGGGTAAGACAACCCAGGCGTCGATATCGAAAGGTTGGTTTTTTCTCACTTCAGCAATTGCGGTTCGCATTGCAGATCGGGTTTCAGGCAAGGTCAGTAGTGGACGCCGCCTTGCAGTGACGATAGTAAAAAAATAGGTTCCACCAGCAATAAATGAACGGCGATATTTCGACATGATCAATTCCTTTGATCGGTTTTTATTATTTTAAGTAATTACGTGTGTTCTTGTTGTCGAAGTTTTTGGTGGGCGGAGCCCACCCTACGTTGAAGGCCGGGTATTCAAGTTTAATCGGTGCAGCCCGCAGGTATTTTGGTGGGCGGAGCCCACCCTACGTGAAAGGCCGGTTATTCATTTTAAATCGGTGCAGCCCGCAGGTATTTTGGTGGGCGGAGACCACCCCATAACGTTTCGTTATTTAACGATATACAGGCATAAACCGTTGGTTTTTTAGGGTGGGCTCCGCCCACCGATAATTTACAACCAACAACCAACAACCAACAACCAACAATCTTCCACGACTAACCGACTATCAATTACACGCTACCTAAAAACCATCACCCAATATCGAATACAAACCCACCGCTGCCGTCGGTCGATACTTTAACCGATTTAATATCCACACCTTTTGACATGGCCTCCAGGCATTTACCCGCCAACGCCGGTAACACGGATCGTGAGATCACGTTCTCAACATTACGGGCGCCGGTATCCGGGTCTTTGCAACGCTCGGTAAGTTCGTCAATCAGATTCTGTTCATACTCAAACGCGGCGTTATACCGCTCTTTAATTCGGCGCTCGATTTTCGCCAGATTGATTTTAACGATTTCGGTCAGTACCTCACGATTCAGCGGGAAGTAAGGCACGATGGTGGTACGGCCGAGGAATGCCGGGCGGAAATGTTCCAGCAGTTCAGGTCGAATAGTTTCCAGCAGCTCTTTGGCTGGCGGAACGTCGCCGGATAAACAGATATCCGCGATCTGACCGGAACAGGCATTGGACGTCATGATGATAATGGTATTGCGGAAATCAATATCCCGCCCTTCGCCGTCTTTAATGGTGCCTTTATCAAACAGGTTATAAAACACATCCTGAATGCCCGGATGCGCTTTTTCCATTTCATCCAGCAGCACCACACTGTATGGATTACGACGCACGGCTTCAGTCAGAATGCCGCCTTCGCCATAGCCAACGTAACCAGCCGATGCTCCCAGCAGCATGGAAATTTTATGTTCTTCTTTAAATTCCGACATATTGATGGTGACCAGATTCTGTTCACCACCATAAAGTTTGTCGGCTAATGCCAGCGCCGTTTCGGTTTTACCGGTACCGGATGTTCCCACCAGCAGAAATACGCCTACCGGTTTACGCGGGTCCATTAAACCTGCGCGGGAAGTACGGATCGCCTGAGCAATTTCTGCCATCGCGTGATCCTGACCAACCACCCTGTCCGCCAGATGTTTATCCAGTTCATTCACAGTCTGAATTTCATCGGCGACCATGCGTCCGACCGGAATGCCGGTCCAGTTTTCGACAACTTCAGCCACAGCCTGACTGTCGACATCCAGCGCGACCAGCGGATTCTGCCCCTGCAATGCCTGCAACTGTTCAACTTTTTCAGCCAGCTCCTGCGGCCCTTTACCTTCCGCCCGGGCAGAGGTAATTGCGGCGATCAGCTCTTTTTCCTCTGCCCAGCGCGCTTCCAGTTCATCACGGGTCTGCTCAGCCTGAATCTTCTGCTCACGATACTGGGCAAGCTTTTCTTCACAACCGCCGACCAGTTTCTGTTCGTCTTCTAACAAAGCAATATTGGTATCGCACTGTTCGATGTCGCGCCGCGCACGCTCCAGCGCCGCCGGTACAGCCCCCTGACTGAGTGCCACCCGGGCACAGGCGGTATCCAACAGGCTTACAGCTTTATCCGGTAACTGGCGGGCAGGAATATAACGGGCTGATAATTTAACGCAGGCTTCAACAGCCTCATCCAGAATACGTACTTTATGATGATCCGACAGCGTACCGGCGATGCCGCGCATCATATCAATGGCGGATACCACATCCGGCTCAGCAACATTCACTACCTGAAAACGCCGGGTCAGCGCCGGATCTTTTTCAAAATACTTTTTGTATTCGCTCCATGTGGTCGCCGCAATCGTACGGAATTCACCACGCGCCAGCGCAGGCTTCAGCAGATTAGCTGCATCGCCTTTACCTTCCGCGCCACCGGCACCAATCAATGTGTGTGCTTCATCAATAAAAACGATGGTCGGCTCAGGTGATTCCTTAACTTCCTGAATCACCGCTTTCAGACGCTTTTCAAATTCACCTTTTACACTGGCACCGGCCTGCAGCAGACCAAGATCGAGGGATAACAACTGAATCCCCTGCAGCGGCTCAGGTACATCACCGGATGCCAGACGCAACGCAAACCCTTCAACCACTGCCGTTTTACCCACACCCGGTTCACCGGTAAGAATCGGGTTGTTCTGACGACGACGCAGCAGAATATCAATCAATTGGCGGACTTCGGTGTCTCTTCCCAAAACCGGGTCAATTTCGCCCTGACTGGCGCGCTCGGTCATATTGAGCGTATATTTTTTCAGAGAAGTGCTTTGCTCGCCCGGACGACCCCCCTGGACACCACCCGCACCACCTGGCGCAGATTGATCAGTATCGAGTAATGCTGACTCCGTCGTTTTACCGACAATATTCAGCAGTGATGCGGAGGCTTTTTCACCAGACAGTGACGACAACTCAGGCATTGTGCCCGTGAGTTGCATGCTTAGATTTTCATCCAGTAACGCCGCTGTAATTAAATGTCCCGATGTGACCTGTTTGTGTCCGAATTCGACCGATGCCAGCATCCACGCCTGAGACGCCATCGTCACCAGACCCGGTGAAAGCGCCGGAGCACGGGTGTTTCCGGAACGGAAGTTATTAACAGCTTCAGCAGCCTGCTGAATTAAGCGGTCAGCGTTGATGTCATTGGCGCGTAACAGACTGAGTAAATCCGTGTGCGGTAACTCAAGAATCTTCTGCATCCAATGCTCAATTTCGACGTTGTAATGCCCCTGTGACATCGCCAGCGCCGCGGCTTCTTCCAGTGCATTCCGCAGTAATGGATTGAGTTTCTGAACGACGTTCTGCAACGTGAGATTTAACATAAACATTCCCTGTCATACGATTGCGCCAGACCTACACAGCCGTTATAGTGAGTGCGGTCAGTTAATGTCAGTCATTGATAACAGAAGCGATGACTGGCAGCAAGGGAGGCTCTGAATAATTCGCAACATTTACTGTTACGGAATTCAGCAATCAGAGTAATGACAGGGAATTTCCATATCGTCACTGTCTGCCAGTTAAATTAAGCCATAACCGCGTTGAAAATCACGCACAAAGTTATTGCAGAATGATGGCAGTTTTTCTCAATCAGTGATTACACATCGAAGCGTCCCGCTTACCTGAAACAAGCCCCAGAAAACAAACGGAAAGGTGATTTTTCACGGCTGAAAATCTGCATTATCAGATTAGTGTTCAGGAATATTCCACAACATGAATGTTCACTGTAAACATCTGTAAATACAGTCATACCCATGGAATCTCGCTGAGCCTCTGATTCAGAGAAAGTACGGATGAAAACCAGATATAAACTGCTGCTAATGCTGCCGCTGACAATCAGTTTCCAGGCCGGAGCAGAATCTGTCGACAACTACTTTGATAACAGCGAACCCATGCGTTATCAGCAGAATAATAATCTGCCACCAGAAGAACTCGACAACCGCTTCGACCGCGAACCCCGCCTGTATATTGAAGCCTTCGACACCAGTGCGCTGAATAAATCGGCGGAATATGGCATCAGCGACGAAGAAATCTTCAACCTCATTGAGATAGACCGGAAAAGCAAAGGTAATACTTATACCGTAGCGCATCTCAATGATCTGATGGCCAAACTGACACGATATTACCGTGAGCACGGCCTGCTGCTGGCACAGGTGTATATTCCGCAGCAGATGATCAAAGACAACACCGTCGTGCTCGGCTTTGCCGCCGGTGAGATCGGCGCGGTGAATATTAATGCCAACGAATTTTACAGCTCAGAAGTTGTGCGCCGTCCGTTCAGCAATCTGATCGGCAAACCGGTTGAGTCATCCAGCCTGGAAGCGGCCACCATGCAGGTGCGCAGTTACCCTGGCTATCAGGCCAAAACCACCTTTTCACCCGGCGAAAAACCGGGCAGCACGCAGATTACCGTCACCACACTGGAAGAAGACCGTGTCGCCGCCGTTTTCAATGTTGATAACTACGGCAGCGATTACACAGGTAAATACCGTACCTCGCTGACCGGCTACATAAACAACCCAACCGGCAACGCCGACCAGCTGATTCTGGGGGGATTTATTACCCTGAACCCGACCAACTCGCTGTACGGCAATATTCTCTATCGACTGCCCCTGATGCCTGAGCTAGCAGACAGCGACAGCTATATGTCGATGTTCAATCCCCTGATCCGCAACGGCATGGTGCTGGATGCCGGTTACACACAGAATACCTATTCGGTTGGACAGGAACTGGAAGAACTGGATATCACCGGTGAAGCATCCACCCTGTTTGCCGGCATCACCAGTAACCTGAAGTTTACCAATCGCCAGCGCATCACCGGCACAGTGCGGCTGAACACCAAAACCGCAAAAACCGTGCAGAACGATAACACCCTCGCCGAAGACAAACTGACCACACTGGAATTAAGTACCGCCTGGACCTTCCGCGATTACTATTTATCCGACCGCCCGGCGGCAACCAGCCTGTCTTTTGCTTATTATCAGGGGCTGGCAGGATTTCTTGGTGCGATGAGTGACGGCGACGCCAACAGCCGCTCCAACGCCAGCGGTGATTTTGCTCCGGCCGGCTTCAGCAAATTCGAAATCAATATGAAGCGCCAGCAGCCAATTGATACCAACGAAGCAACGCTTGCTCTGCGCATCGTACAGACCGGCGACATGCTCACTCCCATTGAACAAACGCCCATTGGCGGCCCTTACGCAGTGCGTGGCTATCAGACAGGTGATTTCAACGCCGACAGCGCCATCATACTTAATGCGGAATACGCCGGTTATTCAAACTCCAAACTGTCGCTGCCCATCGACAACCTGAAAGCCGGTCTGTTTATTGATTACGCCGCAGGCTGGCGCAACGACGCATTGGCCAACGAAAGCGAAGCGGCACACATGCTGGCGGCCGGTTGGTTCGCCGAATTTATCAAAGAAAAGAAATTTAATGCACGGCTGTTTATGGGTATTCCCCTCACGCAGCTTGAACCCGCAGATGGCTCAAGTTTCCAGCTGTACTTTACCCTGCAAAGGAGGTTCTGACCGATGGATCTCAGATACTCTGCGAACAAAATTATCTCCGTTACTCTGGTCGTTAATCTGACCGGGCTGCCAGCCATGAGCTGGGCGTTACCAGGCAATGGTCAGGTACAGAGCGGCAACATCAATATTGGCAACAGCGGTAATGTCACCACCATTGATCAGACCACCCAGTACGGTGCTATCAACTGGGATTCATTTAATATTGGTGCCGGTGAAAGCGTTATTTTCAACCAGCCGGGCAGCAGCTCAGTAACGCTGAACAATATTCTCGATGCCAACCCGTCAGCCATTATGGGCAGCATCAGCGCCAATGGTCAGGTGTTCCTCAGCAACCCTAACGGTTTTATTTTTGGCGCTGGCAGCAGCGTTAATGTTGGCTCCCTGATGGCAACGACTGCCATCATCGACAGCTTTGATGCCAATACCGGTGCGATAGTATTTTCCGGTAATGGCAGCGGCACTATTCACGCCATGGGCGATATCGAAGCCAGTGATGGTTATATTGGTTTTTTCGCTCCGGAAATTATTAACTCAGGCTCCCTGCAGGCCGACGCTGGCAGCATTGCCCTTTCCACGGAAACCAACGGCACCCTCTACCTGCCGGGCTTTGCCGGTGTCGGTTTTAATATCGACGATCTGTCTTCCACCGATGCACGCAGCATTACCCATGAAGGTGAAATTTCTGCCGATGGTGGCCAGATTATTATCAGCAGCGATGCCTACGATTCCGCCCTGCAATCGGCCATCAACACCACAGGTATGATCGATGTTTCTATCTCCGGTAATGGAGATGGCGGCAATATTCAGATCCTGGCGGCCAATGGTTCCATCGAACAAAGCGGCGTAATCCAGGCCAATGCAGGCAGCAATGGCGACGGCGGTGAAATCCTGATCATCGCCGATCAGAACCTGAAAAGCTCTGGCCAACTGCAGGCCAAAGGCGGAACGGATTCCGGCGATGGCGGTTTTATTGAAACCTCTGCACACGTCGCAGACATTAATCAGGTACGGGTAGACACCCGTGCTGCCAACGGCGAGACAGGCACCTGGCTGATCGATCCGGATCACTACGTGATTAACGACAGTGGCAGCGGCAGCGCCGCCGATACGTCATATATGTCGACGTCATCCATTGCCACCAACCTGGGAACCACGGATGTTGATGTCGTCAGCGACGTCAGCATAACCGTTGAAGACGCCATTAATTACAGCGGCGCAAATGCCGGCACACTGACGTTACAGTCTGGCGCAGTCAACATTAACGCCGACATTAACCTGGGTGAAAACGGCATTCTCGACGTACTGGCTAACAGCGTAAGCGTGGATGCCAGCGAGGGTAACAACATCGCGGTGACCGCGTCTCAGGTAAGCTTTAATAACAGTGATCCGGCAACAGTGATCAACACCACTCTGGGCAGCAACCTGACATTTAATATCGCTGACAGCTTCGATCTGAGTGATACCAATATTCTCGGTCAGGGCAGCTTCAGCCTTACCATCAATAATCAGGGCAGCAACATCGCCACCGGAACTATGGGTCAGACCCGTGACCTGCAGTCACTGACCGTGAGTGGTGTTGATACTCTGAACCTGACAGCCAACCTGCAGACGTTCAGCGGTGGTATCGATATTGAAGCCGGCACCATCAATATCAACAATACCATTGAATTATCGGACTCCACCGGCGACATCCGTCTGGCCGGAGATGTTGTTGGCAATGGCAACGATCTCACCATTGATACCACCTTCGGTAATATCGAGACCGATGCAATTTCAGGGGTAAATGATCTCACCATCGCCGCCAGCTCCGGCACCATGCAGATGAATGGCGATATCGCGATTACCGGCGCTCTGGATTTCAATGAAATGCCGGATATCGAGTCAACATCCGATCTGAACATATCTGCCGATACGGTATTAATGGGTAACACCAGCATCAGCACCAGCGGTGATCTGAGCATTACCAGCAATTCAGGTCTGGAGTCGATGCAACTGGGCAATACCGAAGCACAGACACTGACCATCACCGCCAGCGGCCTGGATCTGTTTGGCGACTTAACCGCAGACACCGGCATTGCCGGCAGCCTGGATCTGAGCGCCGCAGGTTTGGTTGAACTGCAGTCTGACGCCGTACTGACCGGGGATCTGCTGTACACCACCATTGAAAGCTCCGCCTCGGACCTGCACTCACTGGCGATTAATTACGGCAATAACGACTTCACGCTGCAGAATATTGGCACAGCCATCGGCTTTGCCAGCTTCTCGCTGACCGGTAATGGCAATCTGACCATAGCCTCCGGTGGCATGCCGATTGTGCATGGCGCTCAGGGCATCAGCTTTCTTGGTAACCAGAATCTGCTGCTCAGCGAAGATTTCCTGATCGATACCAGTGCATTTAACGGAGCCATTAACATTTCCGGTCTGACCATCAATGGGGAAAATGCACTGATTCTGAATGCAGGCTCGGGGGATATCAGCCTCGGAACATTGGGCAATGAAACCGCATTAACCGGGCTCACCACTACCACCACAGGGTCACTCAACCTGTACGGTGATCTGAATATTCTGGTCGATGCCCTCGACTTCAGCAGCGTCTCTTCCGTGATGCTGTTTAATGACATGGCATTCGGTAGCGCAGAAACACCACTGGCATCACTCAACTTTGGTGAAGCCACCATCGACGGTACCTTTAACCTGACGATCCACAGCACTGAATTTACCAGTGGTGCGATTGGCGAAAATATCGCCCTGCAGGACGTCACCCTGAACATGGCCGGCGCGGATTATAATCTCAGTCAGAATATCCGTGCCGCCGGTAACATCGACATTACTGCCAACCTTATTGAACAGAATGCCGACATTACCAGTTCAGGTGGTGATATCAGTCTGACTGCAGCAGCCGGTATTAACATGGCACCGACATCAACCATCAATGCCACGCTGGGTGACGTTACACTGATCAGTGATACAGCCGATATTCAGCTGGCCAGAGTAACAGCACAGGACAGCATTAATGTGGAAGCAACGGCTGGCTCCATCCTCAATGCCATTGATGACTACAACTCAGATGATGACACCTCAATTAACCTCACGGCCAACGCCGTGAATCTGACCGCCGGTGTTGATATTGGCGAATCCATTGCGTCACCTATCGTGGTATCAGCGGGCCCTAACGGTACGATTTCTGCGGATGCTCCAGGCAGTATCTTTATTGCCAACATTGATAATGCCGCGACCAACTTCGATGCTCTGGTCAGCGACATCACCCGCATCAGTAACCGGGCTTCAGCAGACGCCATTAATCAGATCAATACACCAACCTATGAAATGGTGATTGGCGATGACGACTCACGGGTTTACAGCCCGGAATGGTACGCGGAAGACGATGATAACGAAGGCAGCAGCAGCCCGAGAATCTACCATGATCGTCGCGGCTGGCGCTTAGGGAATCCATAAAGCGGGAAGAGACTGGCTGCTCTGTACAAGAGCGGCCAGTGATTTGTAAGAGTTGAGCTGGGTGATTACTCGAAAGAGAGAACGTTTACCTGCAGGCCGGAAGATGTCCATTGAGTTGTTACCGGCAGTATCTTTCCCTCATTCAGACGTACACGCTGAACATCAGTAACTACTGCGCTGAAACTCGCCTGACGACCATCGAATTCGCCACCATTCACTCTGCCGGTCACGATGCATTCTTTGCCATCATCTGATTCTTTATCCTCAACAGACTGCACATAGAAAAAAGCGGACTCGCCTTCAGACTCTTCTGCATTATCGACATACTCCCCATTCTTTAGCTTAATTGATGCATCAACATCAAGGTCTGCTTTCATCAGATCACCCGGAAGATGACGTACAATCACTTGATCTCCAGGTTTAAAGCTAAAATGAAAGCTTGATGGTATAGATGTAAAGACCTTTTTATTGCCGGCATACACAACAGTGACATCGAGCAAAGGCTTACCATTTATCCTGGCGCCAGAAAAATCCATTTCACGAATGACCCCTTTCTTGCTATCAGTATAATCGCTGCTTATCCCACCAAAACTCCAAAATGGTTTAAATCCTTTGTGGGTCATCCATAGCAAAAACACTGCCATTGCAATAATTCCCCAGCCCGTTATATTTACCATAAATGGCTGACCCGGAGTCCACGGGAAAAACTTAAACGCACCTCTATATTCATAAATAAAAATAAAAGGCAAACAATATACAAAAGCGATTACAATAAATATTAAATATGGCATAAATTATTCTCTGGCATTAATAAAATGATCTTAGCCAAGCACTAACTGATAATTATCTTCAATCAAAGCACCCTGAAGAACGCGCCCCGGCACAACCTCTCCGGCTTCCGACGGTTGCAGTTCCTGGATAATACGAACCCTTTCACCACCAGATGAACCGGCCCGATATACGGTTCCTTTGACCTCGTAAATATTTACCCCCTTACCGAAGGTGGGTGTAATACTCTCGATTTGTATCATTGCAGAAGCTGATGACGGATCGGCCTTAGGTTGCTGTCTTTCTTCGTCGTATGACCGAGACTTATCTGATTTTCCGTATTGACGCTTAAGCTGTGCAGCTAATTCAGCCATCTCAGGATCATCTGAAGCATTAATAACGGTAGTACCGCCATCGATTATCCTGGTATTACCCGACCGGCTACCGGAATATCTGGTGGACAGATCAACAGCCGATGCTTTGTCACTTAAATTATCCATAGAAGCTGGCAGATCAATAGCTGATTTCTTAATATTCTTAGGATCATAGCGAACAACTACCTTGTCGCCTATTGAAAAGAAAAACTGGAAATCTGATGGAAGCGCACCAAATTTCTTCAAAACACCATCATACTCAACATTTGCTTCCATTAAGGGTTGATTATTAATTCTCGTTCCAGAAAAGTCGATACCATGGATAGTACCAATTGCAGATTGAGTATACCTTGAACTTATTCTTCCGCTTCTGGCAACTGGTTCAAGAAAAATATACATCATTGTAAAAACAATAATTGTAATTAATGTCGCCAAATATGGAGTCAAATTGTCCTCCAACTCCCGCGTAGAATCCCAAGGTAAGTATTCAAATGCATCCAGGTTAAGAACAACAGGAAGGAGACTCAATAAATAAAACATTATAGATATAATACGAAAAAACATAATCAAACCACTCTACACAACAACATCAATCACAACAAAACATAGATTTCCATACTTAAATCTACCCGATCCTACCAGTTAGCTTCATATACTTAATCTTAAGTATATCTTCTGGTGCATATAATGGATCCTCACCAACATAAGCACTATCATCACACACAAACACTTTGCTTTTATCAACTTTCTTATAGTAAATCATCACTATACTGCCCACAGAACAGGTCCTGGATACAAAAGGGTTTCTAACTTTTAATATACTGCCCTCATACTCGACGCCATACTCCTTTCCATCAGCAGTTTCTTCTACAGATATAACGCGACCTACGGTGGGTCCATCTAATCCCCTAGTCATCTCATTTACGTACAACATAGCCGCGTGTTTGTCGAACTCAAAATTTTTTATTGCATATCTGACTATAAAGAATATCAAGACCGCGGCCAACAACCCTAGATATCCTGTGGAGTTTTCAACGGGATTAATTGCCGATAATGTTGATCTTTTACTGAATTCCCCATAAGCCTCATAAACCAAAATGGCGGGAATGTAATAGAAACCGTAAAACCCTAACCTAATCAGGAATATAAGCATAACTAATGAACCTTAAAAATACGGATATCATTCAGCATCAATCTTCGAATCGTTCAAATCGGATGACGAATACTTAACAACAAGCTTACGGCCAACCCTAAACCTATTACTCAGATCTTCAGGAATATAACGAAAGACTTTAGTTATCCCCTTGTATGCAACCTTAACCCTGAAATGCCTCTTGAACTCATAGCGAAAACTTTCAGGTTCGATTGAAACAAATCGTCCTTCACATTCCGAATCAAAATCATCCCGACTTTGATTTTCTATCAACTTATCTATTCCTGTAAAGATGGGTTTATAAAAGTAACCCCATGAAAAGAAAAAGATGGACATTGGCAATAGTACAGGCCACGCACCCCAAAAATACCCACTAAAAGAAGCAAAGAAAGAAAATGATGCTATTGGAAAGAAAATATAATGAAGCATAAATACCCAGATACAGTCTAAGAAGACAGTGAAAGATCAATATCTATTTTAGATATTTCCGGATCTGACAAGGAATAAAGAACCACCACTGAATCCCCGATTTTAAAGTTGCTCTGAATTCGTTCATCAATATTATAGAAGTTTTTAACAATCCCATTATAATCGACCTTAACAATAAATGTCGGCCTGCCATTAACCCTCGAACCAGAATATTTAATCCCCTTAATAACACCCAAACAAGAGCTATCAACATGCTTCTTCTTAGTTGTCAAAACCTCATGAATCAAATGAAGAGCAACCCAGGTAATACCACCAGGAATCAACGACAAGGTAGCAACAACACCCAAATCTCCGATAGCATGAAAAGGCTCCCTAACAACATAATTTAAATAGTTCGAATACCCCCCGTGGTCGCCATATAGAACTACCGTCCACTGAATAAACAACGCGACAACTACCCAAACAAACACAAAGAACTTCAAAATACCTCTTCCTTAAGGTTAACCTATACAGAATCGACTAAGGATGGTCTCAGAACAGGAAAGCAGATAAAAACTAAAGAAAAAGCTCAATCCGATTTTTCCGTTCCATAAATTTCCTTAACCAACACATCCGGATCAATAGACCTTGCTCTTATCTTCTTACTTTCAGCTACATCAACCTTAGACTTAAGTTTATCTTCGGCTAGATACCTCACAATCACATAGTCTCCGGGTTTAAAGTTCAGCTCAAACCCTCGCTCTAAGTGCTCGAACTCTTTTTTAATGCCTTCGTATTTAACCAGCACATTGACAAGTGATTCCTGATTCACCCTTACACCGGAAAAGCTAATATCTAACAATCGCCCTTTAGCGACTCGATCATAGTCTGTAGTATCCTGAACCGGGGTGAAAAGCCACCATACAACCAATGCCACAAAAGAAAAAAACCAATAACCAAAATCTGTTCAAAGCTTCTGTTAAAAGCATAAATAATAACAACCATGAAAATATAAAAAACAAACGCACTTTTCATATAATCGATTTCACTTCGAGAAAAGTATATCCAACTGATTGAATATAGTCATGGATCATAATGAGATTCAAAATGCACCCTCTGCAAATTTAATTTTATCATCGACTGAATTATCAGAGACGACAACAGGCAAGAGTCGACCAATCGTTACACCACCAACCTGGGAAGGTTCAAGATCGGTAAAAACAGTTACTTCTTTCCCGTTGTGAGCACTCCCCTGAACAACACCTTTTATCTCAAAGGCTTTAGCACCAGCATCCGGCCTGAAGTCGATTGAAGTAACTTTAAGATAGGCGTCGATGCCTGATACATCAGACTCGTTAGTCAGTTGTGAGCTTTGATTGGATAATTTCGATTCATCATGATCTTCAACCAAACCATCAAACATAGCCCTGTCAACACGCCCTTTTTGATACCGAATTCTAACCCTATCTCCAATCTTAATGCTCGTCTTATACTCTGCGGGCTGATCCTTAAACCATCCTTCAACATCCATATAAGCTACATATAAATTTGTTAAGTTCCTGTTGTTCACACGGGTATCAGATTCTTCCACTTTAATCACTTTACCCTCAGTGTATTCGTTAGCCACCAGATCAACGTACAAGCCCTTAATTAATAAATAAAGAATAAATAAAATCACCAACTCGCCCAAAAAGCCTAAGTATGGGTTAAAAAATTTATACTTATTCATATTATCAACAACACTCATACGGCTATCCCACTGCCAATCGGGAAAACCAACATCCCACAACTCACTTGCACCAAGAATAAAGGCGTATAGAAACGCAACAATCGGGATAATTCTAATCATGCTCAACTCATAATATAAATTTTAGCTTTCGATATTTTACTCGCACCATAATCAACGACTTTTGTATTATATTTTTCAACTACTGTGCTTAATTTCTTTAAGTTCGTAGATCGCTCTGTAATATCTACAGCTTTTCCTATAGTCACCTGCCCTGCAAAAAATGTTTCTACTTTCATACCAACCATCGATGCAGCAGCAAATCCGTTCATCAACTCAGTTTTTTGACCAAATACGCAAGATGAATCATTCGCTGTTTTAAAAAAGCTTTCATTTCCAGTTAGCGTTGCTTTTTTATCAGAGGTCATTTCTATCAAACTAATCTCTTTCGCGGCTGTGCAAGTAGCCGTATAGCTCCCTGCAGCGATTATGGTTTCAGTTTTATCTCCTGCTAAGTTTTGAATAACTTCCGACTTTTGACCATTTATTGTTATAGAAACATCTCCTGTAATATTATCAAAAACATTACCTGTAATATTTTTCTTTATTTCACCATAATAAGTCTCAGTCGTATTACCCTTCCTCTGGAAGGTGTAGTCCCCATCATGGCCTTCGGAATGGACGCCTTCTATGTATTGGTATGTGTCACCAAAGTTCTGAGTAACAAGGGCTTCATCAGACCATCCCGATGGCAAGGAAGTACCTTTCTTACCATTTTTCGAGGCGTCTAAGCTGGCATTGTTTTCAACATAGCGTCCACCATAGTTAAAGGTCGAGTGAATACCACTCTGCTCTGCTCCCTGCGCCCATGTTGAATGCGTACCGGTTTGATAATAGTAAGTGTTTCCGAAATCTTTTCTGACAATCCCAGCCTTCCTTTCATCTTTAAGGCCATCATCAAATATACCGTGCGTTACTTTTTTCTCATCGTCGAGAATCTTTCCACTGAGATCATAAGACTGTTTCACATGCCATGGATTTTGATCAGCAACAACATGATTCTCTTCAAACTTTGCGCCAAAGTTAAAGTCTGCATTTCGACCGTACTTGAAATTTGTACCAAGCACTCTTGTATATTCATCGCCATATCGCTCATAGATATGGTCGTACCCCGGTACATAGTTACTATTCTCTACATTGAGGGTTCCATCGGGATTCAACCGCGGAATCATATGCTGAGATGAATAACTTTTAGCCTCATCAGGATCGATAACTGCACTTATATAGAGAGCCTGCTTAGATTTAAGCGCTTCCATATACAGTGTCCCATCCGTCCGAATAGACGCATGATGTGGGCGTTCGTTATTAACCGGGTAACGCAGTGACTGTGAGTTTTCCAGTGCGCTTTCAATGTATGGCCGATCGGGGTTGCCGTCGACGAATGCGATCTGAACTTCGGTGCCTGGGGTCAATGGCATATCAAAGTGGTTGGTATGTGCAGTGTGGCTGGCGCGACGCATCCAGCAGGATACTTTAGGGTCTTCGCCTTTTAAGAAGTCAAAGATGACCTGGTAATGACCAGACGCATCGCGTTGTGCGATGCCGCTGTTTTCTTCTGCGGAATACACCCGTGCTGTGGTTGAGATTGCCCGGGGCTTATTGTCGCGTTCGTATTTAGGGCGGAATACGATTTCTTTTGGAATCGCGGTAAAGGTGGCTTCGTAATAGTTACCGCCTTCGCCATCGTCTGCACGATGGCTGTTGTCCAGGTTGGATGCCTGGTGCTGCACGCTGGTAATCAGGATTTCTTCCTGGCCGCCATCCGGTGTGCTTACCAGCAGTGAGAAACCCGGCGCCAGGCAGGGAATGCCGGATGTTCCATGGTATTTGACAGACTGGCACTGGTATTCGTCGAGACGGATTTTAGCAATGGTATCCGCCTCGTCTTTGTCGTCACAACCTTCGCTGACAAGGTGAACACAGTTCTTTTCGTCAACTTCACCGGCGGTGCCTTCAAAATGCAGGCTTGCCTGTTCCGGGTTAATCTCAGATACGATCCCCCCAGCCGGTACGGCATGGAAGGATTTACGCAGTGTACGCACAGTATTAAAGCTGGTGTTCTTATTGTTGCTCAGATCCAGCTTAGCTTCAGCGATCAGACCCGGCTCGCAATGCTCATCATCAGCAAAGACCATTTTGCCATTCTGGGTATGATCGAAGTAGTAATAGATCCCCCAGTGACTGGCCAGTCGTGAGATAAATGAGAAGTTGGATTCAGCATACTGGCAGACAAAGGCCTTCTGCGGGTAGTCCGCGGTCAGGCTCATACCGTAATCGACCTGAAGGTCCTTGCTTAACTCTTCTTCCAGAATTTCATTTGCCTTCATGCCGACATAGATGTCGTAAGACAGATTGCGGGTCTGACGGGAGATGGTCGGCACCAGGCTTGCCCGGTAATATTTGTGGGTGGCGGAGCCGTGATATTCTTCTTCGATAGACTCCAGCATGCCGGTCACGCGGTAGTCGATCTCCTCTTCACCAACCGGGCCTGCGATGTTGAGTGACGCGTTTTCTGTCAGGATGCCGATAAAGTCGATATCAGCAACATCTTCGAGCTTAACTTTCAACATCAGGTCGAATTTGAACAGTTTCGACAACTCTTCCCGGCCGCTGTAGTTCACCAGAGTGAACTGGCTTTGGTAACTGTCGGTCGAGAACGAAAAAAGAATATCTGCCATTTTTAAAAATCCTTATTTTTACAACATCCGTCGTAATTCATAGATCGTCGAATTCGCCGTTAATCCCTAACGACTTCCCACTCAAGTGCATCGCCCAGAGTTCGGCTGGTCTCGAGATTGTTCGTGAAGTAATAATCGCCGTTAGTGGGTCCGCTTCCGTTAGGGTTAAAATAGTGAAACAGCACGTTATTCCGGAATGACCATGCATCGAACGAGTCGTATCCGGAGCCTGACTCTGGTCGTAACATTGCCTCAGCTACCAAATCACTCGAGAAGCGGGATAAGCAATAGTCTTCACCCAGATAGGTGGAGTAAATACAGCGCGAATCAGTTTCGATATTGTATGACCAGTAGAAGCGGTCATCGGTGTCACAGGTTTCCAAAGACGGGTAATAATTTCCATTAGTGTCAGCAACTTCAGGTCTTGAAAGACAGACTGTCTGGCCTCCCTGAATGGTGCGTAAACGGAATTTGGCAGGAAAGCTGCGTACATACAAAGCATAAGCCGTTCGGGTTCCCGCAACAGTCAAGGCGGAAAGTGGCAATACCGCCGTAGTACCATCGGCAATGTTTACCGCAAACACCCCGTCAACGCTCCCTTCGCTAAAATGAGGCGTACGGCTGATCAGGTAAGACGTAGATGGCGAGCTGATGCCGCCATTTTCCAGCCAGTAACGGATGATGTAATTGTTACCGAACAGTGAATAAACCGGAGTGGATTGGCCATCAACGGTTGAGCCCAAGGGCGCAACATATTCTGTCAGCAACATCAGCTCTTTCAGGGTTGGCAGGCGATAGCCTGCCACTGAGTCTCTGCCCGCGACTGTTGTATCCGGAGCGCTGTTTGCTGTTGAAAAGTTTAATAAACTTTCGAGAGTTGCCACGTGACTTTCCACGTTAATTACAGAAAATCGGGCCCATTGAAGAGTGTTTACTCCGTCAATCAAGTAACAACTGATATTCATAATATCGGCAGTTACACGATCTTCGTTCTCCTCAGGGTAATATACACCTCGATTGCAATCTACAACCTCCGACGCTGAAGGTATTTCAGCCAAAACCGAGTTATAAATTAAAACAGAGGAAATGAGAAATAATACTTTCCTACATATTTTGGTAAGCATAAAAATTCCTTTTTTATAATTCCATTATCAGTATATAAGAACCGCGCCAACACTTTCCGAGTCATTCAAACTAAAGGCACTATCCATAACTCCAAAAACACCCGTTGCAGTACTGTAATCACGATGATGAGCAATCCCCAAAGTTGATCCGTCACGGCTTAAGCGCGGCCAATAGCTTACGAATGGATTGTCATAACTCGGGCTTTGAATATAGGTTGACTGCTGCCATTCATTGCCCTTGTTTTCAAAAATGTAAAAAGAACCTCCGTTTGGTGTTGAGATGCTCTCATCATTAGTGCCGGGCAAAATACCAACCTCATCGGTTTGATCACCATATGCTGACACCGCCAGAATATCACCATCCCCACTCAAACTGATTCCAAAGCCAAAATTATCTCCATCCGATGCATTACTGGCTTTCAGATAGGCTTGTTTCGTCCATGTTGTTCCTGATCTTGTATAGATAAACACCGCACCGACATCGCTTCCAGCTTCATTTTCCTGATCACCGTTAATATCGCGCGCCCGACTCGTATCGCAATATGCACCGGTTGCCAATACAGTGGCATCGCTATTCAAAGCGACCGATCCACCGAAACAACCATTCACTTTCAGATAATCAGACTGCAGAAATGTATAGTCACCCCAATTGCCATTATTATTTTCGTAAATGTACACAGCCCCTGATCTTGACATATCGTTATCAGATTCGTCTCCGGTTACACCACTGTCTACACCATTAGCACCAACAGCCAAGTATCTTCCATCTGGTGTTAAATCAATTCTTTTGCCAAATACATCTGAAGCGTCCTGATAATCAGGCTTCAGATACGCTTTTTGCGACCAAGTACCGGAAATTTTCTCAAAAAGGTAAACCGAACCTGCATAGGTACCAACGTTATCACCCGCTTTGTTGTAGGGATCTTTCAGCGCACCAATAGCAACCAACGAACCATCATCACTGATATCAATATCGGCACCAAAGCCATCAGTTTCACTGGCGTTATTTTCCTCTGACGTTAATATTCCTGTTAGCGTCCAGCTACCAGCGACCAATTGATAAACATAGGCTTCAATACCGGTATTACCATACCCGGCAGCACCCACAGCAATGGTGCTTCCATCAGCGGTCATGGCGACCGAAGAGCCAAACCAGGCATTTTCAGTTACTGTCGGCGCTTTAATATAAGCGGTCTGTGTCCACTGCCCTGCATCATCTTTATCAAACACATACACAGCACCGGAGTCAGATACACTGTTATCCGATTCAGATACACCGTTGCCATCTTCTTTCGGTGCGCCATAGACCATGCGGCTGGCATCCGAGTTAAACGCTGGACGGAATGCGTGAAGATAATCAGCTGAATTCGTATAACCGTCATCCTCCTCTGCATTACTGGCCTTAAAGTAGCCTACCCCGGCGTTGATATCAGCCGCATCGCCTGCGGTATTGGTGACGTTCATTGTCGTTGATGATGTACAGCCAACATCATTGCAGCTTTCAATTATGTAGCTGGCACTGTGGCGCAGAAAAACGGGCATTTCAAAACTGGCGCTTTGTTGTGCAAAGCCGTCTGCATTGGCGGCTGTGGTCTGGGTGATATTGCTGCCCAGTTGAGAGAAGCCAGACTGGCCATCAGGGTTTTCCAGGATACGGTAGTAGTCGGTATCGGCCACTTCCTGCCAGGAAAAGGTAAAGGTTTTTATCGCGCTGACGGTTAACTGTGGCGATACGGCAGAAGGCGCAGATGGTTCCGGTGTGGACGAACCACCACCGCCGCCGCCACCTCCACCACCGCAGGCGACAATCGCTGCGGTCGCCAGAGATACACAACCGAACTTAAGAGATGCTTTGATCTTATGGTCTGTCATGATGATATTCCTGAGTTAATTCTGTAAATTCTTGCGCTTCAGGTTCTTACCTTACGTCGCCTTTGCGCAGCGGGTATTTCTACCCGTTGCGCGATTTTCTGCTTTTAATCCAACCACTATTTATTAGGGCAGATTTTCAACTTCTATATCTGATCCATCTGTCGGAGAAATAGTACAGGTAACTGCACCTGTCGCTGTATTCACCAGATAGTACCCTTCTGTCATCAGTACAGGATCTGTATCACTGCACTGGGTTGACGTCAGATACGATGTGTCATTAAAAAATGCGTTTTGGCCCAGCTTCTGATATTCCATTAAGGAAAGTACCTCTATCAAAGACGGTGTGAAGGCATTGACTGACATGGCTCCACAGGTTCCTGAGGTATTCCAGATAAGGCCGGTGTAGTTATCCTGAACGCAGCCATACACTTCTGGAGCGGTTAAGTTACCTGCAACGAGAGTATTCAGTATGGGAGCACCAGCTGCAGTGAAATAGGTGTAGCGATTTTCCATATATCCTGCACGTGCATATTCTTTATCCGCCGATGGCGCGGATGAGTCAGAACAGCTGTCCAGACTGCCATCGTCCTGAATACATTGACTGATGCCAGTACCCGTAATGTTTTGATTTTCGTTATCCAGGAACAGTAACGGAGATGGCACATAACCGTCACCAAATACATCACCATCGGCTACAGACAGGTTAACCAGCAGCCATTGATTCAGTGTTTGCAGGTTGTCCTGTGCCGCGGTGACTGTAAAGGATAACGTCGATCCTGATGATTCCGCGATCCCGAACGTAAGTCCTGATTCAACGTAGTCTGAAATCAGTTGCTCAGGGTCACCGATTTCGGAAGGCCTGATGAAACATTCCATATCGGAGTAATCTGCTGAAACATTGGCAGTCGAATAGCCACTGCAGTCGATATCTTCAATGTCCATGGTAACGGTCAGTTGAGTATCACTATGGAACTGGTAATTGCCGGACAGATTAATCGTAAAATCTCCACCCTCGGCAACATAGCCCGAGACAGTGACAGTGAACACATCATTGTCTGTAATAACTATCGTCTGATCATCTGGCAGTGCGATGAAACTACTGACGGAATCCATAAAACTGCCATCGACACTTGCTTTAAAGGTAATACAGGTAGTTTCATTTAATTCAATCAGGCTATCGTCAGTAGCCGTCACCGGAGAAAAAGACGCCTGAGTAACGGCTGTGCCTAATTCAATAGTTCCTAATTTAGCTGTACCGAGGTTGGTATCTGATGAAGCAGCCGTTCTTACCGTACAGGACGTCACATCTGACAGTTTAAATGTCACTGCGGGCAAGTTGCTCGCTGTTTTTTCTCCGTCCCAGTTCAGAGAATAAATGATGGATCCCCCTTCACCGATGGTGACGGTATTACCAGAGGATGTTCCACCGGATGACGACACGCTTATATCCAGAACATCATCATTTTCAATGATAAATGATGCCGTTCCTAATTCAGCGCCCGCTGTAACCGCAGGATTTAAGTAAGCACCATTGCTGTCAGCCGATAATGCTAAGGTGTAAGTAACTACTTCATCTGGCTCGACCAGCGAATCACCTAAAACTTGCAGGCTATAATCGATGCTGACCGGACTTGACTCGCCCCTCAGATCAACAGTAAGCGGCGATGAACCAAGCCCTGATATAAAGTCACCGCTTTCCTCATCTCCACAGTCACCGCCACCAACCGCTGCACAGGCAACGGAAAGCACAAGACTGAAGTCATTCACGTTATCGGCTATTTGTTGCCCCGGAGTTAACGCCAGCGTCAATGTTGCCGCAACGAAGCTACCCGAATTTCTTTCCAGTGCAGAGCTGCTACTCAGCGATATAGCCGGAGTTAAATAGTCATCATTAACTATGGTGTAACTGAAGCTTTTAAGCGTCGAGGAATCAAAATCCGGATCGACATAATTGCTGATATTGGTGCCGTCCAGACTGAGCGTCAGCGTTACAACTTCGTCCGGCTCTGTGATGGTGTCACCCAGAATCGTCAGGGTAATGGTCTTTTCTGCAGTTGATCCGCTGAGATCAAATTCACTGTCTGAAAGACTGTAATCCGTGTCCAGGCCACCCGGTGTGCCACAACCGGTTGACTCATCCACCTGACAGGTGTCGGTGATTGTCAGATCCAGATCCACGTTACTTGCAATAGCAGCGCCCAGATTGATGTTAATATCGACATCATTACTTCCGCTGCCTTCATTACCGCTCGAATTTGTGCTGGTAATGGCCGGATTAATAAAGTCATCGTTCTCAATGGTGATGTTGAGCGATTTGCCGTCCACTTCACTGTGATTAAAGATAAAGTCTTCGCTGCCAGCACTTAAGGCAAGTGTCAGTGTGCCGGTTTCATCCGGCTCAACGATGCTATCGTCGGTAAAGGTCAGCTCTATTGCTGCGCTTCCGATGTTCAAAGTCGTCAGGTCAATCAGATCACCTGCCGTAATCGAATAGTCCGTACCGGATGTTGCACAGGCTGACGTTGTATCCGCACAGCTGCTCAGACTTGCAGCCAGAGTTACGGAAAAGCCTGAAAAATCTGCACCGCTGTGCAGGTTGTTGCCAGCACTGTCTACCGTTGTCAGGCTAATGGTGTAAACACTGAGGGCTCCCGCTGACTCTTCTGCGGATATTTCACTATTCACCACTGCAGGTCCTGATGACAGGTTTACCCTCACCAACTCGTCATTGAGAATGGTACCGCTGGCGTCAGCATTTGCAGAGTAAGAACCAATACTGGTTGCAGGACTGCAGCTCGTCGCATCGCCACTGGCGCAAACACGGAGCGCCATTGGGTAATCCCCCGGAGCGCTGCTATAAACGCTGGCCTTAAAGCGGACGACAAGTTGTGCTGTTTCATTCTGTTCGACTACTGAATCGTCAACGATCAGGGAGCCAAGGAGATGCTCTGTGGTATCACTGAGTGCAAGTTCGGTTAAGCCCGAGACATCTACAGCTGCCGCCAGTGAAGCAAAAACCTCAAGAGCATCTGACGAGTCAGCCGGATCAAGCGGTGCGTAATCACTTTCATTGGTATCACCAAAGATGCGCGCATACTCCACAGCAGTATTCGCTGCCAGTGTCTGGCGAATACGGTAAACCGTAGCAGCATTGGTATCCGTGCTGCCGCTCTGTGCTGCCTGGCTGCCGGCATCAGCCAGTTCTTCATAGGCGCTGAAGCCAATGATATCGACGTAGCTGATGTCGTTATTCTTTACCGTCAGATCGAGATCATTCGATTGCTCAGTACCAGCCACGGCGGAGAAATCAGCAGAGCTTAATGTCGCCTGCAGCGTGACGGTTTCATCACACTCAACCAGATCGTCGTTCTCTGGCGTAAAGCGCACACGGTAGCGGCTTGCTCCTTCCGCAAAGGTGCCTGAGTGCTGTAATTCATATTCGTCTTCTTCAAGCAGAACGCCGCTGGCAGTCCAGTTACAGGAAGCCGCTGTACTGACTGCTGTGATATTGATCGCATAATTCTGCAGTGCCGAGCTGGCACCTGAACCACCCAGTACCAGATAAAGATGATATGGCTCTGACTCGGTAACATCCGCACCGTTTGCCGATGGATCATCACTGATTGCTGTCGCCAGGCAATGATCTGTTCCGGCAAACGAGCCGTCTTCACAGATATTGATATTGCCGCTTACATCAGCCAAAGGATCCGAAGCGCTCTCATCTCCGTCGTCGTTAACGCGCGCCCAGCGTACTGAGGGCAGGTCGTCGTCGATTATGGTGAAGGTGTAAATAATCAGCTCACCGTTCTGGCGCTGCAGCTCGTTGCCGCTTTCATCAAAGATCTGCAGGTAAAATTCTTCATTACCTTCTGTGACGTCATCGCCGTTCAGGGTGAAGGAGATCTGATTTTCCCCGCTGCTGATGCCGTCACCAACACGTATTGTGCCGGACGTGATAACAGAATCACCGGCCGGGGAGATGAAATCATCAAGCGCTGCTTTGTTATTGCCACTGCCTTCTACAAACAGGCTATAGCGGAAATCCTGAGCATTACCGTTCTGCCCCTCAGGGTAGGTAACGGTGATCGTCTGCGGATTGTTGGTGTCGCCTTCAACAATTGCCAGAGAGTCATTCACTCCCCCTGTTACTGTTACGTCAAAATCCGGGGATTCATTATCGCGGATCAGTACATAGGTAAAACCAAACTGTGCGCCTTCATCATTCGAAAGAAGGAAGCCAAGCACCTCCGTACCTTCGAGTTCGGAGTCATCCCGAATGCGGATCGTCGCGGTATATTCCCGTGGTGACGAAGAACCACCGGTTTCAGGCAGAATGGTAATAACTCCTGATGTCGGATCGAAGTCGTCTTCATCTGCCAGGGCCGCTTCATCGGGATACTCATAACTGTCGAGCGCGATCAGCTGATAGGTTAAATCAAAGGCTTCTGTGACTGAGCCGGCGAAATCCGGATGTAATGTAAATGTCACATCAAACTGGTTGTAGCCTTCACTGTCCCGTGCGGAAAAATTCTCAGAAACCGCAATTGGCCGGCCAGCATTAATTTCGAAGGTAGGAACATTTCCGGAACCCGGAACATCATCGGTACGGATATACGCCGTTGCGCTTTGTTCCATACCCGACGCATGTGTGACTGATAACGTCACCGCCTCATCCGGCTCGACATCAGTATCACCAAAAACAGTCACGGTTACGGTTTTTGTTAATTCGCCACGGGTAAAGACGACCTCTTCATTAACAGGACGGTAATCTTCATCCGCTGTCGCAATGCCATTACCAGTTTGACTGACAGTCGCAGCGTTAAGAACAAAGTCATCTATCGTACTTTCGGATAGTGTGATGGTGTAAACCAGATTGGAGGTACCGTTATCCACTTCTGTGACGTCTGTCGCAGTTACGGTATAAGAAGGAAAATCGTCGTTAACAATTTTTCCGTAAAGTCTTGTCAACTCTTGTCCATTTTCGTCGGTAATTAAGACACCAAAATCTTCATCACCTTCGATACGCTCATCGCCCAACACTTCAACGATAATGGCGTATTCTGTCCCTTCTTCAACGGTGTACTCTCCGACTAAGGGCACGAAATCACTTTCTTCGACGGCCCCTAAGTCAAAAGTATTATATTTAATTAATCCGCTAATTTGCGCCACGAACGGCAGTGTGACCTGACTTGTACCGGAATCTCCTTCTAATATTTCCGGCTGGCCTTCGCCAATTACCGATGGATCATCGGTGACGCTGCCACCACCAGAACCACCACACGAAGAAATCGTGAACGAAATCAATAGATAAGAAATTAATTTTGAAAAATGTGGCAACCTCATTACAACTTCCTTATTTGAGTGCTCTTCCTAGTCGCGGCGATTATACGCGTCGAACTTTCGAAATCCATTAAAACACAACTGAATTAACTGTTGACAATAACCCGCTCACACTTTGATACTCCTCGCTCTCCTGAGAAGCCTGAAATTACAGGCAGATTACCAGTGAACTATATGGATATAGAAAAATGGCGGAACAGTCACACCCATTTTCAGCGTTAGGAACAGAGCCCGTACCAGGAGAGAGCCCTGCCGGTATAAATGCCAAGTACGAACCAGACTATGAACTTCTGGAAGCCGAACTGGCAAAACTCGAATCCATCACATCTGAAAAAGTCGACTGGGAAACAGTAAAAAATCTTTCTTCCCGTTTGCTATCAGACACGACAAAAGATTTTTCTGTCGCATCTTATCTTGCCTATGCATTAACAGAGACCGAAGGCTATGCCGGTATGCGCGCTGGTCTGGGCATTCTGGAAAATATGCAGAAAAATTTCTGGGAAAATGGTTTTCCGCCGGTTAAGCGTCTGCGTGGACGCAAAAGTGCGGTGGAATGGCTTTCAGAAAAATCCAATAACTATATGACGCTGCATCCACCGGTAAATGGTGACGCTGAAAACATTGTGGCCTGTGCCGACTTACTGCGCAGCCTGGACATTGAGCTGGCGGATAAGATGGAATCATCAGCGCCGGATGTCAGAGAATTTAACAGCAGCCTTAAAAATGCGAAGAAAGCGGCTGAATTTGAACTGAAAAGCAAAGAGCCTGCTCCCGCTGCCGCGCCCGCCGCCACTCAGCCTGCGGAGACTCAGCCAGCTCAGGCTGCGGCGCAATCAGCTTCACAACCCGCTGCAGTGCAGCAAACAGCGCCTGCGGAGCAGCCAGTACAACAACCTGTACCGGCGCCAGCTGCTCAGGCAACTCAACAAGCCCCACAACAAGCCCCACAACAAGCACCTCAACAAGTACCCCAGCAAGCAGCGCCTCAATCAGCGCCTGCGCAGGCATCTTCGTCAGCAAAATCCGCCGATGCTGCCATCAGTGTTGAGGTCGGTGATCTCGGTTCAGACTCAGATGCCAAGAAGGCGTATCGCCAGATTCAGGAAGGTCTGCGCAAACTGGCTGATTTTCATGCTCAGCAGAAACCATCAGATCCGCGCCGTTACCGTTACTCTCGTTCTGCACTGTGGGACTCCATCGATAAGCTCCCGCCGAACAAAGATGGCAAAACCCAGCTGCCTAAACCACCGGCAGACAAGCTTAAAAAGCTTTCCGATCTGTTTGAACAGGGCGAATTTCTTGAGGTTGTGACCCAGGCTGAGTCATCTGCGGCCAAAATGCCCTACTGGTTTGACGGCACGCGCTTAATAGTGAATTCTCTTGAAGCTCTTGGCGCTGAATATCAGAAAGCCAAAGATGCACTGCTTGAAGAGCTGACAGGTTTTATTAACCGCGTTCCCAAAATTCTCGAGCTTCAATACAGCGACGGCACCCCTTTCGCTGATGACCAGACGCGGTTCTGGCTTTCTACCCAAATGAATCCGGGTGGCGCTTCCGGCGGCACCGATGCTGGCGACAAATTATCTGAAGTAACCGCTGAGGCCGAAAAACTGGCTGCCTCAGGCAAACTTCAGGATGCACTGACATTGCTTAACAGCGACTTTAATCCGCTCAATGAACGGGATAAATACCGGGTGAAACTGGCCAGCGCAGAACTGATCTCTGCCGCAGGTCAGACCGATGTTGCCATTCCGTTACTGCAACAGCTTATCGAGCGGGTGGAAAAAACCTCGGTGTCAGAATGGGAATCGGATTTTGTTGCGCGCGCCTACGACATTCTTATTAAAGCGTACGGTCGCAGTGACGACGAAAATCAGGATACAGAAGAAGGTCGTTCAGATGCCTTCAAACGTCTTTGCTGGCTGGACCCGGTAACGGCAACCAGCCTCTAAATCAGACAGTCAATCAGGGAGAAGCTCATGGCTAGCAATGGCAGTGTCGCGCCGAAAGAACGCATTAACATTTCTTACAAGTCCAATACTGGCGGTGCATCGGAAGATGTTGAGCTGCCGCTGAAAATGCTCATCGTTGATGACTTTACCGGTCGCGAAAGTGATGAAGTTATCGAAGATCGCGAGCCGGTTAACATTAATAAAGACAACTTTAATGATGTAATCAAAAGTCACAATCTTTCGATGAGCTTTTCAGTACCGAATAAGCTGAAAGATGAAGGTGATGACATCAATGTCGACCTTAAGGTGGATTCCCTTGCGGGTTTCGGTCCGGCTAAGATTGCTGAACAGGTTCCGGAACTGGCCAGCCTGATGGAACTGCGTCGCGCTCTGCAGGCGTTAAAAGGCCCTCTGGGTAACGTGCCGGCGTTCCGTAAAACCATCCAGGCCATTCTGGAAAATGAAGAAACACGCAGCCAGATCATGAAAGAACTGGGCCTCGACAAGGAGTAATGTATGACGACTGCAACTGAAAACAGCGAAGTTAATCTGGCTGCCGAAGCCGGTGAATCCCTGCTTGACCAGGTGATGCAGGAAACACGCATGTCTCCTGGCGACGATGGTTTTGATACTGCCCGTCGTGGTGTAGAAGCCTTTATCTCTGACCTGCTGAAAAGCAACACCAAGGTGGATAAGGTCGAGAAGAAGCTCGTTGACGATATGATTTCCGCCATCGACGAGAAAATCAGCGCGCAGCTGGATGAAATTGTTCACGCTGGGGAATTCAAGAAAGTAGAAAGCGCCTGGCGTGGTCTGCATTTCCTGGTGAAGCGCACTGATTTCAAACAGAACATCATGGTTGAAATGATGAGCGCCAGCAAAAGCGAGATGATCGAAGACTTCGAAGATTCTCCGGATGTTACCCGCTCAGGCCTGTACAAGCATGTGTATTCTGCGGAATACGGCCAGTTCGGTGGTAAGCCTTACGGTGTCATTATTTCTGGCTACGCGATTGACCCGACTGCGCAGGACATCAAACTTCTGCAGGATCTGGCATCTGTCAGCGCCATGTCGCACGCACCATTTATTGCGTCTGCCGGTCCGAAATTCTTTGGTCTGGAAAGTTTCCAGGGTCTTCCTTCGTTGAAAGATCTGGAATCTATTTTTGAAGGTCCGCAATACGCTAAATGGCAGGGCTTCCGTGAATCGGATGATGCCCGTAACGTTGGTCTGACTGCGCCACGTTTCATGTTGCGTTCGCCATACGGCGAAGACAATCAGGTTAAAGAGTTTAATTATCAGGAAGGTATTAACCAGGATCTGGAAAAACTGTGCTGGGGCAGTGCATCCTATGCATTCGCGGCAAACATGTCGCGCTCATTTGCTGAATACCGCTGGTGTCCGAACGTTATCGGTCCTCAGAGTGGTGGTGAGGTTCTGGATCTGCCGGTTTATCGCTATCTCGAAAATGGCGAAACCCGTGTTCACAGTCCGACCGAAGTTATGCTGTCTGATCGCCAGGAATTTGAACTGGCAGAACAGGGCTTTATTGGTCTGGTAGCGCGTAAAGGAACTGACAACGCTACATTCTTCTCAGCAAACAGCGCACAGAAACCGAAATTTTTCGGTAACAGTCCTGAAGCAAAACAGGCTGAAACTAATTACAAGTTGGGAACGGAACTTCCATACCTGTTTATGATTGATCGTCTTGCGCATTACATCAAAGTACTGCAGCGCGAACATATTGGTAGCTGGAAAACCCGTAATGATCTTGATCGTGAACTTAATTCATGGGTTCGCCAGTATGTGGCCGATCAGGATAACCCGCCGGCAGAGGTTCGCAGCCGTAAACCTCTGCGTGAAGCAAGTATCGTTGTGACCGACGATGAAGGAAATCCGGGCTTCTATCGCGTAGAGATGAACGTGAGACCTCATTTCAAATATATGGGATCAAGTTTCACACTTTCTCTGGCAGGAAAACTGGATAAAGAGTGATGCAGTGTGAAGTTGATGGCACAGGTCTGTGGCATCACTCTCCCTGTGAAAGTATTAATTAAGGAGAATACAAATGGCAATTCCTGCTTATATGATTATTGAAGGACAAAATCAGGGTGAAATCAGTTCTGGTGCTCTGAGCGAGGATTCTGTTGGTACCGCTACCCAGGATGGTCACGAAGACGAGATCATGATTCAGGCGTTCTACCACCACGTTCCACGCGGCACGAATGAGCAGACTGGTCAGATCACCAGCATGCCATCTATGCGTCCTATGCAGATCACTAAAATGATCGACAAAGCGACTCCGCTGCTGCACAACGCACTGACCACCGGTGAACAGCTGGACATTACCATCAACTGGTACCGCATCTCCGCCAGCGGCGAAGAAGAGCTGTATTACGTAATGGAAATGGAAAAAGCCGTACTGGTTGACATTGAAACTGTACTGCCAAGCATCGGCGATCCGACTCAGGCTCACCTGGGTCACATGGAAATTCTGCACATCAACCCAGGTTCTATCACCTGGACTCATGATGCTGCAGGTACCGAGGGCGCATACAGCTTCGGTTCTACTGCTGCCTGATGACGGCAATAACCTGCACCGCCCGGTGCAGGTTTTTTTATTGCAGGATGCATCGTGAAATTTATCAGCTTATTTTTTTCGCTGTTTTTGCTGGCCTCGTGTGCCAGCAAAACTGTTTTGGAGGTCGCACCGGAAGACTGGTCTTATAAAGACCGGGCTATTCATATTCATGCCTCCGCACCTACTGATCTGAACTCCATCAGTGGGCGTCCACATTCTTTGATGATTGGTGTTTTTCAGTTAAGTGATCCCAATACATTCCGTGGACTTGCCGAAACCCGTGAAGGCGCTGTAAAGCTCCTGAACGAAGGTCGCGTTGATGACACCATCTCTCAGTTCAACCGTCTGATCATGCAACCCGGAGAGGATAAAGTAACAGCCTATCCTCGTGCTCAGGGTTCTATGTACGTCGGTATTATTTCCGGCTATTTCGGTTTAAGCACAGAACTGGACGTACATATTTTCGATATACCGGTTAAACCAGCAAAACGTGGCGCTGTTGATCTCGTGCTGTCTGCAACCGGGCTTATTGCTGACGAAGCAAAGGCAATTCCGGATGAAATGTTCATCGATTTATCTCTCGGCCGTAAAAGTACGCGCGAGATTAATCTGGTGAATCCGGAAGATACAAAATTCTTTTAAAAGGCCTGGTGGTTAAAGGGGAAGACATGCCAAAGGTTAAATCTGTTTTCTGGCGTCAGGGAATGTTCCTGCAGCCGCAACATTTTCAGTATGCTGAGCTGAGTCAGGAAGAAAAGCTGAGCCAGGTTCGTTATATGAGCCGCCCCTGGTTCTGGGGTGTGCGCGATCTCAGCCTTGCCAATGAAGCGCTGGCGATCCGCCAGATTGAAGTCGAAAGCGGCTCTTTTGTGTTTCAGGATGGTGCTATTGCGACCATTAATGAGAACGCTTCGATTCAGAGCCGGTCGCTGGAAAATATTGAAGTTGATCCGGAACGTCCGATGGACGTTTACATCGGTCTGCGCAAATTGAGCCAGATTGATCCGAACGTCACCATTATTCATAACAACACCGACGTTGCTGGCGTCAGCACCCGTTATTACACGGACGCGGCTCCGGTTGCAGTGGATGATGTTTACCTGAACGATCAGCAGGCAGAGCTGCAGCCGCTGGTATATAAACTCAAGATTATTCTTCCACACGAGCTTGAAGATTATGCTGATTATCATGTGATTCCGGTGGCCCGTATTGCACTGGATGGTGAGAAGCTGATCTTTATGAAAAGTTTCATTCCCCCTCTGATTAATCTTGAAGCTTCAGCCTCTGCGCTGAGTATTGTCAAAGAACTGCGTGATGAGCTGAGTGGTCGTGCATTCCAGCTGAGCAGTATTGCCAATGCCTCTGCCAGTCAGAACTTTGATCCGAACATGCTGCGCTATCGTCTGGGTCTGCAGGCGCTTTCGCGTTACGTTCCGCGTTTTTATCACATGTCAGAAACACCTTCGGTGTCACCATGGGATGTTTATGGCTTTATGCGCGAACTGGTGGGTGAAGTCAGTATTTTCTCGCGCAGTATTAACTTCCTCGGCGAGAACAAAGATGGCGAATCTCTGTTACCTGCCTATGAGCACACCAACCTCTGGGATTGCTTTAACGCCGCCCGCACGCTGATCACTCAGCTGCTGAATGAGATTTCGGTTGGCCCGCAGTTTCTGGTGGAATTTGAGCGTAACGACACGCGCTTTACTGTGGATATTCCGGCTGAGTTCTTCGAAGATCAGGTCGATTTCTATCTGATTCTGAATACCGAAGCACCATGGTCTGATCACTCTCAGTCGTTCCTGACGACGGCCAAACTGGCGGAAGCCGACATGATCGACATTCTGATCGAGCGCTCACTGCCTGGTATTGGTGTACTGCATATGCCAGGGCCACCACCGGGTCTGCCGAAGAAAAACTTCGCCAACTATGCCCGCATTGATATTCATGATGAAAAATGGAATCAGGTTATCAACAAGAAGAGCCTGGGTCTGATGTGGGACGAAGCGCCGGAAGATCTGAAGATCGAACTGGTTATTCTGAGAAAATAAGGGGCATAGCATGAGACTGGTAGATTACTACATGGAAGCTCTGCTTGCCGCCCGCTCTGTAAGTCAGTCATTGAGCGCTGATGATCCGGTATCGGCAGAAGAGCTGAAGAACAAGTTCGTCAACCTGATCAGCAGTGCGCAGGTAAATGCTGCGTCTGCAGGTGTGGATGAAGCGGTTCGGCAAAAGGCCCTGTTCCCCGTTGTGGCTTTTATCGACGAGCTGATTCTTACCTCACCATGGCCGGGCAAGCTGGCATGGAAGAACGATTCGCTGCAACGTCATTATTTTGAAACCACCAATGCCGGTAGTGAATTTTATGAGCAGCTAAACCTGCTCAACCGTCAGGGAAGCGATGCGGATATCCGCGAAATTTATCTGATGTGTCTGGGCCTGGGTTTTAAAGGCCGTTACTTCATGCCGGAAGACAGACCCAAAATCGAAGAAGCCCGTGGCTACAACATGTCGATCATGCTGCCGGAAGATTCGGTATCGCGCATGGATAAATCGACTCTGTTCAGCGCCGCTTACCAAAAGGACATGCGTGAAAATAAGCTGATGCGCAGCCGCTTCAATCTGATCCCGGTATTTACCGCGATTCCTTTTGTTGCCGTGATTGCCACCTTCCTGTTTTACGCGCTGCAGATTGATAGTTGGGTTTCCAACATTGTTGGGTTAGTGAGCTGATATGAAAACCTTTCTGAAATTCCTCTTATGGACCTTTGTTGTCCTGCTGATTTCAGCAGTGGTTATGAGCGTAACCTATCTGCTGGAGCGTCCGTTAACGGACGGTCTGTACGCACTGGCTGCCATTTTTGGTATCTGGATTGCGATTATTATTATCCGCAAAATCATTATCCGTCTGCGCGCCAGGGCGCAGGTACGTAATATTCTGAGCAAAGGCTCTGGCGAAGAAGTCGTTGATGATCTGGGCATGACACCAACCGAGCTGTCACGTTCCCTGCGTCATGGCTGGAAGCGCACCGTACGCGCGCTGAAACGCTCACAGCTGAAGTTTCAGGGTGATCCCCTGTACGTACTGCCGTGGTACATGATTTTCGGTCGCCCGACCTCGGGTAAGAGCACCAGTCTGCGTAATGCCAAACTGCTGCTGCCTTCCATTGATCTGTCAGAAAAAGCCGAAGGCTCTACGCTGAACATTGAATGGTGGCTGCACGAAGAAGGGATCGTCATTGATACTGCTGGCCGTTATGCCGTGCCGGACAATCTCGAACGTGACCGTAAAGAATGGACTCAGCTGCTTAATATGGTTGCCCAGCACAAACAGAAAGAGCCGATTAACGGCGTTATTCTGGTGGTGGCTGCGGACCGTCTGCTGAATGCCAGTGAAGACGATCTGCTCGAAGAAGGCCGTCAGGTGCGCAACAGCATTAACCGTATGATGGAGAAGCTGGAAGTTAAGGTTCCCATCTATCTGATGATCACCAAGTCGGATCTGATTCCCGGCTTCTCTGGCTGGGCAGCTCATCTGCCGGATGAAGTGAAATCCCAGGCTATGGGTTACCTCAACGATTCCGATTCCGGTGATTATTCCAGTATTGTCGATTACGCCCTCGATAACGTCATTGAGCGCGTTAAAGATCTGCGTTTGCTGATGATGGAGCAGGACACATCCCTCAGTGATGAAGTGCTGATGCTGCCGTCTTCCATGGAGCGTTTACGTGATGGTCTGCAGACCTTTATTAAAACCGCTCTTAAAGGTAACGCCTATCAGGAAGCGCCGCCGTTCCGTGGCCTGTACTTCTCGTCCAGTATTCATGATGAGCAGGGTTCAACCGTACGTGAAGGTATGTTCCTGCACGATCTGTTTACCCGCATTCTGCCGTCTGACCGTGGCCTGTTGGTTAACCTGCCAAGTGCTGTTCGTCTGCGTCGTGCCATGCGCCGCTATGCGCTGGGTATCAGTGGTGCCCTGACGTTTGTCGCACTGGTTGGTCTCACCGCCCTGTATAACAACGACCGTGAAGTGCTGGCGGATATTTATACCAACTATGCCGGCAGCGAAATCAATGTTACTTCACCGGATCTCAGCACGGATGAGAAGCTGGAGAATCTGTACCGTCTGAAAACCCTGATTGAATCTCTGGAAGAATATCAGGCGTCTTCACCCATGCCGTGGACTCTGCTGACCGGTAATGCCAATCCGGTTGCTGGTTTAAAGGAAGAGTACATACGTTCAGTTCAGCAAAGTCTGCTGACGCCCTATGACGAAAACCTGAAAGCCACCATCGACGATATGCAGCGCACGAACATCAGCTCGCTGGCCGGTGGCATGGTGCGCCGTATTAACGCACTGCAGGATCGCCTTAATCCGGAAAGTGAAGAGGAAGAAAGCGAAGATCTGCCAATCGGCCCGGACTACATTACGGTTCAGGACCCGGCGGTTACCGCAGACTCCTCTGCTCTGTTCAACGACATTTATATTACTTACGTTGCCTGGAACCCATCGCTGGTAACACTGGAAACGGAAAAGAACAGTCTGCAGTCTGCCCTTCTGTATCTGGTTAAAAATAACCACGGTGATTACAGCTGGATTATTCAGTGGGCGGATTCGCAGGGCTTTGATTCTGTACGTCTGCGCGATTACTGGGGCGGCAGTATTACTCTGGCTGAACCACCAGCAATCGAAGCGGCTTACACCATTGATGGTTACGATTTTATTCAGACCTTCCTGGATGAATTCCAGCGCGCCAATATGGATGACAAACAGCTGACCGAAGTGAAGCAGGACTTCGATAAATACTATCAGCGCCAGTATATTCAGGCGTGGATGGATTTTGCCGAACGTTTTGACGAAGGTAAGCTGAAGCAACGTGACCACGATGAATGGACCAATCTGCTCGATCGTATGGCGACCGGTGACAACCCTTATTTCCGTCTGATGGAAGATATCTACGCACAGCTGTCTGTGTTTGAAGAAATCGAATACCCATCAAAAGAGAAGCTGGAATTCTTTGCTGAAATTCAGAGCTATTCCATCAGTGATGGCCGCGCCGGCCGTGGTAATAACAAGCTGCTGAAGAAAGCACTGGGTAAATTCGGTAAAGTCGGTAAAGCCGCGAAGAAAGGCCTGAAGGTTTACACCAAAGCGACCAAAGATTCCGGTGATGGCGACGATAACGATAAAGTGCTGGATGATTCGGTTAAAGCGGTAGACGCTTACAAGCAGGCACTGGCTGAAGTCGCTTTTAAAGCCTCTTCCCGCTCCCAGTCACTGGATTCCATTACCACACTGTTTACTAATCCCGATGCACCGGAAAAAGGTAACGGCCCTGTGGCGTCTGCCTGGGTATCGGTTAAACAGCTGCAGTCTCTGGTTGGTCGCCCGGTTTCCACTACCCGTCTGTTCTGGAAACTCTTTACCGGCCCGATTGATACCGCCTACGACTATATGCAGCGCGAAAGCAGCTGTGAAATTCAGACCCGCTGGGAAAATAACGTACTGGCTGCTCTGGATGGCGTACCGCGTAATGAACTGGGTAACACCCTGGTCGGTGAAGGTGGTCTGCTGTGGAATTTCGTCAATACCGAAGTGTCTCCTTTTGTATCCAAAGAATACAAACGCGGTTATGTGAAGTCTGATGTCAACAGCCGTTCACTGCAGCTGACCGAGACGTTCCTCGATATCGTCAATAAAGCCAGCAACGGTGCTTTTGTGGTGGGTAACGAATTTGTTGTCTCCATGAATGCTCTGCCATCCGGCGCTAACCCGGATGCCAAAGTATCGCCGTACGCGACCTTTATCGATCTGCACTGCAGCGACGGTACCCAGACCATGGCTAACTACAACTACCCGACTCAGCATGATTTCCGCTGGTCACTGGAAACCTGTGGTGATGTCACTCTGCGTATTGATATCGGCCAGCTGACGCTGCTGAAGGATTACAACGGTGTGAAAGGCTTCAGTAAGTTCCTGGTGGATTTTCAGGATGGCCGCCGCGTATTTACTCCGGATGACTTCCCTAATCAGCGTGCGCAACTGGCGAACCTGGGTGTGCGTTACATCGACCTGAACTATGAAATTCATGGTCAGCGTCCGGTGGTTCAGATGCTCGATACTGTGCCACTCGATATGCCACCAACCATTGCATACTGCTGGTAGGAGCCGACATGGAAGCGATAAGTGACCGCATTAATCTGACCTATTCAGATCATCGGCAGCAGGAAAGCGAATTGCCGATGCGGGTGCTGGTGATTTCGGATCTGACGGTGGACGAGCGTTCGGAAATCGTCGACCCGGAAAACAGCCGCGCACTGGGCCGTAATACCGGTGATATTCTGCAGCACTGGAAGATTTCCTTTAATGCCAATATCACCAACCACCTGCAGCCTGAGCTGGATGCTGCGACGGAAATCCGTTATCCGATTACGGCCATTGATGATTTTCATCCTGATAACCTGATGAGCGGCATTCCGCTGCTCAATCAGGCCGCTGCGCTGTACATCATGCTCACTGAAGAGAAGGTGAAGAGCCGCGAAATTCAGCCGCTGTTTGAACTGTTTGGCTACAGTGATTCTTCTTTTGATACCGATTCAGAACGTCTGCTGATTCAGGCAGATCTGGAGCAGCGTATTCAGAAGCAGCTGAATGAAATTATTCATCACCCGGTTTTTCGTCAGCTGGAACGCAGCTGGCGCTCGGTGGATTTCCTCAGCCGTCAGGTACCGGCCGGGGAAAACATTGAAGTCGTTCTGCTGAATGCCAGTAAACAGGCGGTGACTGAAGACTTTGAAGATGTGCCCGATGTTACCCAGAGCGCACTCTATGATCTGGTTTATCGTCAGGAATTCGGCCAGCTCGGTGGCAAGCCTTATCTGATGATGGTGGCGGATTTCGATATCAGTGAAAAAGCACAGGATATTGCCCTGGTCCGCAATATGGCAGCACTGGCAGCCATGGCACATTGCCCGGTAGCGGCCAATGCCGCGCCTTCGCTGTTTGGTATTAAAACCTTTGCTGAACTTCCTTCTGTCCGTGATCTGAAAGCACACTTCGATCAGCCTGCTTACGCCAAGTGGAATGGTTTCCGTGCGCATCACGACAGCCGTTATGTGGCACTGACGCTGCCGCGCTTTTTATTGCGTGAACGCTATGAAAATACCGGTGGTGGTGTGCGCTTTACCGAAGCCAGCATGCAATCGTCACCCGGTGTCTGGGGCAGCTCATCGTTTGCACTGGCCAGCGTATTTATCCGCAGCTTTGCCCGCTACCGCTGGTTTGTAAACGTCACCGGTGAGGAATACGGTCTGATTGAAGAGATTGCCATCGCGCAGTCCAACAGCCGTATCCGCAATATTATTCCGACTGAGGTGATGATTTCTGACCGCACCCTGAGCGAACTGGTAAACCATGGCTTTACGCCGCTGAGCATTTATAAAAGTTCACGCACCGCCGGCTTCTCTGCAATTCCGGCCTGCTGCAATCAGGAAAGTGGTGAGGAAGACAGTTCGTTTGACGAGCCACTGAGTCAGAAGCTCGACAGCCAGCTGCCGTTTATCATGATCAGCTGCCGTTTCTCGCATTATCTGAAAATTCTGCAGCGCGAGAACATCGGTGCCTGGAAGACCCGTTCCCAGATTGATCAGTCGCTGAATAACTGGCTGCGTCAGTATGTCTCGGATATGGACAGCCCTTCCCCCGGTGTACGGGCCAAACGTCCGTTGCGCGCAGCCAATATCAGTGTGCGCGAAATGGAAGGCAAAGGTGCCTGGTATCTGATTCGGATTACCCTGACACCGCATTTTAAATTTATGGGAAATATGTTCACGCTGAAAGAACGTGGACGACTGGATAAAGCGTAAAACAGAGTCGGTTATGGTGAGCGGCGCATTAAGGATGAGCCGCCGTTAACGACGGAACAACACGCTGATGGAATTTTTTAATCCGGTGACGGATCAAGGAGACGGATATGGCATTACCAGGTTATATGACAATCACCGCTGAAACTCAGGGTACTCTGGAAGGCGAATGCGGGCTGGAAAACCGCGAAGGCGCCATCGTAGTACTGGCCTGTACTCATGCAATCAAACTGCCTACCGATAAAAACGGCCTGACCAGTGGTCGCCGTATGCATATGCCGATAACCATTCTGAAGGATATCGACCGTACTTCCCCGATGTTGTATCAGGCACTTGGGCAATCGGAACTGCTGACAGAAGTCAGGATCGACTGGTACCGCATCGACAGTGCCGGTATGGAAGAACTCTACTACAGCCAGATTCTGAAAAACGCTCAGATCGTGGCCATTGATTTTGAAGTGGAATACACACCGGAAGGTGCCAGCTCGCGTCTTGGTCACATGGAGAAGGTGTCGTTTATTTATGACAGCATCACCTGGATCCACGACGTTGATGGCATTGAGTACGAAGATAACTTCGGGGTTGTTTCCTGATGTCAGGAAAGCGTCTGTTACAACGGGTTGCCGAATGGCAAACCGGTAAGAAGTCGGCAGAAGACAGTTTTGATCTGCCCGATTCCATTGCCCGTGATATCGAGCTGTTACTGAACAGTCAGCGTGGCAATGTGCTGATTGATGAAAATATGGGGCTGCCCGATCTGCGCAGCTTCTTCCAGTCGCATTCTGCGGTGGACACTGAATATTTAACGCAGGAAATCAGCCAGCAGATTAAGTCGTATGAAAAGCGGGTAGACATTACCAACCTCACCTTCGACGACAAAAAGAACGATCCGACACAACTCAGCTGGCAGCTGAATGCTTCCGTCGCCGGTGGCATGAATCAGGAAGTGAACGCGAAAATTCACATTGGAATGGATGGCAGGGTCCGGGTTGAGCCCGCGGTATAAGTTATGAAAACAGATCTTTATCAGAATGAATTACGCTCGCTGCGCGATGGAGCACGGGAATTTGCCCGTAAATACCCGGCGCTGGCACCGCACCTGTCCGGCAGCAGTACTGATCCGGATGTTGAGCGCATTCTGCAGGGTACAGCGTATCTGAGTGCCGGTATTCAGGAACGTCTGGATACCGACTTCCCGGATTTTGCCCAGTCTATTCTGCGTGTTGTGGCACCGGATTATCTGAAAGAAATCCCGGCCACCACCATTGTTGAATTCAAGCCGCGTAATATTCTGAACAACCCGGTAACGATTAAAGCTGCCAGCAAAGTGGATTCGCAGAAGGTCTCCGGCAGCAGCTGCCGCTTCCGTACCTGTCGTGAAGTGATGGTGCACCCTCTGACCGTCAGCAGCTGTGAACTGACCCAGCAGGCGACCCACTCCAGCATTGAACTGGCCATGCACAATACCAGTCTGGCCAATGCTGAACTGAAAGTATCGGAACTGCCGGTACACCTTTCCGGTGATTATGTTGCCGCCAGCCAGATTTACTGGCTGCTGACCAAACACGTTAAACAGATCACTCTGATTGCCGGTAGCCAGGAAGTGAATCTGCCGGTCGACAGTATTAAGAACATGGCGTGGGAAGATGACTTCTATCTGTTTGAGAGCAGCAAAACCGGCCTCAACAGTTTCCGACATGTGCAGGAATACTTTATTAATAAGTTCCACTTCCTGTTTCTGAATATCACCAACCTGGATATTGACGGTCCGTTACCAAAAGCCTTCCGCCTGCGCTTCTCGCTGGATCAGACCGTGCATAACCTGCAGCTGGATAAAAACAGCTTCCGCCTGTTCTGCTCACCGGCCATCAACCTGTTTGATACCGATGCGGAACCGATGTCGCTGGATCACAAAACATCGGATCTGCACATCAACCCGGTGCGCAATACCAACCGTACTCTGACCATTCATTCGGTCACCAGCCTGCAGGGGCAGAGCCGCCGCTCATCAGAAAAGATTCAGTATCAGAGCTTTTCGCTGGCGGCGAAAGAAGCCGGTCAGAACCCTGTGTATGAACTGATTCAGCATTACACCGGGCACACGGATCAGGAAAATATTCTGCGCATCAGTTATCCGCCGGGTATGGACATTCCTTCGCGTGAAATTCTGACTGCGCGCCTGCAATGCTCTAACGGCCGTAATACTGCGCAGCTGAAGGTGGGCGAAGTCAACGTGAACACGCCGGATATTCCCGATCTGGTGAGCGTCAGTAATGTTTCCACCATCAGTGAATACATTGCGCCTATTACCGATGGCCGCACGCTGTGGAAACTGATTACCCATCTGACGGTGAACTATCTGCCGGTTGCGGATATGAACAACCTGAAGACACTGCTCAGTCTGTATAACCCGACCGATCAGACCGATACCAAAGAACACGCGGCCAACCGCAAGCGTATTGAATCCCTGCAAAGCATGCAGGTAACGCCGACGGAAAAACTGTTACGCGGTTATCTGGTGCGCGGACGTCATATTGCTATGGATGTAGACGGCAGCGGTTTTGCCAGTAGCGGTGATCTGTATCTGTTCGGCGAGCTGATGTTCTATCTGCTTGATCAGTTCACCGATCTCAACAGCTTCCTGACGCTGTCGCTGACCAATGTGAATAACGGGGAGACGATGCAATGGCAGTCGAAATCAGTGAAGAGCTGAAGTTCCTCGAGGAAGATATTCTTAACGATGCGCAGGCCTACGAGTTTTTTCAGGCCTACCGCATCCTGAATAAAATCAATGCCCAGTATCCGGTTTCACCGCGACGCCCTGCCCGTACGATTTCGGTACGTCCGGAACTGGGGCTGGGCTACAGCGAAACTGACGTCAGCAAAGTTGAGCGTCTGGAGAAAGACTCAGGCTACGAAATCATTACGCAGATTTCCGGCCTGTACGGTCTGTCTTCCCCCCTGCCGGATTTTTACAACGAAGAACTGCTGGATAATGAATGGGAAGAACTGAACGCGCCGCGTGAATTTCTCGATATTATTCACAGCCAGCTGTTGCCCAAGCTCTACGATGCCTGGTCGCTGTTTAAGCTTAACTTCAATGCCATCGAACACGACCGCGACAGCTACTGGCACATGCTGTACAGCCTGCTTGGGCTGGTTAATGACACGGACTCTCCGGCCATTGCCCGGCTGAAGCTGCGTTATTTTGGTCTGTATTCCAAAGCTGAGCGTTCCGCTGCCGGACTGAAAATTCTGGTGCAGGATTATCTGCAACTCGACAGCATTAAAGTGGAAGAGTTTGTCGCGCAGAACACCCGTATTCCGGCTGCTCTGCGTCTGCAACTGGGCACAGAAAACCACCAGCTGGGAGAAAGTGCTCATCTCGGCAGTCAGATTATTGATCAGAATAACTGCATCCGCATTCATACCGGTGAACTGGATCAGCAGGCTTACGAAGCTATCGTCAATGATTCTGAGCGCATGACGACACTGAGCACCCTGGTATCGTCCTATCTGAAAAAGCCGCTGAAAACGGAACTGGTGTTTAACGTCACGCCATCCAGCCCAATGGCCAGCCTGGGTTATCAATGGAATTCGCTGGGCATCAATACTTATATGCGCAACGATCAGTCGCCACGCAGCATCTCGTATCCGCTGACCTGTTAATCGTCTTACAGGGCCACTGCCCACAAATATCTATCCAAGCATTTGCTAAAAACGTGAGGCCCCTTGTCCTCATAGAGGGGCCTTACCCCTCTCGCCGGACCGGCTAAACTCCTGACCGCCATGGATGGCGGAAATGCATGTTTTGCAGGAGCAAAAACAAGCCCGCTTCGCGCTTTCTGGCTCGTATTTCCTTGAAAGCTTGATATTTCCTGACCGAGCGACCCATCGGCCATCCCTGGCCGGGGCCACTTGCCCGAGTCCCTTCGGGCAGGTCGGAAATATCTTCACTTTCTGCGGCGAGCCCAGAGGCGCTGTTTATGGCAACCTCATTGCCTGTCTTCAGGATTAACAATGAATCTGAATTCAATGTCACCATATAAATTTCAGCAATTGAATTGCTTTGCAACGTGGCATCGCGGAGGCCTAAAATTCGCCTCTGGAGCGCCGAAATGAACGATGATTTCTCTGGTCCGCTGGGCATGGATGTCCGGCGATTAAGTTACTGCCCATGCGTTAATGCCTGTACCCGGGCTTTAACCGCGGCGTAACTCAGCTGCTCACAGGAAGCAAAACCTGACAGCTGACGGGCGCGGATTTTGCCCAGCCAGGGCACCTGAATGCCACACAGAAAACGCGTCTGTAAATCCAGCGATGGCTGACTGCCAAACTGCGACTGAATCTTCTGTCTGAGTTCTGCCAGATACCCGAATAACTGCTGATCTGCTGGCAGCTGACTGGCGCTGGCTGTTTTTTCCGGCCAGGGTCGGAACTGCCCACGACAGACAGAACAGACGCCGCAGTCCTGCCCCATATCCTCGCCGAAATACGCAGACAACCGACGCGCCACGCACTGCGGCTCACGGAACAAGGCCAGCATGTTGTGAATCCGCGAGATTTCGTTTTCCTGTTTCTGCATAAAATGCTGATGCAGGGTAGCGGCCAGCGACTGATCCGCCAGCGCCTGCTGATCGACGCGGTACACATCCGTCATCTGTTTGCTTTCCAGCTGAATCCAGCCCTTTTCCTGACAGTATTCCAGTGCTTTTAATGCCCGCACGCGTACCGGAATATCACTGCTGCCAGCGGCTTTTTCCAGCGCCTCAACATCCAGCGTGTACCAGGTACGGCCTTTCTGACAGGTGTTGAGTACGGTCTGCAGAAACTGCTGAGGCTCGCCATGAAACTGACCGAGCAATGCAGATTCCGCCAGCTCAGGTTTAAAACGGTATTCGGCAAAGTAGCTGTATTGGGAAGTCAGTACGCCGCGCATTTCCAGATTCACCAATAAGGTTTTCAGCGGCAGCAGACGGATATTGGATTCCGCAGACAGCGGTGTCATCAGCACTTCCCACTGACTCACCTGATTGCGGCTCTGGGTCTGTTGGCGGATGGCATTCAGCACATGCTCAATGCTGCTCAGCTCCGGCGTATCGCCGTAGACGAAATTCTCCAGCACGGTCAGGCCGGATTCATCAGCCAGCATAATGCAGTCTGAGGCATTGCCATCGCGCCCGGCACGGCCGATTTCCTGACTGTAGTTCTCGGTGGATTTGGGCAGATCATAATGCATGACCTGACGGATATTGCTCTTATCCACACCCATACCAAAAGCAATGGTGGCGACGATGACCGGAATATCGCCGCGCATAAATTTCTGCTGAATATCCTCGCGCTGTTCATGGCCAAGCCCGGCGTGATACGCCTTTACCTCAAACGGCAGTTGCCGGTTCAGCTGCTCTGCCACGTCTTCGGCGGTGTGCTGCAGCGTCACATAAATAACCGCAGCAAAATCCTGCTGCTTTTCTGCCGACTTTTTCGCCAGATGCTGCAGCCATTGCAGGCATTTGCCGACTCTTTCATGCTCCGGGCTTGGCTGGACTAATAAACGCAGATTCGGGCGATAAAAGCCGGTGGTCACCACATCCTGCGGCGCAATGGCAAAGTGTGAACGCATATCTTCAATCACCGCCTGAGTGGCTGTGGCGGTTAACAGCAACACCTGCTTAACCGCAAACTCACGGCAATAATCCGGCAGTTTCAGATAGTCCGGGCGGAAATTATGACCCCATTCGGAGATACAGTGCGCCTCGTCCACCACCAGCAGAGACACCGGGATTTCACTCATAAACTGGCGGAAGCGTTCATTTTTTAAACGCTCAACCGACACCATCAGAATTTTAATGCTGCCATCACGGACGCCCTGCATCACCTGCTGGGTCTGTTCACGGCTTTGAGTGGAATCAATGGTGGCGGCGGCAATGCCTTTGGATTGCAGAAACTGCACCTGATCCTGCATCAGCGCCAACAGCGGGGAAATCACCAGCGTAAGATTGGGCAGCATAAGTGCCGGCAGCTGGTAGCACAGGGATTTACCGGAACCGGTGGGAAAGATCGCCGCTGCAGAACGCCCGGCTAACAGAGCCTCAACCACCGGTTGCTGACCGGGGCGTAGTGATTCAAAACCAAAGGTCTGACTCAGTACCTGCTGCCATGTTGTCTGCACACTCTGCTCCCGGGAAAATGAATTCCCCCAGAGTGTACCGCATTCCGCCACAGGCTTCCGAATCTGACCGGCCTGAGGGAAGCAGAACGCCTCAGGCAGGTTGCGTATTTTGCATACGCCAGAAATAAAAAAACCGGCTTTGTATTCAGGCCGGTTTTTCTCAAGCGCAGAGCTAAATACTTAATTGTTTTATTTCTTCAGCGGTTCTTTCAACACCAGCGGACTGATACTGCGTGCCACCAGCATGTCCTGAGCTTTATTCAGCTTAGAGCGGTCAGTGAACGGGCCGACATACACGCGGAACCAGGTATTACCGTTGATTTCGGCTTTTTTCTGATAGGCATCCATACCCTCCAGCAACAGGCTGGCGCGCAGACGTTCGGCGTCATCGCCACTGCGGAATGAACCGACCTGCAACAGGTACTGGTATTTCTCTTCGGCGTCTTTCGGCGTGGAGTGGTATTCCTCAACTTCAGGAACTTCGACGGTCTGATTTTCCAGCAGTTTGTAAAAATCGTAGGAAGGCTTATCGACTTTTTTCGCGGCTTCTTCTTTGGCTTTATCAACGCCGATCTGCAGCGCTTTTTTGGCATCGCCTTTCACCGCATCCAGTTCATTACCGGCCGGGATAGTAGACAGATAAAGGATAAAGCCGATGAACGCCACGGCCAGAGTCGGGGTCGTAATCCACACCCACTTCGGAATCTTGCTTCCACCTTCAGACATTATTATTCCTGTTAACCTGTCTTAAAATCAGCGCCGTATAGTAAGGCGGTGTGGTATCTGCTGCTGCGCAGTACGCCACGTTTTTGTCCTGTGTTTTATCTTTTGCTTTATCTTTTGATGGAAGGGAAGCAGCTCACACTGTTCTGTATGAGCTGCCACCTCCATCAAGCGGTCCCTGCTACAGAACCGCCAGAACCGCTATAACAAGCTGGCGTTTTGAGAGAACTTACATCTCTTCCGGTGCAGAAACACCTAATAAACTAAGCCCGTTGTTAACTACCTGACGCACGGCTTCGGCCAGAGTCAGACGCGCATTACGCAGTTCAGCATCATCCACCAGCGTTTTCTCTGAGTTGTACCAGGCGTGGAAATCACCGGCCAGTTCACGCAGATACGTCGCGATGTTATGCGGCTCGTGGTTATCGGCAGAACGTTTCACCACTTCCGGATAACGACCCAGTTTAACAATCAGTTCTTTTTCGCTTTCCAGTTCCAGTTTACCCAGTGCTGCCAGACCTTCTTCCTGTGTCCAGCTCTGACCAGCTTCCGCCAGTTTACGGAAAATAGAACACACACGGGCGTGAGCGTACTGGATGTAATACACCGGGTTATCGGATGACTGCGAACGCGCCAGATCAATATCAAAGGTCAGCTGACTGTCGGCTTTACGCGCCGCAAGGAAGTAACGGGTCGCATCGCGGCCCACTTCGTCGATCAGATCGCGCAGGGTCACGTAGCTGCCGGCACGCTTGGAAATTTTTACTTCTTCGCCACCGCGCATTACCGTCACCATCTGGTGCAGCACGTAATCCGGCCAGCCTTTCGGAATACCGGCATTCAGTGCCTGCAGGCCTGCGCGCACACGGGTAATAGTCGAGTGGTGATCCGCCCCCTGCTCGTTTACAACGCGCTCAAATCCACGTTCCCACTTATCCATATGGTAAGCGACGTCTGGTACAAAGTAGGTGTAACCACCGTCGGTTTTACGCATTACGCGGTCTTTGTCATCACCGAAATCCGTGGTACGCAGCCACAGTGCGCCGCCGTCTTCATAGGTGTAACCGTTGTCGATCAGCTTTTTCACCGCGGCTTCTACTTTGCCTTCGCTGTACAGGGAAGACTCAAGGAAATACACATCGAAATCGACAGCAAAGGCTTTCAGATCCAGATCCTGTTCGCGACGCAGATAGGCCACGGCAAAGTGACGGATGGCTTCCAGATCATCGGCATCGCCGGTACCGGTAAAGCTCTGATCTTCGGATGCTACGGTGTCGCCACGCATAAAGCTGTCGGCCAGGTCGACGATGTAATCGCCGCGGTAACCGTCTTCCGGCCAGCTGGCGTCGTCCGGGGTTAAGCCTTTGCAGCGTGCCTGAACCGACAGCGCCAGGTTATTAATCTGGGCACCGGCGTCGTTGTAATAAAACTCGCGGGTTACGTCCCAGCCGGAGGCATCGAGCAGACGACAGATACAGTCACCAACCGCCGCTCCACGACCGTGACCGATATGCAGTGGGCCAGTCGGGTTGGCGGATACGAATTCCACCTGCACCTTACGGCCAGCACCTTCGTTGTTACGGCCGTAAGCTTCTTTCTGCTCGAGCACGGCCTGCACCAGACTCGCAGTGGAGGCATCGCTCAGATAAAAGTTAATAAAACCCGGGCCAGCGATTTCCACTTTCTCGACCAGATTGTTGGCCGGAATCGCGTCCACCAGCAACTGCGCCAACTCGCGCGGATTTTTACCCGCTGGTTTGGCCAGCATCATTGCCAGGTTAGTGGCCAGATCACCGTGGGCTTTATCGCGGGTGTTTTCCACCTGAATGCGGGGTTCCAGATCAGCGGGCAGGACGTCCTGAGATTTGAGATTGGTAACGGCAGCGGATAACAGCTCAGCGATTTGCGGTTTCATAGATACGATTCGTATTCGGTGGGTTCGGGATAAGATTAGAAAAGGCGGCGATTATCGCAAAAATGGCCGGTCAAATGAAGCAAAGCCACGGGGCTGTGTGGGGAAATCCACTGTTTCATGCTGTTTTTCCGGACCTGGCTGTTTATTCGTTGCAACAGAGCGGCATCCGTATTGCCGTTTCAGGCATCTCTACTGGCATCTATACAGACACATCTGCAACCTACTTACTGACAGCTAAAGCTCGTGGACAGACGCAGTAAACATGGGCATTTCTGCTGACTGCCCCCAGAACACCCAAAGGATATTCACAAAGTTATCCACATACAGGCAATAACCCGGTGAATCAGGCAGTATCACAAAAGACCTTGCTATCCCACTGTTTTAAAAATAAAAAAGTGGTTGAAACATCAGGCACAATGTGGGTTTTAGCCCGATGACCGGACACATAACGGAACGTATAAAATTTCACCGATTTAACAAAAGCGTAGCAATTATGCGCCTGTGGATGAGTTGTACCAAACTTATCCAAAATGTTATCCACAGAAACTGAGGATAACCACAAAAATTCGCCCGGGTGTTGATAACAAATGTCATGACGGGTGAGAAAGGATCTCCGCTGCGGGAGGGAGATATTGCAGTTATCCGCCGGGTTACGTCTCAAGCTAACCAACCGGCGGTTTTGCCTGACATGGCAATTGGTGGGCGGAGCCCACCAGCCGTCCCCACCAGCTCTATCCACCAACTACGCCCAAACTTGCCACTATTAAACAGCAGCAGGAAGGGCTAAAGCCGTTACTCAGCAGACATATCGTCGAGGTTGATACCCATCTCGCTCAGTACAGCTGATGCGGTACGGAAAGAATCAATCGCCGCCGGCGCACCGGCATAGGCCATCACCTGCAGCAGTACTTCACGGATTTCTTCCACGGTTACGCCATTATTAATGGCTCCGCGCACATGGCCGGCCAACTCCTGCTGACGGTTGAGCACGGAAATCATGCCCAAATTCACCAGGCTGCGGTCACGCTTCGACAGACCTTCGCGCCCCCAGATATCCCCCCAGCAGTTCTCGGTGACCAGCTTCTGCAGCGGCATGGTAAACGACGTCGCATTGTTAAACGCCTTATCGACAAACTCATCGGTCATCACTTCACGGCGGATTTTCAGACCTTTCTCAAACGCATCAGACATAACAGAACTCCGGTTACAGATAACAAAACCAGCCAGCACTTTAAAACTCTGCTGCGCTGGCAGCAAATCAGCTGCTTTGTCAGCAGTGCCGCCCCGGGCGTAAACTAACTCAGCTATCAACAGTCTGAGAAGACCGCAGAACAAGCAGAGCACGGAGGTGACTATGAAAATCGGAGTAATCGGGGCAGGCATGGTGGGCGTCAGCCTGTGCAACTACCTGATGACGCTGGGCAGCGTGCGCGAACTGGTCATGATCGACCAGAACGCCGACAAAGCGCGCGGCGAGATGCTCGATTTCGGCCATACCAATGCCCTCACCTTCAGCAAAAATACCCGCCTGAGCGGCGGTGATGATTACAGCAGGCTGGCCGGTGCCGATGTGGTAGTGATCACCGCTGGTGCGCAGATTAAAGATGGCCAGAGTCGTCTGGATCTGGCCGACATCAACAGTCGCATCTGTGTGGATATCGCCCGCAAAATCGAGCCTCATGCACCGGATGCCATCCTCATTGTGGTCACCAACCCCTGTGATATTGCTGCTTACGCCGTGATCGCCAACACCGGCTATCTGCCGCGCCAGGTGATCAGCAGCGGCTGCATGATTGATACAGCCAGACTGATGAAAATCGTCGGCGAACGCCTCGATATCGACCCGAAAAATACCTTTGGCTACGTGCTCGGCGAACACGGAGCACACAACTTTATGCCCTGGAGTCTGGTCAGCGTCGCCGGGCAACATATCGACCACTACTGCGCTCACAACGGCATCGCCCCCATCTCTCCGGAACAGCTGCTGCATGATGTCACCCAGGCCGGGCTGGAGATCTTCCACCTCAAACACAACACCAGCCATGGCATCGCCGCCAGCGTATTCCGCATTATTCAGGCCATCGACATCAACGAAAACTCCGTGCTGCCGGTGGGCGTTATGCCACAGGGTGAATACGGACTGCACGACGTCGTCCTCAGCCTGCCGGCGGTGATCAACCGCAAAGGCGTGGACAAGATTCTCGTCCACCCCTTCACCGATGAAGAGAACCAGAAGCTGCAGAGCATCGCCACCACACTGCGCGATATCCTCAACACCCTGCACAAAGACACCGGCCTGAGCAGCTGACGCCGACAGTAGAGCCAACCGGAAAAAACATATACAATGCGCGCACTTACGTCGTCTGCAGCGCAGTGGACGACCGATCCGCCCTTAGCTCAGCTGGATAGAGCGTTGCCCTCCGGAGGCAAAGGTCGGTTAAGAAAACGATCCGGAGAGTAGAAGTCAAAAGGCACACATCAGCCAGACGCTTCTCAGTAAACCGCCCTTAGCTCAGCTGGATAGAGCGCAGCCCTCCGGAGGCTGAGGTCAGAGGTTCGAATCCTCTAGGGCGGGCCACCTTCCCTGAAATGACCTTTTCCCTTAGTGACCATTATCCGCTGATTTTCAGCGTGGTGACCAAATGGTGACCATTTCGTGACCACGCTTGAAAGAGCCAGTCACCAAGTGCGTTGTATTTTGACCTTTGCTCTACAGGAGTCACAGAACAGACGACAGCCCCCGAATAGAGCTGCCGATCTACTCGATAGAAATACTACCTTACAACCTCCATCAACCTCCCAAAGCTATCCACCACGTCGTACTTAACGTTCTCGGGTGCGTACTTCTTGTTGATGGCGTCAAAGAACTTACGGGCACAGCTGATTTTTGAGCGCTCTATCTCACGCAGCTCCATCGACGACATTGTCCCCTTAGTTTCAGCAACGAAGTAAACGTGCTTCACCGCGCCTTCTTTAAATGAAATAGCCCAGTCCGGGTTGTAATCGCCTACCGGTGTCGGAATCAGGAATCCACGAGGCAGCTTGGCGTACACCACCACATCGGTACAGGTATCCAACTCCTTCACAAACTGGCGTTCGATATTCGAGTCAGTAATCACATAGTCGTAAATATGACGCTGTAATGGCTCACCAGCATGGGTGAAGTCCTGCTTGGTTTGCCCGGCAGTGAAAATATCAAGATCAAACTTTTCCTCAACCGGATCATACGCCAGATGCTCAATCACCATGGTGGCCTTTTGCTCGTTAATCAAACGACAAGCCTGCGCAATAAAGCTTTCCGGGTTGGTTTTGAATTGTGCAAATACCGCTGCATTTAAACCACGTAGAATTTCAGCCACTGTGCGACGGGTCAGCAGAGTGCCTTCAGCAACCTTGCCGATCAGGTCGTACTTAACCATTGAATGAGCCGAATAAGTGTTCTTCTCAATCACGGTTTCTTTTACCTTAAAGGCATCCCCCGACTTAAGGTCGTCGTAGGTGGCCTCAGCTGCCTGTTCACCAGTTTGTATCGTGAATTGCAGTGGCGTAACGCGCAAGCCGTTGTCTTTGTCGTTCAGGGTGGCTAATGATTTTTGAATAAGCTCGGCATCATCAAACTGAACGCTGTAGGCAGCTTTGCGATTAATACGCTGCCACAGCTCCTTGAACTCTCGCTTCTCGAAGTTGGCATTGGGCTCCAGCTTTTTCGCTTTGCGGTCGTTCTCAGGAAGCATCAACTGCGCATCGCTGAACACCGTATCAATCAAGCCAAATACCTGTTCAGCCATGGGTTGCAGCTCTTCAGGTAATTCTGCCAGTGCCCCATCTTTCTTCGCGGCATGGTACTTGTCGGTAATGTTGCGTTTCTTGTCTACATAGCCGTTCTGAATCAGGTAAAACTCAATGTCAGTTGCCTGATCTTCACTCAGCGTTACCACGCCATCGGCAGTAGACAGCATCTTGCCGGTGAAATAAGCCTTATCGGCCACACGGGGGCGCTGAGACAGGGTCTCGCTGATGTCTCGCTGCAGTGCCGTAACAAAGTCTTTGTAGCTTTCACTGGCGACCACAGTCAGCACGTTAATATCGTGAACCGTAGCCGGGTGATCCATACGCTCACCAAGCTTATTCACGGCAATACGCAACCCACGGCCAACTTCCTGGCGGCGTGAAATGGTGTTGTCGCTGTGTTTCAAGGTGCAGATAACAAACACATTGGGGTTATCCCAGCCTTCACGCAACGCCGAGTGAGAAAAGATAAAACGCACAGGTTCATCCAGCGATAACAGACGTTCTTTATCTTTCAGAATCAAGTCATAGGCATCTACGTCATTCGACTGACCGGCGTTTGCACCACGTCTTTCCACAGTGGGGTCTTTTAGCTTCTTGGTCTTTTTATCGATCGAAAAGTAACCGCTGTGGGTATCTGTCACGGCAATACCTTTCAGATAGCGGATATAGGGTGTCTCCACCAGATCCATCACTTCGTTCAGGTACAGCTGATACTCCTCTTCAAACACCCGGGCGTATTCGCCCTTTTCATCATCGGCGCTGTAATCGCGGTACTTCACTACCTCATCAATGAAGAACAACGACAGCACCTTAATGCCCTGCTGAAACAGCGCCTGCTCTTTATCGAAGTGGGCTTTAATGGCCTCCCGAATCTGAATGCGACGTAAGGCTGCCTCACTCACATCCCCCATCGCCTCACCTACGCTCAGTTCTTCGCCATTGGTAAAACTGATGGTGTCAGTAACGGCATTGATGTCTGTTACCACAAAGCCTTCGCGGTACTGATCGAGCTCATTCGATAACACGAACAGGTTGTCGCCTTTCTTGATCTTACGCAGCACCCGCTTAATGTCACCACTGGCCAGCTTTTGTTCCAGCTCCACACGGGCTTCAGGGGGCTTCTTGCTGGAAATCTCAATGGATTGCAGATAAAGGTACGGATTGGTACCGGCCAGCCCCTTGGTAGCGATACCGCGCACGGCGATTTTCTTTACCAGCTTTTGGTTGTAGGCATCCAACGCATCCAGGCGGTGAATCTTGTTGTGTGTGGTCTTATGCGTGGCTGAGTAGCGCAGCACCATCAACGGCTTGAAATTCACAAGAGAATCCAGCGTTTTACCGCCTTCCATCTTCTGCGGTTCATCTAGAATCAGAATAGGGCGGTTGGCGCTGATCACATCGATGGGCTTACGTGATTGAAAGTCGTCCAGCTCTTCATAAATACGGCGGTTGTCTTTACCCGTTGCATTAAACGCCTGAACGTTAATCACCATCACGTTAATGCCAGCATCCGACGAAAAGCTTTCCAGATGATGCAGCTGCTTGGAGTTGTAAATAAAGAAACGGGCTTTCTTCTGATAGGTTTCCAGAAAATGCTCGGCGGTAATCTCCAGCGACTTGGCCACACCTTCACGGATGGCAATACTGGGCACCACAATAATGAACTTGCTCCAGCCATACTGCTTGTTCAGTTCAAAAATGGTCTTAATGTAGCAGTAGGTTTTACCTGTACCGGTTTCCATCTCAATATCGAGGTTAACCTTGCTGACCTTGGTTTTAACCAGGTCGGCAGACACCGGCAGGTTCTGCAAGCGCTGTACCTGCTGAATGTTATCCAACAGCGCGGTTTCACTCAGCGTCATATCCGCGTTACGGAAAGCGGCTTCAAAGTCGGATACCGACTCCTCTTCCAACGCTAACGAAGCCTGCGGGCTGGCTGGCGCAGCTTTAGCCGCCCCTGTATCCAGCCGATAGCGAACACCACCGTGCTGCGGTGCTTGCCCGGCAAAGCAATCTACCACCGCTTTTACGGCCTTGCTCTGATAGTCCTGTACTTTAAATTTAAGCTTCATACTCAACACCCTTACTTAAATGCACTTCACTTCTGTAATGGGTGACAGCAGCTTAAAGATTTGCTCCACATTGATTTTTACCGAACTGTCTTTAAAGCCCGCATCGCGGAATACCACGCGCAGCGGCTCATGTTTGGCCAGTTCTTTAACAAAGGCTTCATCAATGCTGCCTGAAGCATCGAAGCAAGCAACCAAAGTGTTTCCATCGACAAAAAACACATCCTTGCCTTGAATGGACTGTTTGCTGATAGGCAGCGCCAGATCAACGCCCCAGTCCAGCATTACCTGGAACAGGAGGTCTTCAGCTGTACGCTCGGGCTTGATATTGTCGACGAACAGATCAAGCTCGGTGTTATTAAGCGAATCTGGTGAGTAATAAACGTCGGCCATGTTGGATGTGTCGATTTTGAGTACGCGAAAGCCAATATCCTTACTCCAATTCTGGCTAAAATCGCTAGCAAGAACACGCTTACCTGCTTGGCGAATTCGCTCCTGAGAAATATCCGATATTGTCTCAAACCCTGCTTTCCGCGCAACTGATCCATCGGGAGTCGGCTCGGGCAATTGGACCATAATAAACCGACGCTCCCCACCATCGCCTGCATTTAGCGAAAGAACAGCATGAGCGGTAGTTCCAGAACCAGCAAAAAAATCGAGTACAAGATCATTTTTTCTAAGCCCTAGGCGGCAAATATCCTCGATAAGAGGCCTAGGCTTAGGAAATGACATTGCATCCGCTCCCAATAATTCCTTCACCTCTTGTGTGCCGACTTGGTTGTTATAACCATTTGCATCCCACAGACTTTTAAACTTTCTGGTTCTTTCACCATCACTTCTGTTTAGATAGTCCTTAACAAAAATATCGTGCTCACCTCGTCGCTCAATAAAACGTGCGACAAGGCGAGAGATGTCCTTCCTGCACTTATCCTTCCCCCACATCCACCGCCCATCACGCCCATCAGATTTGCGCGGAAATACTGCCTCCCATCCTGCCACTTCGGTGAGAGATATTTCCTTACTTTCGGGACAGACAAAAATTGGAAAAAACATATCGGGCCTATCTTCACGATTAGAAGCGGACCCGCGCTGTCGCAGTCCCAATAGCCTGTATGGCTCGCCATCGTTATCCTCTAAATTGAACTCCGCTCGCTGCTCATCAGAGAGTGGCATTCCGGAAATGAATGCATTTTGTATATCCTTGGCCCAAACCAACAATTTATCATTCACATTAGCAATGTATGTGTCTGACTGCCGACCACGAGGGTTGCTAATCACAGTGCATTCAGCAACGAAATTTTCTTCGCCAAATATTTCGTCACATACGCGCTTGAGGTTGTGAGACTCGTTGTCGTCAATACTAATCGCAATAACGCCGTCATTGGACAGTAGATTCCTCGCCAGCCTCAATCGCGCAAAAATCATAGACAGCCAGGCGGAGTGAAAGCGGCCATTGGCTGCTGTGTTGGCTGCTAGCCGGTTTCCTTCTTCATCTTTTTGATTTGACTTTCTCAAGAATACCTCTGCATTCTCTGAGAAATCGTCTTCATAAACAAAATCGTTACCAGTGTTGTAAGGTGGATCTATATAGATCATCTTGACCTTACCAAGATATGTCTCCTGCAGAAGCTTTAACGCTTCCAGGTTATCGCCTTCAATAAAAAGATTTTTGGTGGTATCAAAATCCACACTTTCTTCGCGACAAGGTCGAAGTGTTTTTGCGATAGGTGCATTAGCGGTAAGCAAGGCTTCGCGCTTGCCAGGCCAGTTCAGCTGATAGCGCTCCTGCGGGCCTTCAACAATGGATTCTGAAAGCTCCTGACGCAGCTGATCGAAATCCACAGCCAGCTTCACACTGCCATCTTCAGCTTTGGCTTCAGTCACGCAGCCCGGAAATAAATCACGGATACGTGCGATGTTCTCTTGTGTGAGACTTGGTGAATGCATTTTCAGTTTGTCCATAGCTCTCTCTTTCACCATGAGTACAAGAGTGCCCATGGCCTTTGTTCATTATTTTTTACTCAACCCAATTCAAGCTGAGGTATATTCCGAAGTCCTTAAACAAAAGACTCCAGTTTGTATTGACCTGATCCAATGCCGGTCGATTTTAATGGCCCAAGGGAGCTGATTGTATTCTTCCGTGCTCCCCCTAAGGAGACGGCCACACGTAGGTAATGATCTTCCAGATCCGGGTAGTCCTCTTGTAACCATGCAGGAAAAGCCTGTGAAGGCGCGACGCGTATTTCAGCACCATGTACTTTCACAGCTCTCTCAGCTAGTTTTCTGACCATAGGCAAGGTCGCGCCGCCACCAGTCAGCACAAGCGTTAAAGTTCTACGCGGGTCCGCTTTTACCCAATCAATCCAGCTGGAATCAGCGGATTCCAGGATATCAATCATCGTAGTACGCAATGATTCTTCGAAGCTTTTAACGGCAGGCAGCTGAAGGAATTCTTTCAGTGAAATGTCGACGTGCTCACCAGTATAAAGCGTTACAAAAGCTGCTTCACTTGGACCAAACAGCGCCTCTTTATAGTGACGAACATCTCTCTGCAGTGCATGAAAGATATTACGATACTTAGGATGAGAAGGTTCAACGCCCGACTTATTGATGATTAACCCCAGGAGGAGCTGATCCAAGTGATTTCCCGCTTCTGTTATACCACGGGCGGTACCCTCTACCTCCCCGGCCTCAGCACCAGTGACCACTTCATTATCGTCTACCTTCACTTTGAGGCGATAAAGACTGAAGTCACTGGTACCGGCTCCAACATCCACAACTAATGCTAAATAATCGACGGTATTCTTCCAGTTCAGCAATGAGCCTGCAACACCAAGAGGCTCTGTTACACTGCCGTCAATGAAAGGATACATACGCTTCTCAGCCCGGAGTAACTGCAGCGCTTTTAAGAAGCGTGCAAGAGGGAGTCCATGATGTATCTCATCGCCAAATGTATCAGAAAGCACCTGCGCCTCCCCCAACATGGTCTTTAACTTTTCCTCTACACGGCGGGCGTTGGCACGAGGAAAACATGGCATAGCGAAACGCCTGTTGAAGTTACAGGAAATATCCAGCCCGTTCATTCCGCTTGCCAATGCCTGATTGATAGTCCAGGTAAAGAACGTCAGATAAGCAAGTACAATTTTCTCATATGTCAATTCATGAAAAGTCGGATTAAAGGTAGACGGCAAGGGCGATTCTAAATTGTCTTCAGACAATGCTCGCTTTATGTTGTCGATTCTTTCATAGCCGTCGTCAGGTGCCAGCTGTGCTTGCTCCACAGCTTTGTGACCGAACCATAGCTTTCCCTCTGTATCGATATATACCGATGAAACCAGCATATATTCATCAACGCCTTCCTGATCGCCAGGAATGCCCAGCTCCAGGACTTCGATAAACTCAAGATCGTCGTCATCCTCGTCGCGGACAAACGTAGCCTTGGACATCGCCGTTCCAAAATCCATACATACGCGGTAATTAGAATCACTATGAGGCAAAGATACAGACAAAAGATTGAGTTCAATCTCTTCATCAGTTTTGGAATCGTCATTTGATAATTGAGGTGGTGGCGAGTCATCGGAGGTAACCACCGGATCAACTGTTGAAGTTGAGCCACTGTCAGTGACCTCAGCTTTCCCGCTATTGTCATTCAGATCATCTGCCGAGACGACATAGCGAAGCGCTTCGATTTCTTTGGTCGTAATCGCGCCCAGTATTCGATACTTTCCATCATCCCCCTCTTCAATCCGATCAAGAAGGTTCTCAATGAGAATTTTCGCTTTATTAATATCCATATCTATTCCTCAGCCTCAACGCGTGGTTTGACCAGTGTTTTCTTTTTACCGCCAAATTCCTTCAAGATGCCATCCCGGACAACTTTCACTCTCCGAATACCAGTACGGTGCCCGCCCTCCATCTCATGCTCGATAGGGTTGTATTCGACGACAGTTTCCAGTAAATCAGTCTTACTTAGCTTTCTCATCCTGGCTAACCGCTCAGCTACCTGAGCAATGCTTTCGTAGCCATTTGCTGCGCGCCTGACCGTTGCTGCTTGTATCGGATCAAAGGTTTCGAGGACTGGTACAACCGCACGGTTCAGCTTATTCATGTTAATTCGATTGGCATCGAGCTGGATGAGTAATTCACCAATCTGATGATCTTCAGTATTGCCAAGCTTGTGCTCAGCAGCTCGTGCACTCTCTGAAACGCGACCAACTTTCAACCAATAATCAGCAACTTCTGGGTCAACATCTGACACACCTGCAAAGTGTTTCTTCAGTGCAATCCCAATTTTCTGGGTAGATGGCCATGCAGCTTCCATAACGCGCAAGAGCTCACGGTCTGTGCGATTCTGACGCGCTAGCACCAATACTGTTTCCAATAGATTCAGTCTTACCTTTTGGATAGCGTTGGAATGATCAAGAAATCTTGTCCATTCACCTAATGTGAGTAACTTTTTACCGTCCTGAAGCAATAAATATGTCTCGGCTTGCAAGGCGTGGGAAAACCGAAGCTCAATAATCCTTACCAAGATACTTACAGAGTCGTTAAGACATGCATTCAATGACTCTTCGGTTGCGGAAGACTCCTTTGAGCTTCTGAGCAATCCAATGATGCAACGGCTTAGTTCAAGCCCTGGTTCACTGCCCACATCGCCGTCATAACTACGGATGACATCTGCTAGAGACTCCAGAATCCGGCGAACTTTGTTGAGCCTGATTTCCTGCTTATCGTCAGTCTTTAACGAAAGCTCGGCACTGCTAATCAGTTTCAGAAAGGCTGCCAGGTCAGAGGACCTGGCCAACAAGGCTCTAATAAGTTCTTTACGAGCGTTATTAGCAGAATCAATAGCCAGGATCTCTCTGAGGCAATAGCCTTGCCACCAGTTAGTCTCGACATGACTCAAAAACTTTGCGGCATAATCCTTCTCATCACCATCTGACAGTGAGTCAATAGGATCGGGCTCTTGAGTAAACAGCTTATCTGAGCTTTGAAGAACAATAGATTCGCGGCCTCTCGCTACTGCAGCCAGCCTTCCCAACATTGCAGACGCATAGAGCTCTTGCTTTTGATCTCGCTTAACAAGCTCTAACACCCGATTAACAACCAGTTCCAGATTGTCGCCTTTCAGCCATTCCTGGATCTGCTTCTTACTCATCGCTTCTGTCAGCAGCGCATTCAAAGACTGAAGGTCTTCAGCTTCATATATCTGCACTTGAATATCTTTCTGAATTTCCAACTCTTCAGTCTCATTCATTCATCACCACCTAATTGACAGAGCTCTTCCTTTAACGCCTTCAAATGGCCATTTATCTCAACCTTGCGGTTAAACTGTTTCTCTTTTTCTAGCTTCTTTTTCAATTTTTCAATCTGCAGAGCTGCCGCTTTGACTGCACTGTAGCGCTCAACCAGCTGTTGCAGAGTTTCACTGTGCCGGGGCGTCAGCGGTATCAGTTGCTTTAACAAGGCTGCGTATAAACTGCCAAGATCAAGCGCTGCCGGAAGCGGGTTACGTTCGGTTGTGACTGGGAGCCAGTTGCCCCAGAAATACTCACTGGTTACCCAGCGCCCGCTATCGGCTTCGCTGGGGCGTTTGTATGAGGCAACCATGCGCACCTTGCCCTGGTGTTCCAGCTCGAACAAAAGCGGGAATTGTACTGCATCATCGATGCACTGCAGTATCGCTTCGTCCAGTTCCTGGCCTTTCAGGGTAATACGGAATACCTGAATCTCTGGCACACCGGGCTTTGCCGGTAGGTTGATGGTTTCGGGGGCCAGCTTGTATTGCCAGACAATCTGCTCTACTTGCTCAACAAACCGCTCTTTCAGGCGGGTTTTAACTGCGCCATGTTCGTAAATTTTGTTTTTGGGCAGCACGCGGCCAAATTCTGCCTGGCTCGGGTAGCTGACCAGCGGGTTACGTTCTGAAGGGTTGCTTATGTTACTCATACCCCCTCCTGAATCACCAGAAAGGAAATCAGCTCGAAGTCATCCAGCCCTTTGATGGTGTTGGTCAGTGCGGTGGTTTTACCGCCGCTGAACAGGCTGTCCAGGTCCTTTTCTTCTTTCACGTCGATCATTGAGCGGATGGATTGATTCAGCAGGCCAGAGTAGCGCTGCATGGAGCGGCCATCCTGAGTTTCCTGATTGAAACGGTGGAAAGCGTCAGGTATCGGTTCGGCTTTACCTTTACAGCCGGTTCTGACCAGATCCAGCAGGCGTTTTACTTCGGTGTGGTCATGAATCACCTGGCCATCGAGGCCGATGTACACAAGATAGTAAGGGTACAGCCGGTTGTGCTGATTGATGTTTACTTCCGGGTTGCGGTTACGCAGGGTGAAGATTGCCCCCGGATGAAGCCCTTGTGCCGGGTTCGCAAGTACAACAGCGTGCATGCCGCTGGGTAAGTGGCTGGGTTCGCCGTGGGCTTTAACGTAATTCAGCAAATCCATGCGGAAGTCGTTCAGGCCCAGGTCGGTAATGGATACGCCGGTTTTCAGGTCTTCCAGTTCAATCACTTCTTCTTGCAGGCGACGCAGCTGCTCTTTGCGGTAGCTGACGTCATTAGCCTGGGCCGACAGTACGTTGTCGTCACCGGTGGCGGTTACGTCGGCAATCATCATGCGGCTTTCTACCCGCTCTTTCAGGTTGATGTACTCATCCAGTGAAATATCAGGCCAGTAGTTCACCAGCTGAATACTGGCATTGGGTGAACCAATACGGTCTACTCGGCCAAAGCGCTGAATAATGCGCACCGGGTTCCAGTGAATATCGTAGTTAATCAGGTAGTCGCAATCCTGCAGGTTCTGGCCTTCGGATATGCAGTCGGTGCCGATGAGCAAATCGATTTCTGCGGGTTCTTCCGGCAGTACCAGATGCTTTTCTTTTGAGCGCGGCGAGAACAGCGTCAGCAATTCCTGGAAGTCGTAGCCTTTGCGTTTGTGGGCCGCCCGCAAGGTAGACTGAGGCGCAGCACTACCGGTTACTTTAGCACTATGCAGTCCCAGCTCGGCTTGCAGTACAGGGGCAAGGTTGTCGTACAGATAGTCGGCGGTATCGGCAAAAGCGGTAAATATCAGAACTTTCTTGTTATCTGGATTAATGGGGTTCTGAATCTTGTTCAGTATCTGCTGCTTCAGGTGCTGCAGTTTAGAATCGTCTGCCGGTGTTACCTTTTGCATATCGACCAGTAATGCGTCGATGATGCTCAGGTCGCCTCTTAGATCCTGTTCCCAGCTTGGCAGATCCATATCAGCCAGTTTTATCTTGATACTTTTACCGATTTCCAGATCATGGAATGACGGAAGGCCATCTTCCTCGGCTTCGATTGAGTCCATAGCTTCTGTTAAGCTGGCAACTTCTGTGAGCCCATCAAGATCATGGAACTGACTGATCATACCTAATAAGTTCTGGTGATTGTCTTTCAGTGCCTGAAGGGTACTGCGGAAGGAGTACACCGAGCTTTCCAGCCGCTTCAGTAGATTGGTGGTCATCAAGGCGACCAGGCTCTTCTCACGGTCAGCCTGCCGTAGTTTGCCCTTACCACCATCGACTTGAGTATCGTAAAGTTCTTCGTATTTTTTCAGTCGGCTGGGCAGTATGTAGCTGATGGGCGCGTACACCGACAACTTCAGCAGTGACAGTTGTTCAAATATCTCATTGAAATTGTAAACATCACTTCGGGCTGTTAGCGGGGAATGAAATGACAGCGGTTTTCTGCGTTCCGGGAAATGGCCAATGTCGCTTGTATCGTAGAAGGTCTGAATATGTTTGCGGGAGCGGGCAATGGTTACGCTATCCAGCATTTCGAAGAAATCGAATTCCAGTGCATCCAGAATTGCTCGCGCAGTCCGGCTTTCTGGCGGCAGCTTCGACCAGTTATTAAAGGCCGCCTGCGCATTGCGGAAAATCTCTTCAATCCCCTTCTCTGTCTTCAGCTTCTTGCTCAGGTTACTGGAGTCACCTTCATAGGCAAGTGCGAGCTGGTTGCGAAGATCGTTGAAACGGTTGTTGACCGGCGTTGCCGACAGCATCAGAACCTTGGTTTTAACCCCTTCCCGAATCACCTTGTTCATCAGCTTTTGATAGCGGGTTTCTTTCTCTTTATAAGCATCGTTGTTGCGGAAGTTATGCGATTCATCGATTACGACTAAATCGTAGTTACCCCAGTTGATGCGATTCAATGGCATGCCAAATGACTCACCACTGGTGCGACTGAGATCGGTATGACACAGCACGTCATAGTTAAACCGGTCTTTGGCGAAGATGTTTGTCTTTAGGTTGCGGTTGTAGTTGAGCCAGTTATCGGCCAGCTTTTTAGGGCACAACACCAACACCGATTTATTGCGCAGCTCGTAATACTTAACCACTGCCAGGGCGGTAAAGGTTTTACCCAAGCCAACACTGTCGGCAAGAATGCAGCCGCTGTAGGTTTCCAGTTTGTTGATGATGCCGTTGGCAGCATCTTTCTGGTAGTTGAACAGTTTTTGCCAGACAAGCGTATTCTGATAACCGGTACGATCGTTGGGAAGTACGTCTTCGTCGATGTCATCCAGAAATTCATTGAAGATGTTGTAGAGCATCAGGAAGTACAGACTTTCAGGTGAGTTTTCCTGATACACCGAAGCAATGTGCTCGCACAGCTGGGCGGTAACGTCTTCCAGTTTTTCCGGATCATTCCAGATCTGATTAAACAAAGTCAGATAGTTAGACGTGAACGCTGGCTCACTGAACTTATTCACGAAGTTAGAAACGGCGTTGCCCTGCTGATACCCAAGATCGACGGCAGTGAAGCCGTGCAAGGGCATATAGGCAGAGTCACCGGCATTGGTTTCAACACAGGCAAATTGCTGCATGGGCGCTTTGCTGCGATTACTACGGAATGTTGCTTTACGCTGAATCCATTGAGCACATTCACGGGCTATCGCACGCTGAGTGAGCTTATTGCGCAGCTGAATTTCAAACTCGCTACCGTAAAGGCTCCGCTCACGATCCAATTTTGGAATGTGAAATTCGCGCCGTTCTTTGCGGATTTTATCGGTGACTTCATTGGCGACGAAGGTTGGCGAGGTAAAGATAAAATTCAGTTCATCGATTTTTTCGAGTTCTGAACGCAGTGCTTCGAACGCATACATAGAGAAACAGGATGCCGCTATTTTCAGCTTTGCACCTGGCTTCAGCGTTGTCTTAAGGTCATCACCCAGAATGTGGCTGATGTTATCAATCAGTTCCACTAACAGTCTCCCCTGTATTTAAGCCACATTTCGCTGAAGCTATCGTCCCTTCGATGAAGATCACCATCAAATAACCACAAACCTTGCGCGTGAAATCCCATTCATTGTCAAGACCAATTTCATTCAAAGTAACCGATTAACTTTGAATTTCTAAAAGCTCGCCAATTTCGCATTCCAGATACCGGCAAAGCTGCTCCAGCACATCAAATTCCACACGCACTGCAGTTTCCTGATAGAGCCTGGTGATAGTACCCCTATTGATACCCGTATCACGAGCTACATCAGCAATTTTTAATTTCTTCTCACCCATAAGGCGCGATAAATGGCACTTAATCATCCGCAATAGACCTTTTTGATCTATAGCAGAGCAAAAAAGCTTGCAATAGATCATTTATAGATTAATATGATCTACAGGAGATCATTTTGGTTTCCATTAGCTGGATTTACTTTACTAGAGGATGACCCCTATGTCACAGACCTACTTAACCACCGAAGAACTGGCTACCCGCATCAAGTACGACGCACGCACCATCCGCAATCAGCTGAAGGACTCTGTTCTGCTGGAAGGCGTGCATTACTTCCGCCCATTCGGCGGCCGCAAGATTCTGTACGTATGGGAGAAGATCGAAGCCGATATGTTCAAGGCTCCAGCCGTTGATACCCAAATGGTTAACCTGCAGTGAGGGCTGCCAGATGGCTACGATCAACAATCGGCATGGTCGATTACAAATCGACTTCCGCTACCGGAATCAGCGGTGCCGTGAGCATACGCGTTTTGAAGACACGCCCGCGAATCGGAAGCGATTAAAGAAAATTCTTGAACGCATGGAGGCTGAAATCGTGCTGGGTACCTTTGTGTACAGCAATTACTTTCCCAAGAGTTCTAAGGTCGAATTCTTCGAGGAGTTGGACGCTAAAGTCACTGCTGCCCAGCTATCTCCGGACCGGAATGAGGACGATATTCCAACCTTTGCTCAGTTTACTGATCTGTGGTTATCGGAGAAGAAGATCGAATGGCGTGAAAGCCATTTATTGACTGTGATGTCGAATCTGACGAGCTACACGCTGCCGGCGTTTGAGAACAGAAGAGTCAGCGACATCACCAAGGCCGACATCCTGAATTTCCGTTCAACTCTCGCCAAAGACCCGAAACGGAAATCCAGTGCACTGAAGGCAACCACCATCAACAAGATTATGAATCCATTGAGAATGATTATGAATGAAGCCGCTGACCGCTATGAGTTTACCTCGCCCTTTAAAGGAATCAAATCACTGAAAACCCAGAAGGTGGATGTTGAGCCCTTCACTCTGGAGGACGTTCGCTTAATTCTGGCAAACGTTCGCAGTGACTTCCGTGCTTATTACACCGTGCGTTTTTTCACCGGTATGCGTACCGCTGAGATCGATGGTCTGCAGTGGAAGTATGTGGACTTTGATAAGCGTGAAATTCTGATCCGTGAAACCCTGGTGAATGACAAACTCACTTACACCAAGACCGATGGTTCTCAGCGTGAGATTCATATGTCGCAGCCGGTGTATGACGCCTTATTGCAGCAGCGGGCCGTGAGCTGGGGCCAGCAGTATGTGTTCTGCACCCGTAATGGCACACCACTCTCTCATAACAACATTACCAAGCGTGTCTGGTATCCGCTGTTACGTTATCTGGGCCTGAAAGAACGTCGCCCGTACCAGAGCCGCCATACCGCTGCGACGCTGTGGCTGGCATCCGGTGAGAGCCCCGAATGGATTGCGCGCCAGATGGGGCATACCTCTACCGAAATGCTGTTCCGGGTCTATTCACGCTATGTGCCGAACCTTACCCGCCGGGATGGCTCTGCCTTTGATCGTCTGTTGCAGCAGAACTACCTGACTGACGTTCAACCCCAGCCAATCAATACACAGGGGGAAGCATAATGGTCGCTGTACACTATGATCGACTGCATCAGGTCTGGGTTAGCAAACGCGCTTACGGCATTGCTGACTGGCTGATTCATCAGTATGAAATTCAGCCAGGCTCTGGACTGGCCTATCACCTGAAGGTGCCACGGAGTCTGAATAACCATGATGCCGTACGAATGTGGGTTCAATACCAGATTCGTACCCGCCCTCCGGTATTTCAGACACTGGGGGATCTGAGAAAGGCTTTTGCTGCGATGTTGCCAGCCAACCATGCAGCGTAGATCGGACAAGCGACAGGGAAGTCGTTTTGTTTAGTCACCTTAGCTTATGTCCTTCCTAATAGAACATTCCAGCAAAACTCTTCCGTCATTCATTTAGTCTAAATGTTCCTGGCCCTAGTACATTCTCCGACACCATGACCCCCTGAGATTTACGGTCACTAGCCGACGTCCATAGTCCGGCGAAAAAAGTAGAAAACCAAACCTGACTATGAATCACCCAAAACCATCGAGCATACACGGCTATCTGCAGGCAGAAGGCACAGCGCGTCAGTACTAATGATAATTGTCTCAAAATTACCACTTATCCAAACAGGCCTTCCCAGCTATATTGGTATCTACCTACGTCATATTCACCTCTGTCCCAAGTAAGCAATCCAGATTTCTCATAGCTAACGAGAAAGGGGAGCAACCCGCAGCCCGTTTGCTGGCAAAGCAGGTGAAGCATGAGATGACGTGATCAAGATTTCGACAACCCAGGTTGCGACTGAAATGCACGAAGCACCGATACCAAAATGCAAAAAACACTATCCAGAAACATCATAGGCAGACTCCTCGGCTTAAGTGAGCTGACTTACGAAGACGACGAGATACGATTCATTCACAAAGGAAGTGTTACAGAGTCGTTTTCGCTTAAAAACACGGTCTTTTTAGCCAAACGGAAACAAGGAGTGCTGGGTGAGAAGTTAATTCTGGCCAGCGAAAATCGCACAAGATCGGTAGGGCTTTTAAACTCTGCGGTTCTCAAGGACTTCGTCGATACGGTTAATGAAAAGATCGTTGAAAACATAGAACGCAAGGTCTCTGAGAATCATCATCTCATTGAAAATCTTGTGACCAAGGAGTACCTCAGGGATTCAAATATCAAGAGAGTTTCTGAGCTGTGTTATGAATCCAGCGCGATATACTCAAATTTCAAGGGCTCCAAATCCCATACGTTGAGCGATGATTCGATCAGAAAGTTATCCTTCATCAAGGCATTGACGCCTTTCAACGCCGCAAAAGTCCGAAGCGACTTTGAAGATTCCATCCTCAAGTCCAGAAAAGCCTTCTATGACAAGGTTGAGTCCAATCCTCTGACAACGGAACAACGTCTGGCAGTTGTCCGATCCAATGACAGGAACATGGTACTGGCTGCTGCTGGGACTGGTAAAACGTCGGTCATCGTCGCGAAGTGTCTCGATATCATTGATCGTGGCATCGCCAAACCCTCGGAGATCCTGGTGCTTGCCTACAACAAAGCAGCAGCCAGTGAGTTGCAGGAAAGGCTGTCAGATAAAGCCAGAAAGATAGGGATGGAGCTAGATGAGGTTCCGCAAATATCCACATTCCATGCTCTGGGCAAGAAACTGCTGAGGGACTCTGGAGTATCAACCTATTTAAGCGTCTTTACAGAAGATGAACTGAAGCTCAAAAGTTGGATAACCGAATGGATCACCGGTTACATCAAAGAGAACATCTCCCGGGTCAATGTAATGTTAGGGCTGACAACGCAGCCTGTAGACCCTTTTGATTTCAAGACAAAAGCCGAATACGAAAGGTACTATCGCGACAACGAGTTCAGAACACTCAACAACGAACGCGTGAAGGGCTATCAGGAACTGACCATAGCTAACTTCCTGTACCTGAATCAAATACCCTACGAGTACGAAGCACCGTACGTTACCAAGCGAAGAATCGATATCGGGTTTGATTACAAGCCTGACTTTCATATATCGAATACCAATATCTACATTGAGCATTTTGGTATCGATCGCAATGGAAAAACCAGAGCCGACATAGAAGCCATTCAGTATGCCGATTCCATGGTGAAGAAGATGGCTCTTCACAAAGAGTACGAAACGGTTTTAATCGATACGTACCACTACGAGTGGTGTGAAGAAACCCTCTTACCAAATCTGACTGCGAAGCTGGCATCTTACGGTATAGAGCTCAGCCCGATGTCCCCGGACGATATCTTTAAAACACTGAATGAATCCGGACAAATAGCCAGCTGGAGTGATCTGCTAAAGACTGCTCTCCAATCTATTCGCATAGAACAGCTTGATCAGAGTGCCATCACCCAACGACTGACGAAAGCGAAAATCAGTATGCCGAAGGAGGTCGCAAGGCTTCTGACTGATCTCCATGATGCTTACAAAGGAGAGCTTACTAAGCAAAACACGATCGACTTTGATGACATGATACTCCGTGCAACCGAAGTAGTGCTGAATGCGTCATTCAAACCTGAGTGGAAATACATACTGGTGGACGAATTCCAGGATATTTCAGAATCTCGGATGACGTTTATTCGAGCCCTCATTGATAAAGTGAATTAGTTCAGACCTGATCTGACACTTCTTATTGAAAAGAAGAGAGTTTCCCGTTTTGATAATGGTGTCGAATCAATATCTCAACAAAGGAAA
>MDTC01268918.1_pt1 | contig 65677 bp, 59 predicted proteins | sample 811181 | NCBI WGS metagenome assembly MDTC01 (sample SAMN05326644, study PRJNA326480) | marine metagenome | isolation source: seawater | place: Pacific Ocean: North | collected 2011
AAATTAATTAAATATTCTAAGGCATAATCTTCAGAAATTAAACCAAGATTAATTCCATCCTCAAAATCAATAATTGAATAACAAATATCATCTGCAGCCTCAACTAAAAAGGCTAAGGGATGTCTATGATAGATACCATTGTCTAATAGACCCAGATCTTTGGCTATTGAATTAAAAAACGATTCTTCAGATTTAAAAAAACCAAACTTTTTATGAGCAACATGACCTGAATTTGTATTTGGAAAACTTCCTTTTGGATATTTTGTGTAGGCCCCCAAAGTTGCATAACTTAATCTCAATCCTCCAGGTGTTCCTTCAACAGATTTTGTAGCGATTCTAAATCCATTTGCATTTCCTTCAAAATTTATAAGATCTTTTTTTTCTTGATTAGATAGTTTTTCTAAAAATTGTTTACCGTATCCGTACTCAAAAAAATACCCAATTGCTTTTTCACCACTATGACCAAAAGGAGGGTTTCCAATGTCATGAGCTAAAGAGGCAGCAGCAACAATTGCTCCAAAATCATTTGGTTGATATCCAAAAGTAGATCTCAACTGAGGATGTTTCCTTATTATTTCTTTACCTGCTAACCTTCCAATACTTCTCCCAACCACAGAAACTTCTAGACTATGAGTTAACCTTGTATGAACAAAATCTGTTTTTGAAAAAGGAATTACTTGAGTTTTATCTTGAAGACTCCTGAAGGAAGAAGAAAAAACAATTCTGTCATAATCCACTTCAAACCCTAAACGAGACTCATCTTGTTCGATTCTAAGTCTTTTATGTTTATCTCCAAATCGTTTAAGAGATAGCAATTGTTCCCAGTTCATTAAAAAAATTTTTTAAAAGTATGAATTCTGGAAGAGAATTTCATCATTAATTAAATGTTAAGTAATTATTGTTAACAATAAATTATCTATTGGAAGATCACTTTCTACCGGGTATGGAATAAATTTTTAATGAAGAAATGAAAAGTTAACATTTAGGAAACATTCAAAATAAATATAATCATGATTTTTGTCAAAAAACCAGCTATAAATGAGTTCAAAAATAAAATATGTTCTTTTTTGTTTAGTATTAAGTGCATCTACAGGCCTAAAAGCTCAAGAAATATCCGCACCAAAGTTTGGGAAAGGACTAATGAATATTTCTGGGAAAGACAGTACATGGAGTATGAACTTTTCTGCTAGAGTTCAATATTTAACATCTACCACCTGGCAAGAAGAAGATGACTCCTATGGAGGTCCAGAGTCTAATTCCTTAATAAGGAGGTCACGTCTAAAATTTAAAGGTTTCGCATATCATCCAAGTCTTACCTACAAGATTGAGTTAGCATTATCAAATAGAGATATTGCAGGCGCTTCGACTTTTACCTCAGATGCCCCAAGAATTATATTAGATGCAAGTGTTAGATGGAAATTCTATAAAAATTGGAGTATTCAGTTTGGACAAGCCAAACTCCCAGGAAACATTGAAAGGGTTATATCCTCTGCAAAACTTGCTTTGGTTGACAGATCTCTGCTAAACAGTAAATTTAACATAGATAGAGATTTTGGACTTCAATTAAAGCATAAATTTAATATAAGTGAAAAATTTGTAGTAAAAGAAACATTTGCCATATCTCAGGGAGAAGGAAGAAATATCTCTAAAGGAAATATTGGAGGGCATCAATATACTTTAAGAATAGATTTACTTCCTTTCGGTAATTTCAAAAGTGACGGAGATTATGAAGGTGATGATCTTAAAAGAGAACAATCTCCAAAGCTTTTATTTGGTGCTGCATATGATTACAATAATAATGCGGTAAAGACAAGAAGTAATATGGGCTCATATATGATAACAGATTATGGTATGTTTGAAACGGATATTAAAACATTTTTTATAAATTCTCATTTTAAATATAAGGGTTTCTCTTTCATGGGTGAATATGCTGACAGAAATTCAAATGAAATATTGTCAAAAAATAGTGATGGTTCTTTAACTGGAGATATTGTTAATGTTGGTTCTGCTATTAGCTTACAATCTGGATATGTTTTTCCATCTAATATTGCTTTAACTGGAAGGTATACTAATATCAATTTTGATAAAATTGTAACTGAAAATAATTATATAAGTCAATACACTTTAGGTTTGTCAAAATACTTTGAAAAACACAAACTCAAAATCCAAACAGACATGAATTATGAAAATTCTTTATATTCTAAAGATAAAATATTTTATCGCCTTCAATTTGAAATTCATTTTTAATAAAATACTATGGAAAATTTATACTTAATATTAGTTATTGTTTTAGCAGTTCTTGCTTGTGGAGACCTTATAGTTGGTGTTAGCAATGATGCCGTGAACTTTTTAAGTTCAGCTGTTGGATCCAAAGCTATTTCATTTAAAAGCATAATGATTTTAGCAGGATTGGGTGTAGCATTTGGGGCTTTATTTTCTAGTGGTCTAATGGAGGTTGCAAGAAAAGGAATTTTTAATCCAGGTGAGTTTTATTTTGATGAGATTATGTTAATTTTTACAGCCGTAATGTTAACTGATATTTTATTATTAGACTTTTTTAATACAATTGGTTTACCAACTTCAACTACCGTTTCAATTGTGTTTGAACTATTAGGTGCTGCTGTTTTTATGTCGCTAATCAAAATTAGTTCAACCACGGGAGATATATCAGATTTAGTAAACTACATTAATACAACCAAAGCCATTCAAATAATTTTAGGTATTGTTTTATCAGTTATTGTTGCCTTATCTATTGGTGCAATAGTCCAATGGATATCTAGACTATTTTTAACATATGAGTTTGAAAAAAATGCTAAATGGGTTAGTGCTCTTTTTTCAGGAATTGCTCTATCAGCAATTACCTATTTTATTTTAATGAAAGGAATTAAAGGAACCCCTTATGCTGATCTAAAATTTAATTTAATTGGAGGAATGAAAATTAAGGATTTTATAGAACTTGAGGTTTTGAAAGTAACTATTTTAAATTTTATTTTTTGGTTTGGTTTATCTTTTTCATTAACTCAATTTTTAAAAATTAATTTATATAAATTAATAATTGCAATTGGAACATTTGCATTGGCTTTAGCTTTTGCGGGTAATGATTTAGTTAATTTTATTGGTGTCCCTATTGCTGCATATCAAGCTTATGAAGTTTGGGTTGTATCTGGTTCTACTGCATCAGAATTTGGAATGGGAGTTTTATCTTCAAAGGTTCCCACTCCAACCGCATTTTTAATTCTTTCTGGTTTCATAATGGTTATTACATTGTGGTTTTCAACAAAAGCAAGAAAAGTTTTAAAGACCAGTTTAGATTTATCAAATCAAGGGTATGTAAAAGAGAGGTTTCAACCTTCTTTGTTTTCTAAGATAATTGTTAAATTTTTTCAAAGTTTATCTGATGTTTTTACTTCAATTTTACCCGATCAAGTAAATAAAAAAATTGAATTTCAATTCTCAGGATCCACTGCCCATAGCAAGATGGTGAATAATCCGGATTCTCCTTCTTTTGATATGTTAAGGGCATCTGTAAATTTAACAGTTGCAGCAATATTAATTTCTATTGCTACTTCCTATAAACTTCCTCTTTCTACCACATATGTAACTTTTATGGTTGCAATGGGGACTTCTCTTGCAGATAAAGCTTGGGGAAGAGATAGTGCAGTTTACAGAGTCTCTGGAGTTATAAATGTTATTTTTGGTTGGTTTTTGACTGCAATTACTGCATTTTTAGTATCGGGAATAATTGTCTCATTAATTCATATTGGTGGTGTTCAAGCAATAGCAATTATTTTGTTTATTATTCTTGTAATAATTGGTAAAAATTTTATTAAACATAGAAATGAAGAAGTTGAAATAGATAAGGATAAAATTCTCAAGGCAGAAAGCAAATCAATGCAGGGTGTTATGGATGAAAGCTCTGGTAATATCATAAAGTTTTTTAAACGTGTAGATGTTATATACGGCTTACTAGTAGAAGGTTTGTCAAAACACAAATTAAAGAGTCTTAAAAAGGGAAAAAAGAATATTAAGAGACTAGAGGGTGAAATTGAAGATCTACGTGAAAATATATTTTACTTCATTAAAAATTTAGAAGAACCCAGTTTGTCTGCCAGTAATTTTTATATTGTTTTACTTAGTTATATTGAAGATCTTGCAAATGATCTTGATTATATAATTTCTAAAAGCTATAAGCACATAGACAATGATCATCAAAAACTTAAATTATCACAAATTAGAGATTTAAAAGAAATACATGACTTTACAAAGTCGATTTTTAAAGATTCAATGGAAACTTTCGATAATAATTCTATTTCTGATATTGATTTAATATTGAAGAAGCGAAATGAAATAAAAGGAAAAATTCAAGAGAAGATAAATTCACAAATTGAGCTTACAAGAAAGATAGAAACAAGTCCAAAAAACACAACATTATATTTTAATATTCTTTTAAAATCAAAAGATATTTATAAGATAAAAGTGAATTTAATTGAAGAGTTTTATAATTCATACAAGCAAATAAATAACTTATAAATATTTGATTATAAACAAAATTCTTAAAATTGAGGATTTTTTATGCTCGTTAATTGTTAGCAAATAATAATCCTGAATGTTACCTTTTTATTAAAGATTAATTACATTTCTGATAGAACGTGATCTTCCAATAGATAATTTATTTTGAAAATAATTTGAACCAACCTGATAAGAAATGTATTCACTTCTCTGAGTATTATTTAAAATGTATTTTTTGATTTTAAATTATCGTAATTAATCATATTCAAAACTATTAAGAGGAATTAGTTTTAATTTTAATAACTAGTTAAGAATTACATTTTGAATTTCAAGCTTTTGTTAAAAATTAGCTTACTTAATATTTAACTAGTGATGAAATTCTCTTACATATTTCATGCTTTGAAAAAAATTTTAATAAACTAGGAGACTAGCCCTCACAACTTTCACAATCTTTCTTTTGTTTGAACTTTTGAGCAGCATTCATACTGTGCTGGTAATACAAAGATTTGAGACCCAATTTCCATGCAGTAACGTGAATTTTATTAATATCCTTTGTGCTAGTATCTGGATGAATAATTATATTAAGTGATTGACCCTGGTCTAAATAATTTTGTCTATTAGCTGCCTGATAAATAATAACCATCTGATCAATCTCCGAATAAGTTTTAAATACTTCTTTTTCGTTTTCAGACAAGAAATCAAGATGTTGAACAGAGCCATCCCTATCTCTAATATCTCTCCATACTTCTGGTGTATCCATTCCTTTTTCTTTCAAGAGATTAATAAGAAAAGGATTTTTAATTGTAGTTTTTATTTTTGCAATATCCTTTACATAAATATTAGACCATATAGGTTCTATTCCTTGAGATACCTGACCAAGTATGAACGCAGATGATGTAGTTGGTGCTATTGCATTTAAAGTTGTATTTCTTCTGCCATAGCCTTTTAAAAGTTTTGGTTCGCCAAACTTTCTTGCTAATTCTTCAGAAGCTTTATAGGAATTTTGTTTTAGTCTTTTAAAAACCTCACTGTTTAGATCATATGCCTTCTGACTATCAAAAGGCAACATCTTGGATTGAAGCAATGAATGCCATCCCAATGTTCCCATTCCTAAAGCTCTATGTTCTTTCGCAAAATTATACGCGCGTTCCATAAAGAGAAATGTTTGTTGATCATCTCTGTTAGAAGAATTTTTGAAAGCTTCTAATTTTTCTAAAAACTCAGTGATTAGTGCATCCAAAAAATAAATCATGGTTTCAACAGCATCGGTGTCCTTCCATTTATCGTAATGAACCAGATTAATACTTGATAAAACGCAAACAAAGGACCAATCATGGTTAGATGGCAACATTATTTCCGTACACAAGTTACTCGCATAAATCGGTAAATTCTTGTCTTTGTATACATCAGCCGCACCTTTGTTTGCATTGTCTGTAAAGAAAATATAAGGATATCCCATTTCTCCACGACTCTGAATAACTTTAGCCCAAATTGTCCTCTTCTCAACATCACCATCTATCATCTGCTGCATCCACTCGTTAGAAACAGTAACTCCGTGAGTTAACTCTTGAATGGGATTTCCCTCTGTCCCTATTTCTAGAAACTCCATAATATCTGGATGATCGACTGGTAAGTATGGAGAAAAACGACCTCTTCTAACTGAGCCTTGACTAACAACATCTACCATAGATTCAAATAATCTCATAACATGAACAGCACCAGAGGCCTCGCCATTATTTTTAATTGCAGCTCCTCTATGTCTAATTTTGCCGAAATACCCTGAAGTTCCTCCCCCTAATTTGGACATCATACCCACTTCAGATTGAGTATATAAAATATTTCCAATGTCATCATCGATGTGAGAGCCAAAACAGCTGATTGGTAGCCCACGTTCTTTTCCAAAATTTGACCAAACAGGAGATGCCAATGAATAGTATCCTTCAGACATATAGTAGTAAAACTTATCAGCAAAACCTGAAATTTGCAAAATATCTTCAGCTCTCTGTGCAATATTTGCGATACGTTCCTCTGCACTTAATCCGTCACCTAAATATCCTGCGGCTAAAAATTTTCTGCTATTCTCATTTAGCCACTCAAATGGTTTTTTAGAGGTACGACTCATTTTGTGCATTGATTTTTCTCTGGCTTGAATTAAATCTTGATGAGGATTTTCTTGTTTTTGATCGATTTTTAATTTTTTCTGCATATTCTAAAATAGGTCATCACTGGTTATACTTTGAGTTCTTTTACTATAATTTACTGATCGTTTTACAAAAAAATCTCCGTGTTTGGTTCCTATGATTTCATCATCAAACCATTCAGTTTTTAAAACTAGATCTTGATCGATCTCGAATACTTTATCAATCCCAATACTTTCAAGCGAATTATTAAATCTGTTTTTTAAAAACTCATTAATTACTGACTTTGGTAAAAAGTCAAGTTCTCCATTTTCAAAAATCCAATCCACAACATCCTTCTCTGCTTCAAAAGCCTCTTCACATAGGTTTTGAATATTTTTATGGTAATCTGATGTGAACCACTCTGGATTTTCTTTCTGAAGAATTTTTATTAAATCAATTCCAAAATCACCATGAATTTGCTCTTCTTTTGAGGTTGCCTCTACAACATTAGAAATACCTTTAAGCATATTTTTATGTTTATTGAAAGCCATGATAATTAGAAATTGAGAAAATAGAGAAACATGTTCAATAAATAATGAAAACAAAAGAATAGCCTCAGCGTATTCTCTATTATTGTCACTTTTAGAATTTTTAAGTGCTGTTTCTAAATACCTGACTCTTTTCATAATGGCCGGTTTCTTTTTAAGCTCTTTAAACTCTTTGTTCAATCCTAGTATCTCTAATAAATGAGAATATGCGTCTGCGTGGCGAACTTCACTTTCTGCGAAGGTAGATCCTACAGAGCCAATTTCCGGTTTAGGAATTCTTTGATAAAGATCTCCCCAAAAAGATTTTACAGCAACTTCAATCTGAGAAATAGCTAGCATGGTATTTTTGATAGCACTTCTTTCAGGATCTGACAAGCGGGATTTAAAGTCTTGAATATCACTTGTAAAATTAAATTCAGAATGGATCCAATAAGAGTGTCTTATAGCAGGGACATATTCATAAAGCTCAGGATACTCATATGGTTTCAGGTTAATTCGTTTTTCAAAAAGATCAGACTTTCTACTTTGACTTCTTTTGTTTCGATATAAAATATACGCTTTAGCAACTTCTGGGAATTTACTTTCCATGAGTTGAGTCTCCACGATATCTTGAACCTCCTCAATTGTAGGAACATATTCTTGGTGCTTATTTTTACGACCTAAAAGTTTTTGATAAACTGATAAGGCGACATCTTCTGCATTTTGTTCAGTACCAGCTTCAACTGCAACCATTGCTTTTCGAATAGCACCCGTTATTTTATTTAAATTAAATGGGCTGGTAGTAAAATCTCTCTTTATTATCAGTTCTATCTTCATAAAATTTAAAATTAGCTTTAAAGGATATCAAGACAATTAAACCAGAAATGTTTTGGTTAAATTGCTTACACCATTTTATTTTTTAATTATTATTTAAAATTCATAACAACAAAGATTTAAAATTGTTAGTACAATTGAAAGGGGTACTTTTCCACAAACAGGCTGAGTTTTTAACAAAAAATTGATTTTTCACCATTTGAATCAAAAAAATGAGGACTAAAAGTAACTGATTATCAATTGTTTATAAATGTGTTCTTCTCCTAGGCCCCGCCGTTACTGAGTCTTCTTATTTCTCCATTCTTTTGCAAAAAGAGATAATTTATTAAACCATTTTTTTCCAAACTTTCTAACAAGAGCATTTTTTACAAATTTATAAATAGGTATCTTTAATTCTGAACCTAAATCACAAGCCGAGTCACATACAGACCATTTATGGTAATTGACTGCTGTAAATTCAGAATACTCTTGAACTCTAATTGGATACAAATGGCATGAAATAGGCTTTTGCCAATTTATAGCACCTTGATTAAAAGCCTTTTCAATTCCACACTTCGCTTGACCTAAATCATCAAAAATAGTATATGCACATTCCTTTCCTTGAATTAAAGGTGTTTCCCAACTGCCATCATTCCCTTTTACATAATTTCCTTGGTCCTCTAATGAAGCTCGGCCTTTATCAGATAAATAAGGGATAATTTTTTTATTTAATTTATCCAAAACCTTAAGCTCTTTTGTTTCTAGAGGAGCACCAGCAGATCCGGCAACACAACATTCTCCTTTACATTTATTTATATTACAAACAAATTCATCTGAAATAATTGATTCTGATATAATTGTTTTTTCTATTTGTAACATTTAAAATTTATTTTAAAAAAATAACTTGTAATTGACCCTTATAATACTACTAAGTTAAGTACTTTTGGAAAGAAAATGAATTTTGATTTAAAAGAAACATTAACTGCCAGCCTTGTTCTATTTGCAGTTATCAATTTTATTGGAAGTATCCCAATAGTCATTTCTCTAAGAGAAAAAGTTGGCCGTATTGAATCAGAAAAAGCCTCCCTTGTAGCTGGCTTAATAATGATTGGTTTTTTATTTCTTGGTAAGAATATTTTAAGTCTTATTGGTATTGATGTTAATTCATTTGCAGTAGCAGGGTCATTAATTATTTTTTTTATTGCACTCGAAATGATCATGGGAATATCATTATATAAAAATGATATTCCTGAAACAGCCTCAATAGTTCCAATAGCTTTTCCAATTATTGCTGGTCCAGGAAGTTTAACTACTTTGCTTTCTTTAAGAGCAGAGTTTGATCTAATTAATATAATTATTGCCGTAATCTGCAACATATTATTAGTATATATGATACTAAAGTCAACAAATATAATGTCTCGAATATTAGGCAAATCAGGAATTGCAATTATTCAAAAAGTTTTTGGAATTATACTGTTGTCAATAGCAGTTAAGCTTTTTGCTACTAATATTGGGAAAATAATCAATTAGTCATGAAAAAATTATACACAGTCTTTTTATTAATATCACTTGCCAGCTTTATTTTCAATTTTTACATGATTGATTGGAGTAAATCCCTAATTAATGATAATTCAGTTGCATTAATAGGAGTTTTAGCATCTGGATGTGCGTTTTTGTTAATCTTAATATTACGTACCTCAATTAAAATTTCAGAAAAAGAAAAATGAAATTAGTTGCTTGGAAGATAATCTACTTGAACTCCGGCTTTTTTCAGAAAATCAACTCCAGAAGTATCCTTATATTCAGTAGAATAGACAACTCTTTGTATCCCAGATTGATGAATTAACTTACTACATTCTCTACAGGGAGAAAGAGTTACATATAAGGTTGATCCTTTACATGATTGGGTAGATGAAGCAACTTTAAGAATTGCATTTGCTTCAGCATGAAGTACATACCATTTTGTATAATTTTCTTCATCTTCACAAATATTTTCGAATCCAGATGGAGTTCCATTATACCCATCTGAAATAATCATTCTGTTTTTAACAATTAAAGCACCGACCTGTTTTCTTTTACAATATGACAATTTACCCCATCTCTTTGCCATATCCAAGTAGGCCAAATCATACTTTTTTTGTTTTGTTTTTGTCATAATTAGCGAATCTACAAAATCTTAATCTAACAACTATATTCTCTCAAAAACCATTTTTAAAGACAATAAAAGGACTGTAAATGATCCAAGTTTAATCCATAGTTTGAATCTTTCACTGAAAATTTTATAAACCCCAACATTAAAAATTAAGACAGCAGCAACAATAATGATTTGAGCAAACTCAACTCCAAAAGCAAATCCTAATAATGAAACTCCAGATGAATCTTGCTGAACTACTTGAGTAAAATATCTGCTAAACCCAAATCCATGAATTAATCCAAAAAATAAAGTAATAAGCTCAATATTTTTAAAAACATCTTTTTTAAAAAATCCATATGAGTTAATTAATGTTAAAATACAACTATAAATTATTGTTAGAGGAATTAAAATTTCAATAAAATAACTATTGACTTCTAAGTCAAAAAAGTAATTAAGAAATAGAGATAGAGAATGACCTATTGTAAAAATAGTAACCCATTTAATTACCTGTAACCATTTATCAATTTTATACGGTAATGTCATCACTGCTAAAAAATAAAAATGATCTAATCCGTTAAAATCTAATACGTGATTATACCCCAGTTTTAGAAAAAATAAAAAGGTGTTTATCATCTATTAAAAATAATGTTTCTTTTTTAAAACCTCGTATGCTTCCTGAACTTTTATGAATTTTTCTTGAGCTCCTTTCATAAGATAAGGATCTTTCGTTTGTAGTTTATCTGGATGATACTTTTTTACCATCATTCTGTATGCTTTTTTAATTTCATCAATTGAAGATGAGGGATCTATTTCTAATATTTTGTAGGCACTATCTTCATCTTTAATAAACATGGCTTGAATACTCTCAAAATCATTTAGGTTTATCCTAAAGCTTGAGGCTATTTGACTAATTTTATTTAATTCTAATTTTGAAATATTCCCATCTGCCATAGCAATGCCGAATAAAAAATGAATCAATTGAAGTCTTGTCTCATAACCAGTAATTGAATTGAAGGATAATGCAATTTCTTCAATTGATCGGTTTTGAACTTTTACTTTAGAGTTAAATATTTTAAAAATTTTATCTGATTGATTTTTACCGTAATGGCTAATGAAAAAATGTCTTACGTACTCGAGTTCTTTAGGATCAACTTTTCCATCTGCCTTAATCACAATTGCAGCCAAAGTCAGCAAATCAACCTGAATATTGTTTCTAGTAGAATAGGCAAAATTATTCTGTCCTTTGAGAGAAGACTTGAAAAATGCATTTTCTAATAGCTGACCTATAAAAAAGCCTAAAATAGCTCCAGAAAATCGAAAATAACTAAATCCAATAAACGCAGCAACCCACTTTATCATAAAAATTAAAATTTGACATCAAATATAAACATGTCAATAAAAGTTTCTTTATTATATTTACATAAAAAAATATGTACCCCAAAGAAATATTTGAACCAATGAAAGCTGAGTTAACTTCTCTTGGTTTTGAGGACCTTACAACTCCTGACCAAGTTGAATCTGCTTTAAAAAAAGATGGTACAACATTAGTTGTTGTAAATTCTGTTTGTGGTTGTGCTGCAGCTAATGCCAGACCTGCTGTTCGTTTATCTTTATCAAATGACGCGAAGCCCACTAACTTGGTCACCGTTTTTGCTGGTGTAGATCGAGAGGCTACAGATTTTGCAAGAAGCCACATGGTTCCTTTCCCCCCTTCTTCACCAAGTATTGCTCTATTCAAAGATGGACATTTAATTCATATGATAGAAAGACATCACATTGAAGGGCGACCTGCCAATATTATAGCAGATAATTTGGTTTCCGCTTATAACGAACACTGTTAGTTTAAATTCAACTCTATCTTAAAAGTTGTTCCAGTTTTAGATTCTGTTTTATAAGAAATTTTTCCATTGTGAGAATCTACAATGTTTTTAACAATACCCAAACCTAGACCCATCCCTTTTGTTTTAGTAGTAAATTTAGGTTCAAAAATTTTTTCTTTTAAATTGGGATCTACGCCCATACCATTGTCTTTAACTGAAATGACTACTTTATTTGATTTTTCTTTTATGTAAACCTCAATTTTTGATTTTTTCTTTGTACTTATTGATTGTAATCCGTTTTGAATTAGGTTTGTCATAGCTCTAATCCATTGTGTTCGATCTAAAGGATACATAATCTTTTTTTTGTTAGATGAAAAAATTACATTTTCATAATCATACATGTCTGTAGCTCTCTTGGTTACCTCAACAATATTAGATAATACTGGTTTAGCTTTTGGAAGAGCAGCAAAATCTGAAAAGGCATTTGCAACATTACTCATTATATCAATTTGCTCAATTAATAAATTTGAAAATTCTTCAACTTTATTTTTGTTGGTCTTATCTAGAGGGTCATATCTTCTTTGAAAATTTTGAATAGATAATCTCATTGGAGTTAATGGGTTTTTAATCTCATGAGCAACTTGCCTTGCCATTTCTTGCCATGCCTGTTCACGTTCAGTTTTAGCAAGCTTCTCAGCGCTTTTCTCTAAATCATCTATCATTTTATTATAAGAGTTAACCAAGCTGTCAATTTCTCTAGAAGGGTTTTTTAAATGAATTCTTTTATTTCGTTTTAATAACCCTGTTGAGTTAATCTGAAGTCTGAGGGTTTCGAGTGACCTAGTAACATATTTAGATATGAAATATGCAATTCCAATTGAAATTACAAGCATTAAAAGATAAACCTGATAAAGACTTTGTAAAAAGGTGTTTAATTCATTCTCAGAAAAAGAAACATCTTCAAAATAAGGAAAGAACAAAATTGCATAATCAGCTCCAGATGAATCGACAAGGTATCTATATGAAGATTGGAATTTGCCAATTTCATCAATATTATTCTCAACATGACGTTTTAAAGTGTTTTGATTAATTTTATTTATTGTTTCCTCTTTGATTGTATAATCATTGGCAATAATCTTTAGTGGTAAAAAATTGACATATAATGGTTTTCCTTTTAAATCAAATATTGAATAATCTACACTAAGGATCGTTCTAACTGCCTCAAAATCACTTTTAAATTCTTTCCACTCTTCTTGAGGAGAATTACTAAGACTATTTTTATTAACTAAATAATTAATTTGAGAAAGAAGTTGTTTTTCTTTTCGTTGCATTCTAAATTGATTATAGGATTCTGATTCAGCGTCATACTGAAAATATGTTGCACCCAGAATCATCAAGCATGCAGTAAAAACTAAAAGAACCATGGCCAAGAAAAGTCTTGTTCTTAATGAAATTTTTCCCTTAATTATTTCCATCGTTTTTATTATTAAAGTTTTTATAAAAACGAATTCCTATCGTCAATAAAAGACCTAACCCAAATATTCCTGTAACTCCAAAAATCCAGTGAAAACTATTCTTGATTGAAACTAAGAAAACTATAGAAAAAAGAATTAATGTTGCACCCTCATTCCAAAATCGCATAAAAATAGTGGAGTAACTATACTTATGGTTTTTAAAATCAATATACATGAAATGAGTTTTAATGTGATAAGCTACTAGTAGCCCAACAAAAATAAGTTTTATAATCATCCACTGTTGGACTAACCAAGTAGGGACTAGGTAAATAAGAATTAAGCCTAAAGATATTGCTAGAATAGCTGAAGGCCAAGTAATTATGTACCAGAGCCTTTTTGTCATTATATTAAATTGAGAGGTTAAAATTTCTTTTTCCAATTTTGACTTGTTTTGAGCTTCAAGAATATAAATAAAAAGTCTAGGAATATAGAATAAACCTGCAAACCAAGTGATTATAAAAATAAGATGTAGCGCTTTGATATAGTTGTAGAATTCCATCAAAAGATTATTCAATTTTTAAATAATCTAATTCGAGGTTTAAAAACTCTTGATTGAATTTTTTTACATCATTTTTAATCAACGTATCAAAAATTTCTAATTGTTTATCTACCCTTTTTGTTAGTTCCAATCTAACTGCCTCATCTTGATCCGTCGGAGGAAAATCGTAAAGCGTAACAAGTCTGTTTAAATGTCCAAGCTTGTTTGTTAATCTAATTGGAAAGTTTAGTGGATCTTGATTACTTTTATTTTGGGTTTGATACAGCATTTTTTCAATTTTAGAAAGCTTATTTCTGATTTGCTTTGATCTTGAAATCAGATCTTTTTCAGTAGTTGAATCTTTGAAAACTGACTCAAATTCTTTCAGTTTTGAGTTAATTTCTCTTATTTTTTGAATTGCCTTATGTGCTTTATCAACTACCTCATTGACAGTATTTACAAAATTTAATTGTTTTTGAATGTCTTCTTCTGAAACTTCAGCTCTAGGATCAATCAAAATTTTAAATGGTTTACTTTTCTTAATTCCATTTTTGGATAAAGTTACCATATATTTTCCAGGAACAGATTTAGCTCCAGAGAATGATGCTGACCAAAAAATCATTCCATCAAGGACCTTGGCTCCATCGTGTTTTGTATCCCAAACAAATTTATTACTCCCTTTGTTAACCTTTAAAAGATTGGCCTTGTCATAATTAGTAAAGGTTTTTATAACCTTCCCTTCCGCATTTGAAAAACTAAGAGATATTGAGTCTTTTGATGAATCATAGCTTTTTAAATTATAGTAGACGATAACCCCATTTTCTAGATTAGTTCCTGCTACTTTGCTTTTATCTCCTCCAGATCCTCTCATTCTATATGAATCTTTTGGAGTAAATAAATTCATTTCATTATTTTCAGTATTAGAATTTATCTGATGTAAAACTGTTAAATCATCAAGGATCCATATTCCTCTTCCTTGGGTAGCTATAATCAAACTGTTATCTTTAATAGTAATATCTGTAATCGGAACTATTGGTAAGTTTTTCTGAAATGAATTCCAGGATTCTCCATCGTCGTAAGATATGTATAGACCTGATTCAGTTCCAGCATACAATAATCCCTGACTGGAAGGGTCTGATCTCAATACTCTAGTAAAATGTTCTGGCTTAATTCCGTTAACTATTTTTTTCCATGTTTTCCCATAATCATTTGTCTTATAGAGATATGGCTTAAAATCACCAGATTTATATGAAGTTCCTGCTACATAAGCTTTTCCAGAAATAAAATATGCTGTCTCAATACTATTTATCATAAGAAATTTTGGGGCCTGAATTGGAGTAATATTTTCCCAATTTTTTCCTCCATTTCTTGTTAAATGAATTAAGCCATCATCACTACCTACCCATATCTCACCATCAGCTAATTTTGATTCGCTTGCTGCAAAAAGTGTACTATAATATTCAACTCCAGTATTATCCTGAGTAATTGGACCTCCAGAAGATTTGAGCTTTTCTGGATCATTTCTGGTTAAATCAGGACTTATTATTTTCCAGCTTTGCCCCTCATTTTCAGAAACATGCACATGATTAGATAATGTAAATAATTTTTTTGTGTCATGATTACTAAAGAAAATTGGAAAATTCCATTGAAATCTATACTTCATTCCCTCTGCTCCATATCCCATAGGATTGTCTGGCCAAACATTTATACCTCTAATACTTCCTGTTTTATGATTAACTCTGGTTAAAAAACCACCATAGCTTCCCCCGTAAACTATATCATTATTATTTGGATCAACAGCAATGTGAGCAGATTCACCACCTGCTGTTGATTCCCAATTATCTTCAGTAATAAATCTACCTTCTGATCTATGCTGTACTCGAATTGTTGAATTATCTTGCTGAGCAACATAAATTCGAAAAGGGAACGCATTATCTGTAGTGATTCTGTAAAATTGAGCTGTTGGTTGATTGTAATATGTGCTCCAATCTAACCCTCCATTCTTTGAAATTTGAGCTCCCCCATCATCTGCAATTATCATTCGATTATTGTCTTCAGGAGCTATCCATAAATCATGATGATCTCCATGTGGTGCTCTTTTACTTTCAAATGTTTTTCCTCCATCGATAGATTTGTGATAAGAAACATTCATTACATATACAACGTCTTGATTTTTAGTGTCAGCATAAATTTTAGAATAGTACCAAGCTCTTTGTCTTAAAGCTCTACTTGAATTAATATATTTCCAGGTATCTCCACCGTTGTCAGATCTATAAACACCACCTTTATCTTTATTTTCTACTATGGCATATACTCTTTCAGAATTAACAGGTGATACAGTAACCCCTATAATTCCTAAGACCCCCTTAGCAAAGCCTTGATTATCTGATATTTTATGCCAAGAGTTTCCACTATCGTTACTTTTCCATAATAATGATCCAGGGCCTCCACTATTTAGACTGTAAGGTGTTCTTTTTAAGTTCCAAGTAGATGCAAATAAAACTCTTGAATTGTTGGGATCTATTTGAATTTCAACAGCTCCAGCCTGTTCATTGACAAATAATACTTTTTTCCATGTTTTCCCTCCATTAACAGATTTATATACACCTCTTTCTTTAGTTGGACTATATATATTTCCCAAAACAGCAGCATAAACAATATCAGGATTATTAGAGTCTATAACAATTCTTGGAATATGTCTTGATTTTGCTAGGCCTGAAAAGGTCCATGTTTTTCCAGCATCTAAAGATTTCCATAAACCATTACCTGAGGAAACATTTCCTCTAACAGTAACTTCACCCCCACCAACATAGATAACATTCGAGTCACTTGGAGCAATTGCTATAGCGCCAATACTCCCTCCAAAATATCCATCTGAAATATTTTCATATGTTTTTCCTGCATCTTCTGTTTTCCATACTCCTCCTCCAGTTCCTCCAAAATAATATAAGTTTGGATTATTTTTAACGCCTACAACAGCAGCAGATCTTCCTCCTCTGAAAGGACCAATTTCCCGAAACTTGAGACTCTCGTGAATTTCTGGTTTATAAGAAACTGTTTTTAGGGTTTGTTTTTTTCTTTGAGCATAAGTATTAGCCACCAAAAAAAATAATACAACTTGACTAATAACTTTAAAAGTTAATCGACTTAAATCTTTCATTTTACATATTTTATTATAACAAATTACAAAACAAATTTTTATAGTTCAAAATCAATTTTCAATTGACTTAAATTATACATTTTTTAAATTTTTATATAAAAAAAACCCTGTAACTATTGTTGCTATTAATTCTCCTAAAGGAAATGCAATCCATACTCCTAAAACACCCATTTTATTTGATAAAATAAATAATAAAGGGATAAAGAAGAAACCCTGTCGAGTAAGAGTTAAAAGAAGGGCTGGAAGAGCTTTTCCTATAGCCTGAAAATATGCTGCTCCAATGAATTGAATTCCAATTATAGGAGTAGCAGCAAAAACCCACCTAAGTGCATTAGGAGTTTGGACTAATATTTCTTTATCGTCTGTAAATATCTTTACAATATCCTCAGAAAAAATAAAAATCAATCCAAAAACAATACTCGCAAGAAAAGTAGAAAAAATAACTGCCTTAACGACAACATCATATACTCTATCGTAATTTTTAGCTCCATAATTAAATGCTGCAATTGGAATAAATCCTTGAGTAATTCCAATTACAGGAAAGAGAGCAAACATTAACATTCGACTTATTATGGCATATACTGCAACTGTAATTTCACCTCCAGATATAAATAAAATATTATTCACTAATAAAACAACAATACTAACCATAGCTTGTCTTGCTAGGGTAACTGATCCTAATGAAGATATTTCCTTGATTAATTCAAATGATAAATAAAAATCATTTATTTTAAGTTTTAACTCTGATTTGTTTGATGAAAAAAAATATAAAATATATAAAGCAGTTACAAAATATGAAATAGTTGTAGCCCACGCTGCACCGTACATTCCATAATCTAATAGAAAAATTAAAATATAATCTAAAAGTAGATTAGTGGCAGAAGGAATCATCATTGCGTACATTGCATATTTGGGTTTTCCCTCAGCTCTCATTGTATTATTTCCCATCATACAAAAGCCCAAAACGGGAACTCCATACAATACTATAATATAATATGTTTTTGCCAATTCATATAGTTGTCCTTTTCCACCAAAAGCTGGTATTATATTTTCTAAAAACAATAATCCAAAAAACACTAGACTAAATGTAACTAGTAGAGTTAAAGTTATTTGATTTCCAAAGGTTTTATTAGCCTTACTAATATTTTTATTTCCTAGGGCTCTTGATATAATTGAACCTCCACCTATTCCAATAGCCATGCCTAAAGCAGCTATAAAAAAAGAGACTGGCAATACAACATTAATTGCAGCTATAGCATTTGCACCAATCCACTGACCAACAAAAACAGTATCAATGAGTATATTTAGGGACATAACTAGAATTCCAATTGAAGCAGGAACTCCTTGTCGGATCAGCAATTTATATATTGGTTCAATACCAAGTCCTCCAGAAGTATTATTTTTCATACTATGTTTCAACACTGGTCAGAGCCCATTCATCAATCCATCTGCTCAAAACTTGAACCCAATCATCTCTATCATTTATACAAGGTATAACATGTAACTTATTTCCTCCTTTTTCTTCAAAATCTTCTGCCGCTTCCATTCCAATTTCTTCCAATGTCTCTAGACAATCTGAAACAAATGCAGGAGTTGTGATTGCAAGCTCCTTAATTCCAGTCTTTGCAAAAGAAGAAACTGTTTTATCAGTGTAAGGTTTTAACCAAGAACCAAGTATTGAAACTCTAGATTGAAAAGTAGTTGAATATGTGCCTTCTTTCAGTTCTAAATATTCAGCAACCTTCACACTGGTAATTTCACATTGATGTCTATAACAATATTTATGTGCAGGTGATTCTGAAAAACAACATTTGCCATCCATCTTACAATGAGATTTTGTTATATCTGATTTGATAATGTGTCTTTCAGGAACGCCATGATATGAAAACAGAAGATGTTCCCAGTTTTTTCCTTGTAAAGCTTCTTGAATAGAGTTTCCTAAAACCCTTATATAATCTGGATGATTATAAAATGATGGTAATGAAGTGAATTCCATGTGAGGGAAAAATTTAGCTCTAAGCTTTTCAGCTAAAACCAAAATAGTTTCAGTTGTTGCCATAGCAAACTGAGGATATAAAGGGACCACTAGTACCTGTTTAACTCCTTGCTTATTTAATAATTCAAGTCCATTTTTAATTGAGGGATTTCCGTATCGCATCGCAAGTGCAATGGGAACCGATACTTTTTTTTGAACTTTATTCATCAATTTCTTTGAAAGAACAATTAAAGGGGATCCTTCTTTCCACCAAATTTTTTTATAAGCCTCTGCTGACTTCTTTGGTCTCGTATTTAAAATAATTCCTTTAACTAAAAAAGTCCGAAACCATTTTGGCAAATCAATTACCCTTTCATCCATTAAAAATTGATCCAAATAATTTTTAACATCTTGATTTTCTGGACTTTCAGGAGATCCTAAATTAACTAAAAGTACACCCTTCATTCTTTTTTTTCACGAAGATACTGACATTAAATATTTTTTTGGAGTAGTACCATATTTCTTTTTAAAAGCAACTATGAAATGACTTGCAGTACTGTATCCTAATTTAAGTCCAACTTCATTAACGTTATAGTTCTTAGAATCTAACATTCTTTGAGCTTCTGTCATCTTATGATCTAGTAAAAACCCATAAACAGTATCACCGTATAGTTGCTTAAAACCTTCTTTTAATTTTTTTAAACTTAAACCTATCTCTTGGGAAAGTTCACCTAAAGTTGGAGGCTCGGACATTCTTTCAATAATCATCCCTTTTGCCATTCTAATTTTTCTAACATTTTCTTCATCAACTAAAAAAGGGCACTGATCAAGATCAGTGTCTTCATTTTTATTAAAATAAAGACTTAGTAATTCATAGACTTTACCCTTAAAGTATAATGCTCTCATACTGTCATGAACTTTAGCTCGTATGATTTGACTTAGCACAACAGCTATATTGGCTGAAAAAATACTATCATCATAAAATTTTCTTTTACTATTTTCTGAATTCAAGAAGAAAATTTGATCTGCGTCATTTGAAAATAAACTATGGAATTTTGAAATTGATATTATAACACTTACTACCCAAGTATTCGGATCTAAGTTTAGGTTTAAAGGAAGATCTTGCATAGGATTGTATAAGAGTACTACATGCTCCTCGTTTACTTCAAATTCATAATTTCCATTATTAAAAATTAGTTTAGCTGAGCCCTTTAAACAGAAATGAAATTGGATAAATTCTCTAGTTATTGGCATTTTTTCATTTACTAATAATTTAGAATCATTTTCATAACGAAGTACTTTAAAACCATCTTCTATTAAAATATTATTTTTTGAACTTATATCGATATTTTTCATAATACTAGCTGTCCTGCTATTTAGATTAATTCTAAATTAGATCGTCTTTTAAACTCAATAAAATTAATACATTTAATTATAATATTATTAAATTTAAATAAAAAACCGAAGTCGTCATTAATAATTCGTTTATCGTTACTTTTTAAGTTTTCACAAAATTACTTTTGCGTAAAAGTTTAAACAGCCAAGTTTGGATTTAAAAAAATTTTTTGTAGTAGGTCTTAGTTACAAACACGCGTCTCTTTCAATAAGAGAGAGTTTTAGTCTTTCCCTTCAATCTTCTAATTTATTATTGAAAAATGCAAAAAAAAATGGTGTATCAGAATTAATTGTAAATAGCACATGTAATAGAACAGAATTATATGGAATGGCTTACCAAAAAGAAGAGTTAATAGACTTGTTGTGTGTTTACACTAAAGGTAATATTAAATTATTTAATAAAGTAGGATATTCATTTGAAGGCTCTAATGCAATCAATCATATTTTTAGAGTTGGTTCAGGCCTTGAAAGTCAAATTTTAGGAGATTTTGAAATAATTGGTCAATTGAAAAAATCTTTTTACCAATCCAAAAAGCATAAAATGACAAGTAGCTTTTTAGAAAGATTAGTTAATAATGTGATTCAAGCAAGTAAGCGAGTAAAAACAGAAACAGGATTATCTTCTGGAGCAACATCAGTTTCATTTGCAGCAGTTCAATTTATACTCCAGAACGTTAAGAATATTTCTGATAAAAACATACTTCTCTTTGGCGCAGGAAAAATTGGTAAAAATACCTGTGAAAATTTGATCAAACACACTAAGAATGATCATATTGTTTTAATAAACAGAACTAAAGAAAAAGCTGATAAAATTGCTGGAAAATTTAAAGTTATTGTCAAACCATACAGTGATCTTAGTACTGAGATTAGAAAAGCAGATGTCTTAATTGTTGCAACTGGTGCTGAAAACCCTACAATCAATGAAGAACTTATTCATAATTCTAAACCCCTTTTGATTATAGATCTTTCTTTACCTAGAAATGTAGTTAAAGAAATAAATGAAATTGACCAAGTTTCTCTGGTTCACATTGATGAATTATCAAAAATGACTGATGAGACTCATGCAAAAAGAAAAAAATATGTAGCCAAAGCTCAAGAAATTATTAATGAAGTAAAATTAGATTTTAATATCTGGTTAAATAATAGAAAATATGCACCGTTTCTAAATGCGATTAAATCTCACTTAGAAAAACCTATTTCTAACTCTGAATGGATGGCATCAAAACTTACTGGTCAAGTAGCAAGCTACCTTAAAAAAAATCCGGAAAACGCAAGTGCCGCAATGGATTTATTAGTAGATCTTTTTGAACTTGAATTAAAAGAAAATGTCAAGACGTGAAATCATAATAGGGACAAGAAAAAGTAAATTAGCACTTTGGCAGGCAAAATCAGTTGCAAATGAACTAAAAAAAATAGGTTATGATTCTTTAATCTTACCTATTAAAAGTGAAGGTGATCAAAATCTAACACAACCGATATATTCATTTGGTATTCAGGGTGTTTTTACTAGGACACTTGATGCTGCTCTTCTCAATGGTAAAATTGATATTGCTGTTCATAGTTTAAAGGATGTTCCTACTAAACTTGCTTCTGGAATTATTTTAAATTCAGTTTTAGAAAGAGGAAGTCCACTGGATGTTATTTTATTTGAAAAAAAAAATAAATTACTTGAAACCGGAATAATAGGAACAGGAAGTTTGAGAAGGAGGGCCCAATGGTTAAATAAGTATCCACTTGACAAAACTCAACCAATAAGAGGAAATATTCAGACTAGGTTAAAAAAGCTAAAAAGTCCAAGCTTAAAAGGAATAATACTTGCTAAGGCAGGATTAGATAGGCTTGATGTCAAAAATACAAGTTTTGAAACTTTAACATGGATGATCCCAGCTCCATCTCAAGGAGCAATTGGTATTGCATCACTTGAAAAGAATCAATTTACTAAAAAGGTCTTGACAAAAATAAATTGTAAAAAAACATTTTATTGTACAAAACTGGAACGTGAATTTTTAAAAACACTGGAAGGTGGTTGCTCAGCTCCAATAGGTGCATTAGCTACAATTCGAGATGAATTTGTGAATTTTAAAGGAGGAATTTTTAGTTTAAATGGAAAAGATTCAGCATTGTGCAGTCATAAATTTTCACATAATCAAGATCCTGCTTTTTTAGGTAATAAAATTGCTATTGAGTTATTAGAAAAAGGAGCAGATAAAATCATTAAGACAATTAAAAATAAGATTTAATGGTTCTATTATCAACAAAAAAACTTGATGAAAAATTTAAACTTGCTTTTTATAAAAATGGTATTAGTCTTGTTGAAGAACCTATGATAAAAACAACAGTTATAGATTTTATATGGCCAGAAATTAAATATGGGATAATTATTACAAGCTCAAAAGCACTTAAGGCTATTTTAAAAAAATCTAAATATGAAAGCTTAAAAAAATTTCCTTTTTTTTGTGTTGGGAATTTCACCAAAAACAAACTTGCTAAATCAGGGTTTAATATCTTAGAAGTTGAAAATTCTGCTGAAGAACTGGCAAATAAAATAACGGAACAGTATTCTAAAAGAGCGTTTAACTATTTCTGTGGGAAACAAAGACTTAATATCATTGAGAATGTTCTTAAAACAAATAATATTGAACTCTTAATTTCTGAGGTATATAAAACAGATGAAATTTCGAAAAAAGTAAACGTTGATTTTGATGGGGTTTTGTTTTTTAGCCCATCTGCAGTAAAAAGCTATGCCTTATTAAACTCCTTTGAATCAAAAAAAATATTTTCTTGGGGAAACACTACTGGAAAAGAAATTGCAAAACATACTGATAATTATTTTATTTCAAAAAAACCTGAAATAAATTCACTAATTCAAATGGTTAATAAATATTTAAAAAAAACAGATGCTTAAAAATGATCTTCTAATACGCGCACTCAGAGGAGAGGTTGTTTCAAGACCTCCTGTATGGATAATGAGACAAGCTGGACGGTATCTTCCAGATTTTATGAGATTAAAAAATAAATATGATTTTTTCACAAGATGTCAAACACCCGAACTTGCTACTGAAATTACATTAATGCCAATAAACCAGTTGGGGCCTGATGCTGCTATTTTGTTTAGTGATATTTTGGTTGTTCTTCAAGCAATGAATATTGATGTTGAAATGAAAGATGGAATAGGTCCCTGGATTCCAAACCCAATTAACAATAAAAAAGGTTTATCTAATATTATAATTCCCAATATTGAAGAAAAACTAGGTTATGTTTTAGAGGCAGTCAGGATGACCCAAAAAGAATTAAATGGTAGCGTGCCGTTAATTGGTTTTGCTGGATCTCCATGGACACTTTTTTGTTATGCGGTTCAGGGGCAAGGATCAAAAACATTTGATAAAGCAAAAGCATTTTGTTTCGAACACCCTAAACTTGCTAATGAATTTCTTCAAAAAATAACTGATACAACAATTTTATATTTAAAAGAAAAGGTTGCTGCGGGTGCAGATGTGATACAACTATTTGATTCATGGGGAGGGCTTTTATCCCCTGAAGATTATAATCACTTTTCATGGTATTATTTACAACAAATAGTTAGTGAGATAAAGAAAATAAGTCCAGTAATTGTTTTTGGAAAAGGTTGCTGGCATGCATTAAATATAATGAGTAAATCTGGAGCTTCAGCTTTGGGAATTGACTGGACTTGCTCTGCTCAAAATTCTAGATACTTAAGTGGAGGAAAAATAACACTCCAAGGAAATTTTGATCCCTCAAGACTGCTTTCTCCTATCCCAGAGATTAAAAGACAAGTAAATCGAATGATCAATGAATTTGGAAAGGACAGGTATATTGTGAACCTTGGTCATGGCATTTTACCCAACATACCTGTAAGTCATGCACAAGCTTTTATTAATTCTGTAAAACAATATGAGAAAGTTTAATGAAAAAAGAATTCCTAAACTATATAGATCAACTCCAAGAAAAAATTACTGCTTCTTTAGAACACATTGATGGTAAATCAAAGTTTAGAGAAGACGTTTGGGATAGACCCGAGGGTGGTGGTGGTAAATCAAGAGTTTTAGAGAACGGTAGGGTTTTTGAAAAGGCTGGTGTTAATATATCAGCGGTTAGTGGACTTTTACCTAAAAGTCTTGAAGATTATTTTAAGGTAAAAGATTCGAAATTTTTTGCTTGTGGACTTAGCCTAGTTATTCATCCCAAAAATCCAATGGTTCCAACTGTACATGCTAATTATAGGTACTTCGAACTTTATTCTTTAAATGGAGAAATTAAAGACCAATGGTTTGGTGGAGGTCAAGATCTTACTCCCTTTTATTTGTTTGAAGAAGATTCTATACATTTTCATAAAATATGTAAATCCATTTGCGATAAATATTCTTTTTCTTCCTATAATGAATATAAAAGCAAATGTGACTCATATTTCTGGAATCATCATAGAAATGAGGCCCGAGGAGTAGGAGGTTTGTTTTTTGATTATTTAAGAGCGAATGATAATTCTACAATTAAAGAGCTTTTTTCATTCATAAGAGATATGGGTAATAGTTTTTTAAATGCGTATTTACCAATAGTAAATAGGAGAAAAAAAAATAAATACAGTTTAGAACAAAAAAAGTGGCAGGAAATAAGAAGAGGCCGATATGTCGAATTTAACTTGATTCATGATAAAGGAACTTTATTTGGTCTTAAAACAAATGGACGGATTGAAAGCATTTTAATGAGCTTACCTCCAAGAGTCCAATGGGTCTATGATCAAATACCTGAAAAAGGATCAGAAGAAGAGAAGTTGATTAAAGTGTTACAAAACCCAAGGAGCTGGACAACATAATGTATTTTTGTACCTTTAAAAAATCGAAAATTCTCTCATGAATACTGGATCTATTTTAATCCTTCTACCGCTAATAATTATTTTTTCATATTTCTTTGATTTATTAGCAAAAAAAACAAAATTCCCATCTGTTATTTTGCTTATGATTACAGGGATGATTGCTCGGGCAATTGCCAATCAATATGGATTTGAAAACACTGTTCTATTGAACTCTTTAATACCTGTTTTAGGAACTATTGGTTTAATTCTTATTGTAATGGAAGGGGCATTAGAGTTAGAAATTAAAAAAGAAAAAATAGGACTTATTTTTTCTGGGTTTCTTGCAGCTTTTGTTATTTTAATACTAAACATAATCTTACTAAAAAGTTTTTTTATAAATATTCTTGAAATTCCAAATAAAACTTCTGTATTATATGCTATTCCCTTATCCATAATAAGCAGTGCTGTTGTAATACCTTCAGCAAATGGTCTTTTGAATAAAGACAAAGAGTTCATTATTTACGAATCAACCTTTTCGGATATCCTAGGAATTGTTTTTTTTAATTATTGCTTACAACAAATTGAATCAAATCAATCACTAGTAAGATCTGAGCCATTAATCCAGCTAGGTCTTCAAATTTTGGGTATAATTTTTTTATCTCTGGTTTTAACCTACTTTCTGGCAAAACTAATTCAAAAAATCAATCATCACGTGAAGTTTTTTCTTATCCTTGCTATATTAATTTTAGTTTATGCTGTTGGTAAATCTTTCCATTTTCCAACACTTTTAACAATATTTATTTTTGGGGTTTTTTTGGGAAATGGAGGGGATTTATTGCCTAGATTTATGACAAATACATTAGATGTAGAAGAAACAAAAAAAAGTTTATTTGAATTTCATGTTTTAACTTCAGAGTCTACATTTTTAGTCCGTACATTTTTCTTTTTATTTTTTGGTTTTTCGATAACAATGGAAAGTTTTATTTCTCCTCTTCCATATTTTTATGCACTAGCTATTTTATTAATTATGTTTGGAGCTAGGCATTTATATTTTTCAATTGCTAGATTTAATTTTAACACTACTCCTCTAGTATACATGTCTCCACGAGGACTAATTAGTATTTTGCTCTTTCTTCAGTTAGGAACATTGAATGATACTAATCTAAAAACTAATATTATTGATGAAAGAGTTTTACTATTAGTTATATTATTTTCAATGCTTATAATGTTACTTGGAACCCTAAAAAAGACAGAAATAATAGAAGATATTCCTCTTGAAATTGAAACTCCAATAGATGAGGAATTAAATACTGATTAGTCAAACAATTAAATGAATAAAATATGTATCCATTAAGCCGTAACCGAAGATTAAGAAGTTGTTCAGCAATTAGAAGTCTTGTGAAAGAAACACAACTTTCAAGTAATGATTTTATAGTACCAATTTTTGTTGTTGAAGGGAAAAATATTAAAAAAGAAATTGCTTCAATGCCAGATTATTTTTATTGGAGCCTAGATTTACTTGATAAAGAAATTAAAGAACTTTGGAAGGCCGGTTTAAAGGCAGTCTTAATTTTTGCAAAGATCGATGAAAATCTAAAAGATAATAGTGGATCTGAAGCCCTAAATAAAGATGGGCTAATGCAAAGAGCAATTAAGGTAGTTAAAAATAGTGTGCCAGAAATGTTGGTGATGACAGATGTGGCTCTTGACCCGTATTCTTCTTATGGTCATGATGGTATTATAGAAGATTCTAAAATTCTAAATGATGCAACAAATACAGTTCTTACTGAGATGGCCATATCACATGCTAATGCGGGAGCTAATTTTGTTGCCCCAAGTGACATGATGGACGGAAGAGTATTAAAAATTAGACAAGGTCTTGAAAAAGAAGGTTATTTTGAAATAGGTATTATGAGTTACAGTGTTAAATATGCATCTTCATTTTATGGTCCGTTTAGAAATGCATTGGACTCAGCTCCTGGTTTTGGAAATAAAAAAACCTACCAAATGGATTTTGCTAATAAAAAAGAAGCAATTAATGAAGTGATAAAGGATATTGGGGAGGGAGCAGATATAATTATGGTTAAACCTGGAATAGCATATTTAGATATTATTAGTTTGTTGTATCAAAATATTAACTCTCCAATTGCTGCTTATCAAGTTAGTGGAGAGTATACAATGCTAAAAACTGCATCAGATAAAGGTTATTTGGATTATAATCATGTAATGATTGAACAATTATTTGCTTTTAAGCGTGCAGGAGCTTCAATGATAGTTACTTATCATGCAAAAGATGCAGTCAAAATTTTAAATCAAGTGGAATGAAAAAGATTTTGAAGGTTTTAATTTTTATAGTTTTAGTTGGATTTGGAGGCCTGTATATTTCTGACTACTCATGGTTCCTCAAAGGAATTACTAAAATCTATTTTACCGGACACACTACAGGCTATTTGACAGATTACAAGGTTTTTGATAACAACAAAATTTCAGCATCAACTGATCCACAACCATGGCCAGTTCATGAAAAATATAATACCATAGGCTCATCAAAACTTCTAGACAACTACAATTCAAAAACACAAACAGTTGCATATTTAATCATAAAAAATGATAGTTTGTTTTATGAGAAATATTATAATGGCTACGGTCCAAATTCTAAAAGTAATTCTTTTTCGATGGCTAAAAGTTTTGTAGCTGGACTTCTTCAAAAAGCTATAATGGATGGGTATGTGAAAAACTTAGAACAACCTGTCAAAGAATTCATACCTAAATTAAAAGGTGCTTATTCAAATGAGCTTAAACTTATAGACCTCGCAACAATGTCCTCAGGGCTTGACTGGCAAGAGGAGTATTATTCACCTTTTGAGATAACAGCATCTTCATATTTTATTGAAGATCTTTCATCACTGATTTTAAATCAAAAAATAATTGAAAAACCTGGAGAAAATTTTAAATATTTAAGTGGAGCTACCCAATTATTAGGAATGGCAATTGTTAATGCTACTGGAAAATCTTTAAGTGATTATTTATATGAAAGTTTTTGGAATCCTATGGGGATGGAAAACAGTTCATTATGGCAAATAGATGGGGGAAAAAATAGGATGGAAAAAGCATTTTGTTGTATTGCTTCGAATGCCAGAGACTTTGCAAAGTTTGGTAAGCTATACAAAGATCATGGTAAATGGAATAATAAAATTTTAATTGATTCAACATATGTGGCCAAATCTGTCTCTCCTCGTTTTAAAGAGAGTCCTGAATATGGTTATGGATTTTGGTTAGGAAAATGGAAAGAAGAAAAAATCTTTTTTATGCAGGGTCATCTTGGACAATATGTGTTTGTATTACCTAAAAAAAACATCATAATTGTTAGATTAGGACATCAAAAAGGGGAGAAAGATACAGATGGTCACTTCATATATATTGATGAGGCAATTAAAATGTTGAACAGTGCTAATTGATCTTCAGACAGCAGGATTCGGAATCTTATTATGAATCTCGTCTATTTTTGACAAAATTTCTTTTGAAAGTTTAATGCTGTATGTTTTAATATTTTCTTTTAGTTGTTTTAATGAAGTTGCACCGATTATATTACTTGTTACAAAACTCCTATCACTGACAAATGAAAGTGATAATTCAGTTAGACTTAGATTATTTTCTTTGGCAAGTTTATAATACAGTTCAACGGCTTTTGAGCATTCAATACTTGAATATCTTTTGTAATTAGGCATAAATTCTAATCTAGATCCTCGCGGTATTTTACCTCCCCTGTATTTCCCTGTTAAAACTCCAAATCCAAGTGGAGAATATGCTAAAAGTCCAATTTTTTCTCGATGACAGATTTCTGAATGACCAGTTTCAAATTCTCTGCACAAAAGAGAATACGCATTTTGAATTGAAACCATTCGTGGGCGATTAGAATTTGAAGCATTTAAAAATTTCATCATCCCCCAGGGATTCTCATTTGATATTCCTACATGTCTTATTTTTCCTGATTTTACGTGTCCCTGCAATACTTCTAAAACATTTTCAAAATTTTCAATCCATGGATCATCTGGAACATAAGTAAAACCTCTTTTTCCAAATTTATTTGTTTTTCTCTCAGGCCAGTGAAGCTGATATAAATCAATATAATCAGTTTTTAATCTTTTCAAACTATTGTGAAGAGCTTCATCAATATTTGATTTATCAAAGCTCATGTTTTTTCTTATGTGTGAGCTAAAAGCTTCGGGGCCAGCAATTTTTGAAGCTAAAATAATTTGGTCTCTTTTACCATTTCTACTTAACCAGTCTCCTATTATTTTCTCTGTTGAACCATACGTTTTGGATTCTGCTGGAACTGGATATAATTCTGCTGTGTCCCAAAAATTTACACCCTGATCTAAAGCATAAGTCATTTGTTCACAAGCTTCAGAATAAGTGTTTTGCTTACCCCATGTCATTGTGCCTAGGCAAATCTTGCTTACATCCAAACCTGTGTTTGGCAATCTTTTATATTCCATTAAATTTTATTTTAAATTTTGTAATAACTCAGAGATAGTGCTGAGTTGAGGAGTCAAAATAACCTCTATTCTTCTGTTAGCTGATTTCCCTTTTTCACTTGAATTAGGCCCTATTGGTAAAAACTCACCTCGTCCAGCAGCTGTTAAGTTTTGGGGGATAATTTGATCATTTTTTAAAATTAATTTTACGATTGCTGTTGCTCGTTTTGTTGAAAGATCCCAGTTATTTTCAATTGATCCTTTACCCTTATATGGAATATTATCTGTGTGACCTTCAATTAAAACATTAATTTCAGGGTTTTCTGCTAAGACATTTGATAATTGATTGATCGCATCTTCACCTTCAGATCCTACTGTCCAACTTCCAGATTTAAATAATAATTTATTTTCCATTGAAACATATACTTTACCATTTCTTTTTTCAACAGTTAAACCATTCCCTTCAAAATTTAATAATGCGTCTGATAATCTTTTTTTAAGATTGTTCATGTTTTGTTCTTTTTCAAAAACAAGTCTCTCTAACTCACTAACTCGATCAATTCCTTTTTTTAGTTCGTATTGTTTTAAAGTTAAACTATCTAATAAAGCATTGTTTTCATTAATTCTTGCTTTTAAATCTGTATCGCTTTTGGAGGCTAAAAAAGCATAATCGCTTTTTAGTTTCTTAAGTTCAGAAGTTTTAACCTTTATACTATCATTAGTGTTATTTAACAACTTACTTTTTAAAGATAGGTCCTGAAAAAGAGAGTCAATTGTCCTTTTAAGAATTTTATTTTCTACTTGAGAATTTTTATAATTATTTTTTTCAGTAGCATATAGATTTTCTATTTCATTAAATGTATTTAGAGATACGCAACCGTTAATTAAAATACTTAATAAAAATACTTGAGAAATTGTTTTCATACAATAAAGTTAAAATTTTAGAACAAGTCCAACTGGACAGTGATCGGAATGAAATACATCAGGCATGATAAATGAGCTTTCAATATTAGAAAATAATTCTTCACTCACTAGATTATAATCAATTCTCCATCCCTTATTATTTGATCTTGAGTTAGCACGATAACTCCACCAGCTGTAATTATGTGGTTCTGAATTAAAAATTCTAAATGAATCAATAAATCCGTTTTTAATAAAATTATCAAACCACAATCTTTCTTCAGGTAAAAAACCAGATACATTTTTATTTCTTATTGGATCATGGATATCAATTGCATTATGACATATATTATAATCACCAGATATAACTAGACGTGGAAGTTCAACTTTTAATGTATTAATATAATTTTGAAATTCTTCCATAAATTTAAATTTAAAATCGAGCCTTTGAATATTTGTGCCGGAGGGCAGGTAAAGACTTATAATCGAAAACTCATCAAAATCTAAACGAATTGTTCTTCCTTCAAAATCCATTGAAGAAATTTCAGTTCCATAAAAAACATTATTTGGTTTCTCTTTTGATAAAATTCCTACACCACTATAACCTTTTTTTTGAGCTGAAAACCAATAATTATAATAGCCTAATTCATCAAAAATATTTGTGTCTATTTGATCTTTATGAGCCTTAATTTCTTGAAGGCATATAACATCTGGATTTGTTATTTTCAACCAATGAGCAAAGCCCTTTTTAATTGCAGCTCGTATTCCATTTACGTTGTATGAGATTATTTTCATTTCACACTAAATTAATACTCTAATTAATTTTTATTTAACCAATTTTTTAAATTTAGTTTTTTTTCTAATAAAGCTGAAATGTGTTTTAAAGGAATTCGTTCTTGAAGCATGGTATCTCTGTCCCTAATTGTAACTGTTTCATCCTGCTTAGTTTGATGATCAATTGTAATACAATAAGGAGTTCCTAGAGCATCTTGACGTCTATACCTTCTACCTACAGCGTCTTTTTCATCATAATATGTATCATATTTCCATTTCAAATCATTTAAAATTTGTTTTGCAATTTCTGGCAAGCCGTCTTTTTTAATTAAAGGTAAAACTGCAAGTTTATTAGGAGATAAAATTGAAGGAAGCTTAAGAACAGTTCTGGTTTTTCCATCTTCAAGTATTTCTTCTTTTAGTGACGAGGAAAATACAGCTAAAAACATACGGTCTAATCCTATAGAAGTTTCAATTACATAGGGAACATAATTTTTATTTTTTTCAGGATCGAAAAATTTAAGTTTTTTACCCGAGAATTCCTCATGTTTTGTAAGATCAAAATCTGTTCTTGAATGAATCCCCTCCAACTCTTTAAATCCAAATGGAAATTTGAATTCAATATCAGAAGCAGCATCAGCATAATGTGCAAGCTTTTCATGATCATGAAATCTATAATTTTCTTTACCCAATCCAAGAGATAAATGCCATTTTAATCGCTTTTCTTTCCATTTTCTATACCATTTTTTTTGATCTCCAGGGGGTACAAAAAATTGCATTTCCATTTGTTCAAATTCTCTCATTCGGAAAATAAATTGCCTTGCGACTATTTCATTTCTAAATGCTTTACCAGTTTGTGCAATACCAAAAGGAAGTTTCATTCTCCCAGATTTTTGAACATTCAAAAAGTTCACAAAAATTCCTTGTGCAGTTTCTGGTCTTAAGAATAAATTCATAGAAGATTCAGAAGATGCGCCAAGTTTTGTTCCGAACATTAAATTGAATTGTTTTACCTCTGTCCAATTTCTTGAACCAGATTCTGGACAAGATATTTTTAGTTCTTCGATTAAATCTTTGACCTGCTTTAGATCTTCATTTTCAAGATATTTATTTAATCGAGTAATTGCATAAGAAGCTTTTTTCTTATACTCGACAACTCTTGAATTAGTTTCAACAAACTCTTTCTTGTTAAACTTTTTTCCAAAACGTTTACTTGCCTTGTTAACTTCTTTTTCAATTTTTGATTCAATTTTTGAAACATAATCTTCTACTAAAACATCAGCTCGATAACGTTTTTTTGAATCTTTATTATCAATCAATGGATCATTGAAAGCATCAACATGTCCTGATGCTTTCCAAATAGTTGGATGCATGAAAATTGCAGAATCTAAACCAACAATATTTTCATTAAGTTGAACCATAGATTTCCACCAATAATCACGAATATTATTTTTTAATATAACTCCATTTTGACCATAATCATATATGGCACTTAAGCCGTCATAAATTTCACTTGATGAAAAAACAAAACCGTATTCCTTAGCATGAGATATAGTTTTTTTAAATAAATCAGATTGATCTGTCATACAACAAAAATAAGTTTTTTTATCTCTTTAATAAATTGAATTAATCAAATACTTAGCTTTCATTATAAAATTATCTAAAACTTAATAAATTATTGTATTATTTTTGTTGTCCAAGATAGTTCTATGCGGTTCATTCAAATATTATTTATTCTTTTCTTTGTTTTTTTTAATTACAGTTGTGCCAAAAGAGGTTCCCCAACTGGGGGTTTTAAAGATACTATACCTCCAATAATGATAAATGCTACCCCAAAAAATAAAACTACTTTTTTTGACAGTGAAAAAATCACAATCACATTTAATGAATATATGAGTCTAAAAAATATAAGTGAACAATTAATCATTTCTCCTGCTATAGATCCCAAAAAATATTCTATTGAACCTCAGTCTTCAATATCAAAAAAAATCAAAATTGAATTTAGTGATAGTTTAAGTTTAGGTAACGAAACAACATACACTTTTAATTTTGGTAGCAGCATTGAAGACAACAACGAATCAAATATATTACCTTTTTTTTCTTACACTCTTTCAACTGGAGCAGTAATTGATTCCCTTTTTTTGAAAGGAAAAGTTTCTGATGCTTTTGAACAAGAAAGCGAACGTTTCGTTTCAATTTATTTGTATCCTATAGATAGTACTCACAGCGATTCAACGATTTATTTAAAAAAACCTTTATATGTTACTAGTACTTTAGATTCTACTTTATATAATTTTCAAAACTTAAGGGAGGATAAATTTCAAATAATAGCCATTAAAGATTATGGTAAAAACTATGTATATGATCAAGGGATTGATAAAATTGGCTTTATAAATAAAAATATTTCTTTACCTGGAGACACCTTGTATAATTTTAGAATTTTCAAAGAAAAGTCAAAGTTTTTTTGGGATCGTCCCAAATATGTAAATGACCACCACATTATTTTTGGATATTATGGAGTCCCTGAAAAAAATCCAATTGAATTAATTACTCCTGTTCCTGATGGTTTTAAAACATTAATAACTCAGGAACGCGGAAAAGATAGTTTGAATTTTTGGTTTCCTGAAATAGAGGCAGATTCACTTGAATTTGCACTGAAAACGATAGATAGTACCTATAATGTAAGTGTTAAGTTTTATAAGCCTAAACTTGACTCACTTACAATAAATTCATTACAAAATAGAAGTATTGATTTAAATGATACCCTGAAGTTTAATAGCTCTTTACCTATTTATGAATTAAATAAAGAATTTATTACATTAAAAAATAAAGACTCTATTTTATTACCCTTTGAGTTGATTTTAGATAAAAATAAAGATTTGATTAAAATGCATTTTAATCAAGAACCTAATGACAAATATTCTATTACTATTCTTCCTAACGCTTTTAAAGATATGTGGGAAGCAACTAATGATACCATCAACTTAAGCCTAATTACAAAAGGGTATGATTCATATGGAGTAATTAATTTTAGACTAGATTGGAAAATCAAAGAGCAAGATTTTATTTTAGAACTTTTGGATCTTAAAAATAATATTATTGGTCGCCTTTCAGAAATAAATGATTTAAACAAATACTCATTCAAATTACTAAACCCTAAAAATTATAAAGCACGAATTATTTTAGATGACAATAAGAACAAAAAGTGGGATACTGGAAATTACTTAAAAAAAATTCAACCAGAGAGAGTCATATACTTTTCTGATACAATTGAGTTAAGAGCAAACTGGGAAATGAATGAGGTTTTTATTCTAAAGTAAAACTATCTTTATCTTCTAAAAACGGCAAAAGAATTCTCATTTTTTTCAATTTATTTTTATCTAGATTAATACTGGAAATACCTACATTTTTTTTTAAACTTAGAAGACTATTTCCCATGGGGTCTATTACTACTGAGTTCCCCGGATAGTAATTATCATTTTCGTCTGATCCTAACCGATTAACCCCAACACAATAAGACATATTTTCAATCGCCCTTGCAATTAATAAATTATCCCAGGCATTAATCCTTGGTGATGGCCAATTAGCAACAATAATTAACAAATCATAATCATCAAGATTTCTCAACCAGACAGGAAATCTAAGATCATAACATACTCGTAAAAGTATTTTCCATTCTTTAAATTTAATTAATCCATTATTGGATCCTTTACAATATGATTTTCCCTCTCCAGCCATATTAAAAGTATGTCGTTTATCATAATATTGAATAAGCCCATTAGGTTCAACAAAAAGAAATCTATTAAAAAAACATTTGTTTTCTTCAATAACTAATGATCCACATATAGCTGCATTTTTTTTATTTGAAAGTTGTTTTAACCAATTTATTGTCACTCCATTCATCGATTCAGATATGTTTTTGGGAGACATAGTGAAGCCAGAAGTAAACATTTCTGGTAAAATAAATATATCAACTTTAGTCGAGTATTCATCAATATATGCCCCGATTAACTTTCTGTTCAATTCTGGATTTTCCCATATTAAATTTACTTGGACTAGTCCAATAGTTAGATTTTCTTTCATAAATTTATATTTAGACAAATCATTATAAAGCTATGAAGAATTTAATCTTTTTCTTTTTTTTCTGTATTTCAATTATATTAAATGCTCAAAACTATTATTATCCAGAAAAAAATGAAAATTGGAAAGAGCTAAATCCAGCTGTTTTTGGAATTGATGAAAAACTTATTGATTCAGCAGTCGACTTTGCTCTTTCAAATGAATATTCTGGAAATACAGATTTAAGAGTTGCTATTTTAAAAGGGTTTTCAAGAGAACCCTTCCATAAAATTTTAGGGCCAACTAAAAAAAGAGGAGGCCCTGCTGGTTTAATTTTAAAAAATGGATATATAATAGGAAAATGGGGTGAAATTGAAAGGGTTGATATGACATTTAGTGTCACTAAAAGCTATCTTTCAACAGTTGCTGGAATTGCATACGACAAAGGAATAATATCAGACCTTAACCAAAAACTGAGTGAAATAATTTGGGATAAAACTTTTACAGGAGAACACAATAAATTAATAACCTGGAATCACTTGTTACACCAATCATCGGATTGGTCTGGGGAATTGTGGGGAATAAATGATTGGGGGGATAGACCTGAAACAAATTCAATAGATAGCATGAAGTATAGAAAGCTTTATGAACCAGGTACTCACTATAAATATAATGATGTAAGAGTAAATGTTTTAGCTTACTCTTTACTAAATGTTTTTAGAAAGCCTTTACCAAAAGTTCTAAAAGAAAATATTATGGATCCAATTGGTGCTTCTGATTCATGGAGGTGGTATGGATATGATAACTCATGGGTTAATATTGATGGGCAATGGATTCAATCAGTTTCTGGTGGTGGACATTCCGGAGGAGGAATCTTTATTAATACTTTAGACCATGCCCGTTTTGGATTACTTTATTTATCTAATGGGAATTGGAATGGAAAACAAATCATAAGTAAAGAGTGGATTGATAAAGCTATTTACCCATCAAATACTAATCCAAATTATGGATATATGTGGTGGCTAAACAATCCCAAAGGTAAAAGGTATTGGAAGGGAATTCCTGAAAATGTTTTTTATGCCGCTGGTTTCGGAGGTAATTATATAATTATTATTCCAAATCAAGATATGGTTATTGTTACAAGATGGTTAGAGCCAAAAAAACTTGGAGAATTTATAGAATTATTTGAATCTATTTAATTTTTCAATAAAGTAGATAAATACTCTCTATTCATCCGAGCAATATTTTCTAACGAAATTCCTTTTGGACACTCAACTTCACAAGCTCCAGTGTTAGTACAATTTCCAAACCCTTCAAGATCCATTTGTTTGACCATGCTTCTGACACGATCTGTAGCCTCAACCTTCCCCTGAGGCAGTAATGAATATTGAGAAACTTTTGCTGAAACAAAAAGCATAGCAGATGCATTTTTACAACTAGCTACACAAGCACCACAGCCTATACATGTAGCAGCATCAAATGCACGATCAGCGTCATACTTTTCTATGGGAATGGCATTTGCATCTTGGGTATTTCCTGATGTATTAACACTAACAAAACCCCCTGCCTGTTGAACTCTATCAAAAGCAGATCTGTCTACAACTAAGTCTTTGATGACAGGAAAGGCATTAGCTCTAAAAGGTTCTATTGTTATGGTTTCACCATCTTTAAACTTTCTCATATGAAGTTGACAAGTTGTAACAAGCCTATCAGGACCATGGGCTTCTCCATTTATGAACATTGAACACATTCCGCATATACCTTCTCTACAATCATGATCGAAAGCTACTGGATCATCTCCAGCTTTTATAAGTTGATTGTTTAAAACATCCATCATTTCTAAAAAAGACATGTCAGGTGAAATATTTTTAATTTTGTAGTCAACTACTTTTCCTTTAGATTCTGAATTTGATTGACGCCAGATTTTTAATGTTAAGTTCATTTTTTATTTGTATGATCGTGTTTTAACTTCTATCTCTTCGTAATACAACATTTCTTTTCTTAAAATTGCTTTAGAGGGGTCTCCGTTGAATTCCCATGCAGAAACAAAATTAAAAAAATCATCATCGCGTAAAGCTTCTCCTTCAGGTGTTTGAGATTCCTCTCTAAAATGTCCACCACAAGACTCCGTTCTTTCTAGGGCATCTTTAGCAAAAAGCTCTCCTAGTTCAAGAAAATCAGAAACTCTTACTGCTTTGGCAAGTTCCTCATTAAACTCATTTAAACCTCCTGGCACTTGAACATCTTTATGAAAATCTTCTCTTAAAGATTTAATTTCAATAATCGCTTCCTTTAAACCTTTCTCATTTCTTGACATTCCACATTTGTTCCACATTATTTTACCAAGTTTTTTATGGTAGTAATCAACTGGATTTTTTCCTTTATTATGAATAAATTTTGCAAGTTTTACTCTCACCTCTTCCTCAACTTTAATAAATTCTGGAGTATCAGTAGAGATCTTCCCAGTTCGAATTTCGTCTGAGAGATAATCTCCTATTGTATATGGTAAGACAAAGTACCCATCAGCAAGTCCTTGCATTAGAGCAGATGCTCCTAGTCTGTTAGCTCCATGGTCAGAGAAATTAGCTTCTCCAATTGCATAACATCCAGGAATCGAGGTCATTAAATTGTAATCAACCCAGACTCCTCCCATTGTATAATGTACAGCTGGATATATCATCATTGGAGTTTCATATGGATTTTGATCTACAATTTTTTCATACATCTGAAATAGGTTTCCGTATTTAGATTTAACAATTTGTTGTCCTAACTTTTTGACTAAATTTTTATCTTCTTCATTTAACCCTCTAACATGTGCTTCCTCACTTCCATATCTCTGAATAGCTGAAGAGAAATCAAGATATACGGCTTCTCCTGTTTTATTTATACCAAAACCAGCATCACATCTTTCCTTTGCTGCTCTTGAAGCAACATCTCTTGGAACTAAATTTCCGAAAGCAGGATATCTTCTTTCAAGGTAATAATCCCTGTTCTCCTCTTCTATTTCTGTTGGCTTTAATTTACCTTCTCTTATGGCTTTAACGTCTTCAATGTTTTTTGGAACCCAGATTCTACCATCATTTCTTAAAGATTCAGACATCAGGGTAAGTTTAGACTGGTGATCTCCTGATACTGGGATACATGTAGGGTGAATTTGAGTAAAACATGGATTTGCAAAGTGTGCTCCTTTTTTATGAATTTTCCAAGCAGCTGTAACATTCGATCCCATTGCGTTAGTTGAAAGAAAAAATACATTTCCATAACCTCCAGAGGCAATTACTACAGCGTGCGCTCCATGTCTTTCAAGTTTACCGTTGACTAAGTTTCTTGCTATAATTCCTCTTGCCTTACCATTAACTAAAACTAAATCCATCATTTCATGACGATTATACATTTTAATTTTACCTCTACCGATTTGACGGTTCATAGCGGAATATGCTCCCAAAAGAAGTTGTTGACCAGTCTGACCTTTAGCATAAAAAGTCCTCGACACTAAAACACCTCCAAAAGATCTATTGTCGAGCAATCCGCCATAGTCTCTGGCGAAAGGAACTCCTTGTGCTACACATTGGTCTATTATATTGGCTGAAACTTCAGCCAAACGATGTACATTTCCCTCCCTAGATCTATAATCTCCGCCTTTAATTGTATCATAAAAAAGACGATATGTTGAATCTCCATCGCCTTGATAATTTTTTGCGGCATTAATTCCTCCTTGAGCGGCAATGGAGTGTGCTCTACGCGGGGAATCTTGAAAACAAAAAGTTTTTACATTATAACCTAACTCAGCTAAAGTTGCTGACGCTGATGCTCCAGCAAGTCCCGTTCCTACTACAATAACATCTATTGACCTCTTATTTGCTGGGCTAACTAGATTTATATTACTCTTATGATTTGTCCATTTATCAGATAAAGGCCCTTTAGGTATTTTTGAATCTATTTTCGACATAATTTACCCATTTAAGTGATGAAATATTGCAATAAAAATAAACCCTAATGGGATTATGAATGAAAAGGCTACTGTAAATTTTTTTATTCCAATCATAAACTTATTATTTATTCCTACAGATTGAAAAGCAGAACTAAACCCATGATATAAATGAAGAGCTAAAAAAATAAAAGAGACAGAATATAATCCGACTCGAATTGGACTATGAAATTTGTGAACAAGTTCATCATAATATCGATTCGGATCATCAGGTAAAACTTCTACATACTTATAATTAATTTCAGGAATCCAAAAATCATAAAAATGTAAAATCAAAAACGACAAAATCACTAAACCAGAAATTATCATATTTCTAGATGTCCAATTTGCATTTTCTGATCCTTTAAATGAAATATAATTACTTGATCTTGCCTGTTTATTTTGAATTTCTAAAACAAAACCCATTAGAAAATGAAAAATTACTCCAAAAATCAAAATAGGTTGAAGTATGAATTGAACAAGAGGGTTTGTTCCCATAAAGTGGGATAAAAAATTAAAAGTCTCTTCACTAAAAACAGATGTAATGTTTATGGTGAAATGTTGAGCAAGAAAAAAAACTAAAAACAAGCCAGAAAGTGCCATGGCAACTTTCCTTGCTATTGATGATAAATTCATACAAAAGATTATATTAAGCTCTTTATTACAAAATTAAGTCACATTCGTTAGACGACCAACCCGGTTGGGTTATTTTTAACGAATCTTTATAAGACAGAAAACAATTTATTACACATCAATCAATAAGTTTTTTAATTATCAATTAATTATTTTATGATAAAATTTTTAATATATGTTTTTGTGTTTTTTACTTGAGCTAAAAGGACCTTGCAAAGGAACTTTAGTTTGAGAAATCAAAAAATTACTTAATACCGAAAAGAAAAATATTTTTTTTATCATGCATATTTTTTGAATTGTTTGTTAAATTGGCAAAAAAAATTTGCTAAATATTTATATAAAACCTATTATATTAGTTTATTAATTATTACAAATGCGCTATAGACCAATATCAGCTTCAGTTTATAAAGATAATAGAGCTAACTTTTCGAATTGTCTTATTCCAATGGGACTAGCAGTTTTTAATTCAAATGATATTTATCCCGTTAGTGCTGACAGCACGCTACCTTTCGCTCAACATAGAGATATTTTTTATCTAACAGGTATTGATCAGGAAGAAACTATTTTATTACTTTTTCCTCAGGCAAAAAACCCGAAATACAGAGAGATTTTATTTATTAAAAAAACCAATGATCATATTGCAGTCTGGGAAGGTGAAAAATTATCTAAACTTAAAGCGAAAAAACTATCAGGGATTAATACAATTTTTTGGATTTCAGATTTTAAAAATATTTTTTTTAAACTAGCTGCTCAATCTGAAGTTTTATATTTTAATACAAATGAGCATTACAGAGCTTCTGTTAAAACTCAAACTAGAGAGGATAGGTTTATAAAATGGGCTAAGAAAAAATATCCTGCTCATAGAGTAGGAAAAAGTAATCCTATTCTTCAAAAGCTCAGATCTGTAAAATCTACTGAAGAACTCGATCAAATACAACAAGCTTGTGATATCACAGAAAAGGGATTCAGAAGAGTTCTTAATTTTATTAAACCTGGAGTTTGGGAATATGAAATTGAAGCTGAACTTTCACATGAATTCATCAAAAATAAATCTCAAGGGTTTGCATATAGTCCAATAATTGCATCAGGAAATAATGCTAATATTCTTCATTACATTGAAAATAATTGCCAATGTAAAGATGGGGATTTAATTTTATTAGATGTTGCTGCTGAATATGGAAATTATTCGAGTGACTTAACCCGTACTTTACCGATTTCAGGGAAATATAGTGATCGACAAAAAGCAGTCTACAATTCAGTTTTAAATGTAAAAAATGAGGCTACTAAGTTGTTGATTCCTGGAGTTCTTTGGGAAGAATATCACGTTGAGGTAGGAAAACTTATGACTTCTGAACTTTTAAAATTAGGATTAATTGACAAGTCAGATGTTCAAACCGAAACAGCAGACTCGCCAGCTTATAAAAAATATTTCATGCATGGAACTTCTCATCATATGGGGCTAGACACTCATGATTATGGTATTTTAGAGGATCCTTTTCAAGCTAATATGGTTTTTACTGTTGAGCCTGGAATATACATTCCAGACGAAGGTTTTGGAGTTAGACTTGAAGATGATGTAGTTATTCAAGAAACCGGTAATCCAAAAAACTTAATGGAAAAAATTCCCATAGAAATTGATGAAATAGAAGACTTAATGAACAAATCCTAGTGACAACCACAATCTGGACCACAGCTATTATCCTTGTTTTTTTTAGAACTGTAAAGTGGACTATTAATCAGTGTTTTTATAACATATCCTAAGGAAAGAAATCCTACAATAAGCACAAGAAAAGTTTGAAAAAATTCCATTATGATAACATTTGGTATGATATCAAAGATACAAAATAAGCAATTAAAGTCATAGATACCAGTTGAAACAATGGCCATTTCCATGAATTAGTTTCTTTACGGACAACAGCTAAAGTACTCATACATTGCATTGCAAAAGCATAAAACAATAACAATGAGATTCCTGTCGGAAAATCAAACATTGGATCACCGTTAGGCTTTAATTCATTTCTCATTTTTTCTTTGATTGTTAATTCATTTTCTTGACCAACACTGTATATAGTAGCTAAGGTTCCAACAAAAACCTCACGAGCTGCAAATGATGTGATTAAAGCTATTCCTATTTTCCAATCATAACCCAAGGGGCTTATGATTGGAGTTATAGCTTTACCCATAATTCCTATATAAGAATGTTCTAACTTATAGGATCCAATTTCATATTCTAGAATTTCAGATGACCACTCTTTAGCCATAGGATTTGACTTTACAATTTCATTAGCATTTTTAAATTTCTCTCCAGGCCCAAAAGATGCTAATCCCCACAAAATGACTGAAATTGATAAAATAATTTTTCCTGCTTCAAAAACAAACGATTTTACTTTTTCTATTACTGTGATAAATACATTTGAAAATAATGGTACTTTATAATTTGGAAGTTCAATAATAAAATAGCTTTTATAATTTAACTTAAGAACTTTACTTAAAATAAATGAGGAAATGAGAGCAGATAAGAAGCCCAGCAAATACATTCCCATTAATGTTAGACCCTGAAGATTAAATCCAAAAAATTTTTGGTCTGGAATTACTAAAGCAATAATTATTAGGTATACTGGGAGTCTTGCTGAACATGTCGTAAATGGAGTTACAAGAATAGTTATAAGTCTCTCTTTCCAATTTTCAATATTTCTTGTTGCCATTACTGCAGGTATAGCACAGGCAGTTCCTGATATTAAAGGAATTATGCTTTTGCCACTTAATCCAAATTTTCTTAAGCTTCTATCCATAAGAAAAACAACTCTACTCATATATCCTGTTTCCTCAAGAATTGAAATAAAAAGAAATAAAAATGATATTTGAGGAATGAAAATAATAATTCCTCCTATTCCAGAAATAATACCTTCAGAAAGAAGATTAGTGAATAACCCTGGAGGAAAGTTTTGTTTAATACTTTCGCTTATGTAAGCAAACGCAGAGTCAATTGAGTCCATTGGATAACTACTCCAATTGTATATGGATTGAAATATTAATATTAATACTGTAAAAAATATGATAAAGCCCCAAAAATTATGAATTAATATCCTATCCAATCGGCTTCTTAAATCAGTTGCTTTGTTGATATCAATTGAGTATGCTTTTTTTAAAATATCATTAATGATTTGATATCTTTTTATTGTTTCTTTGTGTTGAAGTTCCTTAATAATTTTATCAGAGTGAATACTTAAATCACTAGATAAATTAATTTTATTTCTGTTTATTTCTCCAAAATTGATGTCCTGTGTAATTACAATCCAAAGTTTATATAATGGTTCATTAGGAAATAATTTTTGAAGGTTTTTAAAATATTTTAAATCAATATTTTTTAAATTTATACAAGTTGATTTTGAAAGAGTTCTGTAGTTAATCAATGATTTTTTAAGATCATCAATGCCAGTATTATTTCTTGTACTTATTAAAACAACTTTTGTGTCAAATTCTTTTTCTAATAATTCAATATCTATCTCTATCCCCTTCCTGATCATTCTATCAGACATATTTATTGCCAAAATGGTAGGCAGATTTAAATCCTTTACCTGGGTAAATAATAATAAATTTCTTTTTAAATTTTCTATATCAGTAATAATGATAGCTACATCCGGATAATCTCGATTATTTTTATTCATTAAGAGTTCAAGAACAATACTTTCATCAATTGATGAAGTATTAATACTGTATGTTCCTGGTAGGTCAAGGATCTGAGCTTTATTCATTCTGTCCAAAGAACAGTAGCCTTCTTTTTTCTCAACAGTTATACCAGGATAGTTACCTACTTTTTGATTAAGACCGGTCAATCTATTAAATAAAGAGGTTTTTCCTGTATTTGGATTGCCAATTAACGCAACATTTATTGAATTAATCATATTATATTTCAAGATCAATAAAAATATTTGAGGCTAAATCTTTTCTAATCGCTATATAAGTATCTTCAAGTTTAAGGTATATTGGATCGTTATATGCTGCAAAATAAAGTGCTTCAACCTTATTTCCAGGAAGGCAACCCATTTCAATCAGCTTCATGGGGATATTTACTTTATCAAATTTTAAGATTACTCCTTTTTGACCTGGCAACAACTTATCTAAAGTGCGCATTATTTAGAATGAATTTAAAAAGTAAAAATAGGTAAATTTAATTTGGAGTTGAAAATTAATTCATCGAATATTCATCTCTCAATAACTCAATATCAGTTTTTATTTTTTCTATATCCTCTTCCAAAGTACCATCATAGAATCCTCTGATTCTTTGATCAGGATCAACTAAAATAAAATTTTCTGTATGAATCATATCATAAGGACCTCCATCTCCATTATTTTTTGCGGCAAGGTATGATCGTCTAGCCAAATCATATATTTGTTTTTTTGGACCCGTAACTAAGTGCCATTTTTTATCGATTATTCCCTTTTCCAAGGCATATTTTTTTAATTGTGCAACAGAATCAATTTTAGGGGTTACAGAATGAGATAATAATAAAATTAGAGTATCTTTTTTATAAAAATTTTGAAGAATTGACATATTGTCTGTCATTATGGGACATATTGAAGGACAAGTCGTGAAGAAAAAGTCAGCTACATATATTTTCTTATCAAATGTTTTATTGGTAACCCATTCATTGTTTTGATTTTTGAGCTTAAAATCAGCTATTCGATGAAATTTTTTTACATGCTGAAGCGTACTGTCAACAAGCTCAAAATTTACCATAGAAGGACTATACACAGGTAAAGATTTCTCTAATTTCAATGCATCATAAAATAACATCAAGATTATAATGCAGATTGAAAAAAATATAGATAAAAAAAGTTTGTATTTGTTAAAAAATTGATTCAATTTTTAAAAATTAATTTTAACCTATGCAAAGATACATAAAAGCATTGTCGTTAAACTTATATTAAAGAATAAAGAGATTTTCACGGTCAATTAAAAAACACTATTTTTGGGGCCAAATAATTTTTTATGAGTTTATTTTTAATTAAGGGGTCACAATTATTACTCAGTCTTTCAATACTAATTATTTTACATGAATTGGGGCATTTTATACCTGCAAAATTATTTAAAACTCGAGTAGAAAAGTTTTATTTATTTTTTGATGTTAAATTCTCATTATTTAAGAAAAAAATTGGCGAAACAGTATATGGTATAGGCTGGCTTCCTTTAGGAGGGTATGTCAAAATATCAGGAATGATAGATGAAAGCATGGATACTGAACATTTAGCAAAAGAACCAGAGCCATGGGAATTCAGATCAAAACCAGCATGGCAAAGATTAATTATAATGTTGGGTGGAGTTACAGTTAATCTATTACTTGGATTCCTCATATACATGATGATAGCTTTTATTTGGGGTAAAACAATTATTACAAATGATAGTCTATCTGGAGGATATGAAGTCGCTGAAATGATGAAGCCCTATGGTTTTAAAGACGGTGATAAAATTTTAGAAGTAGACGGTAAACCCTTGGAAAACATACTTGACATATCTAAGTTTTTATTTCTAAGAAATGTTTCAAATGTTAAAGTTGAGCATTACGATGGTCGAAAAGAAATATTGAATATTCCTGAATCAATCGGTGTTCAAATGTTTGAAACAGGTAATCTAATTCCTTTTACTGCTTTAGTCCAACCCATAATCGACTCGATTGAACCAAATTCTCCAGCAGAAAGAGCCGGCTTAATTTCAAATGACTTAATATTATCTGTAAATGGAAAATCAATTTTAAAATGGCAAGAATTTACCAAACTAGTTAAGGAAAGTCCCAAAAAAATAATAAATATTAATATAAAAAGGAACAATAGTATTTTATCAAAAGAAATTAGTTTAAGAGATAATAATACTATAGGTGTTTCACTAAAGGTCCCTGTTATTACACCAACAAAATTAAATTTTACAATTTTAGAAAGTATTACCAGAGGATATAACAAGGCTTATTGGACACTTTTAGATTATATTTCACAATTTAAATATGTGTTTTCAAAAAAAGGAGCATCTCAACTCGGAGGTTTTGGTGCAATTGGAGGTCTTTTTCCTCCAACTTGGGATTGGGAAGGCTTTTGGGAAAGTACAGCGTTAATATCAATAATATTAGCCTTTATGAATTTATTACCAATTCCAGCTTTAGATGGAGGTCATGTAATGTTTTTACTATATGAAATAGCTTCAGGAAGAAAACCAAATGATAAGTTTATGGAATACGCACAAATATTCGGATTTTTTCTCTTAATGTCCCTTGTTCTTTTTGCAAACGGAAATGATATATACAGAGCGATATTTGGATAAAAAAATTAATTAATTATTATTTAGTCATAAACTTTAAATTTAAAAAAATTTAAAGAGTTTTAATTCCAAACAGAATGCTGACTAGGTCCAACAAGCGTTTCTCTAAATTAATTTATAGCTGAAGTTAAGAATAAATCTTTTCCAAAAACTTTTCTGCCTCCCCTAAGAGATTGGATTTTTTTTCATTATTCATTTTATCAAATGTGTTAATTAACATTCTCATTCTTGGATTTTTTGAAAAAAACTCTCTTTGTTTATCCATGAATCTCCAAAATAAACCATCCCATGTCATTTGCCAGTCTCCCTTTTTATAATTACTCATTTTTAGTATGTAATTACTACTTGAAATATATGGTTTAGTTGACATAAGGCCACCATCACTATACTGACTCATGCCATAAACATTTGGAACCATCACCCAGTCGTATGAATCAATGAACATTTCCATAAACCATTTATAAACCTCATCAGGATTAAATTCACACAAAACCATAAAATTACCTAAAACCATTAATCTCTCGATATGATGGCAATATCCAGATTTATTTATTTTTTTTATTGTTTGATCTATCGGTTCAATTCCTGTGTTTGCACTGTAAAAGCTATCTGGAATTTTTTTATTAAAATTCCAAAAGTTTGTTGTCCTTTCTTGATTACCTTTTGAAATGTAAACTCCTCTTATAAACTCTCGCCAACCAATAATTTGTCTAATAAACCCTTCTATAGAATTTAAAGGAATATCATTATTTTCATAATACAAAACTGCTTTTTTTACTACAAATTCTGGAGAAAGCAATCCACTATTAATTAATGGACTTAATAAACTATGATTAAGTATGATCTCTTCAGAAACAATAGCATCTTCATAAGATCCAAAATCGTAAAATCTATTTTTTAAAAAATCTTGAAACCAATTTTCGGCTTCAATGTGGTTATTAGGGTACCTAAAATTTTGACTAATAATCCCATAATTTTTAGAAAATTTATTTTTAACATATTCAATACCCTCTAATAAATTTTTATTTTTTTCAGGAAATTTTATGGTCGGTGGATTTATTTTTTTAGGATATTTTTTTCTGTTTTCTGTATCAAATGACCACTTACCTCCTTCAGGATTGTCATTTTTATCAATTAAAATATTTAATTTTTTTCTCTGACTTATATAAAAGGTTGTTTGAAAAAATTTCTTTTTCTCTGGCTTAAAAAAGTTTTCTAAATCTTTAGAACTTGAGATAAATAGTGGTGAATCAATTTTAATGAGGTCTAATTTATTCAATAAGCCTGATTTAACTATTCGTCTATCTAAAAGGTAATCTACTGGATCAATATATTCTATAGATTTAAATCCTTTTTTAAAAATAAATGGTATTAGATTCCTGATATCTGATAAGTCACTTGAAGAATCTATGTAATTTACTTTAAACCCATTTTTAGTTAGATACTCCTCGTAATATTTCATTGATGATCTGTGAAATAAAATTTTTTGTTTATGAAATTTATATTGTTTAAAAAAAAGAATTTCTTCTATCAAAAACACTTCACTATCTTTTTTAATGATTGAATGGTCTTTAAACAACTGGTTAGGAAATAATAAACTACAAGTCAATTTCATACTGTTTATTTAGCCATAAGTTTTGAAAAGTTTTTCTAGGATCATATCTCTCCGCTTGAATTTTTGGATTGAATTTTCGATCCTTAATAGGATCATTCCCAACTCCTGAATTATAAATCCAATTTCCATAATTACTATGAACATCATAATCAATGAGCATTGATTCAAAATATGAAGCACCGACGCGCCAATCTATTAAAAGATTTTTAGTTAAATATGAAGCAACGTTTTGCCTTCCTCTGTTGCTCATCCATCCTGTTTGTTTTAATTCAATCATGTTAGCATTAATAAATGAATCTTTTGTTTTTCCGTTAATCCAATTATTTATTATGTCCGTATCATTTTTCCATACTTTTATATCTGAATCTAACCCCTTTAGTTGGAAGATTTTATTTCCATATTTAAGTGAAATGTACTTAAAGTAGTCTCTCCATATTAATTCAAAAATCAACCAATAAGTAGATTGATTTTTTAAAATTTCATTTTCAAAATTTTTTACCTCCCAATATATTTGTCTTGCGGAAATTGAACCGTTAGCTAACCAACTCGATAATTTTGAGCTGTAGTCTGGTTTAATCAATCCATTTCTTGTTTTTTTATAAAATCCTAATTTTTTTGTTTTCCAAAAATAAAAATCAATTCTATTAAATGCCTCAGATGTTCCCCCTTTAAATGGAAATGCACTATTTATATTGACTTCAAAACCCTTAAGTTTTAAAGATTCTAGTGTTGGGATTTCAAAATCCTCATTTAAAAGATTTGATTTGTCAAGTTTTAAAGGTTGAGTAAAACACTCTCTTACTCTAATTTTTTTTTCAATTCTTTTTCTAAAAACAGAAAAAACATCAGGAATTTCTTTTGGTTTGATCATTATATCCTCAGGATGATATAAAAATTGATCATAATATGATTTTAAATTAAAACCATGTGGGAGTTCATTTATCAAGTTTTGCTCTACTTTTTGTTCTTCATCGGTCCACTCTTTTTGATAATAAAGAGAATTAATACCATACTTTTTAATTACATCAATTAAACCTTTAGATGATGAAGATTGATCAATTATAATTGATATATTAAGGGTCTTCAGAGATTTTTTCAAATTCTCTATTGTTTCAATTAAAAACTTAGCCCTAAACTTTTCTGTTTTATTAAAACCCCATCTGTCACTTTTAAAGAATTTAGAATCAAAATTATAGTAAGCAATAATATTTTCATTGGACTGAAGTGCTTTATTAAGAATATTATTGTCAAGAATTCTTAAGTTATTTCTAAACCAAATTAATGCCTTTTGATTCTGCATTTTTTACTACAATAAACTATTTGATTCCAATTCATTTCCCATTTCTTTCTCCATTTAAAATTTAAATTACATACAGGACATTTTTTTTCTGGTAAATTAATTTTTAAAATTCTTTTCAAAAGAAATTTTTAATGTTCTAATTACAAATATAAATGAAACTGTCATAAGTTAATTTTAATTTATTTAAAACAATTAAGTATTTTACATGGAATTTAAAAAATCAAATTTTTCAAATAAAAAATGAAATACTATTATATAATCTTTATTATTTCTTTTCAATCGTTTGCTCAACAAAAAAATGATATTAAGAATAGTTCTAGTCTCTACAGCAATGATATTGATAAATCAACAGTTGAGCTTGTAGGAGTTGAGTTTTCAAAAGAATTGATAAAAAAGCAGATAAAAATTATTGATGTTAGAACTCCAAAAGAATTCAATCAGGGACATATTGAAAATGCAATAAATATTAATTTTAAATCCTCAAATTTTATTAAAAGTATTTCTAAACTAAATAAGGATACTTCATTTTTAATTTATTGCAAGTCAGGAAATAGAAGTGGAAAAGCTGCAAAAATATTTGATTCGATTGGGTTTTATAAAATCTATAATCTTAAAGGAGGATACATAAATTGGAATATTAAAGCTAATAACTAAACCAAAAAAAATTATTTGGTTAAAACCTCTTTAGCCATTTTATATGTATTAACATGAGCCTCAACAATCTTATTTATATTTTGTGAATAACCGCCACCCATACTGCACTGCACTGAAATATTATTCTTCAAACATTCTGAAAACACAAATCTATCTCGCTCTTTACATCCCTCAAGGCTTAATGATAATCTTCCAAGTTTATCAGAGTTTAATACATCAACACCTGACAAATAAAAAACAAAATTTGGCTTAAACTTTTTGATTAATGATGGCAATGTATTTTTCAAAAGAGTAAGGTATTCGTAATCCGAACAATTATCTTTTAGGCCAATATCTAAATCACTTTTCTCTTTTTTGAATGGGTAGTTTTTTTCTCCGTGCATTGAAAAAGTAAAAACTTTTTCATTTGATTTAAAAATAGAAGCAGTCCCATTTCCTTGATGTACATCCAGGTCAATAATCATTATTTTGTCAATATCATGGTTTTTTAATAAATAACTAGCTGCTATTGCTTGGTCATTTAAAAGACAAAAACCTTCTCCTCTGTTTGAAAATGAATGATGAGTGCCTCCTGCAATATTCATTGAAATTTTTGTTCTAATAGCTTTTTCTGCACCCATAATTGTTCCTCCAGTAATTATAAACTCTCTATTTATCAATTCTTTTGAAAGAGGAAATCCAATTTTTCTAATTTCACTATTTGTTAATTTTAAATTTCTTAATTTTAAAACATAACTTTCTTCATGAACTTCAATAATAGTTGACCATTCAGGATATGAAGGAGAAAAAAAATCACTTTTGTTTGAAATTTTTTGGTTAACTAACTCCTTAGGTAATAATTCATATTTTTCCATAGGAAATCGATGTTCTTTTGGAACATCTAATTTATATGATCTATGATATGCTATTGGGATAAATTTGTTCATTATCACAAAAATTAATAAAAAACTATTTAATTTTTATAAAAGTTTATACGTTCTAAGACCTCTGGTAAATTCTCCATTTTGAATTGAAGACAATTTTATTTTATTAATTGATTCAGAAACAGGAGTTGTAATAATATTTTTGTGTAGTTTTTCGTATGTAGAAACGTCTACTTCTTTTCTTTCCTCTAGAGCATCAAATAGTCCTGAATTTTTTATTTTATTTTTCCATGTACTTTCAATGGTTCCCTCAAAAATCTTAGCTTTTGAACCACTACCGTAGCTGATAAACCCAATTCTTTCATCAGTTATTTCAATTTTGGATATTAGTGCATTATTCAGCATACTTAATAATGACATGAAAATTGATGCCGTATACATGTTACCGATGTTTGATGAGGCAAATTCTCCTGGAGCAATTCTAGTCTCAATAAACTCTTTGTAAATTTTTGATTTGCTGGCTAATTTAATCCAGTCTTCTTCATTATTTTTTTCACCAATTTCGTTTATTAATTGATCCAGACGTCCATTTTCATCAAGCCATGAGATCCATTTTTTTAGTATCATTCTTCGACCGTGAAAAGCATAGGGTAAATGAAAAATTAAATGCTTCCAGTCTTTCAGAATATTAACTTTTTCCTGCTCAAGAAAATGGTCTATAGCCTCAAAAATTCTTTCTTGATAACACTCGTTGGAAAATTGTCCTTCAAAAATTGGTTCTTCCATATGTAATTCAAAGTTTGCATTGGAAGGTGACCAAAATTCTGTCAGATTTTTATTTAAAATATTATCTAATTCTTTATCAGAAATTTTATTTTCAAAAAGGTCTGCAGCATCTCTTAGAGCTTGCTTTTTTGTGAAAACCCTCCTAGGTTTGTAAAAATCTCCAACACTTTTAGAAGCTACTCCCCAACTATTTTTAATAGAAATTATACTTGGGTTTTCTGAGATTAATAATGCAACCGCTCCAGCTCCTTGAGTATATTCACCAGTCGATTTTAATTGATATTTAGCTAGGTCAGAAGATAAAACCACTGCTTTTCTATCATTTCCATTAATTATCCAATCATTACAGTTTTGTAGAGCATCGACTGCACCTATACATGCAAATGTAATGTCAACAATATCACAGTTTTTAAAACATCTGGAGCCATATTTTTCACTTAAAATTTCTTCTAAAATTTCTATGACATATGTTGAAGTTGGCTTTGATGCATCTAATGCGCTTTCTGTACCCAAATATATTCTTCCGATTTCTCTTGGATCAAGATTATTAGATTTAATAAGATTTAACAATGCGTTTGCAGCAAAAGAGGCAGTATCTTCATCACAATCAGGAATTGACATCTTATTCAAACCTAGACCATTTTTTAATTTTTCGTGAGAAATCTTTCTTTTCTCTGCTAATTTTTCCATGTCCACAAAAAGCTCCGGAACATAAAAAGATATGGCATCAATACCTGTTTTTTTCATTTTTAATTTTTCTTATATACGTCTAGGATATAATTTCGCAAACATAGAAATAAAAACAAGCTAATGCAAAACTTTACTTGCTTTCTTGATGTATTAATTTTATTAATTTGGTTATAAATAATATTCCTCTAAGTTACAATTCATTGTTTGCAAATATTTATAAATAAATAAAATCATAAAGAATGTAATAATCCCCCGTCAATTGGGATTGCAGTTCCATTAATATACGCAGCATTATCTGATGATAAAAAAGCAACTAAATAAGCATATTCTTTGGGATTCCCTAAACGATTTACGGGTACTTTTTTTAACATTTCTGAAAGAACTTTTGATTTGGGAATGTTTAAACTTTTTGCTTTTGCATTATTTAATTGTTCAATCCTCTCTGTATCAAAATATCCAGTTAAAATACTATTAACAGTTATACCGTCTGCAGCAACATCTTTAGACAAACTTTTACCCCATGTTATTACTGCAGCTCTAATTGTGTTAGATAGTACCAGGTAGCTCAAAGGTTCCTTAGCAGAAACAGAAGCAATATTTATTATTCTTCCCCATCCTTTTTTTACCATATTTTGTAATGCAAGAGATGTTGTGAAAACTATATTTTTAAATAAAAGATCAAATGCATTTTGATAATCTTCAATTGATTTTGATAAACTATTTCCTCCAGGAGGGCCTTGAGTGTTATTAACTAGTATATCAATACTATTTTGAATGAAGAAATTATTAATTTTTATTTTAAAACTATTAAAATCTTTGAAATCTACTTCGAGAAAACTGTGGGTTTGTCCACTATCAGTTGGTAGTTTTTCTATAATTTCTTTCATTTTTATTTTATCTCTCGCCATAAGACAAATAGATGCTCCAGATTTTGCTAATTGTTTGGCAACAGCAAGACCAATTCCTTTTGAACTGCCTCCTATAAGAACCTTTTTTCCAGTTAATGATATATTCATATTTAACGATATTCTTCTCTTATTGGACTGAAAACATCCATTAATTTACAATCTGTTAATGCTCTTCCCGAGTGAAAAAGGTTAGAAGAAATAACAACTACTGATCCTGGTCCGTAAATAGATGTGTTTCCATTTAATGTGAATTCAAATCTTCCTTCAATAACATGCATAATCTGTTCATGAAAATGATTATGATTAGGAACTAAAGCTCCTTTCTTTACTTCCCAAAACGCTAAACTAATTGTGTTACCATGAATAAATTTACCTTGTAAACCCGGGATTACTTCTTTCGAATTAATTTCTTTTAAATTCATTTTATTTATTGTTTTTTAAATCTTAAAACTTCTCCTGCTTTTATATTTAAAAAATCTTTATTATGTATAGCAAATTTACCGTTTACAATAACATAAAAAATCCCTTCAGAATATTGATGTGGGTTTTTAAATGTAGCTTTATCAATAATAGTCTTTGAATCAAAAATAGTTATATCGGCTTTCATTCCTTCTTTCAGTATTCCTCTATTGGTAAGACCAATAGTTTTAGCCGGAAGAAGTGTCATCTTATATATCGCTTCTGATAACGAAAGAGTTTTTTTCTCTCTAACATAATGACCAAGAATTCTTGGAAAAGTTCCGTACCATCTAGGGTGAGGATGACCATCTCCAGGTCTAACAAGTCTTCCATCAGATGCAATCATTGTTTGAGGATGTTTCATTATATTTTCAACATCTTCTTTATCCATAGCAAAAAAAACACAAGAGGCACCTCCATTAAGCTGAGCTTCAATAACTAATTCTGCTCCATTTTCAACTGATGGATTTAAGCCTCTACTTTCAGCCCAATATTTTAATGTTTTTCCTTCAAGTTCTGGCATCCATTTAACTTTTGCAAATTGAACTCTATCTAAATCGCTTCCCCCTCTATCATTTAAAATATTAAAGACAATTCCTTTTTTAATGCTATCCTTAAGTAAAGCGTTTTCAATTCGTTTGATAAATTGCTTATTTCCTCCAGCTCTAGCCCAGCTAGGAATTAAAACAGATATTCCAGTATAGCTTGCCTCGTAAGGATATTGATCCATTAATATATCTAAACCTGCTACCCTAGCAGAATCAACTAAAGCAAGTGTTTTGGAACTTCTTCCCCACATAGGTTTACCAATAACTTTGTGATGAGTTAAAACAACAGAAATATTGGCATCCTTTGATATATTTACAGCTTCTTTAACTGAATTGATCAATCCCAATCCTTCATCACGAAGATGAGATGTATATATACCATCCTTTTTAGACACTTCTTTCGATAGTTCAATAATTTCTTGTGTCTTCGAAAAATTTCCAGGCAAATATTTTAAACCTGTTGAAATTCCAAATGCTCCTTCATCCATAGCTTGAGAGACTTGAAGTCTCATTAAAGACATTTCATCTTCTGAAGGAATTCTATTGTCTAAGGACATTATGTTTTTTCTAACAGTATTGTGTCCAATCAAATATCCAATATTCATCCCAATCCCTATTTGATCTAGTGTGTCTAAAAACTTACCTAATGGCCAAGGACTTGTTCCATCTGGTCCACCAAGACTAGTTGTTACACCTTGTCTTAAATGACTTTCGCAATTTGATAACATTAAAATCGGATCTAAATGCGTATGAATATCAATAAATCCAGGAGATACAACTAGATCTTGAGCATTAATTGTTGCTTTAGCCTGAAAGTTATCTAAATTTCCAATTTTAATAATTTCAGAATCAATTATGCCAATATCAGAGATGAAAGATTCAGCTCCAGTTCCATCGTATATTTCTCCCTGAGTAATAATTAAATCAAAATCATATTGGGAGCTACAACTGAAAATAAAAAAAGTAATTGAGATAATCCCTAATATTCTTATTGGCTTTAGCATTTATTAAAAATACGAAACTTATTTTTGAAAAATATTAAATGTTTGAAATCGATATAAAAGTTTATAAAACCAAAATTTTGAAAACCATAAATGTTTTCCAAACATGTTTTTTTTAACAGGTTTATCGTTTAGAATATGCCACTCAATACCGCATAGAACTGATTTCAAATATTTTTTAAGCATCGGATTAATTATTATAAAAAAAATAAGTTTATACAATAGTTTAGGGAGATTTTCATATAAGTAAGGATAAACTGTGATAGTTAAAAAAGTTAAATTATTTTTAGATTCAATCGTCCAATCAACCTTAGACTTTTTATTAACTGAATCACCTATTAATAATGAGTATCCAATATATTTTTCCCAATTAGTAAACTCTCGTTCGTATTTGAGACCATTTAAATAAATTAAAACATCTTTATGATTGTTTTCTTCCCAAACTATTGGGTAATTTTTTTTACAAAATGGATGGACTAAATTTAAATGTCCTGGAGAAGAAATTAATTTCCATAAATTTTCAATAGATGAATTTATTTCTTTTTTGTATCTGACGCCTAATCTCAAAGTTATAAAACCTAATTCAGGTGAATTATTAATTGATAATTGTATATAAATAAATATAATAATTATTATATTGGGAGTGAAATTATAATTAAAATATATGTTTAAAAAATCAGATTATTTATTGTTGGGCGCAGCCTTTTTTAGTTTTTGCTTATCTGTTGGATTATGGTTTTCTGGTCAACAAGAAGAGGGGCTATACGTTGGTATTTGGGTTCCGTCTATACTTGCTGCTGGAGGGTACTTTAAACAAGTTTTAAATCAAAAATAAATGGGAGTTGCAGTAATATTTTTTATCGGATTTCTTGTTTTTGGTGCAGTTATTTCATCCTTTATTATGGCTTTTGGAGAAAAAAGACCTGAAAGAGATTATAAAGAAAAAGCAGACTCTATCGATTATGATGGCGGTGGAAATTGGGGTAGGATTCCTCCTACTAAAGAAAAATAATATATCTAATTTTCTAAAAAAATTATAAAATGAGTAATTCATCAATAAGTGATATTCCAAAGCAATATCAAATAAAACCAATTGATTGCGATAGCTATCTTGTTAACGGTCAAATCAAAAAATGGAATGGAAAAACTACTAATGTTTATTCTTCGATAAGAACTCCAAATGAAAAAGGAGTTTTGGCTCCAACTTTACTTGGAAGTATTCCTGATATGGAAACTGAAAGTGCTCTTGAAGCTCTTAAGTCAGCTGAAAATGCTTATGGAAAAGGCAAAGGATTATGGCCCACAATGAAAGTTAGTGAAAGGCTAAAGTGTATGGAAGTTTTCGTTAAAAAGATGATGGAGCACAGAGATCTTGTGGTAAAACTTTTGATGTGGGAAATTTGTAAAAATAAAAGCGACTCTTACAAAGAGTTTGACAGAACTATTGATTACATAAAGGATACAATTGAAGCATATAAAAATTTAGATCGCAAAAGTGCACGCTTTGATAAAGAAGGTGGGGTCTATGCACATATTAGAAGAAGTCCTCTTGGAGTCATTTTGTGCTTAGGACCATATAACTACCCTCTTAATGAAACATTTTGCCTTCTAATTCCAGCAATTATTATGGGAAACACTGCAATTTTTAAACCTGCTAAACATGGAGTTTTATTAATCTATCCACTACTAAAGGCGTTTCAGGAAAGTTTTCCTCCAGGTGTTGTAAATATTTTATTTGGAAGAGGAAGAAAAATTGCTACTCCAATAATGAAAACCGGTGTAATTGATGTTTTAGCATTAATAGGTCATAGTAACTCTGCTGTTTCTCTTCAAGATGAACATCCTAAAAAAAATAAATTGCGATTAGTGCTCGGTCTTGAAGCGAAAAACCCTGGAATTATTTTACCAGATGCTGATCTTGAACATACAGTTAAAGAATGTGTTTCAGGAACTCTATCTTATAATGGTCAAAGATGTACTGCTTTGAAAGTTTTATATGTTCACGAATCAATAATAAATGAATTTAACAGAAAGTTTTCTGCAGAGGTTGATAATCTTAAATTCGGAATGCCCTGGGATGATGGTGCTTTTTTAACCCCATTACCTGAACCAAGTAAGCCTGCTTACATTAAAGACTTAATTGACGATGCTATTAATTTAGGATCAAAGGTAATTAATAAAAAAGGAGGTGAAGTAAGTAAGAACTATTCTTTCCCCGCTGTTCTTTATCCTGTTAATAATAAGATGAAAGTATATCATGAAGAACAGTTTGGTCCTGTGATTCCAATTATTTCGTACAAGGACATCAATGAGCCACTAGAAGCTATGGCTGATACAGATTATGGTCAGCAGGTGAGTCTTTTTGGACGTGATGTTCGAAAAATTGGTCCACTAATTGATACTTTAGCCAACTTAGTTTGTAGGGTAAATCTTAATTCAGCTTGCCAAAGAGGTCCAGATGTATATCCTTTTACAGGAAGAAAAAATTCTGCAGTAAGTACTCTGAGTGTTTATGATGCCCTTCGCTCTTTTTCAATAAGAACATTTGTGGCTTCAAAAGATACTCCATATAATAATGAAATTCTTGAAAACTTATTGAATTCAAATGAATCCAATTTTGTTACAACTGAATATCTACTTTAACAATTTATTTGTCACAACATAGAGCCAATATAAAAGGACTTTAAAAGAGTTTTAATTTATATTTGTAAAAATTTAAAATACCAATTAATGAAAAAAATTTTGTTTGTTTTGATATTATTTTCAGTATCATGTAATGATCAGACTGCCTCCAAGAAAAAACTTAGTTCAAAGGTTGAAAATCCAATTTCTAATGAAATTGAAATAAAACTATCTTCAACAGACAACATGTTATTCGATAAAAATATTATTTATGTAAACTCAAGACAAAAAGTAACATTAACACTAGAGCATACAGGTAAAATGGACAAGAAAATAATGGGTCATAATTTTGTTTTATTAAAAAAAGATGTTGATGTAGTCAGTTTTGCAACAAAAGCAATGGTTGCAAGAGATTCCGAATATATTCCTGAAGGAAACGAAACTATAGCGTATACTAAACTAATAGGTGGGGGGGAGAGCGATACTATTATTTTTGAAGCACCAGAAAAAGGGTCTTACACATATATTTGTTCATTTCCTGGTCATTATGGCGTGATGAGAGGGATCTTAATAGTCAAATAATTTCAAATAAAGTTTATTACCTTAATCTATGGATTTTAAAGAGGGAGATCAGGTTAAGCTAATAATTCAAAGAAAAACTAATTTAGGTTTTGTTGTTGAAATAAATGGTTCAGAGGAAGGACTCTTATACATTAGTGATGTTTATGTTCCAATTGAAACTGGAATGGAAAAAACTGGATATATAAAAAAAATTAGGGATGATGGAAAGGTTGATGTTTCACTAAGCAAACAGGGGTTTCTTAATGTAATCGAATTAAATTGCTCAAAAATTCTAAAAAAACTTGACCAAAAAAGCACTATTTTATTAAATGATAAAAGTAGTCCTAATGATATTATATCGCAACTTAACATGAGTAAAAAAGCCTTTAAAAAAGCAATTGGAGTTTTATACAAGCAAAAAAAAATTATTATAAATTCTGATTCTATTAGCTTGATAAAAAAAAATCTATAAAATTCTAGTAATGGAATCATTTATTGAATGGGGTTATTTTGGTCTTTTTATTGCTAGTTTTCTTGCTGCTACAATAATACCTTTAAGTTCAGAAATTGTCTTAAGTGTTTTAATTGCAAATAATTACGACTTATCTCTTTGCTTGTTTGTTGCATCTATTGGAAACTGGATTGGAGGACTAAGCAGTTATGGTCTTGGTCGTTTAGGGCGCTGGAATATAATTGAAAAGTATTTTAGAATCAAGAAAGAGAAGGTGCACCAATGGAAAGATAAAATAAATTCTTTCGGTAGCACATTAGCTTTCCTTTGCTGGCTTCCTTTGTTAGGAGATCCTATAGCTATAAGTCTTGGGTTTTTTCGCACCAACTTCTTACTTGTTAGTATTTGGATGCTAGTTGGAAAATTTTTTAGATACTTAATTTGGGCTTTGATAACATATTGGGGTATTTCACTTTTTTGAATATAATTTATAAATTATAAGCAAATGAAAAGAGATATTTTACCAATTATATTTTATATAATTTTATCATGTGGTACTAAAAATCAATCAGTAAAAAATATTTTATCCGGAAATGATCCTAATTTCAAAATTATAAACCACAAAGATCAGGGCTTTCAATCCACAAATAGGAAAGTAGATGTTTTTGGCATTCCTATTTATGCATATCCTGAGGTAGAAAATTCAAAATTATTACATGTGGCTAATATCATGGCTCAATATATCGATAATGATGAGGATGGAAATATTGATAATCCTTTTCTAGTCTCAACTTTAATAGCTAATAATGCATCTTTATTTATGTGGAAATATGAATCTCAAATTAACATTAATGCACAAGATTTAGGCAATGATGAAACAAGGCCCTCATGGCATCAAAATAATCAGAATGGAAGTTTTGATGCCGCATTAGAAGAAGTTTGGCATGTAATTACACATTCTGGATATGCTAATGCGTACCCAGAAATTTTTGGAGAAAATGATAAAAGTCTATTAGCTCAATCTATGGACATTGCTCGAGGGGGTAGGTTCTTAGCAGTGCCAGATGAATATCCCGATTATGCATGGTATACCTATGATGATGAAACTTGTGATTATGAGTGTATGATCACTGAATATATTTATTGGGGAATGACTTCTTTATTAGGAGCACAAGAAAATAGACAAGATGAAATTGCTGAAGAATGGGACTTGAATACAAGAGAATTGGTTAAAAAAAAAGACACGCCTCTATACTCATTACTGACTAATCCAAAATATAATTTTCCAAAAGTAATTCCTAATGGAAAATATCGCAAATAAACTTATTATTTAATAAATAATATTAGAAACTAATTCCCTTCTAATTTATGTGGCTTTAATTTTATAGTGTTTTATTAACAAAATCTGTGCCTTCATTTAAAGCATCTTTTATTGCCTCTTTATAAACCTTAATCCATTCTTTAGAAGCATAATCTTTACTCTGTTCATCATAAACTTTCATCGAGCTTTCTATAGCTTCATATTCAATATCTATATGCTTATTGATTAGTTCAATTAAGTCCTTTATAAATTCTTGTTTTCTTGAGTTATAGTATTCTTTAGTACTCATGTTTTAAATATACAAAAGTGATCTTAAAAATTAAATAAGTTATTTAATAAAACTTTTGATTCATTAACTTTTTATAAAACAACTAAAAAAAACATATATTTATTAATCATTTTTAACTAAAAACATGAAAAAATCATTATTTGTTTTTCTGAGTATTTTTTGTTTATTCTTCTTTACTATAAAAGTGAGTGCTCAATCAGTCGTTAAACTGAGTAAATCAGAAGAATATTTCTTATCAAATGTTGATGAGAATAGTTTTAAAGTACACTTAAAAAAATTAACTGAGCGACCACATATAGCAGGAAGTATTGAAAACGAAAATGTTAGAGACTATATGTCATTTATAATGAAGAAAGCTGGTTTTGAAGTTACTCAATATCCATATGATGTATATCTTTCAAATAAACCAGGCTCTTCTGAAATATCAATTGTTAGACCAAAAAGAGTTCAATTAAATCAAAAAGAAGATATTCTTGATGAAGATCCCTTTTCTTCAGACCCTCTTTTACTTAAAGGTTGGAATGCGTTTTCTGGAAGTGGAGATGTAACTGCCGATGTAGTTTACGTGAATTATGGAAGAAAAGAAGATTTTGAAATGTTAAAAAAACTAGGCGTTTCCGTTGAAGGAAAAATTGTAATAGCACGGTACGGAGGAAATTTTAGAGGATATAAAGCAAAGTTTGCTGAAGCAAATGGTGCTTTAGGCCTTATAATATATACTGATCCAAAGGATAGTGGTTATACAAAAGGGTTAGTTTATCCAGAGGGTCCTTATTATAACTCATCAACTATTCAAAGAGGTTCTTTACTGACAGAAGATTTTACTGGAGATCCACTAACTCCTTTTGAGCCGGCCTTGCCTATGGATGGAAAAGAAAAAATTAAACGTTTAGATCCTAAAGACACTAATCTTCACACCATCCCTGTTACACCGATTAGCTATGGTGAAGCCAAAAAAATATTAGGACAGATGAAAGGAAACCCAGTACCATTGTCGTGGCAAGGAGGACTTCCGTTCACATATAGATTACAAGGAGGGGAAAATCTTATTGTAAACTTAAAAGTAGATCAACCAAGAAACATGGTGCGTGTATATAATGTTATTGGAAAACTAAAAGGTTCAACTTTTCCAGATGAGTGGATAATTTTAGGTTGTCACTATGACGCATGGGGATTTGGAGCTACAGATCCAAATAGTGGAACTGCAATGCTTTTGAGCCTCAGTGAAACCTTAGGTAAAATGGCGGAAAATGGTTTTAGACCAAAAAGATCTATATTAATTGGACATTGGGATGCTGAAGAACATGGTGTAATTGGCTCCACTGAATGGGTGGAACAAATGCAAATACAGCTTAAGTCTAAAGCGATAGCCTATATGAATTTCGATGGTGGAGTTTCAGGGACAAATTTTGGTGCTTCATCAGCTCCTTCTTTAAAAAAAATAGCAATGAATGCTTCCAGGAAAATAAATCATCCTTATGAGAATGAATCTCTTTATGATGTTTGGAATAAAGCAAATAGTTCTGAGCCACCAATTGGAAATCTTGGAGGAGGATCTGATCATATAGCTTTTTATATGCATTTAGGCGTTCCCTCCGTTAGTGGAGGTGTTGGTGGTGCTAACTTATATCATTCTAATTATGATGATTTTGAATTTTATAAAAGGTTTGTTGATCCTAAATTTAAAATGGGATCAATGATTGAACAATGGGCTGGTCTAATGGCATTAGAACTAAGTAATTCAGACATACTTTCTTATGATTTGTCTAGATATCCCAAGGACTTAGAGTTACATTTTTCAAATGCTGAAAAAAAGATTAAAAATTTCAATTCTGAATTTTCAGGGTTTGAACTCTCTAAAATTAGTATTGAAAAACTTTCTAAAGCTTCTATGGATTGGGAAGAAAAGATAAAAAATATCAAAACCTTAAATAAAAAAGAATTAAAAAATATTAATAAACAATTAATTGCACTTGAAAAAAGCTTTATTGATAATAAGGGAATGTATTTTGGATCTTGGTATAGATCTCTATACGCTGGAACTGATCCATTTAGTGGATATGCCTCATGGATTCTTCCCGGAATAGAATATGAAATCGCTTTGAAACGTTCAGAAAAATTCATAGAATGGGACAATAGATATTCCAAAGCAATTGATGATCTGTCGAATAAAATCTTCAGACTAAGTCAGGCTATAAATTAGAATTAAATTTTAAAAAATTAAATATGAGAAAATTAATAGTTCTTCTTATTATTATAATTTCATGCAATGATTCAAATGAGTTTTTTGAAAATGCTTATTGTATTGAAAATATTAACATAATTGATGCGAAGCAAGGTCTTAAAGAGAATATGACCATTATAGTTTCTGGAAATAAAATTATTAAAGTTGATAAGACATCCAACTTAAAACTTTCCAAAAAAAATACTGTAATAAATGGATCAGATAAGTATTTAATCCCAGGCTTATGGGATTCTCATGTTCATTTTGCATTTGAAGAAGATCTTGCCAGTTCTATGTTTAATCTTTTTATAGCTTATGGAATAACAAGCGTAAGAGACACTGGAGGTGAAATTAACTTTGTGAAAAAATGGAAGAACAAATCTGTTGATAATTCTAATATTTATCCAAGAGTTAAAATAGCCGGCCCTCTAATTGATGGGAAATTTAATGTATATAATGGAAATAGTGTTTATTTTCCACCTTTGTCAGTTAGAACTGCAACTGTTAAAGAAACTGAAAATCAAGTAAATGAACTAATAAAAAATGGAGTAGATTTTCTTAAAGCATACGAAATGCTTACACCAGAACAATTTGGCGTGATTACTAAAATTGCAAAAGAAAATGGATTAAAAGTTACAGGCCATATTCCTTTAAGTATGGACGTCATTTCAGCTTCAAATATTGGCTTGAACAGTATTGAACATCTCAGAAATATTGAAATGTCTTCTACTTCGAACTTCGAAGAACTGCTAAAGCAAAGAAGAGCTGCCTTAAAAAATAAAGATGGTGTGCTCGGAAGTACATTAAGAACTAGTCTTCATGATGCTCAAAGAATGAGTTCTATAAGAAATATTGACAGTATCCAATTAAAAAAGGTTCTCAATACATTAGCTAAAAATGATACATGGCAGATTCCAACCTTAATGTTATATTATGGCTGGGCCAATAAACTTTATAAAAACTTGGAATGGAAAAAAACGTTTGAATTTTTACCTATTAAAATTAAAGATGAGTGGAATAATCAAATTATTCAGGCTGATTCAAGAGATAATTCTGAGAGAAAAAAATTTGCTGACTGGGGTCTTTCAATGACAGGACTAATGAATAAAATGGATATTACTTTTATGGCGGGTACTGATACTCCAATTGGATGGCAAACACCCGGATATAGTCTCCATAATGAGTTGGAAATGCTTGTGAAAAGTGGATTAACAACTCTTGAAGCAATTGAATCTGCAACATATAATCCAGCATTATATTTTAATATGGAAGGTGAGCTTGGGCTAATAAAAGAAGGATATATTGCTGACTTAATTTTATTATCAGATAATCCTCTAAATAATATTTCAAATACTAAAAAAATTGAAAGTGTAATTAAGAACGGGAATTTAATGAATAGAAATTATTTAGATTCTTTATTGACACAACAAAAAGAAAAAAACTAAACATACATTATATAACCTAACTTAAAATGAAAAAACTACTAATAATAACCATGGGATTTTTATTTGTTTTTATGAGTGCTAATTCTCAAAAAAGAAATAAAATAAAAGAAAATGAAAAAACAAAAGAGTTAAGTTATAATAATATTAAATGGAGAAATATTGGTCCATTCAGAGGAGGAAGAAGTGTTGCCTCAACAGGAGTGGCAGACCATCCGAATATTTTTTATATGGGAACTACTGGTGGTGGAATATGGAAAACAGAAGATTATGGATCAAATTGGAAAAATATTTCTGATGGGTTTCTCAATACTGGAACAGTAGGGAGTATTTCTGTTTCAGAAAGTGATCCGAATATTGTAGTAGTTGGAATGGGGGAGCATGCAGCAAGGGGGGTTATGACTTCAATGGGTGACGGTGTTTATATTTCTTTAGATGCAGGTAAAACATGGGAAAATAAAGGACTAAAAAAATCTCGGCATATTTCTGATGTAATAATTCATCCAAAAGATCCAAATATTATGTATGTATCCGTTCAAGGAGCACAGTATGGAAAATCTAAAGATCGTGGAGTTTATAAAACAATTGATGGAGGAAAATCATGGAAAAATATTTTATTTATTAACGATTTGACAGGGGCATCTTCATTAAGCATGGATATGAACAATCCCAGGGTTTTATATGCCTCAATGTGGGATCACCAGAGAAAATCATGGCAGATGATTTCAGGAGGCCCTAATTCTGGACTCTATAAATCAACTAATGGCGGTGAAAGCTGGATCAAAATGTCTCGGGGATTACCAGGTAAAATTGGTAAATCAGGCATTTCTGTTTCAAGAGCTAATTCTAATGTTGTATATGCAAACATAGAGGCTGAAGGGGAAAAAGGAGGGGTTTATAGGTCTGATAATGCTGGAGGAAATTGGATTCAGGTTAATAAAGATAGAATTACGATTGCAAGATCATGGTATTATATGGAGGTTTTTGCTGATCCATTAAATGAAAATATTGTATACGTTATGAATGCTCCAGCACTCAAATCAATAGATAAGGGTAAGACATTTAAAAATATGAATACCCCTCATGGGGACAATCATCATCTTTGGGTGAATCCAAACAATAATCAAATAATGATTAATTCAAATGATGGAGGTGCAAATGTTTCTCTAAATGGCGGAAGAAGCTGGAGCACACAACAAAATCAACCTACAGCTCAATTTTACAGAGTTATCGCTGATAATCAAGTTCCATATCATGTATACGGAGGGCAACAAGATAATTCTGCAATAGGAATTAAAAGTAGAACTAATAATGGAGGAATTGATTGGAAAGATTGGTACTCTGTTGCTGGCTGTGAAAGTGCATTTTTAGCATTTGAATCAAAAAATCCTCAATTAATTTTTGGAGGGTGTTATCAAGGAATAATTGAAAGATGGGATAGAGCCTCATCTATATCAAAATCCATAAAGGAATATCCTGAACTATCGCTAGGAAATGCTCCAGATACCTTTAAATACAGATATAACTGGAATGCACCTATAATATCTTCACCAAATAAAGAAAATAT
>MDTC01235479.1_pt1 | contig 65652 bp, 88 predicted proteins | sample 811181 | NCBI WGS metagenome assembly MDTC01 (sample SAMN05326644, study PRJNA326480) | marine metagenome | isolation source: seawater | place: Pacific Ocean: North | collected 2011
CATAGCTGACTTGTTTGCATCTTTAGCAGTATCTTCTACAGTTTCTTCATCATATTCATTCAAAGGTTCTCTATCATTTAAAATGTTATTAATGATATTTTTAATATCAGACATAGTTCCTTTTTGTTTAAAATAAATAATATAGGTAATTTTTATATATTTATCAATTTAAAATCGTAGGTAAAATGAAAAAGTTAATACAAGATATCAATTCATTATTAAATGAAGAAGAAAAGGTTAGTGGTTATTATGCAGTAATTCTATCAGAAGATTCTTATAATCAAGTAAAAGAATACGCAAACTATAGAATAGTACGTTCTAATCATATCACTATCGCATATGATCCTACAGTATCTGAATCTGAAAAGCTTAATACTATGTTAGGTAAAAGAATGGGAATCAAAACTAAAGAACTTTTTGAGAATGATAATATTCAAGCGTTTACTATAGAGATGAATAATTTAAATCGTTTAGATGGTGGGATTCCTCATATAACAGTTTCACACGATGAAAATACAAAACCATTTGCTGCAAATGAAATGTTAAAAAATCCAGACAGAACAAGAACAATAGAATTAGATTTGTTTGGTACTTTCAAGTTTATACCACATAAAAAAAGGGAGGTGTAAAAACCTCCCTTTCCTTAACTCAATCTATTCTTAAATTAATTAAGAAAGATTTGTTACCTTCATCTTTCGGTAATATACGTTTGAATTACCGTCAAGACCAGCACCGGTCACTCTCTTACTTGCATTTTTAGCATCATCTCTTTGTGAGAATGGATTTGCTACAATTGCATCTCGGCTCATGAAACCGATGATTGGAGTGAAGCTTGCAGGATCTTGAGCTTTCAACATCTGCAGTGGCTGATATGGACAATAGAAAATTCCACTATCGTAAGGTGAAGTACCCTTATAACCTACAGTTACTAGAGCGGTTGCACCAATTGACAAATATGGATCAATGTATACTCTAAACTGACCATTCAATACACCAGCAAATAAACTATCAGTCTCATCAGTCTTGATGTTGTTCTTTAGATTTGAAGAATAATCAAGAACACCAGCCATTTGAAGTGCGGAAGCAACGTCTGCTGAACAGATGATGATGTTTCCTTTTCCACGTCGAGTTTCTCTAGCGATTTGATTTGCTTCAAGTTCCAATTGGAACATCAATCCTTTAAACTTCTCAACTGACCATCTACCATTTGAATCAACAAGAAGATCAAATGTATTTGCATTAGTTGTATTTGTGGCACCTGGCTTAGCTACAGTGTAAATGGTACGAATAACTTGACGGTTGATCTCAGCTAAAATTTCATTAGAGAGAATGTTTGCCAATTCACTTTCAGCATTCAATCCATGAGTTGCTTTCAAGTCTTGTGCCATTTCAAGTGTGTATTGACCACGCAATTTTCTTGTCTCAGCAGCAACTGACATTTTCTCAATTGAGAATGACATCTCTGGAATAGCAGTTGAACCAAGTCCAAATTGCTCACCAGCTGATGTAGCAGCACCAACACCGGTTACAGTATCAGCATTATTTGTAGTAAAGAATTCGTTTACTGGATCAGCGGGAATTGCAGTACCGTCAACACCAGCATAAGCTGTATTTGCTTCACCATAGAACGCTTCTTTTGTACCATCTGTAGATGCTGTTCCATCATATGCTCCACCAGCACCAGCAAGTCTTGCAGGTGACTCATAATGTGAGCGCATTGCAAAAATCAATCCTGTAGGACCTGTAAGTGGCTGAACTCCACATACATCATATGCCAACAATTTTGGCATAGTTCTTCTTACAAGAGAAATAAGAACTGGATCTACAAATTCAATATGACCACCAGCAGAAGGTGTACCACCAGCAGCATCCATATTAGAAACCATCGCTCCTGGATTCTCTGTCAAGAACAATCCTTGTCCTGTTTGAGTTTGTGCTTGTTGTCTTAGCATAGTCTCTTGATTTTCCAAAAGAATAGCTGTAACACTTTTTCTATAGGTATCGTCAATATTAGGCAGTTCATCATGCTCTAATATCGGCTTCCATTTTTCCTGAACTTTTTCGTTAAGAACCATAACTTCTCCTTTTAATTTTTAAATATAATTGAAATTATAAAAAATTTCTTTTATCTTATTTATATATATTCTCTTTTTCAAAAATTAAACGTATTTTGAAATAGCTTGTGTGTATACATCCATTGCTGAAGGCGCAGCTGGCTCAGCATGATAATCTTCTACAAGTGTAGATGATTCAAACTGCTCATTCTCAATAATATCATCATTTTTAGTTTCATTATTTACTTCTTCTTTTGAAGAGAAATAATGTTCTTTAATAATTTGAACCTTCTTTTCAAATTCTTGTTCGTCTTCAAAGTCAACTGATTCTGTTAGGTTCATCAATTGATCTTTTTCTGCCATAGTCAAATCTTCAGACTTCTCACTAATGATATTTTTTCTCTTTTCTTCTTGAAGTTGCTTCTTCAATCGCATGTTTCTCTTTAGATGAGTATTGACTTGCTCTTGAAGTTCTTCTGTTTTTTCTTCCAATGAAACAACAAGGTCTTCTTTTTCTTCTGGTACATCAATGTAATTTTCTGTGAAAAGATTTTTCAAACCAAAAATAAAGTTTTCTGTGATTTCAGTGCGAACACCTTTTTCAACAGCTAACTCATTTTCTTTCAACCACTCTTCCGCAACATATGTAACATACTCATCAACTTTAGAAGTTAGATTATCAAGTTCTTCATGAAGTTGTTCAGCATGTGCCTCTACAGCTTCTTTCAGGTTTGCATTATATTGTTCTTCTAATTCTTCTTTTAATTCATTGACTTCTTCATTAATTCTCTGAGTGAGAACTGTTTCAAATAGCAATGCAGCTTTTTCTTTAAATTCTTCACTTAGAGTTTCATCTTGAGAAAATAAAGATTCAATTTGCTCTTGCATTTCTTCTTTCTTTTTCTTTTTCTTCGCATGATACATTTCGTCTAGTTCCTCATCATCGTCATCATCTTTTTTATCATCATCGTCATCGTCATCATCTTTTTCCTCTTCATCATCATCATCATCTTTTTTCTTTTTCTTCTTTGCTGCTTCTTCTACAGTTTCATCTTCAGCAGCAACAACTTCTTCTTCAGCTACATCTTCTTTCATCGTTTCTTCCTTGTCCATAGCTTTCATTTCATCCATCATTTGTGTAGCCATAGTATCAATTGTAGTACCTTTGTCAATGGTAACTTGAGTAGCAGATGCATTCATTTTCATCTCCTTCATTAGAGCATTGATGCATGAATCCACTTTATCTTCAGGCACAACTGTGCTAAGATCAGTAGAATTTTCAATTTCGTCTCCGTATCTTTTCTTCATAAATTCGGAAATCCTATTCTTTAATTCTGTTTTAGTCATTAGATTCCTTTTTATTTAATGTTAAACCTTTTGGTCTGTTTATATATTATTTATATTATTTCAATTCTTTGCAACTTCTTTAAGAAAGTTATCAAATATTTTAAGTGTTTCTTGCTCTCTTTTTTCTTGTAATTTTTCTTTAACACTTTTTTCAACAGCTTCTTTAGTGCTTTCAAGAAGTTGCTCTAAATGCTTTTCTTTCTTGCTAATTTGGAAATTAACTTTTGACTCAATCAATTTTTTCATAGATGTATTTTCATTATTGAGAGCATATATTTTATCTTGCATATTTTTAATTTCAGATTTCATTTCTACTAAAGTATCAAACCAAAGCATAGGATTGTTAGAAGAATTTGTTTCTTCATTTACTTCAGCTTGCTTTCTAGTATATGATTTGGTATCAGCATTCCAAATCCAATCAACTGATTCCATTACCATTTCAACGAAAGCTTTTGGAGCAGAGGGATCATAAACAATATCTATTGCAGATAATTGAAAATCTTCTCCAACCAATTGATAATCATCTTTTTGAGTTAAAGACCCAACTCCTCTTGAAGAAACTCCAAGTTTAACTCCTCCATCCACAAGACCACGAACAATGTTTCCGCATGGTGTATCCAGTACCTTTGCTTTTCCCATGATATGATTGCCGTCAATATTAAGTTCAGTGACCATATGTGAAACTCTTTCAAGATTCACAGCAGGATCTGCAGGATGATTTAATTCACCTAAAGCACGTTGAGTATTAACTTTTTCTGTGACGTATCTATCTGTTTCTTTTTGTAATGTGTCTATTGTGTAAACTCTACCATTTTTGTTCGTTTCTTCGGCTTGCATAAAAATTCCAGAAAGATAATGAGTTTTAATCCCTTCTTCATTAGCTTCCGTAATGGCTTTTACATTATCTGAACTTTCTACAAGTAGTTTCATTTTTCCTCTATCTTAATGTTTGTGACCTAGCTTTGGTTTGTTGTCTTTTAACAAACATCTTTTTCATTTTACCAGGATTTGCTTTAATTTTTCGCCATCTTTTCAAAGAGGCTTTACGATCTCTTTCTTTTTGTTTTGCTGGTTTTGTTGTTTTTGGTAAGCACATAACTTCTTTAACTTTTTTACCAGCAACAGTTATTTCTCTATTTAGAGGTTTTTTATATTCATCACTCTTACATACCATTACAACTTTATTTAAACCTGTTCTTGGATTTCTTCTCCAGCGTACCTGAGCTACCGATTCTGTTGTTGTTTCTATTTGTTTGGGATTCACTACTTTTGGTGAATTGCTTTTCTGTTTACGAAATTGATTTATTATTTTATCAGAAAAAGTTTCTGCTCTTTTTTTAACTTCTTTTTCTGGTAGACCTTTTAAAGAGTCTACAAAACTTTTAAGTATTTTCATAAATTTTTCTTTTTCTTCTGGATCTAATCCTCTAGGATCAATATTGGCTAAAACTGGTTTTCTTTTTTCTATTTCTGAACTTTTTTTATTTTCAATTCGTTTAGTATCTGATTTTTTTTCATCGGGTGATTCTTCATATTTTGCTGCTGTTTCATCGGTGTATTTCTTTATCATTTCTTCATGATGTTTTTTTGAATCAAAGTCATCATGGTCATTATCTTCTTGTCTGAGATAGCTTTCAAATCTTAATATTAATCTATCTCTTTCATTTATAGTCTCAGTAAAACTATATTTTAAATTTTTTTCTTCAGCATCTATATCAGTATTTTCTTCTAAAGTCAATCTTGAAAGTCCAACATATACCATTGCCAATCTTTTTTCTATTCTAATTATAGTTTCTGCATCTATGATATCATCACTATTTAATTTTACAATATCTAAGTTTTTACCTATATTTAATAAATCATTGTCTTTCAGTTTTTCATTTTCAATACCATATGCTAATAATATTAAAATTTTTGAAAATAAATTCAAATTTTTATGTAAATGTAAAAATGAAAAAGGTGCTAAGTTTTCATTACTTGGATTAACTTTAAATCTAGTATTGACTAAGTTCTTGTTTATTATACTTATGCTTTTAGCCAATTCTTTTATTTTTTGATAATCATTATATTGTTCTTTATTTTTCAGAAAAAGATTTTCTGTTTTTTTAATATATTCTATATTATCAGTTGCAGTTTTTTTAACTGTAGATTTTAGAGACTTATAAAATTCTTTAGTTTTATTTTTTGTACCTTTGTAAAATGATTTAAGTTTTTTTTCTTTAGCTACTGTTGATATTGAATTCCCTGTAGCAACCATGGCTTTCTTAAAAGTATTTAATTTATCTTTTACAGAAAACGGTATTTTAAATACTTCATTTATTACAATATCGTCTTCAGTTAAAAATCTTTTCATTTATTTTCTCGTTGCTATTTCGTAGTGTATTCTTGAAATGCACCTTTATCAACTAATTTACTACCAAGAACGTCTCTTTTTTGTTTCATTATTTTCGCTTTTGGATTATCTTCACCATATCGTTGAACATATTGTCCATATGCTTGACTTAAAACTGTATATTTTTCTATACCACTTTCCTTTTTACCGGCATAGTTTAATACTTTTTTAACACTATCATTTGCAGTAAAAAATTTTATATCATCTAGTACAAACGGAGTTAATCTATCTTGTTCTTGACCAATTTTATTTAATTTATCTTGTAAATTAGCTATCTTTTCGTTAATGTCAAAATCATCTTCACTGGGATTTTTATCTTCTAAATCAAATATTTGTTTACTAATTTTTCCCTGCTCTTTTACATTTTTCTCAAATTGTTTAGTTGCTGCTAATTGTCTTCTACCATCTTGGGTAAGACGTTTTGCTCCACTGCGGATTGTGTCTAATGCTTTATTACCTACTCTAGCAGCACCTTCTTTTGCTTTTCCAGTAAGATTTTCAATTGCATCATCAATAAAAGATCTTTCTTCTAAGTAAGAAAGAGAAACCCCTGAGTTTATATAATAACTTTGATAATCTTCATTGATTAAGTTCGTTAGTAAATTACTCTGCTTCTGCAGGTTGTTCTGCTTTTGGTTGTTCTTCATTTTCTACTTCTTTACTAAAAATTTTTTGAGAAAGTTCTTCTTTTTTATCTTGCAATTTATCATAGACTTTATTTGCAATTAAAGTTTCAAAGTTTTCTTTTGTGCCATTCATGTTTCCATCATTTACATTTTTAATTAATTCTTTTGCTACATTATCCATTATAAGTCTCCTGTATCTGTTGTTACTGGAGTAGGTGTTGGTGTACCTCCTCCTAAATCATCAATCATTCCACCGCCTGTAGGTTCTGAAGCATCTGGACCTAAACCTCCTCCTAGACCCAATCCTAAATTACCTCCACCAAGTCCTCCGAGTCCTCCATCCATTCCAAATCCTGGTTCACCTTCTTTTGGAGCAAATCTTTGGTCATATTTTTCTTCTTCAATTTCTTCATCTATTCTTTCTATATCATCATCGCTCAAAGAAAGTATATTCTTGCGTATGTAATTTGCAGAGAAATATTTACCTCTGTATTCTTCAGCATCTCTCAATACATTCATTTTTTCTGTAAGTAACTCTAAATTTTTGAGTGCATTAAAATTACTATCTTGATCGTAAATAAAATGAATGTCTTCTCGCATATCATCCCACTGTTTAATGGAAATGATATTTTTTAAAATTAACTGTTTCTTTAATAATTCTAAAAAGAAATTTGCAAAACGTGTTCTTAATCTTTCAATGAATCTTAAAAATTTATATTCTTCTCTTGAAATTTCACTTGCTCTACCAAGTGAAAATCCACTTTCTGGTTGCATTCTAGAAATAGGAACATTTAGTGAACGAAATAATTGTCTTTGAAAAAATTCTAGTTCATCTAATTGTGTAAAATTTGCTTCACTTCCCTGTAGTGTATCTATTTCTGTAGTTGCACTTCCATTTCTTCTTGGCATCCAGTAATCTTCAAGCATAGCTTGAAATTTTCTATCATCTCTTAGTTGTCCTGTTTTACTATCATAAACCATTTTATTTCTATACTGATTCATCAATGAATACATATACTGTTCAGCTTTTGCTTTAGGTAAATTACCTACATCAACATAGAAAACTCTGCGAGACGGTGCACGGCTCAGTCTATAAATGATAGCGGCATCTTCTAACATTCTTATTTGATTTAAAGGACGAAATGCTTTGTGTAAATAAGATATTACGCTTTTTCTTCTTTCATCTAACAATCCGCTTGTTACGGCAGCAATTGAATCTGGAGCGATTTTAATTACGTTTTTGTTATCAGATTCTGTTTCGCTGTTGAATACACCGTTTTCTGAATATAAATAATATTCATTATATTTTTGATTTATGTTTACATCGTCCATTCCAACACGAATTTTATATTCTTCAGACTTGACTCTTTCTCTTATCTTTTTTATCTTAAAAGGATCTATAGGTCTGAGTTCTAGAATACCTTTTTGTGGGTTTTTAATATCAATTAATACTTGGTAATAAATTCTTCCATCTACAAACCACTTACGAAATATTTCATAACCAGAATATTTAAAGTTCAATTTATCTAATAACATATAAAATTCATCACTAATTTTATCTTTAATAAGAGATGAATAATCGCTCAAATAATCAAGTTCTATGTTTACTGGATAACTTTTTCTTCCCGAAATTATTGCTTCATTCACAATTTCATCAATAGCAAGTTCACATTCTGGTTGCATAGACATAGAACGATATCTAGCCATTAAATCAAATTCATTACTAAAACTGCTATCTAAGTTTAAATAAGTTCCGTAAACTCCGGCCGAACCCACAATAGCAGAACCATCATCAAAATCAGGTGGTGTGAACGATTGTAAATTTGGTTCTTCTCTATCTTTCTGTTCTTCAAATTTCCATCCAAATAATGTAGCCATGAAACCAAACTCCTTTTTTATAAATTATAACATTACGTTTCATTTATTTATCAATCAGAATATTTAAAAACAAAAAACCCGCATGTATTAAATGCGGGTTCTAAGTTTTCAATTTTAAAAAATATTATATTTTAAGCGACTTCAGATGTTGCTCCACTCCAACCTTCTGCTCTCAATCCAGATAAATTGGTTTCAGAGAATGGATTATTTCCTGCCGGATCGTTTGCGGCTGCAGGTAATTTTTCCCAATACTGATAAGAGAATGTTACACTAAATTCTTCAATTGTGTCTTTATTATCCCAACTTAAATCAATAGGTGATACGTTGACAGGAAATGCATCTTTAAAATAGTAAGATGCTATGTAAGGACCAGTTGCGCTTTGCCCCTCTGCAATACCACCACTCTTTTTTAATTGATGTACTTCAAAATTTCCAAATATTGTTGGTGTTGTGCCAAATCCACTCTTAGATTCAAAGATAGCTTTACCTGGAGCCATGAATTCAATCCAAGTTTCAAAAACATGTCTTATTTTATAATCTTCATCATTAATCACAGTAACTGTCCAATCTGCAAATGTTCTATCAATAGAAGGTACTTTAAATTCTCTACCTAAAAAATTAATAGGTATACTAGCAATTGTGCTTTCTGGTATCTGTGCTGATTTTATGAAAAAAGAAATGTCTGGTGTAGTTAAACCAGTTGCATCTCTAAGTGCTGGTAATTCACCATTATCTGGAAAATCTATTTTAGCATAAAACAAAGAGGGTCTTGCCCCTCCTTGTGCTAATTTATTTCTTAATGCGGTTACGCTAATTCCCATTTTACTCCTTTAAAAGAAGGTGAAAAATACACCTTATTGTATTTCTTATTTATACACCGAGATCTGAAAATTCTACAGATTGTCCAACTGCAGTAAAGTTTAACTGAATAAAATTGATAACATATGTTGGCTTGATATAAATATCAGCTACAAATTTATTTTGCTCAATAAGTAAATCAGTGTTATTTACCTCACTACAAACTACACGGAAATCAGAAGCACCTTGTTCTGTAACAACAGTTTCAAGATATGCTTCAGTTACTCTTGCGAATTCAGCTCGAGTAGATGGAGTGTTAAATTCAAACAATCTTCTTCTTGCTTGAGCAACCACAAACTCTTTCAAAGTAATAAATAACCTTCTCACATTAATTCTATCAAAAGCACTTGCAAAATTTTGCAATGTTTTATCACCATAAAGCATTGTTCCTTCACCTCTAAAGGTAATAACTGGATTTACTTGACTAACATAAAGCTCATCCCTTTGTGCTTGTGATGGATTATAAGCAAGTTTTACTACGTTTTTAATTACACCTCTTACAGCTCCGGCAGGTGAGAACCAAGGTTTAAAGTTTTCATCAGTTCTTGCCATTAAACCACCGATGTCTCCAGACAATGGCAACCATCTATAAGTGTCTGCATATTGATCGTATTGATACTTAAAGTTTCCGTCCATAATAGCGTAAGAACTACTATAAACAGATTCTCTCCATGTTATCAAATTATCTGTTATTGTCTCAGGATTAGAAATACCTCTTGCTACAGTATTGTATTCTGGAGATACACATACCACACAATCTTTTCTATCTTCAGCAACTTGTATCATTTTAGAAATTGCTAATTGATAATTAATTGGTGCTGCACTATTATAAGTCCATCCAGTTAAAAAGAAATCTAATTCATATGTCTCTTTTGCTCTAAACAACTCTACGGCAGCTATTACATCTGCTGTACCCATAGCACTTCCGTTAACACCACCAGTGAAACTAGAAACACTAGCATCAGATGCTGCAGAACCCAAAGTATTGTTGTATGTTCCAAATACTGTTCCTAATGCAGTAGATCCCCAATTAGAAGTTGTTACTGGATGTATTGCCCAACGAACCCATGAAGAATTAGTATTGATTCTTGAGACATAATAGGTAGGTACACCAAAATCATCTGTACCATCTTTTGCTAGTGAAAGGAAAGCATATGATTCTATAACTTCATTCATTCTACCAGTTATCATTCCTTGCTCATCTAAAACTACCAAGTGCATTTGGTCATTGTAATCACCAGTTGGATTACCATTCAATGTTCTTATTGAAGTTGAAGTTGCAGGTTCTGCTGTGAAACTATCTGCATATCTCCATTTTCTACTCCAACTTACAGGTGTATCACTTGTATATGAACCAACTAGACTTCCGTTTAATTTTAATTGAGTATCACTTACTACTTGTGTAACTCTTGATGTTTGACCATCTACTGTAATGTGATCACCAACACTAACTTGTTTTGTAAACACAGTTCCTGAACCATATAATACGTTTGTATTATTAGTAAAGTAAACCATACCCATTAGATTTTTTGGAGAATTTCTTCTAGCACCAGAAGCAAACTCTGCAAATTTAGATCTTTCTCTAACTGTTATTTGAGTTACAAAAGCCGAAGCTGAATATTCTACAGCAGGAGGTGCAGTATGTGTTCCAACATTAACCCATGCTACTGCAGTTTTTGCTCCAGTATCCATAGATTGAAACAACATGTTATATTCTTTAGAATTAAAATCAAATGTTATGACTTTTTGCTGAGTCATAATATCATCTTCAGTAAAGTATCCGTTTGCTCCATCCATAAAGTTGTAGTAGGTATTTGCAACTCCATTATTATTTGCAAATCTAACAGTGTACTTATTACCACTGATAGGAGTTAACTCAATTTGATTTAAATTATCATTAGCAGTATTAGCCAAACCTTGAGCGTGTGCTCTTTCAGTTGCAAAACACATGTCTACTTTTAAAGTATTTCCTAAAGTACCTGGAAACTTAGCTATCCATGGTCCATGTGTACTAGTGCTACCAAAAATACTTCCACCACCTGTACCATCACTCAAACCACCTTCTGAAATTAGAAGACTGTCATTATAACTTTCATCATTTGTAACTAAAACAGCAGTTCCTGAAAATGTAGCGTTCTTAGTGTTTGCACTGTCTACCATTCTTACTACATTTAAAGAAGTAGCGTAATCTAAAAAGTTTTTACCATTAAACCATTCTATATAATTGTCACTTTCAGGCTTTCCAAACTCAAGAGCAAGTTCTGTTTCACTTGCTACCATCGTAGGAATCATTGCAGGTCCCCATGAATAGCGACCAACTACACCACCAACGCTTAATTGAGGAACTGTCACGGTGGTTAGTGAGTTGTCAAATTCTCTTGTAACTATTCCAGGAGAAAGTGAGAAATCTGCCATATCGTATCCTTTTATGATGTTTGTTATTATTAATTATACATCAGAAAAATAAATTATATTTAATTAATTTTTTTATTTAAAAATATTTATCAATTTTGGCTTTTTTGAAGACCATCAAATAGCCACATGTTTTGTCTTAGAATTTCAATGTCTTGAGTTTCATCTTCTTCACCCGCAAATGCTGGTGAGACATAATCATCTATACCATTATTAAGAAATCCAAAAGGTAAATAATTTTCTTCATTTTCTTTTTCTTCAACATACTTCATTAGATTTTCACGTATATTACTATCATATAATTCTTTAAAATATTCTTCATCTACTATCCATGAAAATAAAACTAATGTCATAATACAATCATCATGTTTTCCATTTTCTGCTTTATAAGATCCTGATCTTGCATCAACCGAAAAAGTTAAAAATTCTCCTATTGTATCTGCATCTGTAACTATCAATTGATCTTTTTCAATAAGCATTTTTAAATTTGAACAACCCATTCTTTTTATTCTTGCAGTTGTGGTAACTCCATATTTTGCATTTTTGTGAAATCCACTTGACAAAGTAGTTTTCATATCTTTTTTAACTGTAGTAAACATATTATCATATTCTAAATCTTGAATTAACACATCTGTTACTTGAGAACCTATATTATTTTCTTCAACTAAAACATATGCTTGATTATATTTTAACGCAACATTATGTATTGTTCTTGCATAGATTATCGGCTGTATTGTATTATCACGAAAAACTGCTACTACTTTAAATGGCCTCATAGAAACATCTATTACAGAAAATACTGAATAGTCTTTGTCCCTACCTTTTGAAACATCCGCTACAATTACATAATCATGTTCTTCTTCTACATCTTTGTATATTTTTAAATTCTCAGTCTCTTTCTTAGGTTTTTCAATTGCCATATCTTTCAATTTATGAGAAGCTATTAAAGTTGCGGTACTTCCCAAAAATTGACAACAGTGTTCTACTAAAAATTTTTCTTCTCCAAATTGTGCAATGGTTTTCTTTTTCCATTCTTCACCTCTATCAGGTCTTTGATGCCACATAACTTTGTATGGAATGAAATCATTTATACCAGATTCAGCTTCTGTCCAAAACTTATAGAAATGATTTAATCCTTTTGGTGTGGAAGTCATTACAACCTTAGATGATGTACCAGATGATATTGTGGGATAAGTCGCAGACCAAAATAGATCAAAGTTATCAACAAAAGCACACTCATCTACATAAAGAAAATTAATTGTTTCACCACGTATACTATCTCCTGTAGATGCTGATACCATCACCATACATCCATTTTCTAACTCAATTGAATTGACATTCCAAGATAACACACCTTGTTGCATCCACAATGGAATATGCTCATAAGCTTGCTTAATAAGTCTTAAACTTTTTCTTGCCGTTTTCATGTAATTTGCTAATATAGCAACATTTTTAGAACTATTAAATAAAATATAATGAAGAATATATCCACAAATAGTAGTTGTCTTAGAAATCTGTCTAGCTGATAAAACTATAGTGTTTCTATTTTGGTGAACAAGATTTATTATATCTTCCTGATAATCCCATAATTTTATTATTTGCTTTCCTTTATCAATAGTAACAATTTGAAAATAATTGTTTAGAAAATAAGTTACATCATTTTTACATTTAACATACTCTAATATTTGTTTTTTGGTAAAGGGAATGTCTTGTCCAACTCTTTTTAACTTTGGATTATTTTTATAATTTTGTAAATCTACTGTCATTTAAAACTACCTTTTTGTAATTGGATAAATAATATAAAACTGCATACTTATTTATTTTTAAAGGAAATTGTCAAATGAAAAGTTTTTTAAATTTTTTAAAAGAGAACTCTACAATTGTTGATGAAGGTGTTTTTATAGGTGAAGATGTTCCTATGGGAAAGTTTGTTTCAACAAAAGAAAAAGACATATTAATTGGAAGTGATACTAAGCAAGGATTTTATTTATATTTTGTTGAGTATGATTCTTTAAACAAACCTGGTCAGAGTAATATATATTTTGGTATTAAATATAGACCTGGATCAGAAGGTGATCCTGATCTGTTTTGGGGTTCATTGAGAACACAGAATGAAAAACTGAATAAACCTTTGAAAATGTCTATGTGGAAAGACTTTGTAGTAAAATGTAATAGCAACGTATGCAAGCCAGAAAGTGAAAACATTGTAAAACCTGGAAACATATACATGTCTTCTGCTTCAGCACAAACACCTGAAAGTTTACCAAGAACAATTTATCAAGGTTTGACAAATCCTAATAAGCAAAAATTTCATCCTTGGATTGTTAATACTACAACTCTAAAGTATGCAAAAAAGGCCGCTGGAGTAAAAGATGATTCTGATATCAAAATATATCCAATAGCTAAGAATAGAAATACAAGAATCCCTACAGGTAGTGAATATGCATATAGGGTTTATGTTTTAGATGACATGAACAAACTTCAAGAGGTTTTAACTAAGATAAGAAAAAGTTCTTCAAAATTACCAGCAGAAGTTAAAACTTTTTTCAAACAAGCCGAAGATAATAAAAAATATATTAAAGAAGTTTTGATTACAGAAAATGCTCAGGAGTTTATAGCAAAATTTTATCCTATTATAGAAGAGTATTACAAAGATAAGAAAAAACCCTCAGAATTAAGCACTAAAGAAAGTTATTTTAATTTTCTAAAAAAGTCTATAGAAAAGAATGCTTGGGTTTTAGTTGGTACATTTGAATCACTAGCTACTATAATGATGGACAATCTAATTAATGGGAAAAAAGAAGGTCCATATGATCATTTGAATAAACTGTATAATAAGAAAACTGATACAGGTGTAGCACTTCAAGTAAAATCAACACAAAAAATAATAAATTTTAAACCAGAACTATTTGATGTTTACTTACCGGCATCTTTGAATAAAGAAGCTAAAGATGAACTTGGAGCATATTTAACAGGTGATGATGCTAGTGCAATTAAAGAACGTGAAAAAAAGAAAAAAGAAGATGAGGAAAGAAAAATAGAAAATCAGAAAAAAAGAGAAGTTAGAAGTAAACTTATGTTTGTTCCTATTCGCTCTGATTTTATTGTAGATGATGTTGCAACAAACTTTTTAAAAGATATAGTTAATGCGGTTAACAACAAAAATGTAAGTGTGGTTGTTAAATTAAGAAAGTATTTTTTAACCAATGGCATAAAAGATATGATGTCTTTACATGCAGATAAACCACTGAATAAATTATTTATAAAAAGTTCAACTAGAAATGAAGTTTATATAAAATCTCCTACGCCTATGAGTGCTGGAGATGAAAAGAAATTTTCAAAGAAAATTACAAAATTAACTGCATACGATTACATGAAACAAGTATTATCAATGACTACTTCTGATGCTGATATACTTAGAAGAATGTTTACTATGTATGATTTTGTTAATACATTTTTTGATATTGATTTACCGGCAGAAGTTAAGTTTATGAAAGTTAGTGATTTCGTAAAAAGTGATTATATGAATGCATTAACTGGTAATAAAAAGAAAGAAGAAACTAAAGAAAAAGAACAAATAGCCGCATCATATATTGAGGATGTGAATGGTGAATTATTAAATGAAGCAGAAGTTTCTAAAGTTGATAAAGCAGCATTTACACATGTATTTGATCTTTTGAAAACTGAAAAAAATCCTTATGGAAATATATTTTTTGAATTCAATGGTAAAGTTTCGCAATTAAATAAAGGTGGTTTAAAAGAAGATACAAAAGGTGATGATAAGTCTTTTGATAAATTAAAAAAATTAGTTATTCTTTCTAGTGATTTTGGAATTACGCACCATAATTTAAGTAAAAAATAATAAATGAAAGCAAACATACACTTTAATCATTATGCATATAAAGGTGAGCAAAATCTAGTACAAGATTTGCATGATGAAATAATACAAATTCTTGGTGTTAATGTATCCTATTTACCTAAAGAAAGTTTTAATTATGATTTAATTTTTGGTTCAGATGATGATCAAAGATTTACAGAATCATACTTAATAGAAATGATGTTGGAACAACCTGATGATTATATGGGAGATGCGCTACTTGGTAAATTTGGTGTTCAAATAGAAGAGACAATTTCTTTAGTAGTATCTCAGAGAAGATTTGATGAACTAAAAATAGAAAATTATAAAAGACCAAAAGAAGGAGACTTGATTTATTTTCCAATAGATGATAGACTTTATACAATTACTTTTGTTGATTATCAAGCTCCCGGATTTCTACAAGCTGGTATATTTCCAGGTTATAGATTGTCATGTGAATTATATACTCCAAGTCATGAGCAAATACATACTGATGTTAAACATATTGATGAAGCTGATGAAGAAATACATACTCTAGAAATTCCAATTGTGGATATAGTAGGCAGATTTGCTGCTGGAGAACAAGTAATTGGACAAACAACAAAGTTTGAAGGTACTGTTAAAAAGTTCTATCCAAGAAAGAAAGTGTTGGCAGTAAACCATCTAAATGGTTTGTTCTCTGTTAATGAAATTGTCATTGGTCAAAAAACTAATGCTCAGGCAAAAATCTCAGAATTGATAGACCATATTGATAATAAAAATAGTGAATCTGTCAGACTTGAAACTAATAGACAATTTAGAGATGAAGGTGATCAATTACTTGACTGGGATCCAACAAATCCTTTAGCATAAGAGAAAAATGTTTTTTACTAATTCTGTAAGCGAACAAGACCAGTACCACCAAACTATAAGAAATTTGGTGGTTGTAATTGGTTCTTTGTTTTCTAAAATGTTACTTGTAAGAAAAAATCATAAAACAGATATAATTGAAGAGAAAATTAGTGTACCAATAAATTTTTCAAATCGTGATAAATTGTTAACACTAGTAAGAGAAGTACCTGATATAGATTCTAAAAATACTAATTATACAATTCCTCGTATTGGATTTTCTTTTGATGGGTTAAGTTATGACGGTCAGCGCCAGCTGCCAAAAACTGGTGGTAGAGGAAGACCTACAAAAGATGAAAAAAATAAAAAAGATGCACTTATAATGTACAACGGAGTTCCGTATAACTTTGATTTTACTGTTTCTATTGTAACTAAATATGCAGAGGACCTTACACAACTTGTTGAAAAGATTTTACCTTATTTTACACCTAATTTAAATATTACATACAAAGCTATACCAGAACTAAGTTTAAATATTGATGTTCCATTATTACTCAATGGAGTGAATTGGCAAGATGATTACCAGGGATTGCAAGAAAGAAGATTATTAATAGCTGACCTTTCTCTAACTGCAAAATCTTATATTTTTCCACCAATAAAAAGCTATCCAAGAGTAAATACTGTTTTTGTAGAAACACACACTCTTGCAACCGCCGGAGATTTATATACCAAAAATAAAGTAGCTTTAACTGATAACACAGGAAATACCGTTCAAACAGAATATGGTGGTAATTTACAAGACGAAAGAGCAAGTGATGCTATGACTGATCCAAGGAATGAGCATAGTTTAATAAAAATATATGGTTATGAAGATAGTGATGACTTTGGTTTTAAAGAATTTATATATGAAGGAGTAACATACGATACACAAAGAGAAAGAGAAGAAGCATGGGCAAACAATGAAATCATTTAAACAATTTATAGTAGAAGAAGATTATAAAGGTGAACACAAAGCACCTTCAAAAAGTCAAGCGGCTCCTTTAAATGATTTAACGGATAATGGTATATATCCAAAAGATGTATATTCTTCTAATGGATTAAGATATTATGGAACCGGAAGCAACCTTGATAATAAAGCATATGCTATAGTTGACAGTGCCAAAAATAAACCAGAAAGTAAAGTTAAAATGTATCGTGCGGTTCCGCATGTAAAATCAAAAGAAGAAAGATTAAGTATAATTAATACTGCTAAAAAAATGTGGATGAAAAGAGAAAAGGTTCATCCTGCTTTTGAAAGATTAAGTATTCCAAAGAAACAGTATTATGATTGGTTGCATAATGAAGCTGAAAAAATAGAAAAAGAAAAAGAGGAAAAAGATAAGGAAATCACCGAAATTAATCCTGGTGACTGGGTAACAACAGTTTTAGGTTATGCAAAGGAACATGGCAAAGCGAATTTAAATGATGAATATAAAGTGTTAAGTAAAACAGTAAAAGCTAAAGAACTCTATACCGATGGTAATAGTTGGTTAGAGTGGGCGTATTTGCCAAACTAAGTAAGGAGAATAGATGAAATATATTAAAAGTATATTTGTAATGCTTTGTATATCTACGATTTTAGCATTTTCCACTCAGGCAGAACTTCATTCGGATACCTATATAGGAAATGGTAGAACATTTGTAAACATTGTTAAACATATTGAAAGAGGTGGAAAAAAATATCCACTCTTTTATACATCTAAAGAAGATGTGTATGCTTTTTCATTTGATTATGTTGTAGCAGAAATGAAAAATATGGAAAAAGCAGAAGCAATAGCAAAAAAATATGGAGTTAAACTCACGGCATACAATGATTTACAAATTGCTCTTTTTATTGCTGACAGTCCAATGGAAGTTATGGATTTGTATAAAAAATTAAAAACTGAACCAATGATTGAATATTTGGAGTTAGCTTTATTTGAAGCACATCCAGACATGAAAAAATATGTCGTAAAGCTTCCTGGTGTTGAAACACCGATAGGTAATGTAATGCTTTGGTTTGATAAATGGTAATCTAAAGGAGAATCAAATGAGTATTTTTTTGAAGTGGTGGTTGTTAATAACATTGACAGTTATGGGAATAGCAACTAGTATTTATTTTAATTTTCATATGTTTTTATTTAATAATGACCTTACAAAATTAAGTTTAGTAATTTTATCTTTATTTATAATTAGCACTATAGTTATTGGTTACAAGATATGGTATGGAAAAATAAAGAAAATTAAAGAATATAGCTTTGAAAAAGAATGGTTTGTAAGTGAATTATTAATTAGTTTAGGAATGATTGGTACGGTTATTGGTTTTATATTCATGCTATATTCTGTGTTTGTGGATTTAAATATAGAGGATGCACAAGCAGTTCAAGAAAGTTTAGGCGGAATGGCGCAGGGTATGGGTACTGCACTACTCACAACTTTAGTTGGTCTTATTGGTAGTGTGTTAATTAAAAGTCAATTAGTAATGGTAGAAGATGAGAAAATACAGCAGTAATCTTGCTTTCATAGACCTGCTATTTAATCTCATACTTGGTTTTGTTTTTCTTTTTGTTGTAAGTTTTTTATTAATTAATGATCCAACAAAAAAAGATAACGTAGAAGCTAAAGCTGAGTATATGATTATAATGAGTTGGGATGCAGATAAAGACGTTGATATTGATTTATGGGTACAAGGTCCAAGTGGTCTTGTAGGATTTAGACAACCTATGGCTGGATTTATGAACTTAGACCGTGATGATTTAGGTCATCGTAATGATAGAATTGTTCGTGGTCCAAATGCAGGAGAAATTGTCTACTTAAATCGTGAAGTTGTAAATATAAGAGGATTTCAGCCTGGCGAATATGTTGTAAATGCACATTATTATTTTGGAAGAGGTCCATATCAAAGCGATTTATCAGTAGAAATAACAGTTGAGGTTTTAAAGTTAAATCCATATTCACAAGTTTATGTTGGTACTAAAAAAATATTTAAAAAAGGTGAAGAAAGAACTTTTACAAGATTTACAATGAAACCAAATGGATATTATACTAATGTAAATGAGTTACCAAAGGCACTAGTAATGGTAGGACATGACTTACCACCTTCAACAAGTTTTGGACAAAGCCTTCAAGGTTCACATCCTGGTCAACCTAAAACTGATGATGATGATGATAACAATGATGATGGAACATAGGAGAATATCATGATATACTTAGTAACACTTTCTATATTTTTAGTTTCTGTATTTTTATATCTTTTGATAGAATTAAAAAGAAGTATACATTTAATATACGTTATACCTCTTAGTCTTATTTTTACAGCTGGAAGTTATTTTTATCTAGATTCTTTGTTTGGATATCCAGTTGCAAAAACTAATGAAGAGAAATTTTATTTATTGTCATATTATATTGCACCAGAAGAAACAACTATTAATATGTGGGTTATTTTAGAAAAGGAGACCGTTCCAAAGGCTATAGTTCTTCCATACGATCAAGAAACGCATGAAGCACTTGAAGAAGTAAGAAAAAGAATGGGTGAGGGTGATGCTGTAATGGGTGAATTTAATATCACAACTGACCCAGGAACAGAGTTGGAAGGAGCAACACAAGATGACAAACAATCATCAGGAGGAACTAGAAAATCAGCAGGCGGAGCTTTTAATATACTAAACCTAGACTTATCATCAAAACTACCACCAAAAGACCAATATGTCATCGGCGATGATTAAACCAGAAGAAGTTTGCTATGTTCCTGATGAATTAATAGAAGAGGGACAAGAGAGAAAACTTCAAAAAGTTTCAAAATTTAATGATGTAGCAATACCTGAAGAAGAAAATTCCGTCGATGATGACTTTGATTTTGCCCAAGAAACTATACGTGAAACAATTATGAAATCAAATGAAGTTTTACAAGAACTTGGGCAAGCAGCAATTTTAAATGAAAATGGTAAATTATATGAATCATATTCTCAACTAATGAAAAATATAATTGATGGCTCATCGCAACTTATTGATATACATTCCAAAAAGAAAAAAATTAAAGAAGTTAAAGGATCAAAACAAAAAAATACTCAAGTAAATAATTTGATTGTTGGTTCTACTAAAGAACTATTAGAAATGATAGAAAATCAGAAGTCTTAAATTTCCCTCCTTCTTTTTGGAATAAGATAAATAAAAAAGAATAATTATATTCCCACAACTATATTCTTTTTTTAAAAAAAATAAAATAGCAGCACGTATCATGCCTGAAACCGTTTCACGAATACTAATTAAAAGCTCAACCTCCAAACCAACTCCTAATACCGGTACTTTACAAAGAGCAGAATTAGCTTATTCATATTCTTCTGATAAATTATTCATAGGTGATGAATTAGGTCAAGAACCTCTTTTAATTGGTGGAAAGACATTTTTAAGTTTATTTGATAATGTATTAGATGATAATGGAACGGCAAAAGCTGGTCAAGTATTTGCTGGTAATGTTATTATAGCAGGCGCAAATAATACAATTGATGATTTAAATATTGAAAACTTAAAAGTAAATGGTGTACCATTAGCTACTGCTAATATTACAGAAGTTATCACAAGCAACACTCTTCCAAATGTAGCCGATACAAAATTAGTTTCAGCTAAAGCAGTAAAAGACTATATTGGAAATGAGTGGTTAGATTATCTAGAAACAATTTCAGCAAACACAGTATCTTCTGGACAATTATTAATTGTAGGTGCAAATAATAAATTTGAAAATAAAAGCACCACCGGAGCCATAAAATTTTTTGCAAATGGTCATTCCGAGATTAATAATAGTTATATAGAAAATTCTATGCTAAAGAATTTTTCTATTCGTTTAGGATCTCAAGATATAAAACTTGGTGATGCGACTCTAGTAAATTTAAATTTGGATACATCCGGAGTATTAAATGTTAATCGTGGAGGTACAGATAGATATGACATAGAAAAAGATTATGTGATGTTAGGAAATGGTACTAATTCAGTATCTACAACAAGTGATTTCGTTTTTAATATTGATACCGCTAATAACAATCTACTTTATGCAAACGCAAATGCACATATAACTAAAAGTGCAACAGTTGGTGAAACTCTTCAAGTGGCAAATGGATTATTTACATCCAATACTAATTTAAGATTCAAAGAATTTTTTCAAATAATTAACATAGAAAATATAAGTTCATTTGATTCATCAATTGTATCTTACGATCTTATCAGTGAGTATTTCAGCTTTTCTACAGGAACAGTATTAAATGTATCTGACGCTGGTCTTGTTAATATAAAATCACCTACATTATTTTTTGGTTCAGAATTAACAACATCCAACAATACAGTTACTACTTTAACAGGAAAATTATTTGCAAATAATGATTCTTCTTTTAATGGTAATACATTAACTGTTTCTACAGACACAATTACTACCTTTGATGGACTTGTTACTTTAAACAATAATACATTTATTAATGGTAACAATCTTAATGTATCTACTAGTACAGTAACAACTGTTGACGGTCTTGTAACTCTAAACAATAACACATTTATTAATGGCAATACTTTAAATGTTTCAGTTGATACTACATCAACTTTTGAAGGTGTTGTTAATTTAGAAAATAATACTTTTGTCAATGGTAATACTTTAAATGTTTCTGCGAATACTTTATCTACGTTTGATGGACCAATTGTTCTTAATGGACAAGTTGATATAAATGGTGACGTAGTTTTTAGAGGCAATACTACCTATCTAGGAGAAAACTTCACTGTATCAAATAATACTACAGTAGATATAAGTGGTAATGCTTTCTTCAAAGGTGATCAATTAAATGTATCTTCTAATACAATAACAACAGTTGATGGTGAATCTGCATTTAACAAAAAAGTAGATATCAATGCTCCACTTACTGTATACGATAATGCAGAAGTAAAAGGAAATTTAGTTGTTGAACAAGACCTTTTTGTATATGGTAACTCAACTCAAATATTAACAGAAACATTAACTGTTGAAGATAATATTATTGTTCTTGCTGCGAATAATACTACAGACGTTGTTGATTTGGGATTTGCCGGTAGATACAATGAAAGCGGAACTCCTGCTTTTGCGGGGTTGTTTAGGGATGCAACAAATAATAAATTTTTCTTATTTGAAGATTATCCTACAGAACCGCCTATAGTATCAATGACAGGTTTTGATAGTGCAACAATGTTAGCTACCTTATTTGCTGACATAGAAGCAAATACTATCATAGCACATAAAGGAACTCTAGATGATGTAGTTATTACGAATTCTCATTTAAATGATAGTTTTGCAAATAACTTAACAAGTAACAATGCTACTTTAAATACTGGAACAATAGATAGTTTCACGATAACTAATTCTCATTTGAATGATAGTTTTGCTAATAATTTAACAAGTAATAATGCAACTTTAAATAGTGCCGTTCTTAATAATGCCTCAATACATGACTCATTTGCAAATAACATAACTGCAAATAATGTAGACATAAACTTTGGAACTATAAGAAGCGTAAGCATATATAATTCTACCATATATGATTCAAGTATAGTAGATGATTCCACTGCAAATAATTTAACAAGCAATAATGCAACACTAAATTCTGTTGTTATTGAAACTGCAACCGCTAACAATATTACAAGTAATAATGCTGTCTTAAATACAGCAACCATTTATAATGCAGTTGCAAATAATTTATTGAGTAATAATGCTACTTTATATTTTGCAAAAATATATGATTCTAATTTATTTAATGCACATGCCACAACTTTAAGTGTTGATGTCCTTGATGCAGGTTCTATTAGTTTTAGAACTGCTATTGAAAATATAGATGCAAATAATTATATCGGTAATACAGCAACTATAGATAATATAGATGCAAATAATTACACCGGTAATACAGCAACTATTATAAATGTAGATGCAAATAATTATACTGGTAACACAGCAACTATAAATGATATAGTTGCAAACAATATTACAACAAATACGTTTACTTCATTAGTTAAAACAGAAGCTACTGAGGAAATAAAGGTATTAGGTGTTTCTGGTACAAGCGGTAAATTAGTATTAAATTGCTCTAATAATTCTCATGGCCAAACTGTTATTGCACAGCCACATTCAGCTAGTGTAACAAATATATTAACATTACCGGCCGGTGCTGATCAAGAACTTGTTGGTACTGTTGCACAACAAACATTAACAAGTAAAACACTTGATGCTCCGAGTGTTAACAATCTATTAACACTTAGAGGAGATGGTTCTTCTGTTACAGGTCAACTTAAATTAAATTGTCATGATAATTCTCATGGACAGACTATTATTGCACAGCCGCATTCAGCTAGTGTAACAAATATATTAACATTACCTCCTGGTGGTAATCAAGAGATAGTAGGAACTACTGCTACACAAACACTTGTTAGTAAAACACTTGATGCACCAAGTATAGAAAATTTATTAACTCTAAGAGGTGATGGTTCTTCTGTTACTGGTCAACTTAAATTAAATTGTCATGATAATTCTCATGGTCAAACCATAATAGCTCAACCACATTCAGCTAGTGTAACAAATATATTAACACTACCAGCTGGCGCCGATCAAGAATTTGTCGGAACTCTTGCACAACAGACATTAACAAGTAAAACATTAACATCTCCTCAAATTAATAATGCAACAATTGCTAATGCAGCAATAACTTCTGGTACAATGACTAGTACTGCATTAGATTCTGTTACTATTATAGATTCCAGTGCAAATAATTTAACAAGTAACAATACTACACTTGGTGGAACAACTACCTTTAATGGTAACACAACTATTACTGAAAATCTAACAGTTAATAAAGATTTAACGGTAGATGGTAATTTATTCTTAACGGGCAATACTGTTACACTAGATGCACAGACATTGACTGTGGAAGATAATATAATTCTACTTAGTTCAAATAATGCTGCTGATGTTACAGATACAGGATTTGCAGGTAAATATAATAATGGAAGTTCCGATTTATATGCTGGTATCTTTAGAGATGCTACTGATGGGGTCTTTTATATATTCAAAGACTACACCTCAGAGCCAGGAACAACAATGACAGGATTTAATACTGCTACAATGAGAGCCACTCTTGCTGGCGATTTTGAAGCTAACAATATTGTAGTTGATTCCGGTAGTTTTGAAAATGTAACTTCAAATAATGCCACAATAACTAATAGCACAATCAGTGATACAGTCATTGATTGTGGAACATTCTAAAATACATATGTCAAATATAGTACAAGAAATTTTAGAAAACGCCGCAATGACGGCTAATATGACAGTTTTATATAATGTATTTGTTGGTAAGCCAACTGAAACTGCTACCGTTGAAAATATAAATCAAGCAGTGAGCATGTTATCCGTTAACAATAAATTTACTAAAGAAGATATCAAAGATGATATTATGAACGCTCAAGCAATAGCAATGGTAGTTAATAAACAAAATAAAAAAACTATTGGATTTGGAATGATAAGAAAACCAAATCTAGAAAAGAAAATTCAAATATTTAAAGATGCTGATAATGAAGAACTATCTTCAGAATATATATTTGAATTAGATAATATTGTTGTTGATAGAGAACATAGAGGAAAAGGAGTTGGTGAATATATAATACAAAGATTAATAGGATTGAGAACTGGTAGAGGAACTACAATTTACTGTAGTACAAATAGTCAAGATATTAGTAGAGTTTTAAAGGTTAAGTGCAGATTTGAAAATCTAAAAGATAATGATGAACAACCTTTCTTATTGGGAGTTATGTGAGAAATATAAATCAACAAACTGATGATATATTACAAAGTGATAGTCAAGTAAAAAAGAATTTAATAGATACAAAAAATTGGTTTCGTGAAAAAATAAATCAGGTACTTTATCCTACAAATCGTATTGTTGGATTACGTGAAAGACCTACTACTTTTTATAATGATAATTTAAATAGAAGAATTTATAGAGGTTCTGACATTAGACCAGGTTCTTTATATTGCTGGTTCTATGACCCAAAGTATAAAAGAACATTACCTTATTATGATGCGTTTCCAGTTACGTTTATTATGAATATGAAAGAAAAAGGATTTCTTGGCATAAATATGCATTACTTACCACTACGTTCTAGGTCTATTTTACTTACTAGATTGTTTGATAATATGCTAAAAAAAACAACATATTCAACATATATGGATCTACAATACTCAACATTAAATGAAGCATCAAGGTATCGTGAATTTAAACCATGTTTGAAAAGATATTTATTAAATAAGATTCGTGGACAAATGATAGAGATACCTCCAGATGAGTGGATACGTACAATATTCTTACCACTAGAAAGTTTCCAGAAAAGAAGCAGTTCTTTTGTATGGAGAGATTCAGCAAGAAAGGCAAGAGGTTTATGAGCACTCCCTTTTCAAATCAAAAAAGATTTAATGTTTCGGACATTGGTAAAAAAATAACCGGAGTTAATTATCTATCTAAGTTTCATTTTGAAATAGATTTAAATAAAGGTGATATTGTTGGTGATAATTGGAGAGCCACTCTTGATTTAGCTGAAGGAAATGATTTAGAAAATAAATTAAAAGATATATTCATATATTCAGAAAATATTACTATACCATCAAGAGGATTAAATACAGAAGCATATGTTTTTTCCAACGGCTTTCGTTTTGAGGTACCGACAGGAACTAACTATGGAGATGGAAATATTAGTGTAAACATAAGAGTAGATGAGAAATATGAACTATATAATTTTTTTATTAATTGGATGGATCTAATACATTCTAAAGAAACAGGATTTTTTGCTTTTCAAAATACATATGTAACAGATATTCGTATAAGACAAATACACGATTCACAGCCAGCATCACGGTACAGTAAATTTATAGAAAATGTCAGCTTTAACAGTGATTCAAAGAAAGGTTTTGTATATGGAGTAGATTTAATTAATTGTTATCCAAAGTCAGTAGGAGCAATACAATTTAGACATGACGCTAAAGATTTTGTTAAGTTTAATGTAGATTTTAGTTATGAGAAAATAAATTATATTATGCCTAAGTTAAATGCTTTATCTATAGAGCAGGCTGCGGCTGCAGACTTAGACGCACAAGAATTATTTCTGGCAGCTGGAATTATATAGATAATTTTTAAATACATGAGAGGATATAATGATTTTACCAAAGTTGAATAGAATTACCTATTCATTGAGATTGCCTTCAAATGATAAAGAAATAGTTTTTAGACCATTTACAGTTGAAGAAGAAAAAATATTATTGACCGCACAAGAATCAACTGAAAGTGCGGATATTCTTCGTGCAATGAGACAGATTATTAATAATTGTGTGCAGACCGAAATCAATGTTATGAAGCTTCCGACTTTTGATATTGAATATTTCTTTTTAAATATACGTGCAAAGTCAACAGGTGAAGAAATAGAGTTACTATTAAAACATCCAATGGAAACTAATAGTAAAGGTGAACAGTGTGAATATAAAGAAAAAGCTAAAATTAGTATAGAAGATATAAAGGTTAGCAAGCCAGAAAATACAAATAATAAATTTCAGCTTGATGAAAATGTTGGTGTGTTCATGAGATATCCAACAATTGAATCAGTTGCTGTTCAAGCAGATGATGATTTTGATGCTTTTATAAAACTAATTGCTAACTGTATAGAAACAATTTATGATAAAGAAGGTACTTATAATCCAGAAGATGTTTCTAATGAAGAGTTAATCAAGTTTGTTTATAGCATGAATCAAAATCAAATAGGTCAAATACAAGAATTTTTTGATAACATGCCAGTTTTAACTCACACTGTTAATTACATATGTTCACAGTGTGGATGTAAAGAGAAAGTTACAATAGAAGGATTCCAGAATTTTTTTTTATAGCTATGAGTAATGATTCTTTGATTAATCATTATACTTTGAATTTTGAATTAATGTATCATCATAATTTTTCAATAACGGAACTAAATAATATGTTTCCTTATGAAAGAGCGGTGTACCTTGAGTTATTAAACAATTACCTTGAGAAAAAACAACTAGAAGAACAACAAAGAAAAAATGCCTAGCACTACACTACCAGTATTAAACGGGGGAATAGTTGAACTCAACACTACAGAACTTACTAAGAGTATTAAAGAATTAGCAGGTCAAGTAAAGGAGTTAGTTGAGGATAATAAAAAATATTCAGAACAAGACGAAAAACAAACTCAGTCATTAGAAGCATTATCTAAAAACTTTTCTTCTAATAGAGGAGTATCTACTAGTCAAAGAAACGCAATCAACAATGCTTCCAATCCTACAAATAGAGCACAATCTTTATTGAATCTTAGTGCTTCTGGTATCATGAGAGCAACTGCTGGTGATTTAAGGGAACGTGCCATAGACAGATTTCAAAATAATTCTCTTGTAAAATTTGGAATGAATGCTGCTAATGCATATCGTGGATTTACTGGAAGATCGCCTGCTGGTTCAAGAAGAGAATTAACTCAATCTCAGCTTGAAGATAAAAGAGAGAATACAGAAAGACAGGAGACAACTAATGATTTGTTAAAAAAGATTTTAGAGGCTTTATCAGGCAAAGGAAGTGGAGTTTTAGATCCAAAAAAAGAAGGTGGTATAATTTCTAGTATACTTGGTACAATTGGCTCTGCTCTTTTAATACCAAAATTACTAAAGGCGTTAGGTTTAGCAGCAATTGCTGGTTTAGGTGCATACCTTGTTGATAATGCACCAGAATTACGTTCAGTTATTAAATCCATTAAAAGTTTTATTGATATTTTTAAAACTCTTGAAATGCCAAAGGGGTTTGCCGGTTTAAAAACTAGTTTTAAAAATATTAGCACTTGGATTAGTGAAACTACAGATAAATTATCTAAATTAAAGTTAACAAACATAACAAATGCATTTACTACAAATTTAACAAAACTTACTGATTTTTTAAAATCTATTAAAACAAACATTTTTGAAAAATTTCCTAAAATAGATAAAATAGTTACCCCTTCATTCACGGATAAATTAAGAGCAGTTACTACATTTTTTAAAAATATATCAAATTTTATAAAAATAGATGATATGCCTTCTCCTAAAATTATGAGTGGGATTGGAACTTTAATTAAAGATTTTGGTATCAGATTTAATTCAGTATTTGATTCTGTTAAAACTGCGGTTTCTAATTTAAAAAATTTAATTCCTAATTTACCCAAAAGTTTACTACCATCACCTTCTTCTATTCCACCTTCAGTAATGGGTCAAGTAAAGTCGAGTGATATATTGTCTAAATCGGCAAAAACTATTGTAGATAGTGGTCCTAAATCAATATTGTCAAGGATTGGAAAGAGTGTAGGTTCTACAGGTTTAAGTGTTGCTAATAAAGGTTTGGGTATTGTTGCTGCCATCGATGTGGCTAGAAATTACATAGAGGATGATAAAGTAAGAGATAATTTAATGTTAGGTCCTGAAGAAAAACTAACAAAAGGACAAAGAATCCGATCTTCTGCCCAGCAGACTCTTGTAAATTTTGGTTTTCGTGGTGTATTATCACTAATGGGTTTAACGGATATTAACGCAAATAAACTTTTAACAGCAAAAATGGCATACGGTGGTAAATACGGGACTTGGCTTGGAGATCTTATGCTATTACGGGATATCCGTTTGGGTAACATAGATTTTTCAAATAAAAAAACAGACACTTCTAAACCAACTGAAGATAATGTTTTATCTTTGGCGGAAAGGATAATAAAAACAGAAGAAGGTTTTGAACCTGATCCTTATCCAGATGGGAACGGTTATGCTGTAGGATATGGATTTAATTTTGGTAAAGAAAATGTTCTTCCTTTAGACAGTACAAAAGGATTTAAATCAACAAATGAAAGAACAAAGGGTATGAGATTTGATGAAAAATATTTTTATAGAGGTGATGAGGGTAAATCTAGAGCATTAACTAAATTACGAAAAATAATAAAAGAAAGATATGATAGACTAAGTGCTAATAGTGTTTTTGCCAATTTAGCTGGTGAAGGTTCTGCAGTTAGAAAGGCTGTTATGTTATCACTAGCGTATCAAGTAGGTACGGATGGTGTGCTTAATAAAACAGATGGTTATGTAAAAATGCTTGAAGCCATATCAAAAGGAGACTTTGATGCTGCTGGATATGAAATCATAAATTCTGATACATATGAGCAATCACCAGAAAGACAAGAAAAAGCCAGTAAAATGATGAAAAGTGGAATATTATTGAAAAAGGAATATCCAGAATCAGCAAGTGCTGGTAACATAGCATTTTCCAGACAAAGATTAATTGTTGGAGATTATACAGGTGTTAAACAAAATCCAGAATTGACTTTAGCATTAAGTGATCTAAGAGATAATGCAGTAGCTACTGTTCAAAAAATGAATGATAAAAATAAAAAAAATGCGATTAGAGATATAGAAATACAAAAAATAGCTTATGAAAAATCAGTGGAATTGGCAGTTAAAAAATCTCTAGATTCTGAAATGAGAATTAGAACTGCCGAGGGGAGGTCAAATGGAGGAATCAACGGTGCTACAATTCCGTTTATTAATAATGTAGTTGATAATACTCAAATCTCAAGTATAAATCAATCAGTCTTATTAAAGGATGGTCCTATTAATAAAAATAATTCTTACTTAATGCTCAGTTAAAACATTATCTTCAGTATCTACTATTATTACTTTTCTTCTACGTGCTTCGGTTTCAGTAAAGCCAGCACGTTCACTCCCATTCTTAACTGACTTATACATTTTATCTACAGTTTTTTTATTTCTTGGTCTGTAAATAACTTTACCGTCTTTCAATGTATATTTTGTCGCAACAAGTAAATTATAAAATTCATTCATTGTCAGTTTGCGTGACTTGGTTGGTGCTGATACAGTAGAAGGTTTTGAAATAGATTTCTTTTTGCTTTTAGCTTTTAGCTTTTTCTCTTCTACTGCTTCCCAAGTTACAATAATTTCAAAGTCAGTGTCTGTAAGATGATTAATAATCATAGTTCACTTTCTGGCTGAGAGGCAAAACGGTCTTGTTCATTTTCATATATCCAAGCAAGAGTGTGAGCATCCCACTCTTCCTCAGTAATTTCTGGATATTCTAAAACATTAGAATAAATGTTAAAGTCTTCCAATTCTATAGGATTAACATTAGGTTTAGTTTGATGAATACTCATTTTATTCTCCCAATGAGGTATTGGCGGCGTGTGTCATCACTTCCTTCAAAAGCGGCGACTTGTTCTTCAACTTTGTCGGTCAACTTTGAATAGTTACAACCCCAAGCATATGGCTTGATGGCTTCCCCATTCTTGTCAATGTAGCGAAAGCCTTGATACTGACCTGTTGAAAACAGAATTTGCTCAATGGCAGCACAGATGCCTTGGCGAAATGCTCTACCCTCTGTTCTATCCAAATCTACCCCAAAATCAGAGTTGAGCAGGTTCTTGTTCAACTGGTTGACTGTCTCTGCTACTGAAATTGTCTTGCGCTTTGACATTGCGATTCTCGCTGAAGGTTTATGTCTCACTCACTCTGATCAGATCATAACAGACTTGACGATAATGTCAAGTCTTTTTTTAAGATTTTTATAGAGTTGCGATTGCTGCTTCTACTTCTTCGAAGATTTCTTTGCCGGCCGGAATGTAGGGATTGATACCATTGTTGAAGCAGATGTAATCCGCATTCTCAGGGCTCTCATCGTAGCCCTGTGCTTGGAGCATCCAACGGATTGCGGTGGTTCGGTTGGCAGCACCTTGCTGAAGGAAGGTTGTGATTTCATCGTTGAAGAGAGTGATGCACTTGGCATCAATCATCTTCTCATGCTCAACAGCCTCATCAACTAGCGGTTGCAGGCGATCGATCTCTGCGAGAAGTTCTGTCTCGGTTTGGGAGTTGAACTGGGCGAGTGAGGGACGAAAGCCTGCAATTTCTTTGTTCATATCGCTGATGATTTGTAGAAGGTCATCTCGCTTGTTCATAGTCAGTCTCACTGAGGTTGCTGTTGCTGTCTCAATCACTATGATCAGATCTTAGCACATCTGAAGAAAAAGTCAAGCACTTTTTTAAATATTTTTTGGCTTGAAGGTCACTTCTGAGAATCGTCCTGTGCTTTCCCATAAAGCTGAGATATTTCTTGCTGCAACGATTCCTTTGACTTCTGTCACATCAAGCAATTGTCTGTTTGCGTAGCCGTAGATTGTGAACTTCTTGTTTCTTGCTGTCATGCTGAATCTCGTTGGAGTTGCTGTCTCAATCACTATGATCAGATCTTAGCACATCTGAAGAAAAAGTCAAGGGATTTTTTTAATTTGTTCCTAAAGCACTAAGTTCGTTCTCAAGTGCCTCAAGGTCATTTAAGTCATCACCACTCATTGCCATTCTTTCAAGAATTTTTTCAACTTTATCTTGATCAACATTTGTGTGTTTGTCAGCCAATTCAAAGGCTCTTTCTTCTACTTTCTTTTTCATTTCTGTTGTCAACGGCTTGTTTCCTTCGTTAACTATGCGGTGTACATCTTGAACAAGTTTTTTACTGATTTCCATTAGTTTTTCCTTATAAGTGTAAATAAATAATTACACTTTATTTATCTATTTCTTTTAGTTTCCCAAGAAGCATCAAGACCATTGTTTGAAACTGCTCGGATATTTCTTTCTCCTTGACCAACTTCTCTTGCATTTCTTCCATTGCGTCTTTCCATCCTGCGGTATAGACTTTATCGTAATCAAAATTTTGCTTTGCCATGATTAATCTCGGTTAGAGTAAAGTTTTTCAACAATCTGGATCAAAATCATGCCATTCTTGAAGTTCAGATGGTTGTCCATCATCTTCATCATCATTTTCATCATGCCTATAACAATCTGCTTCCGTGGCAATGACAAGACCGTTTAAATTTTTGAAAAGATTATTTACTTCTTCATCGGCCCAATCATCTGCAAGATATCCTTTTAAAATACTCTGGGCTTCTTCAATCATTTCAAGGTCACCAGTATCTATTGCTCTTGTGACTAAGGGGAGGATTTCATTGACTATTGATATGGGAAGCATGAGGAATCTCTTTGGAGGGTTGCTGTCTCAATCACTATGATCAGATCCTACCATCTCTGACAGAAAAGTCAAGGGATATTCCGAATAAATTCGGATTTCCCAAATCAGCAAGAACCATAGTATTCTGAATTTATTTCATTTTTTCCAAAGAGGAATTTTTTTAGGTCATGCTCTTCATTGGTATTATGATTATATACAATCCATTTACCATCTTCATATAGATAGCTATAATCTATATGCATAGAACCGTCATTTGAAAAGTAATCTTCTCTAACATCAACATAAACATCTTCACGATATGCGGTTAATGCAGTGCTTTCAATTGTATCTTTTAATGAAGATATACCACCTAAATCTAATAATTTATCTAATTCTTTTTCTCCATAATGATTTAATAGAGTTTGACCAACTCCTTCTGGATAGCCATCATAATGACAGTAAATTGAACGTACACTATTGTTAATCATTTTACCAATGTATGACCGAGTTGACATATAAACTCCTAATTAAATAAGTGCGGCTTCTATAAAAGGAAACGTAATTAAAAAAACAGAAATACTAAAAATCCACAAACCAAGATTTTTTAAATCATTTCTCATATTTACCTTTTCTCAATATAAACAGCAACATATGCCGCTTTGTCTAAAGGAATAGAACACCGATACTCACGATTGTAACTTTCATGCATTTTTCTTGGACCTCTACCTCTTCTACGAACATGATATCTTCCAGGATTAATGCTTTTAATTTCTTCAACAAGCTCATGAATATCTTCTAGTTCATCCCAAGAATGACGTTCATCAACTTTAACTGATCGGTTATCATGTAGATAATAATTAACTAGGTGGGAAACAAAAGATGCAGAAGATTTTTCTTTCATATTGTCTCTATTGGGTAAGAAATCAATCACTCATTCAATAAGATCAGTATATCAGATAGGAAGGAAATGTCAAGGGGAAAATGCCCCATTTTTTCTATGGGGCAGGAATTTTAGAAATTGACTACATACTGAGGAGTATCATAACCACTTTGGAGGAGGTCAACTACAGCAGACAAATACATAGTTTGATCTTCTGCATTATTTGTAGTTCCAAACCCAATTGAACTTGGGGTAACAGAAGCCGAGCTTCCTTTCACATAACCAGACTGATTCAAGGCATCATCAATGTAGTAATAAACTTCATCGGCATCATCTGGCTGCAAATCATTAACATCAATAACAGCATCACCCGTTTGTTCCCGCATATTATTCATTTGACTAACTACGGTAGTAAGTGAAGTTGACATAGCCATAAATTTCTCCTTTATTTAAAAGAAAGTAGATTTTTGATTTCAACAAACCATCTTGTAAAATCAAACCAATCTTCCGAAGGAAGAACTTGAAGAAGAACGAATACACGATGCAAACCAGATACTCTCTCTTCTTCACCAAAAGAATCTTTAATCACAATTTCACCAAAATCATTTGAAGACTTTATTGTAGAAAATTCTTCAGAAGTGACTTTTCCATTATATGCTTTTTCAATATAAGTTGTTTCAATCTCGGTATTTTGCATAACATTAATCTTATTTAAACCATCAAGAAATGCTGATTGAAACGCATCATATTTATTTTCAAACCATTCGCTTTCCCCAATCACAAATGTATCATTATCTATACTGTACACTAATCTTTCAGTCCATGATGGATTAGCATACACGGGAAAAGCTATGGTTGTTGATAAAAAATTAAAGGTCATCAACAGAGGCAACACTACCTTGCGGTTGATTAGATTTTTCATAAGAATTTTTAACCATCTTTGCTGCTGTTTTCATTGATTTTTTAGAAACACGGACTACAGCAAAAGCCGTATATCCGATTACTTCTTCATCATCAATGTTTACTTCAACATAGGATTCATGAGGAGCAATTGTAGAAATAATAGAATTGCTCACGGTTTTAGAAACTTCTTTTGAAGCGGTGCTTTGCTTGATAGTGTTTGTGCTAGTGCTATTAGCAACAAGCATTTCAGAAAATTCAACATTCAATTGTTGAGTTACATACTCACTCAAACGGAATGACGCATCACGGTAAGCATGTTTTTTTGCTTCACGTTCTGTATCATAAACCATTGACTGACCAACCTGAAAGATATAGTCATCTTCTTCCCAAAGACCTTTGTTTGCCCAATCTGGTCGGTTTTCTTTTAGTTCTTGTTGATAAGCAAGTTGCTCTAATGGATTGCTTGGATCATTAGGCAAAGCAATACTACCTGAACATGATGCAACAGAAAGAGCAACAGCAGTAAGAGCAATCATGAATAGACTTCTCATTTCATACCTCATCATTGAGTTGAAGAATCTGACAAGACACTCTTGTCAACTAATATAATAATAGTATAGCAGAAACAAAATCAAAAGTCAAGTTTTTTATTTTTTCTACGGTCTTTTTTTGAATATTTCTTGGAATTTTCTTTTTTCTCAGCATACCTTGAGCGCATGAGAAGAGCATAATTTTTTCCAAGTCTGACTTTCTTCACAGTTCCTCCTTAATTGTTAAATACCAGTATAGCAGAATTTTTGAAAAAGTCAAGGTTTTTTTTATATAAATATAAAAAAGAATTACTTATCTCTTAGATAAGGTATATTACCAATCGGAAAATCAATTAAAAAATAAAGGTTTCATGGATTTAAGAAAGATGTCAGAAGTGGTTAACAAAATTGTAAATCCTGTTGAGGAAAACAATGAAGAAGAAATCAATCAAAAGATTGATGATATTGTTAGCGAAGCCGTAGCACCAGATATGAAAGAAGTAATGAAAAAACTCACTAAAGCCGTAGAGTCTGGAGAAGAAGGTATGGCTAAAGACTTGAGAAAAATGGCTGATGAAATGTCAGATGAAGATATGAAAAAAGCATTGCACGGTCTAATGGATGCTTGCAAACTTCCGATGGCTGATAAAGAAGAAGAAATGCCAGCAGAAGAAAAATAATTTTTTTAGGCTTTATTTGGCATAGTGAATAAAGCCTTTACATTATTCTCTGTAGGTTTTCTTGCAAAGACACACCATTGCAAAACTTCTTCATTTGGAAAGTTATTGGCATAATCTCTAAAACTTTTTCCTGTAGTATAAACATCATCTGCAATTAAAACAGGATCATTTGGATCTTTGGTACTGTATCTGTCTAGTGCTACACCCAAAGAAACTCCTCCTCTTGGTATACCTATAGCAAATCTCCAATTTCTTGGCTCATACTCCCTAATAATTTTAGCTAGTGTTTCCCATTCCTCTTTTTTGATTGCATCACATTCAATTTTCCATTTGAGAGGAAGTCCTGCGTGACTAATAAAATCACCATCTTGAAATAAATTCATAATTACTCTCTATTGGTATTCATAAGTTTCTTGTGAATGTCTGAGTAGATTGCTTATTCTGTAATTCATCTCTAGAAATTTCATTCTACACTGAAAAAACAATCCACAAAATAAAACACAATTACTTTGATTATACTGGTCTTCTTTATCAATCTGCATACATGCAAATTGCAACTCGGAGTGATTGTATTCAGCTACAATATCTCTAACCATTGCTTGCATTTCTACAGAATCTGGCCGAGGAACCGGAGTTTCTGCTGTTTCTCCGAATAATGGAATAGCAATTACACTTGCGAATAATAATATTAATAATAATTTTTTCATGTTACATTATGTATATTTTTCCCTTTGCTGCTTCAAACATGTCTTCAACATTTTTTATACCATTTGAAATCATCAGTTTCATATAGTCTTCTGCTTGTTGCGCAACATAATCATCAGACAACGCAAGGCTATAGTTTAAAAATTTTATCTTCCTTGGTAAATTATCTACAAAATTAAAAGGAAGTTTTCTTGGTTCATCTTCTTCATCCCAAACATTTTTACTATTTTCAGCATACCATACAAATGCTACAAATAAGTCATACAAAAATTCATAATATCTCTCTAATTTTACAACTGCTTTTGTTCTTTTGGATTCACCTTTTGCATGTTGCATAGTTTTTCTTGCTGAATTAAAATTTCCAAATAATTTAAAAAATTCATACAATCCTTCATTTGGAAACTTATCTTTCATAATATTTCTCAGACTATTATAATATTTGTTCTGTACTGCTGCAAATTGATTTTCATTTAAATTATCATAGACATCTTCATCTAAACTATAATTATCTCTCATAAAATTAAATATTTCTGGCTGAATAGCTTCTGTAAATTTATCAGTGAAAACTCTACCAAATCTAGTTGAACCTCTATTTAAAGCGTGACCCATTCTATGCAAAATAATCCAAGGAGTCAATCCTACTTTTGAATCTCCGATATTTGTAGTATATACAATAGAAATAGATTTTTTAGCTTTTTCTGTTAACTTATTATTTTCTCCAATTAAATCTTTACTTTGAAGATATTCGGTCATCTTTTTATTATAATCTTCTTTAAAAGAATATTCTATAAATTCTCCAGTTTCATGAAACTTTCTACTTCCTTGAAAATCAGCAAAGTAGATGCGAAAATCTTCTTTAAATATTTTTAAAACTTTTTCTAATTTATCTTTTGTTTTAGAATTTTTTACTAGCTTACGATCTATTTTGCTAAAAGAAGATAGTGTTTCGCCTTTTTTATTAACTGCTGGTTTTCCAGATTTGGTTTTTCTCTCTCCTACATCACTATCATCATAGTCTGCAAGAGGTGCTTCTGTTAAAAATTGTTGAAATGATTTCATTGCTAACTTAGAATATAATTAAAAAGAATTGTTTTAATTATTTATCTTTCTATAATTTTTATTTTATTTGCTGCACGTTTGGCAATATCAACATTCTTAGCTAAAACAACTGCCATTCTACGATTTTTTCTTGTAGTTGGCTTTCCAAAGATTCGCACATCATCTGCAATTTCAAGAGATTCTTTTATGCCGGTTATATCAAAATTATTACTTTCTTTGTTAGCTAATACAACATGACTAGCACCTTCTCTAAGAAATTCAATATTTGGAATTGGTAAACCTAGTAATGCTCTAGCGTGTAAATCAAATTCACTTAAATTTTGAGTATATAACGTAACCATTCCAGTATCATGTGGTCTTGGACTTAACTCACTAAAAATTACATCTTCACCCTTAACAAAAAATTCAACACCAAATAATCCAGCACCACCTAAATCATCAGTAATGATTTTAGCCATTTCTTTTGCTTTATCTAAACTTTGATCTTTCATTGGTTGTGGTTGCCAACTATATTGATAATCTCCGCTTTTTTGAACATGTCCAATAGGATTACAGAATAGCGTAGGCCAATCATTTTGTTGTTTAATTGTTAATAGTGTAATTTCATAATCAAAATTAACAAACTCTTCTACAATAACTTTTTTACGGTCTCCTCTCATACCTTCTATTGCATAATTCCATGCCATTACAATACCTAAACTATTCATGCAAGAACTTTGTCCTTTACCACTTGAACTCATAACAGGTTTGACAATAACTGGATATCCAATATTTTTAGCAGCCTTTTTTAATTCTTCTAAACTTTCTGCATATTCAAATTTAGCTGTTCTTAAACCTATTTCTTTTGCTCTGTCACGTATTCTATCTCTGTTCATAGTAAGATCTACAGCGTTTCCACTAGGAGTAACTTTTATTCCTTTTTCTTCAATATCAAGTAAAACTGATGTACGAATAGCTTCTACTTCGGGAACAATAATATCTGGTTTTACATCTTCAATAATATATTTTAACAATTCTCCATTTAACATGTCTAAATGAACTCTTTCATCTGCAACCTGCATCGCTGGAGCTTCTGAATAATTATCACAAACAGTCACACGATGACCTAATCTTTTTAAACTTATTGTTAATTCTTTACCTAGTTCTCCACCACCAAGTAATAATATTTTTTTATAATTCAACTGTCTCTTCTCTTTTAGGCCCTGTTGATAATGTTCCAACTTTGCATTGTGTATACCACTCAATTTGTTCTATGTAGTATTTCATTTGGTCTGGAACGTCTTTGTAATTGGTAATTCCCCTTGTTCTTTTTTTCCAACCTGGTATAACGTGATAAAAGGGTTTAACATCTGATAAATTGTCAATGGGAAATTCTTCACATGGACCTCCGTCTATCCAATTATAACCGGAACATATTTTAATTTCTTCAAAATTATCTAAAACATCTAATTTCATTAATGCCAATTCTGTAATGCCATTTAATTCAACAGCACGTTTAACTAGCACAGCATCAAACCATCCGCACCTTCTTGGTCTTCCAGTAGTTGCTCCATACTCATCTCCCATCTGTCTTAGATATTCACCTTTTTCACTTGTAATTTCAGTTGGAAAAGGACCACTTCCTACTCTAGTTGTATATGCTTTTGTTATTCCAATTACACGATTAATTTTAGTTGGTCCTATTCCACTACCTGTACATGCAGCACCCGCTAATGTATTTGAACTGGTTACGTAAGGATATGTCCCATGATCTACATCTAAAAAAGTTCCTTGTGCTCCCTCAAATAAAATATTTTTATTTTTATTAATTGTATTATTAATTACACTTGAACAATCTATTAAGAAAGATTTGATTTCTTTATAATAACTATGATACTTTTCAACCATTTTATCAATATCAAAGTCAGACTTTTTACCTGTATAGTAAACAACATCAGCATTTTTCTTTGGTAGTATACATTCTAATTTAGACCTTAAAATATCAGTACTTTTTAAATCACAAATTCTTAATCCAGTTCTTGCAACTTTGTCTTCATATACAGGACCAATACCTTTACAAGTTGTACCTATTTTTGTAGAATGGTTTTTTTCCTTTTCACTATCAAACAGTAAATGATAGTCAAGTATTACGTGTGCCTGTGAGCTAATTCTTAATTTATTAAATACATCATATCCAGCAGATTCTAGATCTTTTATTTCTTTCATTAAACTTGATAGTTCAATGACTGTTCCGTTTCCTAAAATACATTCTTTACCTTGTAAAATACCACTTGGAACTAGATGTAGAACAACTTTTTTGTCTTCATACATAACAGTGTGACCTGCATTATTTCCACCTTGATATCTTACAACTAAATCAGATTCTTGAGTTAATAAATCAACAATCTTACCTTTACCTTCATCACCCCACTGAGTTCCAACAACAACTGTACATGACATAATAACCTTTATGTAATTTTATATCCGTATGTTTTAACAAATATGTCAAATGGTTTTATATTTTTATATTTTTCTTGATATAAAAGATGAAAAGCTGAACTAATTATTTTTGGAGGATATTTACGAATTGAAAAACCAGAACCTTCACTACCTAAAGATTTTTCAATTAAGTCTTTATAGATACAATCTACACTACTATCTATCATACTTTTTAAATCTACACATATCTTATCATATTCATAATCTTCTATAATAGATTCATCTAATTTATAATATAGAAAACTATGAACCAAAAACTGACGTATTTTTCTATCAAGTTCCATTGTTTTTTAATTCCCTAATAATATTAACATAATTATTATGTTTGAAAACACTACTTCCAACAACAGCAACATCAGCGCCAGCTTTAGAAATTTCTTTTATATTAATTAAATTGATGCCCCCATCTACAACTATTTTTATATCTTTATCTCCTATAATCTCTCTTACATTTTTAATTTTTTTTACTTGATCTGATATAAAAGCTTGACCTCCGAAACCGGGATTCACAGTCATAATTAAAACAATATCAATATCATTAATAACGTATTTTAAAACACTTTCATTTGTACCAGGATTTAAACTAACACCAGCTTTTCTTCCAAAATTTTTGATACTTTGAATACCTTTATGTAAATGATTACCTGCTTCTGCATGAATTGTAATATGATTAGCACCTGCTTCTACAAAAGATTCTATGTAATTTTCATATGGTTCAATCATTAGATGAACATCAAAAGGTTTAATAGTAAAACTTCTTATTGATTTCATAACATCAGGACCAAAGGATATATTTGGTACATAATGCCCATCCATAATATCTACATGAATCCAATCGGCACCTGCTTCATCTACATCTTTTACTTCTTGTCCTAATTTACTAAAATCTGCTGCTAAAATACTTGGCGCAATTAACATTACAACTTTTCCTCTGCTAAAGATTTATATTGCCATTCATCTGTATGACCAACTTTCCATTTGGCTTCTGTTTCAACACTATAATTTTGACTACAAACTTTAAAGTCTGGTTGTTTTAGTTTTTCAGATGTCAAACTGCTGTCATGCCAAATGATTCTATTATTAGGTTGTGCGGCAAATTGACCATTATCTAATTGTAGAATGTTAAATGATTTGTGTTCTGGGTCATGTTCACTGAAATTTATATCAATTGTAGAGTGTTCACTATGACAATTATCTACAGTAAACATGTAAACACCTTTATACATTTTTCTATCTTTTGCAAAATATTCACATCTTGATAAAATAGGTTTTCTAATAATAGTTATACTATAATCAAAACAATCCCAAAGTTGTAGTGCATCTAATGGTAACTGATCTTCAAGGTCAATATCTGTTTTCCAAACAAATGCACTAATTGGTAGTTTATCAAACAATGCTCCATATTCTGTCAATAGAGTTTCAAAATACAAGGCTTTACCCTGCACACTTTTTAAACTTATCCAAACACCTGGTGTATATTCTCCATAACCTTTTTCCAAATCATATAGATATTCTTTTTTAACATAAAGATTAGTTAAGGGTAAATTATGAACTAAGAACGCCATCTTTTACTCCAAACTGTTTTTCAAATTCACGCAATCTTTTATACACACTCATAAGTTCTACAATTTGTAGCCATGAACGTATAATATACTGTAAACTTTCAGCTACTTTACTAAAGGCTCTTACTGTTTGACTTACTATACCTAATGTAATTCCACCTGCAACGATTGTCGGTCCCAATGCAGAGTACGGAACAATTACCATACCTTGAAGGTAACTCCATTTGGCAATGTTGAAATAAAAGTAATGTAGATAAGAACGGAAGTGAATGGCTCTAACATTAGCAAATAAGTTACTAACGCTGTCTTGGTCTGCACGGTATTCATTGTCTTCTCCATGTACAAGTTCTTTGCGATATGCAGCTTCTTCCTTTTGTATATCATATTCTATACCAGGTAGTTTGCAACCTACCAAACTTAATACAACAGTTCCTCCTAGTGCTGTTAATAAAACAACCCAAACAAGTCCATGATCAACTTGTCCAACGATAGGAAATTCTGTTACACTCTTACTTAATCCCCAAAGAATAGGAATAAAAGCTATTAACATTAAAACGGATTCTAGTAATCCAACACCGAGGTTTTCTGTGAGGCGGGCGAATTTTAAAGTGTCTTCTTGTACACGTTGACTTGCACCTTCAATATTTCTTACACGATTCCAATTCTCATGATAATATTCTGCCATACTTTGCCGCCAACGAAATGTCCAGTGATTTACTAAAAATCCGTTGAAAATAACATTGACAACAATGTATATACCTGCGATACTAAAAAAGTCATACATGTATCCATAATATTCTTCAAGTGTCACACTTCCAGGTTGTGACAAAGCACGTTGTAACGCATCATAAAATCTTCCAAACCACTCATTTATTTGTACATCTAACTGAACAGTATACCATATTGCAAGAACAATTGTTAATGTTCCAAGAGTACTCCACAATCTCCAGCGACTATCATAGAAAAAACGAAACATAATATTTCCTTATTATAATATTTCATAAAATTTAAAACTCAAATCTATTATCTAAATTAGCCAATGATTGTGCGTTACACTCTATAATCGGATAAACAATGTTTTCAAAATCAATAAGTGCTTTTTCATAAATTTGAGGATTCATGATTCCTACAGAGAGAATTACACCCGAAAAGAAACAAAATAATTTTGCTAACATAAAAATCTCCTATTTCAATTTTTAAAATAAAAACCTTTTCTTAGATAAGAAGGCGAACTAGTATATGTATAATCTATATATTCAATATTCTCCATACCTTCAAAAATAGGAATCATTTCAGACGTTTGATAATAGTCCATTTCTACCCAATTTGAATTTAACCTCAAATGAATTTCAATAATTTTGCCGTCAATCATCTCTATATTAGAGTATTTGTATTTACCTTTCAAGTTTTTAAGAATGTTTGGAAATTTTACTTTATCAGTTGTTCTAACCCATTTATCCCATTTCCAAATGGGATTGTTTGTATTGCGAAATCCTTCTACACATAGGATTTGTTCACCGTCTTCATAATCAATACTTAAATGTCTTCCTTTAAAAATTTCACACCAAAAATATCCTTCTGGTATTTCATCATTCATAGATGGAGAAAGTTCTTTAAAAAAAGCACCTCTTCCCATTGACATTAAATTAACACAGGGTCTAATTATATAATTATTTTTTTGAGGAACTGAAACTCCATGAGGACCACACACATAACCTAATCTTCTAGCAAGAATCAATTTATCAAATATCCATAAATCATCTAAGTGACATTTATTCCATGTCTCATCATCATCTATATAATGTTCACTAATATTATACATATATACTTATACTAAAAGTTTATTCTCAGTTGGAAAATCATAATTCATTTCAATACTATAAGTAGAAAACTTTTTTATTCTTGCTTCATGCCTACCACCTTCAAATTCAGTATTTAAGAAAGCATCTACAATATCTGTTATAATATTAGGGTCAGTATTTCTTGCACCTAAACATAAAACATTTGCATTGTTATGTTTTCTTGTCATAATAGCAGATTCAACATCTTTACATAATGCTGCACGTATAGCCCAAATTTTATTTGCCGCCATACTCATTCCAATACCAGTACCACAAACTAAAATACCGTACTGACATTTACCTTCCATAATTTCAGAGCAAACTTTTTTTGAATAATCAGGATAGTCTACAGATTCTGAACTATTGCATCCTAAATTAAGAACCATATCACCTAGCTTTAATGTATCAGCAAGGAAAGATGCTATCATATCTTTGACTATATACCCTGCATGATCGCTTGCAATTGCTATTTCCATATATTTTTATCTATAAAAATTTTAATAAATGTTTTGATTCATCCATAACTATAAAAAGTACAACATTAATATCAATCATTAATTTGTCAATTATTTCTGGATAAGAATATGCGATAATGAGTATAGAATTTATTAAGTAAAATATGTAATCAGATGACATTAAACATTTTAGAAAAAGAGCGGATTAATCCGCTCTAGTTTTAGTTTATTCGCTTGCTAGTTTTTCAAAAAAGGCAAGTTCATCATCTTCGGCTGCAGGCGTTGTTACTCTATCAGATTTAGCTACAAAGTCGGGAACAGACTTTCTAACTGGTTGTTCAACAGGTTCAGAAGAAGTTTCTGTTACTGTATGATCTACTTCAGTTTGAGAGTTATTAGGTTTACTACCAAACATTACAGACTGAAATCTTTTATTCAAATCATCATAAGACTTGTAATAATCACTTGCTGTAAATTCGCTTAACGAATATTGAGAACGCCAAATTTTTTCCATTTCACCATCAGTTTCTGCCAACTGAGTTGGAGTATCAAATGAAGATTTATCATAAGTGATATAACCTTTTTCTCTTCTCATTCTCAATCGAAAATTACAACCTTCCAAAAAGTCAAACACATAAATTGGCTCTTCTGGTTTCATATCTGCAAATTCAGGTGCAGGAGGATTAATTTTCTCCTGAATAAATTCAAAGATTTTAGGACCGTATTGAAATAAAAATACTTTTCCTTCATTATCAGGATTTGTTGGATCTGAAATAACTAAAACATTAGAAACATATTTCAATTTCTTTTTACGCAATCTTGCTAGAGTTTCGTTTTCAGTTCCACCTTCTGCCCACAATTGATTATTTGCTTCACAAATAGGACACTCTTTACCAATACTTTTTGGACAATTATCAATTAACCAGCCATGAGGACCTTTAAATTCATGACGATGGTATTTTACATACTCTTCTTGTTCATCTGGACTTGGTGGCAAAAAACGAATGATAGCAGAACCTACACCATCTTTTGCTTCTAGTCTCCAAAATCTATTATCATCATAAGATGTATTTTTAGATTCTTTTTCCAACTTTTGTTGCATTGAAGCAAGTCTAGTTGTTCTAGATTTTAAAGCTGACTTGAAATCCATAAATTATACTCTCCTTGAAAATGTTAATAAAAGCATTTTGATACAAAATTCACTCTCAAAGATCTTAACACACTTAAATAATTTTGTCAAGTGCAAAAAATCTCTTTAACGATTTTTTTCAAACTTGTTGTCTCTTGCTCCTTTAAAAAGGTTTTCATTTTCTTCAGTCTTTGATTTATGATTGGAAAAAGAACATTTTCAGAAACTCTTGTTTCCATTATTTTTGAAAAATTTAAGACTTGATCCAAATATAAAACTGTTTGTGGTGATACTTGACTTTTTATTATAAACTTATAAATCATAGGAACTATATTTTCTTCAATTAAAAACATCGTGTTCATATTAGATTTTTTTTTCTCTAGATATAATTTTATTTCATTTAACTCTTTTTCAAAAAAGTATTTTGGAGAATTTTGATAACTTGTCCAATATTTCCATGAAGAGACATAATCTTCTGACATAAAGTATTCTATTTTTATTTTCGGATTATGGAATAAACCTGGAATAAAAAAATCTGGAAAGTCTTTTTTATCTTTTCCTTTTGCAATAATACTATATGGTACAATATCATTAAAGTTGTGCTTTTTTATTTTTCCGTTATATTTCAAATAATTATAATTTTTAGAACTAAAATGTAATTTAATAGCTTGATATTTTTCTTTTACTTCCTCTGGTGTTACCAAAGATGTCTGGAAATTTCCTCGTTTTTGGTAAGAAGTTAAGTTGTTCAAATTCCTCTCTTATATCTGATTTAAGTTTTCCTGAAATAAAAGGAGCAACACTTTCATATTCAATACGTCTTTCATCACAAAATTGAATTATAGTTTCAATTAAACTTTGATTTGTTTTTTGTCTTAAAACATAAATTTTTTTTTGAAAACTTTCAACAGTTTCAAACATTTAATTTTCCTTTTGAGTTACGTTATCTTGTACAGAATTTTCATAATACTCTATAATATTTTTTTGTTGTATGATATAACGTCTAATTTCGGCTACATTCAATGATAGTCTTTCATAATCTTTAACTTCTATAGCATAAAATACCCACTCCTTTCCTTGTTCTTTGTTTATTTTTTCATTAAAAGCATCTATTGTATCCGGTGTTATTACATACCATGTAATATTTTTATTAAGTTTTAATCCCTTTGGCCTAGCTTGAATGGGAATATTCTTTTCAATAACTTTTGTTTTTATAATAACTTCTGGTTCTTTTTGAACAGAAGGTTGTTTGTTACTACAACTGTTTAATAAAAAACTAATTGGTAGTATCAGTAGAAGTAATTTCTTCCAACTCTGCAAAAATTTTAGAGGTAGCTTCATTTATACGTTTTTCAATAAGACCAGGTTTCTTTGAAGAAAGTTTTGTGAGATTATGATCATTCAATTTTTTCTGAAGGTCAATATTATAATTCTCTGCTTTCTGCAAAGACTTTTGAAGTTGTAATGTTTCTTTTTGTATTTTGGAATTTTGCTCACTTAAAACATTTACAGTAGTTTCTACATCTTTTAGACTGGATTTATACTTAGATGCTTCAGAAGTTTTAATTTCTAACTGATTTTTTAAATTTATGTAATGATTATATCCATAATATATACTTCCAGATACACTTAATAATAGTATTACTATTGTGTATAATTTGGTTAACATATACTTCAATCTTTAATTTGAAATGATTTATCTTAATATTATATTTATCGTGTGCGGAATGTGGAAAAGAAAAAGAAAAGAAACTTAAACAAAAAACAAACTTCAAAATACAAAAAAACAGACAAGCACGGTGTTCAATATTCTCGGAGCAATGAACAAATTTTACTTTACCGAGGAGCAGTGAACAGTCAGGTTTAGAGTAGTTTTAAGGCCGCATTAGATGCGTGGAGTTTCTTAGTACATTCTCTTTTCCACTACGAACAAATTAGATCAAGTCTTCCTCCTGGAGGACCTTTTCCTCTTTGTCCGATAAACGAATAGTTGTTGAAACATTTAGTTCCAATAACTTATCGGTTATTTTTTGACGATGTTTTTTACATGTACGAATTTCTTTACGATATTCTTCTACCTCTTCTTTTGAAATAAGAACAGTAGATACCGACATTCCTCTCAAATAGCGAGGAGAATCTTCTCCCTGTTTTTCAAGTTTTTCCATTCGATTAATAATTTCTTCCGCAGTATATCTACGAACAGATTTACTATCATCTACCAGTTCGGATAACCAGTTAACGATATTTGTGACTTCACGTTCTTCAGTTAATAATTTGGAAATACCAATTTCCATATTTTTATGTGCAACTTTTTCTCTCATAGAAAAAAGAACACTATTTAACACACGAAGACGTATTAAATTATTTTTCCATAATTCGGTGTTCTCCTTCATTTCTTCTACTACACGGTCTTTATCATCAAAAGATGATTGTACGTTAAGGTTAATGTCACGGATTATACCGTTGATTTCACTTTGAAGTGCGGCCGCTTTTCTTAAATTAACTTCTGTCATAATATACTCCTTAATTGCAAATTGGTGCGGCAGGTCGGACTTGAACCGACAAGACTATTAAGTCGACGGATTTTAAGTCCGTTGTGTTTACCATTTTCACCACAGCCGCTTTTTTATAATTTTACTATGAGATCAGTATAACACAACTGTTTTAAAATGTCAAGGTTTTTTTATTAATTCTTTCAAACCAAAAATATCATATCCATAATATAAAGTTACATATAACAACATAAAAACGATTGTGTTTACTAAACCGCCCCAAAATAATAATATAATTAGAACTTTGCGTATAATAGGTTTAACATAAATTGTGCATGGTAATTTATATATGCAGGAATCAATAAAATTATATATGCGGTTCTTGATTGCCATGATCTTCTCCAATTGGAATATTTTGACGATGACACCAGTAATCATGTAAATGTCTTCTTCTCATCGGCCATAATACAAAGAAAGTTAATACTAGACAAATACCTAAACCTACTACTAAAAATAATAAGCCTCCAAATACTATATCAAACATATCTAACCTTATTTTACATCATAAAATTATTTAATTGCAAAACTTTATCTATATGAATTGGTTTGTAATCTGTCCATTCAACACATACACAACGATGATGTTTAGTTGGACTAAAATTTTGATGAATATGTCCATGTACATTTATATGCGATCTATAAATTCCATCTTTTGAATAACTTCTTAAACCACTTATATCAATAGGAACATGAGTAAGTAATAAGTTATGCTCACGTAGTAAACGTAACATCATGACTTCTTTAAATAATTCGTTTTTAACAATCCATTTAATATTATCATGATTACCAACAATAAGTTTTTTCTTGCCGTTTAATGTTTTGAATTTGTCTGCAAAAGCAGAATTATTATTCCATGTAAGATCTCCAAGATGATATACTTCATCTTTTGGTTTTATAGTCTCATTCCAATTATCAAACATGCAATTGTCCATTTCTTCGGCAGAAGAAAATTTATTTCCACGTATTAGATTACCATTAAAATCAATAAAGTTCAAGATATTTCTGTGACCAAAATGAGTGTCACTAATTAACCATATATCATTCATAATAATAATCTCTAGTTGATGGACCTTTTTCAAAAATGCGAGTTAAATCAGAGTTTTTCTTTTTATGAGTTTTATCATTAGATTGTCTTTTAGGAGAAGTCAAACCAATATCATAAGTATGCTCCCATTCTTGTTTTTTATGATAATCATATACATCTGAAATTAATTTCATTTTCCCTATATCATGCACATTCCAGGCAGAAGAGCCATATTCATATAGTCTATCTAAACAATTTTGAATAACAGGAAATAACCATTTATCACGCCAATCTTCATATGTAGTAAACATATTTTCTGATTGCTTTTCAGAATCAGAATAAATTTCTAAATTAAAATATGGAGGTGAAGTTAAAACTAGATGTACTTTTTCAAAATCATAGTTGGGTATATTTTCAGCACCATCACAATATAATTGATATCTGCTTTTGTCAATATTTAAAAAAGAAAGCATCCTATTTAAATTTTCAAAAGTTTCTTCATTTGGCTCAAATCCAATATATTTTTGATTTTTTGCTAATGTACCGAGCAATCTTCCACCCCAACCACAACAAGGATCTAAAACAACAGGATTACTTATTGTAAGATTTTGACGGAAACAAATTGATTTTGCTAGGTGTGGCCTGTACATAGTGTTTTTCGTCAAGCCACAACAGAAATAGATACCTCTCCGAAGTTCTGAGAGATACGGAGTTGAATGACTCTTACGATTCCATTTCAGAACTTTGACAAGATTTTCTTTAGTCCAACTATTTTCAAAACTAACACCCTTATTATTTTTAATTTTAAAATAATTTGGAAAGAAATGTTCACATAATTTCATACCAACACGTACAGTTGAAGAACTGTGCTTACCTATACCTATTGCGGTGCCATTATGTCGGTAACTAGAAACATCATATTCACATAATTTTAGCCAGTCTTTATGTAAATTTTGGTTATCATAACTATGTTTATAATCTATATGATATAATTCTTCTGCTAAATTTTCTACAATATCTTCAAACTGTTGATCTGATAACTGTCTAAGTGAATTTTTTTTATTCAAAAATTGTAAAATCATAATAAAGATTCTTTTCTAAAAATTCTTGATAATCCAAATCAAACCATAATTGGTCTGACATTTTTTTCTGAATTCTGGCTTTATTTTTTCTTAAATTACCGCTCCAACCAGATGTGGTCCTTTTCCAATCATATTCTTTAAAATTGGGTTTTTTAAAAATATGAAGACGATATTTATTTTCATTAATTTGAACAAGTGACCAAATTTCATCTTCATGATTTTCTGAAATATAATTTAGTTTTTCTGTTAGAGTTTCATATTTTGTAGTTCTGTGAGAAGAAATGGTAAGTTTGGGAGTTCTCTTACCCTCAATACTTCCGCCTTTACAAGATATTTTTAAGTTTTCACATACAATATCAACACCTTGACTATGACTTCCCGCATTCCAAGTTGAATTTAAATCACATGCCAAAAAAGATTTGTGTAGAATATTTTCCCATGCTTGAGAATCTATTTTAAATTGATATCCACTGTGATGCCAGTGTATCCATTTTTGAATTTCAGAAAGCAATTTCTCAGAAATATTAATAGACATAGAGGAATCTCCTTTGCTATTTGTATTTCGAATTAGTATAGCAAAGGAGATTGAAAATGTCAAGTAAAAAATCTATTATTTATTAAATTTTTTCACATAATCTGTAACTACTTTGTATTTTCTGACTACCTCATCCATAGACTCTCCGTCTCTAAATGACTGTTTATCAAGTTGTTTTTGAGAATCTCCGTTCGGCCATATTCTCCAACTATCATTATCTATAACGTCAGACACTAATATTTCATTAGTTTGCTTACACTTACCCATTTCTATTTTGAGATCAACTAACTCTACATCAAACTCTTCCCAAGATTTTTCTAACAACATAAATGTATCAAACATTAATTTTATCATTATTTGATATTCATAAGGTGTAATCAAACTATCTATTGTACAAAGTTTATTTTTATGTGTGGGTTCTTCTTTAGCAGAATATAAATCCATTTTAAATCCTGTTTTATCATTTTCATTTCCATTTTTTTCTCTCCAATCACCCCAATTAAAAATAGCATATGGGTCGGTATAAACAGGTAAAATCCACTCACCATCTTTCATATATTTTTTTCTTGCAGTATCTTCTGGAACTAATCCCCAATCAAAATCTTTATCTTCTTCATCTGAGTGTAAAAAGTGATCATATTTTACATAAGAATACTTATGAAAAAATTCATATAATGGTTTTCCTTTTACTCCTCTATCACTAAGTCCAAATTTAAATCCTTTTTTTATTTGTGGATTTCTTTTCAAATAACTTCCAAATGCTGTTCTTCTTATTACACATTCATATGGAATCATATCACAATTACGTGCAATAAAACTTGAATTATCTAATTGTCTAACAAATGAATTTGCTATATTATTTTTAGTTAATAATTTAAATATTTCACAATTTTGTATAGTTTTTTCTTCTGCTACTTCTACTTCTGTTTTTTTCGCAGCATCATAAGCAGTTAACACATTTTTAGTAGAAATTTTCAACAGATTTTTAAACTCATCACTATGCTCTTCGTAGCGAACATTTGTAAATGGTGTAAGTATTTTAGTTTTTCCCTCTATTGTTTCCGACATATTGCTAATCTCTTTTAAAAAAGCTTCTACCCATTACTAGGTAATCTGCTCCGTTTTTTATTGCTTCTTCTGGTGTGGATACTCTAATTTGATCTTGTTTATCATCAATATCATATCTTATTCCAGGACAAATTTTTTTAAGTTCATGCGAATCCAATATATCTTCTTTAAGAAGTAACAAATCTTTTGGTGAGCATATCATTCCCCAAAATCCATTATCCTTCATTAACATTGTGGATCTTTTGTAAAGATTGTATGCACTCTTATTATAAACAGTCCGAGTGTCATCATAGTCCCAACTTGTTAGAAATGTTACACCTAGTAATTTAATTTTGTCTGCATATTTTTTTAACGATTCAATTGCTTTTAAATTATTATTCATATGAACTGTTACCATATCGGCACCAGTATCTATCAAATGTTCAACTACACTACACATTGTATTTGGTATATCATATAATTTGTAATCACAGAATATAGTTCTATGATTAGTTTTTGTATATGGATATAAAATATGATTTAATTTAAATGCATATACTTTATATTTCCACTCTTGAATTATTTTATCAGCCTCTTCTACAGTATAATTATCTAAAGCGACTATAGTTTTTGAATTAATATTCATTTTTTACCGATATAATATTGAACACTTGTCAAATAAACACAATTTATAAATACATCCATTGCTTTTTCAAGTTCTTTTATTTGTGGAAATGTAGGAGATATTCTAATATTTTTATTTTCTGGATCTATTCCATATGGAAATGTTGAACCTGCTGGTGTTAATTTAACTCCGGCTTCTGCAGATAATTCTACAACTTTTTTTGCAAGTCCTGGAATAGTATCAAAAGAAATAAAATAACCTCCGACAGGTTTAGTCCAAGTTCCGATGCCGTAATTATTTAAACCATAATATAGTTTTTTCAAAACAGTTTCAAACTTGTAACGAATAATTGATGCATGTTCTTTCATTTGATTCCTTACTGATACGATATTAGGAAACATTTTAGAATGTCTCAATTGATTTACCTTATTAGGACATATTCTGAACACTGTTAAATGATCAAGCATGGTTTGTATATTATTTTTAGAAGCACCTAAAAAGCTTATACCACTTCCAGCATGTGTTACTTTACTTGTAGAACCAAAAAGAAAAACATTATCTTCTGTATTATATGACTTACAGAATTTCATAATACTTGCTAATTCTTTTTTATCAAAATGGTCATGAACGGCATATGCATTATCCCATATAACAAAGAAATCATCACCTGTTATCGTTCCTAGTTTAGCAATTCTATTTACAGTTTTTTCATCATAAACAGTACCTGTTGGATTTGAATATTTTGGAACTGTAAAGATTCCTTTTACATTTTTTTCCTTTACTAATTTCTCTACTAAATCCATATCAGGACCAGATTCCAGTAGAGGAACATTTATCATAGGAATACCAAGTTTTTCAGCAATACCAAAATGTCTATCATAACCAGGAACTACAGCAATAAAAACAGGATCTTCTTGTTGTAGCCAAGGTTTATTTTCACCGTATCCATAATGTGCTCCTACATGCATGACCTGATACATTAATGTTAATGAACTATTATCACTAGCAATTACTTCATCTATCTCTAAATCCAACCAATCTGCTCCTAGTCTTCTCGCTTCTAATATACCTTCTTGATTACCATAATTTCTTGTATCTATACCAGTTTCAGAAATATAATTTCCTCCTAATATTCCATCTATATGGTCAGACAAATTTAACTGATTTACAGATGGTTTACCTCTTGTTAGGTCTAATTTCAATCCGCTATTTTTAAATTCATTATGTCTTGTTAAAAACTTTTCTTCCAATTCAGATAAGAATTCTTTATCATGATCTTTAATCATCATACTAATTCACTCCATATTTTAAGTTTATCTTTTTTAACTTTTACTCTGGCATTTAATTCTTCCCAATCTGTAATATTATGTTCTACCATTAAATTTATCATACATAAAACATCACCAACTTCCTCTATTAATTTTATTCTTTGTTCTTCTTCTATTTGATCTATTTTTTCATATTTGCGAATTATTTTACTACATCTTTGTGTAAGTTCTCCGCATTCTTCAGCGGTAATAATCATTAATTGTTGAAGAGTATTGATAGGATTTTTTTGCAAATTATTTCTCAATTAAATGTTTCATCTTTTTTAGGACCAGTCATAAAAAACATTTTTCTTTTAGAAGCTTCCAATAACATATGTTGTTTATAAACTCTTTTACTTTGTATGTCTTTTATTAATTCAAATCCATCATTAGGATTATCATACCACGTAGAGTGATATGAACACTTACCATCATTTCCACGTTTCCATCTCAAGTGAAGTATTCCAATAATATCTCCTGTTTCTGGATTTTTAAATCCTTGCATAATATCTGTCATTCCAAGAGAAGGTAAAAACTTATATTTAATATCTGATTTTATCATTAAGCGATATTGTTCTTCACAAACTTTTCTAAACTCCTGTTTTTCTTCCTCACTCATTTTTTAAAAACTTTATCGTAGATATAATCTATATTTTTTATATATCTTTTGGGATTAAATATTAAATCAATTTCATCTAAGCTGAGTATTCCTCTATCTTTAAAAGATATTTTAAAATAATCTTCATTATGTGCAGCCTCTTGAACCACTTTATATGCTTCTTCTCTTGTGTAATTTTTTTCCTTAATCAAATATAATAACACTTGTTGGGAATAAACTAAACCATTTGAACTATTTAAATTTTCAAACATGCGTTTTTCGTTAACAACCATATTATCTACAACACTTTTAGTTCTATTCAGTGCAAAAGCTAAGTGAACAAAAGTATCTGGTAATATAATTCTTTCTGCACTAGAATGACTAATATCTCTTTCATGCCATAAGGCAACATTTTCAAGGGCAGGAACAATTGCCATTCTTATTACTCTACACAATCCAGTTAAATTTTCAGTTAATATTGGATTCTTTTTATGAGGCATAGCACTAGAACCTTTTTGTCCAGCAGTAAAAGATTCTATTACTTCATTAACTTCTGTTCTTTGTAAATGTCTAATTTCTACTGCAAATCTTTCAATACAACTTGCTGTTATGGATAGATGAGATATTAATAACGCAATTCTATCTCTTGGTATTACTTGTGTAGAAATATCTTCAGGATATATTTGAATTTTATTTGCAAGAGTTTCTTCAACAACTGGGTCAATCATAGAAAAAGTTCCTACAGCGCCACTACACTTTATTCTCAACATGTTATCAATATTATCGCTCAATAACTTTTCACATCTATCAAATGCTGTATAATGACTTAAAAGCTTTAATCCAAATGTCATTGGTTCGGCATGTATTCCATGTGAACGTCCAACACAATATGTATTCTTGTGTTTTAAAGCTTGCTTTTTTAAAGATTCTTTTAGTTCTTTTAATTTTTCTATTATTATTTTTAGAGAACTTCTTATCTGAATTGCAAGACCTGTATCAATTAGATCTTGACTTGTCATACCGTAATGAACATATTTACTAGGTTCACCTAGTATTTTTGCTAGATGAGTTAAAAAAGCAATTATATCATGCTTAGTTACTGATTCTATTTCAGAGATTTTTTCAACAAATCCTTCGTGTAAACACTCATCTTTTTTCAGATGCATATATTTGCTTACAGAAGACGGTATATGTCCTAGATTACCGTTTATTTCACAAACGGCATTTTCAATATCAAACCAAATTTTAAATTTATTTTCTTCACTCCATATCTCAGCAACTTCTTTATCTGTATATCTTTCATGCATATTACACCATTTTCATTATTCTTTTTTTACCATTTTCAGTAGGATAATTACCATCAATACATGCTAAACATAATTCTTTTTCTGTCTTAATATTAATACTATCTAAAAGTCCAGTATAAGAAAGATATTTAAGACTATCAGCATCAAAATCATTATGACTAGGTAATGACTTTCCTGCATATAACTCCTGTATTGTAGGAAAATCTATACCATAAAAACATGGTGAAACTATGGGAGGTGAACCTATTCTCAAATGTATTTCTTTTACTTCACACCATTCCCTTAAAATTTTAACAAGTTCATATAAAGTAGAACCTCTAACAATACTATCATCAACAAGTATTATTTTTTTATCTTTTAGTATTTCTTTTATAAAACTAAATTTTTGACGAACACGGGTCTTTCTATCATCACTGGAAATAAATGTTCTGCCTATTTGATGATTTTTTATAATACCCAACACATAAGGAAGTTTCATAGCATTTGCATACTTATTTCCTGCTACATAAGAAGTATCAGGAACAGGCACTACGATCCAATCATCTCCTTTAAAATCACCTGTTTCTTCTCTTGCTAAATTTTCACCAATTCTTGTTCTTGTATTATACATATTTATTTCATCCATAACACTGGCGTTATGAGCAAAATAAATGTACTCAAAAAAACAATGATTTATTTTAATTGGTTTAGCATATTCTTTTAAATAAAATTCCTTATCATTTGCTATAAGAACATTTCCAGGTGGAATATCATATGATTCTATTTGCAAATTAGATAAGACACAACTTTCACTCGCTACAACTAATAAATCATCTTTAAATCCATAACATAATGGATGAAAGCCATCTACATCTCTACTCGCAAAAAAGTTTCCTTCTGCATTTACAAATGATAAATTCCAAGCACCATCAAAAACAGTGTTTAATGACTTTAATATTTCTATAAAATCTAAATCTTCTTTTGGACTATTCTTTTGAATATAGCGACTAATATAATGCATTATAATTTCAGTGTCACTATCATAGGTCATATTATAACCTATTTTTTCTAAGTCATTCTTTAGTTGATCAAAGTTACTAAGATTACCATTATATGCAATACTAAACCATTTGTTTAATCTTCCATGAGGTCTTTCAAATGGTTGCGCTAACGTATCAGAATCATCACCACTTGTGGCGTATCTTGAATGACCAATGCCTATATTTCCTGAATAATTTTCTTTAATTTTATCTAACTTATATCTATGATTTACTCTGAATACTTCATCTACTTTTCCGTTTTCTTTATAGGTCTGAAGTATTCTTTTTCTGTTTTTATTATAAGTTGTGATACCAGCACTAAGTTGTCCTCTATGCTGTAAGTCCATTAAAGATTTTATTAAGTCAGAAACAACATTATAATCTTTGTTATACGAATAAAATCCTACAATTCCACACAATATTATTCTCTATAATTAGTAAAATAAAGAAGATACACTTTCCTTATTATGAACTCTTCTTACCGTTTCTCCTAACAAGTTATTCAAACTAATTTGTCTGACTTTAGTGTTTGAAACTTGAGATTTCTTTTGAATAGAATTACTAATTACAAGTTCTTCAATACTACTATTAATAATTCTTTGCTCGGCATCACTACTTAAAACACCGTGAGTAATATATGCTCTAACAGATGCAGCACCGTCCTCAATAAGAGCATTTGCACAATTGATTAATGTACCACAAGTATCGGCAATATCATCTACAATAATGCAATTTTTATCTTTAACATCTCCTACAATATGTAATACTTCACTTTTGTTTTTTTCTTCTCTTCTTTTATCTATAATAGCTATTGGAGAATTTAAATGTTTTGCAAAGTGTCTAGTTCTCACAGCACCACCAACATCTGGCGATACAATGCACATATCTTGTATCCAACAATCTTTTATATCTTTTAGAAATACAGGTCTTGCAGTTAAGTCATCAACAGGTATGTCAAAGAATCCTTGAATTTGTCCAGCATGTAAATCAACTGTTACAATACGGTCTGCGCCAGCTACTTGCAACATATCAGCAATAAGTTTAGCACTAATAGGAGTTCTTGAGCGAGGTTTACGATCTTGTCTTGCGTATCCGAAGTAAGGTATGATAACTGTGATTTCTTGTACACTTGCACGTTTACAAGCGTCAATAATCACAAGAAGTTCCATAATATTTGCATCACCTAATGTGGATTGAATTATAAATATTTCTTTGCCACGTATGTTTCTGTTTATTTCAACATATACTTCACCGTCTGCAAATCTAGATATTTCAATATCACATAAAGTTGTTTCACAATAGTTAGCAATTTCACTTGCCATTAATTGATTTTGAGAACCGCTGATTATAACCATGTTCAATCCATGTAAAATTATCTTCTCATAGAGGCTAAATCTTTAGCTTGATTAGAATTGATAACAGGAACAGCATTAGATTTATGCATTGTAGCCACTCCCGTTACCAAAGACCCAGTGTATTCACGATTTTCTGTATTTACAATGGGTACGAAACCACTATTTAAACTAGGTATTTTTTGTTCTGGTCTAATATATGGTTTCTCTTCAGAGGGCAACTTTCTATTCTTTACCCTTGAATAACCGTATTTATATGCTAGGAATTCATCATATGTTTTTTGCATATGATGACAATGTAGTTGACGCATTTCTTTATTGTATTGACGATGCTCTTGTTCTAATTTTTGTTTTGGAGTTTGTTTTCCACCTTTAATTCTTCTCATTTTTTCACCAAGATGAAGTGTAATAGATAAGAGAACCTTTTGAAAGAGCATCAAGCATTGTGTTTGCTTTTTCAAGGTCATTTTCTTTTAACAAACCTTCAGATGAACCAAAAAAGAAACCAGATGTTGATGGAAGATTGTCTTTTTCAATATCTTCTTTTAATCTCTTAATATCTTCTTCAAATAAAAATACTACATCGTGATTGAAATCCGAATTAGAAGAACCATTTTTTTCATAAAATAGTGTTTTCATCCAACCATGTAAATCTGGATGTTTTCTCCAATAACAAAGTTCATCACTCATTCCGTATGGAATACCTGTTGTTGGATATTGCTTAAAATAATTATCAATATTAAACTCAACAGGTTTTCCATTAACTGAATACGCATTTGATTCCATTACTGATGATACAAAGTTTGACAGTGTTTTTTTATTCCACTTATCAACTTTTCTTACATACATATCAAGTCCCATAATTCCTCTTATCGTGAATAGATTTTTTTACCAGATTCACTGTAAACAGTGGCAGATACAAATCCAGGATCAGAGAGTTCTTCTCTTGCTATTTGTTCTGCTGCACGTTTAGTTAATCTACCATTTGCTTGATACCCATCAATAACAACAGTTTGATCATCAACTGTTCTGATTTTTAATTTATACTCAAACATTATAACCTTTTTTTGTTTAGCAATACTTACTCAAACGGTCAGCATTTTTAACACCAGAAGAAAGAACATTTGCATAATTTAAAACAGTTCTCATGTTTGGCATTGCAAGAGAACCATCATTATACTTGTCAATAATACTTGTCAGTGCCTTTTCTGCAATTCTGGCATTTGTCAATTTATGAACAATATTCTTCATCCGTGTGAATACTTGTGTATCATTCAAAGTCAAATCAATACAAACTGAACGTGATTGTACTGCTTTATCAAAACTATCTGCAGACCTGTTAGAGATGAAAACAATTTGACCTTTGAAGGTAAATCTGTTTGGAAGTGCAACGTCAGTTTCACCGTTCATCAAAGCGGCTCTGGCTTCTCTCTCTACAGTGTTCTTTGTATCTTTTTGCATACCAACAACATTGACCATTTTTTTAGAAGACCATGATATTTCACGGACATCATATGAATCTAGTGCGGCTTTTAAAATAGAAGCACAATCTTCATTCGTAAACAAATCATCTAAGTCATCAAAAACAATCACTTTATCATGATGAAGAAATAGTGTCATATACAATCCAAGCGGAGAAATCTTGGACTTGAGAACAATATAATCACGGTCTTTTGACATTTTCTTTTTAGTGAGTGAATCTAAAACGGTATGTGTTTTTCCAATACCAGCATTACCAGTGACAATCAAAGAATTGATTTTTTTTGTTGAAACAACATCCATCAACATTTCCAAATCTTCAAAAATTTCTTCTGTTGCTTGATCTTGACCAAGTGAGGAATAGACAACTTTTGTTCTACCTGCACGGGCTACATTTATAGCGGAAAACTGATATTGATTTCGGCCGACAACATTATCATTCCATCCACCTGGACGGGCTACTCCTCTATATGCTGCATAAGATTTAATCTCTGCTCTTGAGAAAACATCTTTACCATAATGTGAAATGATACCTTTGCCAAATGCGTCAAGTGTGATTCGCTTTGCCATTGTCAATCTCTCTTGCGAGGGTCAGTAATCTGAGGAGTGTCGCTCACTCCTCACTCAATGATCAGATCGTATCAGATGGGAAGAAAATGTCAAGGGGAAAACCAGATTTAAGCGGTTTTTACAAATGCCTTATTCCACTTACCTACACTCCAATGAGTATAGTAACCGCAGCAGAAATAATCAATTTGGGGATTGGAGTTGTCAAAATTTGGAACTGCTTTGTCAACAGCTTTAATCATTTTTTTGAAGATTTTTCCATCAGTGTGATTTTCGGGATAATACTCATTCAACTGAAGATATCCACTATAGCTTGATGCTCCAAAATCTTTTGGACCACTGAGGATAGAGATGTTGACCCCAGTGTGATTGGAGTTGGTTACTGAAAATTTGAATTGCTTGAATTCTGATTTGAGTGTAGTGCGAATCTTCTTGGTATCGTCTGCGCTTAGATATGCCATTTTGAATCTCTTTGGGGTTGGGAATCAAACTGTCTCGCTCACCATGATCAGATCATATCACCCTTGACAGAAATGTCAAGGGATATTCCAGTTAAATTCGGAATTAATTATCTGTGCAGGTGTGACGGGGATTAAAAGGAAGACCGATAGTCTTCTCATACCACTGAGGATTCTTGGTAGCAAGAATATTAATGGGAGTATCTTTCTCAAGTGAGGAGAAGTAGCTTGCTGGCTTGTGGTTCTTCAGTAATTCCTTCTTGAAGACAGTGAGACCGAAAGGACTTCTGCGATACTTGAAGCGGGCTACAAACTTCTCTTCACCGTTGTGTCGGTAGTAAAGTAATCGTGAATGACTGTCAAATCGAAAGTTGCTCTTGATCCACATGTGCTGTTCTCTTTGGGGTTAGCAATCAACTCAACATGATCAGATCCTACAGCATCATGAGAAAATGTCAAGGGGAAAATTCGGAGTTTTAGAAATTTTTTTGCTTTGAGGATTATACTCTGCAGTTTCAAAAGTGAAGGGAGGTTTATCAATTTTGATTTTTGGTTTTTGAGTTTTGTCAAACCATATCAAATCTCTATCTTTTGGATAATTTTTATCCCAAACCAATGTTGATTTATTAGTCATAATATATTTTGCTTTTTTTGATAAAGGATATACATAGCGAAACATTAAACCTTCTATTAATTTTATATTTTCCTTCTTCATAAAATCTTTTGTCAGCCATGCAGGAATATGGGATAGCTTTGAAAATGCACGATTAACTTTTAGTAACTTTTTAACACTTCTTGGGTGTATTTTTTCTCCATTATCCATCATATAAGATTGTGTAAAATATCCTTCACCAAAATAAAAATTTGATGCTTGATATACATAACCAACTTTTCCCATAATTCCATCAGCCATTGTGTACAAAAAAAGCCTTTCTTTAAGATTTGATTTCATCCATGAAATTGTTTTTGAAATCATTTGTGATTCTGAATTTTTTGGCATATCCTCAGACATACACATTTTACCAATTTCATAATAATCTCCAGTTCCAAGATCAGGAAACATTTTCTTTATAGTGTTCAACGGTTGTGTACCCCAACCTAAAGTTAAAACACCTTTCAGTTCTTTACCGAGATAAAAACCTAAAAAATATTTTGTATGTATTGGCATGATAGGAGAGTAATGATATTTCTCTACAAAAGAAACTGCTAAAGATTTTGATATTTTTTCAACCTTATAATCAAACTTCATATTATAATTATCCTAACCAACATTGTTTATTTAAAATAGAAACTAAACTCACAGAAGTAACAACTCCATATCCACGTTGTTTAATTGGTAACACTAGTGGATTATCTTGTTCATCCCAATGTATATAAACTGTACTATTTGTTGGTAATGATTTCACAAGATGTTTAGCTTGTTTATAAATCAATTGATTTTTGCTCATGAAAGATATCCTTATATTCTTTAATTTTTGAATGTAGGGGTTTCATCCAATTTCCAACTTTCTCATGAAACACCTGGAAGTCTTCTCCTTTATTAACCGAAATTAAAATTACAATATCTTTGATTGGGTAATTTGTCAATTCATAAAATGCCATACTATAAAATGCGGCTTGCATAAAATAATCTTCAATCCATTGTTTCTTTTTCCATTTGCGAGAGGTTTTAAAATCTATAATCGCTGGTGCATCATCATGAACACCTATTAAATCTACTCTACCTGCGACACCTAATTGATTGGAATATAATGGTACTTCTTGATACCATGTTTCTTGAAGATGTTTATCAAGATGATCTTTTACACGATCAAATTGAACTTCTTCATCTTTGGTTTCAACGTATTTTTTATGATCTTTCCCGTCAAGGTATAGCTCAAGACCGGAATGCATTCTAGTGCCGTTTGAACTTGACTCGGAAGTAATTCTGTTTGCCTCCGCTTCTCCGACTTTTTTTCTCCATTGTGCAATTGATTTTTTCTTGAAGTGTCCAAGTAATGTAGTAATTGAGATGAACTTGTTATCTTCAGGTGTGACATAATATCTTTTACCATCTATTGTTTTAGTTTTTAAATCCCAAAAATCGTATGTAGGTTTTTCTATAATCATAATCTATCATTGATAAATAATTTAAAGCATAAATATTCTAAGAATTATAATCAATAACATTCAATCAGAGTAAATTGAAATGTCTGAAACTTTAATGGATCGTGATTTAAATCTTAGTAATTTTCGTATAAAAAATGTAGGAACAGCAGTTGAACCAACTGACGCAATTTCTAAAAGAGATTTAGATTTAGCTAAACCTAAAATATTCAATAATATTGAATCATTTGTCATGGCAGATTCTGATCCTGACGATGAAAACAAAGTCACTCTTGCTCACCCTACAGATATTTATAGTGCTTTAGTTTTTGTAAATGGATTAGCAAAAGCACCCTCGGCTACTCACCCAACAACTGGAAATTTTGTAGTAAGAGATTATCAGATAATTGCATATTCTACATACTCTGTAGTACAATTTCAAACTGGATATCCAGATGGAACTAATGTTATTGTACTCTATAATACAGTATCTAATTAGAAAAGTCAAGTTTTTTTTCAATTTTTCTTAAAAAAATATTATGTCAGTCAATAGTCTTGAGACAAAAGAAAACATTAAATCTTTAAAAAATGGATTAGAGCTAACACGTAAATTTAATCCTATTACTTATGATACAACAGATTCTTTATTTAAAAATCAAAAAAATTTACCTGGATTAATAGCCGAGGATGTATTGCAATTTTATCCAGAAATAGTTAAATTGAATGAGAAAAAAGAAATTATTGGTATCAACTATATAAAAATAATTCCTTTATTGTTATCTGCTATTAAAGAGTTAGATAATTCTTTAAAAATTTCAAATAATAAAATAAAAGAATTGGATGCTAAAACAAAAAATAATTATTCTGATTCAGAATTATCTTTTTTAAATATATTTAAAAAATAATAATGGCAAATATTGTCAAGATAAAAAATTCTAATATAGCAGGTAGAGTACCTAGTTCTCTAGAAACAGGTGAACTTGCAATTAATATTAATGATGGTAAACTTTTTTACAAAAATTCAAGTAATACTATACAATCCATTTCAAATACAGGTGGCGGTGGTGGTGTTACTGTACAAAATGCAGGTAGTAATCTAGGTACAGCAACTACTATAAACTTTACTGGTAGTGGGGTAACTGCTAGTGGCACCGGTACCATAGAAGTTAATGTTCCTGGAGGAGGTGGTGGTAGTAGTCCATATACAAACCTGACAGAAACTACTTATTCTCCACAAGCTAATACTGCAATAAATAATACAAATATAAGTAGTTTTCAAAAAATTAATACTGGAGAATACAAATTCTTTTTTACTTCTAATTTTAGTAGTAACACTTATAGCACAGAAATAAATGTCCAATCATTTGAAGATTTTGGTGAACCCCCTAACTTTGGAATAATTTCTGAGAAAGCAATTAATTACGTTATTGTAAAAACAGGTAGAACAAATATTAATGACATTAACATTATTGATAGATTTGATATATCACAATTTAAGATTAAACTTTTTGAATAGGATTTTTTAATGATAGTTACAATAGAATGGTTAGATGAGAAATTTGGAACGATTAAAAAAATGCAAGAAGAAATAGACGAAAGAATTGAACAATTAAAAAAACAACAATTAATAAATTATGGTGCGATAGCTATGATCAATGAAATGAGAAAAGAAGTGGAAAATGAAAAAGATGTAGAAGGAAACAACACTTTTTAAAGAAGGTATAAGTGGCAACACCACAAACTGATCTATCTATATTAGATTTATACATAGGCACTGATTTTGTAAAAGGCATACAGTGTTCCCAAATACAAGCAGCGCCGGAGTCTCTTGTTGGTTATGCCTTATTTGCTCAGATGAGAAAGAATCATGAGTCGGTACAATACTGGACTTTTGAGATATTGAAAAATACAACAGATTTTGTATTATTCATGGATTCTAAACTCACTAAAACTATTCCTCCCGGATATTATAATTATGATGTAGTATTATTACACACAACAAACGTGCGTTCTGTATTATTACAAGGACAAGTAAACGCATTACCAACTTTCACGTTTGCATCATAAAAAAATATGGTCACCGATAAAATAAAATCTGCTCTTCTTTTTAGTTCCAATTTAGATAGAGTAACTAGAAGTTTAGATTTAGTTGACAATATTCGTAGTAATACTGACACTACTCAAATGGAAACCGCAACAATGGATGCTATTAATTCATTGTCTGCTATAAGTAAACAATTTAATATTGATGCAGATTTTGTCAATATTGATATACCAACAAACAACAGAATAGATAATGATGAACTAGTTAAAATTAAAAACGCTAGTGTTTTTACAACTGGTATTACAGATGATGAAAAGACAGAAAATCTTTCTTTAGTAAACAACATTTTTAATGCAGTCACAGCAAATCTTGTACCTGCTGATTTATCCAATCATGGATTTGTTGGATTTAAAGTTGAATCTGGTGGTTTTAGTGAAACAGGATTTGATACATTAAATTTTGAAGCCAACTCAGGATTTCAAGTTTCAAGAAGTGGTGCTGATAGAACTATTGTTGATATTGATCATAATGCATTTTCATCAATATCTGTAGATGGTTTTGGGGGCAATACTGTTGATGCAACATTTTCTGATACACTATATCTTGTAGGAGATGGAATAAAATTAGAAACAAGTGTTGATGAGCTTAACAGAAAATTCTTAAAACTTACAAATCTTCATCAATCTGTTTCATCATTAGAAGATGTAACATTAAGTTCAACTATACAAACAGATGATATATTGATAAGAAAAGATAATGAGTTTCAAAACATACCAAGTCAAAATGTCAGACCATCTATCATATACGGAGGCGAATTTTAAATTATTAATATCATAACACTCACACACAAATAGAAAAACATATGAAAGAGACTAATTTACGTATATTGATCAAAACAATATCACACTTACTAGTAGTCACTTCAACTTTATTATTTACCAGTGTATTATTAGACTTATCTAAATTTCAAACAATATTAATGGTTTCATCTGGATTAACAGTTGGCTGGGTACTTTACATTATTCATGAAAAAATATGGAATGTGATAAATTGGAAAAGAGAGAATGGCATAGATAAAAAAATCAGAAGTATTGCTAAAGTTCTAACATGGAGAACAATAGCAATATTTTCTGTTTTTATATGTGCATTGTTAGCAAACATAGAAATTAATAGTGGTCTAATTTTTACATTTGTTTTTAATACACTTATTATTATCTTACACTTTATTCATGAAAGAATATGGAATAGAATAAGATTAGGTTTTCACTAGTTATCTTTTCCATATAATAAAATAATAACTAGTACTATTGCAAAACCCAATATAAGATTGATTCCTAATAATATCACTAAGTCTAGCATTATTTTTTGTAATTTCCTTTAATTAAGAGTTTTTAAACTTGTATTAATTAAAAATTTGCAAATCCGTCAAATGCGAATCCATGAATTGCTAAGACAATAACTACTGACAATGCCAGTCCAATCATCATCTTAAAGAAGTCTTTCCCAACCAAAGGAAAGACAGTTTTGAACTTGTATTTTCCAGTTACTGATGCAAATGCAAGTTCTCTTCCTGCCAACAAACCTACAAAAACCCATGTTGTTGACATTGGAATATTATTATATCCTTTAAAATACCATAATATAATTGAGTAAATTAAATCTACTAAGGTGGCAGAACGCACATAACTTACGTTTGTTTTGCTTAAAACAATCTCTTGAATCTTACCTCCCTTTTCATGAAACATATATGCTAATCCAATTACAAATACTCCACTAATTAGCAACATAACTTCAACAGATATTTGTCTTGGTAGAAATACAGCAATGTTTGCCATATCATGACTTAACCATGTAAACCAAAGCCACCCTGTGGTACACCATTGTGCAACCCTCCACCATTTTTCATGTGATTCGGGTATTTCTTTTTTAGTTTCCCAAAATTTAGATACTGCTAACCAGATCAAATATGCGGCCGCTGCAGCAACCATATATCCCATAGCTGACTTCAAC
>MDTC01023414.1_pt1 | contig 65173 bp, 63 predicted proteins | sample 811181 | NCBI WGS metagenome assembly MDTC01 (sample SAMN05326644, study PRJNA326480) | marine metagenome | isolation source: seawater | place: Pacific Ocean: North | collected 2011
GATGGGTCAGCCCTCTGGTCTTTGATACTTGCTGCGGCATTTTGAAAGCCCCGATAGTTACCAGTGTGCATTATGTTGCATTGACCGGTTGAATCTACCGATACTGATTTTTGGTCTGGCACTGCTTTCACTGCTGGCCAGCATAGGTGTCAGTGAACCCAAGCACTGGCAGGAAATTGACTGGCTGGATGTGCTGGGTGAGGGCGGCAGCGCCATGGCGCTGGCCGTGTGGGTCATTCTGGTACTGGGCAGCAGACCAGCGGGGCGCGTCACTGATTTGCTGACACTGGGGCTGGGCTTTATGTTTATTGCCATGTGGCAGGATAACCTCGACGAATTTCTGCGCATTCCTGCAGAACAGTGGTGGGATCACTGGCTGGAATCCGGGGCGATGCCGATTGGTATTGCCATGCTGACCTATGGTTTATTTCATTGGCACAGCGAGCAGCTGGCGATCAATCGCCAGCTGGAAAAACGTGAGCAACTTTTCCGCGAACACCGCTTTATTGATGGTCTGACTCAGCTCGGACGCATTGATTATCTGCGCCAGCAACTTGAGCGTCAGCTGCAGACGCAACCTCAGGCACCCATCTCTGTGGTGATGGCAGGTATTGAATATTACCCGGATATCGTGCGCCAGCTCGGACATCGCAATGCGGACCGCCTGCTGCGGGAAGTGGCCGAAGTCATTACTCTGAATCTGCGTCGCCAGGACGTTATCTGCCGCTATGCCGGCGATCGTTTTGCCCTGGTGCTGCCGGATACCAATGCACAGCGGGCGCTGAATATTGCCCTCGAGGTATCACGCGCGGTAGCGAATTTCGCTTTTAAATCTGACTCTGGCGACAGCCATTATCAGCGCTTACTGACCGGCGTTTATACTTCCCATCAGAATGAGGGAGCAGAGCAGATTATCCTCAGCGCGAACCAGGCAATGGAAAAAGCCGGTGAGCACAACGGCTGTTTTCAGGTCGCCTGATGATGCAGCCTCTCTGGTACGAATGTGATGAAAAGTATTTGCCGGCGCATTATCAGCCGGCATTGCTGCTTGATCTGTTGTTAGCGCGCGATATCAGCAGCCACAAAGTACTGCGCGGAACCGGACTTTTTTACGACGATATTATCGCCGGTGAGCAGAAGGTGTCACCCAATCAGCTGCGGCTGTTAATTGCCAGCGGGCAAAAATTATTGCCGGAACCGGATCTCAGCTTTCGCTGGGGCGAAAACCTATGGCCGGGACATTACGGCCCCGGCAGTCAGTTGCTCAGCAACGCACCGGATCTGCGGCATGCACTGAAAGCACTGGTGCATTTCCGTCGCAGTCTCAGCCCCTTGCTGGCACCGCGGGTGTTTGAAGATGAGCGCTATTGCTATGTGCAGTGGCTGGACTCATCCGGCCTGCAGGATCAGCACCGCTTTATGACAGAAACTGTGATGATGGGGCTGACATCCATGGCGCGCTGGCTGGCAGGGCATTCGCTGCCGTGGCGCTATGGATTCAGTTATGAACGTCCGGAGCACAGTGAAGAATACAGCGTACGTTTTGGCTCGTCTGCGCTGCAGTTCGGACTGGGTGCGGACGTTATGATTATCGAGAAAAAATGGCTGGATGTGCGCTGGCCGCGCGGTTCAGCCACGGCATTTCAGGCGGAATGGCAAAGAGCAGATGCCGCCCGTCGTGGAGAAGCTGAAGATGGTTTCTGCGAAGCGGTATATCACTGGCTGATACGCCATCTGGAGAGCGGCTGTTCACTGCCTGAAGCCTCCGAGGCATTTCACATGAGCCCGGCCACGTTCAAGCGCAAACTGAAGAAACACAACACCCAGTTTCAGGCCCTGCAGGACCTGGCCAGACTGCATATCTGTCTGTATCTGCTGCATGTGAAAGGCATGAATAATGAGCAGGTGGCAGCGCACCTGCACTTTAACGACATCACTAATTTCCGCCGCGCATTCAAGCGCTGGACGGGGCTGACGCCAAGCGACAGCCGGCAGCAGTTTTTACTGATGCCGGACAGCGCTCTGCTTTAACCGCATCAGCGGTTTTCCAGACGGTTATAATCGAGAATGCCGGCATTCAGCGGATCATGCTGGCTGTACCAATGACGGATATCATCGCTGTTCTGCCAGAAACGTTCGCTGGTGCGGCGCACACCAAAGCGGTCCATCATTTTTTCATAGTCGTCATCATCCTGCATATTCACAATGGCATTGACGAATTCTTCTGCGCGGAATGATGTGAGACGGTAAAACGCCGATGGATAAGAGCCAAGAATACCAGGCACAATGGTCAGATAGTCTTCCGCCGGCAAGCGGTTATTTTCTTCGTACAGCAGGCCGGTCAGGTTGCTGTGGCCACTGTTACGCAGAATGGTAAATACTTGGGAACTGCCGTTCATATTGTCCAGCGTCAGAATGGAAATCTCCGGCATTTCTGTAGCGGCCCGGCCGCGCACACTGTTCAGACGGTTCAATACACTGAGTTCACCTGGCAGTACGTGATCCGCCAGTGTGTATTTATTGTCCAGTTCATCTTTCAGCAGCGTCTGAATTTTACCAAACAGTTCCAGTTTCGGATGATCGGTCTTGTATTCAATGGCCGGATCGGCCAGCACGTGTTCTTCGTAGTTGACCAGGTGTTTACGCACCCGTTCACTGGTATCGCGGTACCAGTAATTGGCCAGCCGTACGCGTTCATCATGCGGCAGCAGGGTGAGGAAATTGTGCTCACCTTCCATGCGCAGGAAGTCCATGTACAGACGGGTATTCAGCTGATGGCCAATATTGCCGAATACATCAAATTCCGCCACCAGCAGGTAGTGGATACGCTCCAGCAGGGAATAGTCTACCAACCAGGCCGTTTTGGGTGGTTGGCCAACCGTTCCTTTGACTACAGTCGAGCTGTCAAAATGGCGGAAGATTGTCAGTGCAGCATTCGGGTTGTGATCGTCACCACGCCATAGCATGGAGAGTGACTGACGGCGTTCGCCTGGGAAACGGTCTATCAGCCAGGCATTCAGCGCGTCCAGATATTTATCGTGCAGCCAGGAGTATTTGATCCAGTTGGTAACAATCCCGGTGGCGCTTTCTTCCGTACCCGGTAGTTTCAGATTGTCACTTTGGGATTTAAGAAATTCAGAATAACTGCTGCCGCTGAGATGTTTTGGTTCGACAAAAAATACCCAGAAATGATCGTCGATTACGTTTAACGCAACCTGACCCCGGCATACCGGACCTTTAATAAAACCGGTAATGGTGTATTCCGCTTCTTCCAGCATAAAACGGTAGCGCGCGGAAATCGGGATATCTTCAAACGCAACAAACGGGTTGGCAGAAATATCGGTGTCGTAACCCGGCAGTTCCTTCACTTCGTAATCCGGCTCAATAAACATCGAGCGGATCCATTCCATGCGTTCGCTGCTCAGCTGGTAGGGCATGTGGGTTTTTGCCACGACGCTTGAGTCGTCCGGCATCAGCCGATAATAGAACTGACCACTGATCCCCAGTTGTGGATCGTCATACGGGCGACGTGTCGGAATCGGTTTGATCGGAAAACCCGGTGGTGTTGCAGAACGTACCAGCTTGAACCAGAAACGTGGACGTTCTGTGTTGGCAGTGCCGTAGCTGTCTTTGTTGAACAGAGGAGTATCGGCAAAATACAGGCTGGCCAGGAACCAGTGTTCATAAACATAACGCGCGGTCAGGCGATGTTTGTTGTCAGTCTCGTTGAGGAAGCTTTCCCAGTCATCCACCTGCTGCTGAATGTCTTTCGGCAGTTTTGGGCTGGCCGCCATCGGCGCGCCACCTTTGATCCAGCCTGACAGTGTGCTGTATTCATTAGCTGACAGCGCCGGCAGGGCGTAAGGCATGCCCCACAGCGGGTGATCTTCTTCGTAGGCATGCATTTCGCTGCTGGTCGGACATTCCTGCGGGCGGTTCAGGCCCAGACTGAAATCATCTTCATCGAGAATGTCGTCTGCTGGCAGCGGATTATTGGCTTTCAGTGCCAGCATGCGATACAGCACGCTGTTGGCCATGTTGATAGCCGATGTCTGGTTGCGCTCGTTAATGACCGGGAAAAAATCTTTCGCGCGCCACTCTTCAATGGTGGTGGCGTCAATGCCCAGACGGGTCGGTTCACTGGCCAGCAGACGGGTACCGTTGTAGACCACCTGCTTGCTGGCACCACGCATAATGCCGTCGGCGGATGAGAGTTTCAGCTGACAAGGAGCATCGTAACAGCCATGGCAGACGACGCAGCGGTTTTCCAGAATTGGTTGAACTTCCTGATGGTAATACGCTGCCCCATGGCTGTCGGCTGACAGTTTGTGGTCAAAAATCTGCGTTTTACCGAACAGCTCATCTTCGTTCATGCCGATAAAGCCGGCAGTCGCACAGCCAGCCAGCAGCAGGGAGGCGAGTATAATTTTTAAACGGCGTGGCAGCGCACCTGAGAATTTCATATCAGCTTCCGGTCTGAGAATTACAGCGCGATTATAGCTGTGGTGTGAGTGATGGCCAGATAAAAACGACACCGGAGAGCCCGGACAGACTGCTCCATTAGCGGAACAGTCGTGTGTTTTTTGCCAGTGCGGAAAAGGATGCTCAGGCGTAATCGTATGGGCCGCCTTTCTGCAAGGCTGTGCGGTAAGTGTCCATGGCGTGTACCTTATCGATAAAGCGTTTAATGGCGGGATAATCCGCAGAATTGATGCCGCGGTGCATCGCAGCTTCCAGCGGAAATATCATCTGAAAGTCAGCACCGGTCATCTGCTCACCGGCAAACCAGGTGTTGTTGCTCAGGTGTTCTTCGACGTATTTCAGGTTGTTTTTCAGGTTCGGACCGGAATAGGCACTGATGGCTTTATCGGCGATAGCACGGGCAATCGGGCGCACAAAAAATGGCATCGGCGCTTCTTTGATTTTGTTAAAAACCAGTGTCATGACCAGTAACGGCATCAGGCTGCCTTCGGCGTAATGCAGCCAATAAAGATACTGCCAGTAGGTGGCACTTTCCCGGGCGGGTAAAAAACGCCCCTGATCGTAGCGGTCGAGCAGATATTCGATAATCAGGCCGGATTCGGCGATGGTGTTGTCACCGTCGGTAATCACTGGCGATTTGCCCAACGGGTGTACCGCTTTCAGTTCAGCCGGTGCCAGAGAGGTTTTCGGGTCGCGGTCGTAGCGCTTGATGTCGTAGTCGACACCGAGTTCTTCAAGCAGCCAGATAATGCGTTGTGAGCGTGAATTGTTCAGGTGGTGGAGAGTAATCATGGATAGTCCCTTTCAGTGTGTATGACAGAGTAACAATCTTAATGTCAGCATGATGCATAAAGGTGTAACTGAGAACGAGTGCTGTTTGTGCCAATCGGATCAGGGGCGTTTTTTGCCTGGGGTCTGCGCATACCGTCACCGTACAACCTCAGCGGCCCGCAAAAACAGTCCAATTCCTGCAGGATAGCGATTACAATGCCTGCACAGATCAGTCTGGCCTACAGACCTGCCTTTGACGGCAGTTGTGGTTGGCTGATTCACTTAACAAGCAAGACAGGTGTCAGTGGTTATGGAACGTATTGAGCGGGACTTCTTCGCCCGTGATGAAGAAGATCAGCAGGCTTTTCTCAGTCAGACCTGGTGTAACCAGTGTATGGAAGCCGATCTGGGCATGGTTGAACCGGTCGAGTATGAGCTTGATGGTGTGGTTTATGTTGAAGGTAAATGCTCTAAGTGTGGCGACGTTATGGTCACTGAGATTGCCGATGACAGCACCGACGGCGACTGGGGCGATGGCGACGACGAATAAGTTGTTGCAGCCGGAGTCACGCTGAAAAGCCGAACACAAAAAAACGGGTTATACCCGTTTTTTTGTGTCTGCGCTTTTACATCAGCTCAGCTTCAACTCTGACCTCTTAACTCTGACCTCTAACCCCTGACCCCTTAACTCTGACGGGCGATGTCCGCTTTCGCCCAGCGCGTATACAGCATGCTGGAGAGGAACATCAGGAAAGAACTGACGGTCAGCAACCAGCCCCACAAGGCCGCACCCGGAGTAAAGGCCAGCAATACACCGAGCACAAAGTACAGCATCGACATATAAGAAAGCCATGCCGAGGTTGAGTGCTTACGTTTAATCAGACCCGGTACGAATAACAGCAGTGGCAGGATTTTAAACAACCAGATACCAAGGCCTGAGAGCACATACAACAGGCCGGATTCAATATCATCCGGCGCGCTGGCATAGGTTGAAAACAGCAGGGTTAATACCGCTGCCAGATAGCACAGCACCATCAGCCGGTAGGCCGTGCGGGTTGCTTTGCTCTGGCCTGAAGATTGTTCGCTCATGCCGGTTCTCCTTTCATCATTACACTCAGAGCACCGGCCATACGGGCAAGGCGTTCACCCTGGGCCTGACACAGCTGGATTTCTTCTTCACTCAGGGCGTTTTCGCCATCACCGCCGCTGACATGGCTGGCACCATACGGTGTACCACCCCCGTGGGTTTTCAACAGGCCGGCCTCACTGTAAGGAATGCCGGCAAACACCATGCCGTGGTGCAGCAGAGGCAGAGCCATGCTCAACAGCGTGGATTCCTGACCGCCATGCATGGAGGAGCCTGAGGTGAACACGCCGGCCGGTTTATTAATCAAGGCACCGGTCAGCCACATGGCACTGGTGGAATCGATAAAATATTTCAGCGGCGCGGCCATATTGCCAAAGCGTACCGGGCTGCCCAGCAGCAGGCCGCTGCAGTGCTTCAGATCGTCGGCGGTACAGTACAGTGCGCCATCTTCGGGTACTGCCGGTAAGGTTGCTTCGGTATCGGCAGACACGGGTGGAACGGTGCGCAGACGGGCTTCATAGCCAGAGGCTTTTTCCACGCCGCGGGCAATCTGGCGGGCCATGGCCGCCGTTTTGCCGTGGCGGCTGTAATAGAGCACCAGAATATAAGGCTGGCTCATTAAACGATCTCCAGCACCTGCTCAGGTGGGCGGCCGATACGGGCTTTTTCACCGTTGATTACGATCGGGCGTTCAATCAGCTTCGGATATTCGATCATGGCGTTGATGATGGCATCGTCGCTCAGGGATTCGTCATCCAGTCCGGCTTCTTTGTATTCAGCTTCTTTTTTGCGCAGCAGGTCGCGGGCACTGATGCCCAGTTTTTTCAGAACACTTTTCAGTTCAGCAGCCGATGGTGTGTCTTTCAGATACTCGATCACTTCCGGCTCGATGCCTTTTTCCTGCAGCAACGCCAGAGTTTCACGGGATTTGGAACAGCGTGGATTGTGGTAAATCTGAATTTCGCTCATGCTTATATCCATGTTGTTTGAATGACAATGTCTGAATGAGGTGCTGATTGCACCGCCATTCTAACAAATTGTGCTGTTGAATGACGCAGTAAATAAACCAGCCGGGCCGGTAACCAAGCTCTTTAATTAAGATCTTTAACTGCAGCCGGGCCTGCAGAAGGATATTGGGGGAAACGCATTGGATTCTGACGTTCCGTTATCGCGCAGTCGCCGGACGCTGAAAATTCTCTGGCACACCATCAAACGCTTTGAAGGGGAAGAGCGCCGGCGCGATGCTGCGGCGCTGACTTACACCACGCTGTTTGCACTGGTGCCGGTGATCACTGTGATTTACGCCATTCTCAGTGGCATTCCTTCACTGCAGAGCTGGGGCGGGCAGGTCAATGATCAGCTGCTGGGGTATCTGATGCCACAGGGCAGTGATGCGGTCTCGGATTATCTTAAGCAGTTCAGCCAGCAGGCGCGCAAGCTCACCTGGATCGGTGTGCTGTTTCTGTTCGTCACGGCGTTTATGCTGCTGCGTACCATCGAAATGCAGTTCAACAAAATCTGGAATGTGGAAAAACCGCGCTCCAGATTACAGACGTTTTTCCGCTATTGGGCAGTGCTCAGTCTTGGTCCGTTATTGTTTGGTGCAGCGCTGGCTACCAGCTCATTGATTGCTTCATCTTCTTTGTGGAGCAGCTTTGGTCAGGCGCCGGCGCTGGCGCAGTTGATTCCGTGGCTGTTGAGCAGTGGCGCGATTACCGCTTTGTATATGCTGGTGCCTAATTGCCGGGTGCCCTGGCGTCATGCACTGCTGGCGGGATTTCTGGTCGCGGCGGTGTTCGAGCTGAGCAAACTGCTGTTTGCGGAAGTTGTCGGTCTGTTCCCGTCTTATCAGCTGATTTATGGCGCCTTTGCCGCCGTGCCTTTGTTTCTCACCTGGATGTATATCTCGTGGATGCTGATTCTGCTGGGTGCCGAACTGACCTTCAGTCTCAGTCATTATATTTCCACGACGCCGAGAAATTTACCGGTGCTGTGGCTCAGGCTGAGACTGGTGGACGTGCTGTGGGCGCGGCAACAGGCGTCTTTGCCAACGGATGAGGCCAGTCTGGCGGAAGCACTGAGTGATCTGCGCGGTACTGAAATTAACGAGGTATTGGCCTGCGGACATGCCCATGGCTGGCTGACGGTCAGTCAGGAACAGCAGTGGCTGTGGCTGAAAGATGTCCATACTCAGCAGCTGCAGCAGCTGCTTGGTGATTTATCGCTGGACGAACTCCGGCGCCCGGTGCCGGATGTACTCGATCTGGATGCGGAATTACGTAGCCGCTGGCAGAACTGGCTGCAGACACAACACCAGTGGCACCAGAGTCTTACCATGCCATTAGCTGAAATGATGACAAAACCCTGTGCTGAAGGACAATCGAAAAGCTGACCCCACTCACCTACACTCGGGCTTATTTATGGAACGTTTGGAACGCGCTGATATGAAAAATGCACTGCAGGATGCTGCACCCGACATCCCCAGTTCAGCAGTATCGCTGAAAGTACATCAATGGCGATCGGCTCTGTATGAAGAGCTGCACAACCGGCCCTCGCCAGTGATCGAAGGGCCTTGTCAGGTTTCGCATTTTACCGTGCTGCTGGATAACAACCGCGAAGAGCTTTACCGCCATATCGTTGATCTTTGTAAGCGCTTCAGTGTGCCTGAGCCATCGCCGGATTCGTCCTGTCTGTATCAGGATTTTGGTGGGTTTGAGCTGCGCTGGGAGCGCCATACCGAATTTGCCAACTTCACCTTCATCTGTCCGGATGTGGAAGCCTTCTCTTCTGAAGCGCTGAATTTTGTCCCCAAAGACTGGCTCGCTGCCATGCCGGGGGAGCTGGTCGTAGCGGTGAATCTGGTGGTGACCGACGAAGAGCCGGATGAGAAAAAACTCTATCAGTGGTTTGAAGGTCAGCGTGTGTCCGGGGCCTGGATTGCGGATAAAAAATCCCAGGTGTGGACGGCGTTTAAATTACACAGTGATGGGTTCGGCCGCATGGTGACCTGCAATAAAGGTCTTACGCCGTATCAGTGCGGGCGCCTGGTACAGAGGCTGTTTGAACTGGAAACCTATCGTTTAATGTCGCTGATGGCGTTACCGATTGCACGCAAAATGAGCAATCAGCTGGGCGATGTGGAAGAGAATCTGGCCACTCTGAATCAGAGTATTTCGGATATTGCCGCGGATAAAGATGAGCGCGTTCTGCTGCAGGAGCTGTCGCAGCTGGCGGCTGATGTTGAACGCTACCGCTCAGACACCAACTACCGCTTCTCCGCAGCGGTCGCCTATCACGATCTGGTTCGTGACCGGCTGAACCAACTGCGGGAAGAGCCCATAGAAGGAATGCAGTCGTTACGTGAATTCCTTGAACGGCGGCTGACGCCGGGTATTAAAACCTGTAATTCCGTGCGCGACCGGTTAGAGGATCTGTCGCGCCGGATTCACCGGACGACGAGTCTTTTGAGAACGCGTGTGGATTTGTCCATACAGGAACAGAACCAGCATTTGCTGTCGTCGATGAACCGGAGGAGTCAGTTGCAGTTGCGCCTTCAGCAAACTGTTGAAGGGCTTTCCGTGGTTGCCATCGGTTACTATGTGCTTTCATTGTTGGAGATCGGCTTCGTTGGATTAAAGGCAGCAGGGCTGCCATTGAATACAGACCTGGCGAAAGCGATCGCCATGCCTGTGGTGCTCGGTGTTGTTTACTGGGGCGTTCACAGCCTGCGTAAACACATTACTCAGCGCTCCCATCCAGCAGGAGACTGACGACGAAAATACATCGTTAACAAGCGGCGTCGGAGTCATTGACCGGGCTGGTTTCTCAGCCCAGCAGCGATGACAGCCAGGGTGCGCTCAGCACCATGGCGACGCCGGTGAAAGTCATAGTGAGACTGGCGATCACGCCTTCTTCACTGCCCAGCTGATGGGCTTTGGCAGTACCGGCTCCGTGGGAAGCAGCGCCCAGCGCTGCGCCACGGGCATGAGACGTTCTGATGCCTGCCATACGGAACACAGGGTCACAGAGCAGCATGCCGGTAATACCGGTAATCAGCACCAGAATAGCGGCCATATCCGGCACACCACCAAAAGCCAGCGTTGCCTGCATCGCAAACGGCGTTGATACCGAACGGGTCAGCATGCTGTGGGCAATCTCTTCCGGCATCGGAAATAACTGCACCAGAATCCACGAAGACAGTACGCCGGCGAACAGGCCAAAAATCACACCTGCAGCGAGCGTAACCGGGTAGCGGGTGATGATTTTACGCTGCTGATAAATTGGCAGGGCAAAGGCAATAGTTGCCGGGCCGAGCATCAGTACCAGGTAATGGTTCAGCGCAAAATAATCGTTGAGAGGGATTTTCATCCCCAGCACCAGTGCAATCACCGCAATCGGCGTGAACAGGATAGGCGTGAAAATAAAGATGGGTTTGCGACGGTACAACGCCTTGGCCAGGTAATAAATACCAATGGTTGCAGCCAGGCTTACGATGGCGGCTAACGTATCAGGCATGACTGCTTTCTCCCGGCATGTGCTTATGCGCCCGATGGGTGTGTGCCTGATGTAAGTGGGCACGTTTTTCCATGCGGAATACGCGGTCGACAACCAGTGCGGTAGCCAGCAGCACAACGACGGTACCGACAATAACGGCTGACAGAATCGCCAGCAGATCATGACGGATCTCAGACCAGTAACTGATGATGGAGACAACCGGCGGAATAAAAAACAGCAGCAGTTCTGCCAACAGCCAGTGCGCACCGGCGGCGACGGCTTTTTCCGGCAGAATTTTGCAGGCCAGCAGGGTCAGAACCACCGCCAGGCCGACGATGCTGCCTGGGATCACCCAGTGTTCGGCATCAGCAATCAGAGTACACAGCCAGAACAGCAGGCAAAGTCCGGCCAGTTGAAAGCAGACCTGAATAGCAAGAAAGGTTTTATTGATCATGGTGACCGGCGTTGTGCTGTGAAGCATTCTGTTCTGGATGATTTAACAGGGTCAGTGTAAATCGCTTCAATAGATAATTATAATGAATGTTAAATATGTATTTAGTGAAAAAAGGTTATGTAAATGGATTTGCGCGTGATGCGTTATCTGGTCGATATCGTCGATCATGGCGGCTTTGGTAAAGCGGCAGAAAAAGTCCATCTGACTCAACCAGCGCTGAGTAAGGCGATCCGTGGGCTGGAAGACGAGCTGGACGTACAGCTGCTGGAGCGCGGGCGGCGTGGCGGCAGTCCGCGACTGACGGCTGCCGGGGAGGTTGTCTACCGGCATGCGCTGGAACTGCTGAGCGGCCGCAAGCGTATGCTGGAAGAACTGGACGCTATGAAAAATCTGCAGAGTGGTGACCTGTATATGGGGCTGGCGCCCCTGGGCAGTGCTGACCTGTTCGCTCCCGCCATCGCGCGTTTCCGCAGCCGCTATCCGCATATCCGTATTCACCTGCTGGAGCGGGGCGGGACAGAACTGGAGCAGGCGTTACGTAATGGCGAGATTGAGCTGGCGACCACCATCGTCCGCGCTGACAAGGATTTCGACTGGCTGCTGGTACGGGATGACCCCATGATGGTGGCGCTGCCGTCCAGTCATCCCTTAGCCGCCGAGCCGGGTATACGTTTGCCGCAGCTGGCGCAGACGCCGCTGGTGACGTTCGAAACCACCTTTGTACTCAACAGCATGATTCAGGAAGCCTGTCTTGCCAGCGGTTTTGAAGCTCAGGAAGTGACCCATGTAACTCAGGCGGATTTTGGTCTGGCACTGGTCGCCGCCGGTTCCGGTGCCATGCTGTTGCCCAAACTGGTGGCCGAACGTCTGCATGTGCGCGGCGTAGAACTGCGCCCTCTGCAAAGTTCCTCACTGCGCTGGCAGCTGTCACTGATCTGGCGCCGTGAAGCGCCGTTATCGTTCGCTGCCCAGGCCATGGTCAGCATTATCCGCGAGTTACGTCAGGTAGAGCCGACCGCTGGCTGAGCTGAAAGCGGTGGCTACCCTGAATTAAGGCTGGGTGAATGAGTCGTAAGCAAAGGAGCGGCAAGGTCTGACAGCTAAGCGGCAATAGCTGAGGAAAAGCGGCAATCATTTGCTGAAAAAGCGGCGGGATTCTGACGAATTCCCCTTGGTAGTACTGATTTTAATTCCTAACCTTTTGATTTTTATATAATTTTCCTCTCTGGCTTGGTAATTGCTGAATGTCCGCCAAAGGCCCTTTAATCAGGGTACAAGCAGAGGACATGACGTGGATATCAACAATTCGACCTCATATCAGAACCTGATGCGTTCACTGGGCAGTCAGAATGTGACGGCAACAGATACTGAACAGGCGGCATCAGCATCACAGAAAGCGGATTACAGTAGTGTGGATACCGATCGCGTATCCGTTTCCCTGCGGGCGGAAAAGCTCAGCCGAATTTCTTCCGAGTTTTTTTCCGGCACCATTAATTCGCAGCAGATTCCCGATCTGGTCAATCGCCTGTATGAAGACGGTTTTCTGACAAACGATGACTATCGCGATCTGGGCGGTGACGCTCAGAGTGTGTCAGCCATTACCGAAGCTGCCGGTTTTCTCAGCCAGTTTGTTATGGGTGAAGCCGTTGACGGAGATTCTGAAGCGGCACGCTCTCTGATTAATGTGATTGAAGTCATTGATGGTATTGACCAGACCAGCAGCGCGCTGGGTCGCAGAAAAGAAACTGAAGCCTATGAGTTTGTAGCCAATTATACCGACTTACTGGAGGAGGCCGGGGCGCCGGCGTCCGTCATTGACGGCTTTAAAAATGTCATGGATGTGCTCGGCGCTCTGGATGCCGTGCGTAAAACCGAACAGAGCACAGGTGCTCTGACCAGCTATGCGAGTGTTCAGGAAGCTTATGACGATTTATTCAAAAACAGTTAAGCGTCCTGCCCAGGCGCTGGTTTTTCTGCTGGGTTTTCTGCCTGCTGTCATGTTGTCACCGCTTGCGCTGGCCGATGGCCTGTTCTGGTCCACCGAAGGGCCTTCAACACCGGAGAGTGGGACAGGTACAGAATTTGGCCGCAGCCTGCTGAGTTTTACCACGCCCTTGAGTCAGCGTTCGGTCGGCTCCGAAGCGGTGAAAAGCTCTTTTCATTTCGATATTACCGAATTTCGCTGGAAGGGAACGACGGCAGCTCAGAGCGAATATTACTGGGTGTCTGTGCCACTGGAATACCGGCAGAAACGTGGCCGTTCAGCGGAATTTATCGTGCGTGCCGAACCGGGTCTGATGACGGATTTTGAAGCGCTGGAATCCGATAATATTGCCATGAATGTGGATCTGATCGGACGTCTGCATCGCCGCGACGGCAGCTTCTGGCAATTCGGTGTCACGGTTGATCGTGTGTTTGGTGATTTTAATCCACGCCCGGTGGTCGGTGCGGCATTTAAACCAACGCGCTCAACGGAAGTGCTGCTCGGCTTTCCGCGTACACGCATTCAGACCTCATGGAATGAATCATTAGCCACGTATTTCCGCGTTGCACCGGAAGGTGGTGTGTGGGAAGAAGAAATCACCGGCCAGACCGGTACGTTCCGTACGGCTTATACTAACTGGAAGATGGGTTTAGGCGTGGATTTTCACTGGCAGGGGGCCTTCTGGCTGAACGCCGAAGTTGGTCAGATGCGTAATCGCCGTATCTGGTCCACCGATGATACCGGCGCCAGCGTGGTGGCCACGCCGGCGCAGGACAGTTACTGGCAGACCGGTATTTCGTTGCGTTACTGAGCGTTTGCTGTGGCTGCAGCTTCATGTTGCAGCGCGCCATTTTCCGACCACTGCTGCATGATATCGGCAAGAATATCGAGTGGCAGCGGTCCATGACTCAGCAGGGCAGAATGAAACGCGGCCAGATCAAAATGGCTGCCCAGTTCATCTTCTGCGCGCTGACGGATTTCCTGAATTTTCAGTTCACCGGTTTTATACGCCACCGCCTGACCAGGCATCACCAGATAGCGGTTAATGGCTGCTTCTGAATCGGCACGGGAAAACGGCGTATTTTCCATGCGGTAATTAATGGCCTGTTCACGGCTCCAGCCTTTGGCATTCAGTCCGGTATCCAGTACCAGACGAACGGCGCGCCATAATTCCATCACCAGCTGGCCGTAATGTTCCTGCGGCGTTTTATAAGCACCGATTTCCGCCGCTAGTTTTTCTGCATACAGTGCCCAGCCTTCACTGAAGGCCGGATACCGGATCGTACGCAGAAAATCCGGCAGGTTGCTGTTTTCCTGTGTCAGTGCAACCTGCATATGGTGGCCCGGTAATGCTTCGTGATAGAGCAGTGCCGGCAGGCGGCTGCGGGCAATATCGGTCATGCGCAGCGGATTAATGTAATAAATTCCCGGACGCTGACCATCACTGGAGGGTGGTTCATAAAATGCCACCGGGGAATTAACCGCACGGTAATCTTCGACCAGCTGAATCGCCACCGGGGTTGTTGGAATATCGGTAAAATAGTACGGCAGGCGGGCAGCAATTTCGTGCAAACGTAATTTCTGGAAGCCAATAAATTCATCGCGGCCCTGGGCGGTATTCGGGTAGCTGGCATCGTTACGGTTAATGGCGGCAAAAATGGTTTTCATCGGTGCATCACTGGCGCCTGTGTATCCCAGTGCCGGTGCCAGCGTGCGTATCTGCTGCTGGATGCGTGAAACCTCTGCCAGTCCGAGCTGATAAATGGTGTCGGCATCGGTTTGGCTGCTGGTGTAGTGGCTCAGTAATAACTGATAGTAATGGTCGCCATCTGCACGGCCACTGGCGGCAATATGCTGCGGTGCTTTTCTTTCCTGTTGTTCGATGATTCCAAGCAGTTTTTCATAAGCAGGTTTTACCTGCGTCAGCAGCGCTGCCTGAGCCTGACGTTGCAACAGATCGTGGGTGGATGGATACAGCGAGAGCTGATCGAGTTTGCGGTTAAAGTCGGCCCACAAAGGGGAATCGCCTTCGCTGCTGTTTTCCTGGCTGCTGTTTCCCTGATTGAAAGGAGCGCCCCGCAGAATATTGGCAATGCTTTGTTTGACCGCCGGATAAACAAATGCCGGCGGAATAATGCCTTCTGCTTCTGCCGCGCGGATGTTTTCTTCCCAGCGGTTGAACAGTTGTGGAATGGCTTTCAGGCGGCTGATGTAATCGTGGATGTCCGGGATAGATGACACCATGTGATGGTTAATCAGAATATCCACCACTTCAGTATGCCAGCCGCCCAGCTGACTGTAGGCATAATCATAGGAGCGGTAGGGTGCTAACAGCAGTCGCTGTTCCAGCTCATTTAACAGCACCCTATAGTGCCAGCGTTGTGGGTATTCGAGTGCTTCTTCGCGGATCTGTTTCAGCCGGGTCAGAAATTCCTGATAGCGGCGGACGCGGGCTTCGTCTGCTTCAGCGGAAATATCATCCCATTCAAACTGACCGCTGTAACCCAGCTGGCTGCGCAGTACCGGACTGTCGTCCAGTTCAGACTGGTAAAACTCATCAAACAGCGCACTGACGGTCTCGGCGGCAGTGTGTTTTTCATCGGCGGTTACCGGTGCTGTTGCGGCTTCATCCGCATCACCGCTGGCTGGCATCTGAGCGCAACCGGACATCAGTGCAGTGAATCCCACGCTGAAAAAAAGCAGCAGAAGAGGAACTTTTTTCAGTTTAGTGAATGAGGAGCAGGTAGCGGATGGAGAGATAACGACAGCGGCTGGGCTTGGCATAAAGGCTCACATGGCGATGACACAAAAAACAGCGCGCAGTGTAACAGCCGCAGCTATAAACGTCAGGGGCGTATATGAGTGGTGGGTAAATGTCGGTATGGCTCTTGTCTCGCGCCGGGCGAGGTATAACAATGGGTGGCGGTAATTAAGGAGTGGTGCATGCGCATGTTTAATGGTTCGCCCGAATATCAGAGTGAGGCTGGCACACGACCGGCCCGCAGGGTTTCTGCAGGCCGGTTACTGAAGGTATTACTGCCGTTGCTGGTGGCGCTGACCGCTGTGATGTCAGGCGCCGTGGTCCGTGCTCTGGATGCCTTTCCACAAAGTCAGTTGCAGGATGAAAAAAAGCAGCAGGTGGCAGGCTATCGTCTGGTGCTGTCGGAGCTGAAGCGTACCCAGGCGACGACGTATGGCGAACAGGAGCGGTTGCTTAATGGCCAGCTGTGGCGCCGTGTATGGTCGGTGGCTGAGCGCTTCCCCTGGGCTGTAGTGGCACGCCATTTTGCTGATCAGACTAACGGTGCTGATGTGCTGTATCAGTGTGAAGGTCTGGATTGTGGCAGTAATAATTTCTGGGCCAACGAGATCTTTGATAATGCCCGCCTGGTCGGGCGCGATCAGAATCAGTTTTATCAGGTGTCGATGAGCACCGCCGCAGACGGCACCAAAACCCTGTATGTGTTGTATGTGGTTCAGCGTGGTACGCGTCAGGTAATGATTAATCTCGACGAATTTACCACTAAGGATCAGGTCAAAGCGGTGGAAGTTACCGAAACTCAGATCCGTGAAGCGCTGAAGAGCTCGGCGGGCTGGTTACCGGGTTTTGAAACGGATGATGGCCGCCTTGATATACAGCGTTCCAGCGCCTTAATTGGTGAACTTAAATCCCTGACCCCCAGTCTCAAACGCCGTCTGTATCTGCTGGTGCATTGCTATGAAGCCAGCCATATGACAGACAACGTGCAGTGTTCGGAGCGTCTCGCAGAGCAGCTTAGAGTGGCCTCTTTCGATGGCCAGTACGAACTGAATATCATAGGGCAGGGCGCACTGACGCCGGCACCGGATGACAGTCTCAAACCGGCACTGCGTTTCATTTTCTGGCCAGGGAGATAAAGGTGAGTAACGGTAAAACCGTCGCGCTGGCATTGGGCAGTGGCGCAGCCCGTGGTTATACCCACATCGGGGTGATTGAAGCACTGGAAGCCCGGGGGTATGAGATTGTAGCTATTTCCGGCTGCTCCATGGGAGCGGTGATCGGTGGTTTTTACGCCGCTGGCAAACTGCAGCAGTACCGTGACTGGGTGTGCACTCTGAACTATATGGATGTGCTTAAGCTGGTGGATGTGACCCTGCTGTCCAACGGTGTTATCCGTGGCGATAAGCTCTACAACCGCATGGAAGAGATGCTTAATGGTCAGCTGATCGAAGATCTGAATATTCCCTTTACCGCCGTTTCCGTTGATCTCAAGAGCAAAAAGGAAGTCTGGTTTCAGAACGGTCCGCTGAATCAGGCGATCCGGGCGTCGGCAGCGATTCCCAGTGTTTTTGCGCCTGTGTGTGATGATGCCGGGCGCACCCTGGTGGACGGTGCGGTTCTGAATCCATTACCGATTACTCCGTGCATGTCTGCCCATGCGGATTACATCATCGCTGTAGACCTCAACAGTGATCTGCCGTTGCCGCAGGATCTGATGCCGGAAGAAGAGAAAGATAAAAACGAGGGGCGTCGTCTGCTGTGGATGAACTCGTTGCTCGACAAGGCCAGTCAATGGCTGGAAAACAAAAGTAACGCACGTAAACAGGCGGACGAAAACCTCGGTAAACTGGATATTCTCAATCAGGTTTTTGAGGTGATGTCGTCCTCCCTGACGCAGTACAAAGTTGCAGGCTACCCACCGGATCTGCTGATCCGCATGCCGGTGAAAGTCAGTGAAGTCTACGAGTTTTACCGTGCCGAAGAGATCATCGAAACCGGGCGGCATATTGCCGATGAAGCGTTGAGTGAATTCGAACAGGGCAACTCCAGCCGTTACGGCCGCATTATGGGATGACCGCCGAAGGCTTTTTTGCTGCAACGCCTGACGCATCCCGCCGCCTGAGCGGGAAAGCAGATGCTCTGAGCGCGTAAAAAAGGTAAACTGCGCGCTTTTAACAGGGCTGTCCACAGACTATGATCGACATTCGCCAGATGGCTGAAGAAGCCGCCGACGAACTGCACACCATTGCCGATATGATCCGCTGGTCGGTCAGCCGTATGAATGAGGCCGGCATCTACTTCGGCCACGGCACAGATAATCCCTGGGACGAAGCCGCGCTGTTGGTTACCCACGCGCTCAATCTTCCGTGGAATCTTCAGCCCCAGTGGCACAGCGCCCACCTTACCCGCAGCGAACGTCTGGCGGTTATTGAACTCCTGCTGATCCGCATTGAGCAGCGCGTGCCAGCGCCTTACCTGCTGGGCGTTGCCTGGTTCTGTGGTCAGCCTTATGTGGTTGATGAACGCGTACTGATTCCACGTTCACCGATCGGCCAGATGATTGAACAAAGCTTTGCGCCCTGGTGGCAGGGCGCTGTAGCGGACGGTAAGCCGGCACCGCAACGCATTCTGGATCTCTGTACCGGCAGTGGTTGTATCGGTATTGCCTGTGCGCATCAGTTTGAGCAGGCCGAGGTCGAGTTACTGGATATTTCCTTTGATGCGCTGGAAGTGGCCGACGAAAATATCATGGGCCATCAGGTGTCTGACCGGGTGATGGCACTGCAGTCGGATCTGTTTGCCGCCGCATCCGGTAAGTACGATCTCATCGTCTCCAATCCACCGTACGTGGACGCTGATGATATGAACAGCTTGCCGGATGAGTATCACCATGAGCCGGAACTGGCACTGGCGGCCGGGGACGATGGTCTGGATCTGGTCAGAATTATGTTAAAAGAAGCCCGTCAGTATCTGCATGATGACGGACTTCTGGTGGTTGAAGTGGGTAACAGCTGGCCGGCACTGGCGGCGGCTTATCCGCAATTGCCTTTTGTATGGCCGGAGTTTGAACGCGGTGGCCACGGGGTATTTGTACTGCAGGCAAAAGATCTGGACGGTTTCTGCTGAATGCAGATGACCCTCCATAATGATGTGCCTGAGTGAAGAACAGCGCAGAACAAAACAGCGAATTACGATAACGACGGGATAGGTTATGTCCGGAAATACTTTTGGCAAGAATTTTACTGTCACCACTTTTGGTGAAAGTCATGGCCTGGCATTGGGTGCCATTATCGACGGTTGTCCTCCGGGCATTGAACTGAGTGAAGCGGATCTGCAGATTGATCTCGACCGCCGCAAACCGGGTACCTCGCGTTATACCACTCAGCGTCGTGAAGCGGATGAAGTAAAAATTCTGTCCGGCGTATTTGAGGGTAAAACCACGGGTACCGCGATTGGCCTGTTGATCGAAAACACCGATCAGCGCTCCAAAGATTATTCCAATATTGCCAAAACTTTCCGTCCGGCCCACGCCGATTATGCTTACACCCAGAAGTACGGCTTCCGTGATTACCGTGGTGGTGGCCGTTCGTCTGCCCGTGAAACAGCCATGCGCGTAGCGGCCGGTGCTGTCGCCAAAAAAGTGCTGGCGGCCAAAGGCATTCAGGTACGTGGTTATCTGTCTCAGCTGGGTCCGATTAAGGCGGAGCAGTTTGATTGGGATCAGGTAGAACAGAATCCGTTCTTCTGTCCGGATGCCGGTAAGGTGGCGGAAATGGAAGAATACATGACCGCGCTGCGTAAAGAAGGCAACTCGGTTGGCGCTAAAATTACTGTGGTTGCCAGTGGCCTGATGCCGGGTCTGGGTGAGCCTATCTTTGATCGTCTGGATGCTGAAATTGCCCACGCACTGATGAGTATCAACGCGGTCAAAGGCGTGGAAATCGGTGATGGTTTTGCCTGCGTTGAGCAGAAAGGCACCGAGCACCGCGATGAAATGTCTCCGCAGGGTTTTCTCAGCAATCATGCCGGCGGCATTCTTGGCGGTATTTCCACCGGTCAGGACATCATTGCCCATCTGGCGCTGAAGCCGACTTCCAGTCTGGTGATTCCTGGACAGTCCGTGGACTCTGACGGCAATCCGATAGAAGTGGTCACTAAAGGTCGTCATGACCCTTGTGTGGGCATCCGTGCGACACCGATTGCAGAAGCCATGCTGGCCATGGTACTGGCCGACCATCTGATCCGGCATCGTGGTCAGAACGCCGATGTGCATTGCGAAACACCGGTGTTACCCGGCCAGATATAATGAAAAATGCCACCCTCATGGGTGGCTTTTTTTGGCCTGCGTTTACACGGAGAGACTAAGTGCCGGCTCAACCAACGCCTGTTTCCGGAAAAACTGTGGAAGTGCAGAACCCTCCCATGGCGCGCCTGTCGCTGTTTTATGTTCTCTATTTTGCGCTGCTCGGCTGTATCGCGCCTTACTGGGGGCTGTACCTGCAGAACCGGGATTTTGCCGCTGAAGATATCGGTCTGCTGATGGCCGGCTTTGGCCTGGTGCGGGTTGCGGCCCCGAATCTCTGGGCAGCGCTGGGTCCGCTTTTTCCTTCCCCGGTCCATATGGTGCGTCTGGCTGGCAGTCTGACGTTGTTGTGCTTTGTTTTTATCTGGCAGGCGGACAGTTTCAGCTCTGTATTGCTGGTGATGCTCGGCTATGGTTTTTTCTGGGCCGCCATGTTGCCGCAATACGAAGCCATCACCATGCGCGCGCTGGGGAATCAGATCGGACTGTACAGTCGTATTCGGGTCTGGGGCTCCGTGGGCTTTATCGTTCTGGTGCTGCTGGCTGGCTACCTTTTTGATCTGTTCTCCGTGGCCTTGCTGCCCTTCATTATGTTGCTGCTGATGAGCGGCATCGTGCTGAACAGCTGGCTGATGCCTGCAAGCACAGGGCATGTCCGGGAATTTCACGAAGGCGACGGTTTTTTACGTATTGCCGGGCAGGGTCCGGTTGTGCTGTTTATTCTGATGACTGTACTGCTGCAGATCAGCCACGGACCTTATTACACTTTCTTCAGTATTTATCTGGAAAGTCTCAGTTATCAGAGCTGGCAGATCGGTTTGTTGTGGGCCGTCGGTGTTGCCGCTGAGGTGATTCTGTTCTGGCAATTCCGTCACCTTGCGGAGCGGCTGTCGCTGAAGAACTGGTGTGTAGTCAGTCTGCTGCTGACCAGTATCCGCTGGTTGCTGATTGCGTTGGTACCGGGCAGTGTTGTTGTTCTGGTGATGGCTCAGCTGATGCATGCATTCAGTTTCGGTGCTATGCATGTTGTCGCCATGCGCTATGTGCAGATGTTTTTCCCGGCGGCTATGCAGGGACAGGGGCAGGCTCTTTATTCCAGTATCGGCTTTGGTATGGGCTCCGCCATTGGCGCCTGGCTGAGTGGATCACTGTGGAATGTACTCGGCGGCAGTGAGGTATTTGTTCTTGCGGGCCTGGTATCGGTCGTTGCTTTACTTTTAGTTACGTTTATCTTCAGGTCTGAAACAAATTGAAACAAAAAACAAGCAGAATATTATATTGGTGCTACGCTTTAAGCAGGAAGGAAATTGATATGAAAATTAATGTCACGTTCGATATGACGCCAGAAGAGTTCCGTAAAGTACTCGGATTGCCGGAAGTGCATGAATTTCAGCAGGAATTTTTTAACACCGTGCTGGAGAAAATGAAATCCGGAGAGGAAGGTTATGATCCTGTCAGCCTCTATCAGCCAATGTTTAATGAAAGCATGAATGCAGTTTCACAGTTTCAGAACATGATGTTCAAACTGATGGCCGGGCAGGGAGGGAGTGAGAAGAAATAGGTCAATAAAGGACACTATTGGCCGCATTGTTCAGTCTGGTTTTTTAACGTACGAAGAAATACTTAATTTACTGGAAAAATACTGAAAGAGATTGTTTATTGTCATTCTATTGTAAGACGTTACGTCTTACACTTCATGTGTCGCCGATACCGGTACTGGACTTTTGAAGGAGCAAGACTATGCAAGAGAACATTCTGAATGCATTTACCGAACAGGCTAAAACTATGTACGAGCCAATGGCGAAGTTTAATAGTTTGTTTGTCAGCAATATGGAGAAGTTGACCGAATTTCAACTGAATGCGATTAAGTCTTATGCGGAGATGAGCATCGATCAGATGAAGAAAGCGTCTGAAGTGAAAGACGTTGACTCAATGCAGTCCTACACTGCCGCTCAGGCAGAAAGCATGTCGGCTATGAATAAAAAAATTATGGATGACGCCAAGGCGCTGTCCGATATGGCCATGGAGTTCAAAACTCAGGTAGAAGGCGTTATGGAAGAGGCCCGCTCTTCTGCTGCTGCCACTGCCAGTACCAAACCGGCAGCCAAAGCCAAGTCTGCAGCCTGATATTGTCTGATATCAAAGGCCACCACCCGGTGGCCTTTTTTAATTCAACCGGCTTTATTTTTACAGGTAGATTATGACCGCGCCAAAGGAATCCATAGAAAACATCGAAAAGGCAGTCAGTGATTTTTATGATATGGCAGGCCACATGGCCGAACATTACGGAAATGTTTTGACCAAAGCCATCAGCCGTCCGACTTCCGCCGAGGATCCTGCCGCCTCAGTACTGACTGATTTCTCAGAAGCCATGCGTGAGTTTGGTGATGCACTGGCGAAAGACCCTGGCAGGGTGATGGCGACCCAGATGGGAATGCTGAAAAAACAACAGGAAATATACCAGACGACAGTGCTCAGATTTTTGGGTAAGCAAAGCGAAGATGTTGTTTGTCCTGAGCAGGGTGACAAGCGCTTTAAAGACGGTGAATGGACGGAGAATCCGGTCTTCGACTATATCAAGCAGCTCTACCTGCTGCAGTCGAACTCCCTGATGGACATTATTAAAAATACTGATGGCATCAGCGAGCATGCCAGGCAGAAAGTGGAATACCTGGTGCGCCAGTATGTTAATGCGCTGGCACCGAATAATTTCCCGGGACTGAACCCGGAAGTTATCCGTAAAACCATGGAAACCGGTGGTGCTAATCTGCTCAATGGGATGGCACAGCTGATGAAAGATATGGACGACAGCGTGCAGGGTGCACTGAACGTCGCCATGACAGATACCAGTGCTTTTCAGGTTGGGCGCAATATCGCGGTAACCCCGGGTAAGGTGGTTTATCAGAACGATATTATGCAGCTGATTCAGTATACGCCAACCACAGAAAAAACGTTTAAGCGACCGTTGCTGGTCGTGCCGCCATTTATTAATAAATATTATATTCTCGATCTGCGTGAGGAAAATTCCTTCCTTAAGTGGCTGACCGATCAGGGACACACAGTATTCTGTATTTCCTGGGTTAACGCTGGTCCTTCTCTGAAAGATAAGGGCTTTGATAATTATGTGCTGGAAGGCCCGGTCGCTGCCATTGATGCGATTGAAAAAGCCACCGGTGAAAAAGAAGTTAACGCCATTGGTTACTGCGTCGGTGGTACCTTGCTTGCAACGACCCTGTCTTATTTGCAGAAAAAGCGCCGTGACTGTATTAAGTCCGCGACCTTTATGGCGACGCTTATAGATTTTTCCATGCCGGGTGAAATCGGCGTTTTCATTAATGAAACGGCTATCTCCGCGCTGGAAAAACAGATGAATATGCTGGGCTACTACGATGGCCGACAGATGTCGTTCAGTTTTAATACCCTGCGCGAGAATGATCTGTTCTGGTCATTCTTTATCAATAATTACCTGATGGGTGAGCGTCCGGCAGCCTTTGATCTGTTGTACTGGAATACTGACAGCACGAACCTGCCGGCGCGTATGCACGGTTACTATCTGCGTCATATGTATCTGTACAATGAGCTGGTCGAAAAAAATGTGATTGAGCTGGACGGCGTGAAGATAGATATCAGCGCCATCAAAGCACCGGCTTATTTCGTCTCTGCAGCCCAGGATCATATTGCGCTGTGGAAGGCGACGTACAAAGGTGCGCAGGTACTTGGTGGCGCGAAGAATACCCGCTTCGTTCTGGGTGGCTCCGGGCACATTGCCGGGATTGTTAACCCACCGGTTAAAAATAAATACGGCTTCTGGACCAACGACAAATTGCCGGCTGATCCGGATGAATGGTATCAGGACAGTGAGCGGCATGATGGCTCGTGGTGGTCTGACTGGCAGAAGTGGGTACTTACCCAGGGGGATATGGACGAAATTCCTGCGCGCCAGCCGGGCAGTGGGGAGCTGGAGGTTATTGAAGATGCGCCGGGCAAATTTGTGCGCCAGCGGATCATCGATGTGTTGCATAAGTGACGCTGCTCTCAATCCTTAAACAGCAGATTCTGCAATACTCCTAACGGCGCATAATGCGCCGTTTTTGTTTTTGTCACTTTCGGTTATGATGCTGACTGCATTCAGTTGTAAGGATTTTTCGTGTCTGCGTTTGATCAGGAATCCATAGTTTATGGGGTGATCCGCCATGCCCCCGCCGCCGACGAGTTTACCGCCCGGCTGCAGCGTCGCTCTAATCTGAGTGCGATACAGGCTTTGCCTTCCGGTGTTGATGACGACTGGTCACTGCTGTGCCGGGAAATGTTCTCCATGCCTGGCGATGATATTTTCAGCGGTACTTACCATACCCAGTTGATTCAGTTCGCGGCCTCGTACAAGGCCGTGGAGTATGAATGGGAACATTGGCTGCGCCAGTTTGAAACTCTGCTGAAGAGTATGTACTGGGTTTCAGCCACGATTCATCTGGAAACCGAGTTATCGGGTAAGCATACCTTTAACTGGCACGCGGAGCTGGGCCATGCGCCATCCGATGCCGAACTGCGTATGAACTGTGAATGGGAACGGGAGGCCGGCTTTGCCGTCTGATGATTTCCGCCCGACCACGGAATTTGGTCAGCCACCGGAGGACGAAAGCCCTCAGGATGGCGTGATTGAAGTACCGTACCAGCGTCTAAGCAGCGAGGCGCTGGATGCCATTCTGGAAGAATTTGTGACCCGCGAGGGCACGGATTACGGGGATTACAGCTATTCTCTGGCCGATAAAAAGGCCCATGTCCTGCGCCAGCTGGAACGATCAGAGGCGACACTTTTATTTGACCCCGCCAGCCAGACCTGCCACATTGAAATGGTACAGGTACTTCGCCGTCATGGCTGGGCTGGTGGTTCCGATGAATGATATTCAGCATCAACAGATTAAGCGCAGAATACGTCAGGCCGTTGGTGATATTGATGCAATGAAAGCACAGTTGGCAGAGATCCGCCGCTGTTGTGAAGCGCTGGCCGGTACCATGCGCCAGATTCGGGAAGAATCAGAGAACGCCCGTCAGAAGGTGGTCAAAGAACGTGAACTGGCGGAGCGTAAAAGGCAGATGAAACGCGTCGTCTGACCCCGTCATTCCACCCCAAACAATCCCAACCCATCTTTTATTTCCAGGGCTGACTGCTCGCAATGGAATGATATGTCGGTGCTTCAGCGCGCCTGCGCTGAGTGCTGCTTTTATTCTGTCAGTTGCGGCGGCAGTTTCCGTCGCACCATATCCCGCAACAGAAATCTTCCGGGCCACAGGGCTTCAGCCACGCCAGCTGATACCGGCAGGCTGTCACCGCTGATCTGAGCTGCCAGCAGTGCCGCACACAGAGGGCCTGATGCCAGTCCGCGGGAGCCGTGCCCGATATTCAGCCATAAGCCATTGAGATTCGGAACAGGCTTCGCCGGAATACGTTTGGCGTTCTGCACCATGGGCGAATAGGTGCGGATAAAGGCCCGGGTATCGGGCACTGGACCTGTCATGGGCAGATAGTCCGGCGTGGTACAGCGGAAGCCAACGCGGCCGCCCTGAACGGCATCCAGCCGGGAATTGTCAGCCAATTGCTGCCATTGCGGACCGAAATCACTCAGGTGATTCAGATTGGTCTGATGATCCGTGTCACGCAGGCTGTTTTCATCATCGCGCAGGTTATAGGTTGCTCCGAGAACCAGCCGGCCGTTTTGCGCCGGGGCCATATAACTGCGGCCACACAAGACGGTATTCAGAGCAGGGGTCAGCTCTGGTCTGAGATAGCTCAGCTGGCCGCGAATAGTTTTCACCGGCAGGTAGGCGTCAGGTAAAAGTGACTGCGCATCTGCGGCGGTACAGATAACCAGTTGATCAAAGGTCCATTGTTGGCTTCGCTCTGTGACCGTGCGGTCATCAGAGGCTTCTGCTGCCGCTGCAAACTGCCAGCCGTGTTCAGCTTTTTTCAGGCCGGATACCTGGCCCTGCACAAAACGGATACCGCTGTGCTGCAGCAGGGTTTGGCAAAGGTCTGCGGGGCTGACCCAGCCGGCCTGTGGAAAGAAGAGACCGCCGCGCTTCTGTTCGCTGCCGGCCAGCTTTGATGCCTGCTGCTGATCAAGGGCATAAACCAGCTCTTGCGGCATGGCCCGGGCAGTACTGAATTTCTGTTGGCGCTGCTGTTCTTTGTCGTCGTACGCCAGCTGCAGCACACCGCATTGCTGCCAGTATGGGTTATTACTATCGCCACGACCAAGAATGCGGCTCATGGTATTCACCGCCAGCTGAAATGCCTGCAGATAAAAATCGGTATGAATGGCCTGATCATTGGCCGCCAGTTTGACGTAAAGACCGCCCTGGGGGTTACCGGACGCCGCCTGAGCAATGCCGCGCTGATCAAACACGGTCACCTCAAAGCCACGGTCAGCCAGAGCGCGCGCGGTCGTAGCGCCCGCCAGACCCGCGCCAATAACCGCAATACGATGCCCGCGCTGAATCGCCGGCGCGAGTTGCCATGGGCGAATAACGGCTTCGGCCGGCTGTTCCGGCCCATTGCGGCGATTGTAATAGCCACACACCATTTCGCGTTTACGCCCATACCCTTTTACCCGTTTTACACCAAAGCCTGCGCCCAGCAGACCACGGCGCACCAGACCGGCAGCGGTGAAGGTGGCGACGCTGGTCAGTGTCAGCGGATCATGTCTGTGCGCGGCCGGGCTTGTTAACAGGCTCAGGCGGCGCATGCCCGCGAACAGCTCTTCATTCCACATCGTTGGGTTTTTGGATGGGGCAAAGCCATCCAGATACCAGGCGTGAACCGGGCCGGTGAGTTGTGCCAGGGCGCTTTTTACGTCATCGAAGATCAGAGTCAGGCTGATGCGTTCTTCCGGCCATTGCAGTACATGAAATCCTGCGACCGGTAACGGATATTGTTCGGCCAGTTTGCTGCTCAGTTCCTGCAGTTCAGGCCAGAGCGCCAGCGCCTGTTGCAGCTGTTCCCGGGTCATGGGGAATTTTTCAATGCTGGTGAAGTGCAGCCAGCGGTGCTCATCTTTGTGGTTCTGATGTTGGCGCCAGCTTTGCCAGGTCATGAGGAAATTCAGCCCGGTGCCGAATCCGGTTTCAGTGATACAGAAGCTGCCTTGCCAATCAGCCCAGCGTTCAGGCAAACCATTATGCTGCAGAAAGACGTAACGGCTTTCTTCCAGTCCGTTTTCGACAGAAAAATAGGGATCGTCAAATTCAACCGAAACCGGCTGGCCATCGTCGCGCCAGCTCAGCTCGGGTGCCTGGGGGAAAGAAAGCGGGTCGGGCAAGGTAAACTCCGGCAGCTGCATGTATGATGAGCGCATGATAACCGAAATTTTTGCCATTATGGCGCCGGTGTTGGTCTGTGCCTGCATTGGTTTTTTCTGGGCCCGTCGCGGCCATGGCTTTGATGCCGAATTTATTTCCCGCTTAGTGCTGAATGTCGGCGCCCCGGCTCTTATGCTGTCGGTGTTAAGCTCGGTGGAAATTGACCTTACTGCCTTCCGTCAAACGGCGCTGGCCTGCGTTCTGGTGGCGCTGATGATGGCCCTGCTTGGTGTTGTGATTCCCCGTATGGCGGGTCACGACGTGCGGGCATATCTGCCATCTTTTGTTTTTCCTAACGTCGGTAATATGGGCCTGCCGGTTTGTATGCTGGCGTTTGGTGATGAAGGTCTGGCGCTGGCACTGGCATTTTTTATGGTGCTGTCGATTGCGCATTTTCCTGCCGGAATATTATTGGCGGGCGGGCGTTCGGCTGGTGGGGTGGCGGGCCTGTTTAAAATGCCGGTGCTGTATGCCATTTTTATCGGCCTGCTTCTGTTGTGGCAGGGCTGGCGTTTGCCGCCACCGATTGAAAATTCGGTCAGGCTGATCGGTGGTATGACCATTCCGCTGATGTTGATTACGCTGGGCGTGTCTTTGCAAAGGCTGCAGGTCAAACAATGGAAACAGGCGCTGGCGTACAGTGTGCTGCGAATCGGTGGCGGTCTGTTGGTGGGCTTGTTTGTGGTGTGGTTGCTGGATATGCAGGGCGTAGGCCGCGGTATTGTGCTGATTCAGGCATCCATGCCGGTGGCGGTATTTAATTACCTGTTTGCCGAGCGTTATCAGCGTCAGCCGGAAGCCGTGGCAGGCATGGTAGTGATGTCGACGCTGATGTCGTTTGCCACGGTTCCGCTTTTGTTACTGTATCTTCTTTGAACCGTTGTAAGCGCTTAAAGCGTTTTTGTTCTTATTTGTGTCCGTGGTGATTATTCGGCAGGTTCAACGACGGTCACGGCGTTAATAACGATATCTTCCATAGGTTGATCGCGCGGGCCGGTGGCCGTGGTGGCGATCGCGTCGACAACGTCCATGCCTTTGGTCACCTTACCGAACACCGCGTAACCAAAGTCACGCACGCCATTGTCCAGGAAACGGTTGTCTTTTACGTTAATAAAAAACTGGCTGGTGGCGCTGTCAACGCTGCGGGTACGGGCCATGGAAATGGTGCCGCGCAGATTCTTCAGGCCATTGTCGGCTTCGTTTTTAATCGGTGGTAGGGTAGCTTTCTGACGCATGTCCGGGGTAAAACCACCGCCCTGAATCATAAAGTCTTTAATTACCCGGTGAAATATCGTGCCGTCATAGTGTTTGCTTTCGACATAGGTCAGGAAGTTGTCGACGGTGATGGGGGCTTTGCTGCGATCCAGCTGCAGTTCAATGTCACCGGCGCTGGTGTCCATCAGAATGGTCACTGTGTCGGCGTCTTCAGCCTGTGCCGATGGCAGCATCGATAATGCGATGGCAACGCTGGTGGCAATGGTGATAGCGACAGATTTTAAGGTTTTACCGAGCATGCTGTTCTCCGTTCATTATGTTGGCCGCGCTGGTAATCCTGAGTGATTACAGCAGGGTTTGCGGCCAGTAAAAAGGGGAGCTATGCTCCCCCGTATTCAATCGCTGATACTCAGGACCAGCCGCTGTTTTTACGTCCGCGGATGGAAGGCAGAATCAGGCCGGCAATAATACCCAGCACCACAAGGCCGCCACCATACAGCAGGAAAGTGCGCTGACGGTGATCGGACAGGCTTTCGTTTTCTGCGGTCAGTGTTTCCAGACGGATTTCCAGATCCTGATTGCGCTGAGTGAGTTTTTTCACCTTCTCATCCAGGGTCAGGGCATTTTCAGAAATGTTGGTGATGCGTTCCAGTTGCTGTTCCAGATCTGAGTTCTCACGACCAAGACCAGAGCGTTCGCTTTTCAGGCGTTCCACTTCGGCCTGAAATTCTGCTTTCTGATTCTGCGCGGTTTCCAGTTCAGCCTGCAGCTTTTCCAGTTCACGGTTGGCCAGAATCAGTTTTTCTTTTGCCACCGGTTCAGTTTCCAGGAAACGGGTCAGAACCCAGCCTTCGATGCCTTTATCGGTTTTCACTTTGGTGTAACCGGTGGCTTCATCTTCAGAAATAAAAATCAGATGCTCGCCGCTTTGCAGGGCTTTAAGGATACGGTATTCCTGACTTGGGCCAGAGCGCAGCTGCAGCCACAGAGTATCGGTGACATAGCGTTTTTCCACCGCCTGAGCGGCAGCAGAGGTGAGTACCAGGGCGAAAACAATGAACAGTTTTTTCACGATAAACTCCCTCAGAATACTTTTTTGAACGGCTTCACGATGACCTGCTGGTAAACACCGGCAGCGACATACGGATCTTCGTCAGCCCAGCTCTGTGCTTCCTGCAGTGAGGCAAATTCGGCAACGACCAGGCTGCCGGTAAATCCGGCTTCGCCCGGATCTTCTGAATCAATGGCCGGGTGTGGCCCGGCCAACAGCAGGCGGCCGGCATCGGATAAAATCTGCAGGCGTTCAAGGTGCGCAGGGCGTGCTGATTTACGTTGTTCAAGAGAGCCGGGAACGTCCTGGCTGATAATCGCATACCACATGCTTACTGCTCCTCATGATTCATATAGCGGTACAAAAATAAAGACTGGCCGATAATAAAAAGGATGGTCAGTCCGAGCAAACCAAAGAGTTTGAAATCGACCCATAATTCTTCTGAAAAAGTATAGGCAACGTACAGATTGGCCAGACCACTGACCACAAAGAAGGCAACCCAGGCATAGCTGAGGCGTGTCCAGACGTGATCAGGTAAGGTCATAGCCTGTTCCATCATACGCTGGATAAGCGATTTTTCTGTGAACCATTGCGTGCCAAGAAATGCCGCAGCAAACAGCCAGTTAACGATGGTTGGTTTCCACATCAGAAATTCTGCGTTCTGGGATATCAGGGTGGCGCCACCCAGAATAACCACCAGTGCCAGGGTAACAAGGTGCATTTTTTCCACTTTGCCGGTGGTAACACGCAGATAAATCACCTGAATAATGGTCGCCGGAATAAGCACGCCCGTGGCGATAACAATGGGTTTGGTCGCTTCCAGTGTTGCCACCATCTCAGGTGACAGCAGTGGCGAGACAGCGCTGATCAATTCAGGTGCCCATTTGTAGACAAGGAAAAAGATAACAATAGGCAGAAAATCAATGAGTAACTTCATTCGCTTAGTGGCTTCACTCTTATTACAATGGTGAGAGATTATGGCGTAACCGGGAGATAGCGTCCACGTGATATCCGATATTGATCTGCATTGCCATTCCACCGCATCTGACGGCAAATTAGCGCCGGAAGATCTGGTAGCGCGTGCAGCCGAGCGTGGCATCCGCACTCTGGCGATTACCGACCACGATACCGCCGAGGGGTTCCGCCGCGCACAAAGCAAAGCCAGAGAACTTGATGTTCGTCTCATACCTGGCATCGAATTGTCCTGCGTCTGGGGTGGTATTACTGTGCATCTGGTCGGGCTGAATTTCGATCCGGACAGTGAGGCGATGCAAAAAGCCGAAGCGATTCAGGCTGATGCCCGCGCTAAACGCTCTGAAGTGATTACTGAACGTCTGAGTAAGCGACTGAAGCATGAGATCAATCTGGCTGACGTGCAGGCTTATGCCGGTGGTGACCAGGTCGGACGCCCACATTTTGCCCAATATCTGATTGACCGCGAATTAGTGCCATCCATGAACATCGCCTTCAGTAAGTATCTGGGCGCTGGCAAACCAGGTGATGTTAAGACCGGCTGGCCGGAACTGGCGGATGCGGTGGAATGGATTGTTCAGGCTGGCGGTATTCCTGTTGTTGCCCATGCGCATCTGTATAAAATGACGCGTACCAAATTACGTCACTGTCTGACTGACTTTATCGACGCCGGCGGGCGGGCGATCGAAGTCGCCTATGGTCAGATGGATAATAACCAGCGTGGCCAGATGAGCCAGCTGGCGAAAGAATTCGGGCTGATGGGTTCCTGTGGCAGTGATTTTCACGGCCCCAACCGTTTTGGTCTGGATCTGGGCGTGATGCCGTCATTCCCGAAAGAGATTACCCCCGTCTGGCACAGCTGGCAGGACGCCGTCTGATTCTGCTGTGTGCCGGATATCTGCCGTTCACTGATGAGCGGTGTAAGGAGCTATTGTGAGCCAGTTTTTTCAGATTCACCCCGAAACCCCGCAAAGCCGTCTGATCAAACAGGCAGCCGACATCATCCGTCAGGGTGGGCTGGGTGTTGTTCCCACCGATTGCGCTTATGCGCTGGCCTGCCGCATTGGCGATAAAAGCGCTACTGAGCGTGTTCAGCGCCTGCGTCAGTTAGGGCCGAAGCACAACTTTACTCTGCTGTGTCGTGACCTGTCGGAGTTGTCCACCTTTGCCAAAGTCGATAACACTCAGTATCGCCTGCTGAAAGCGCACACGCCGGGTGCTTTCACCTTTATTCTGCCGGCCACCCGTGAAGTGCCACGTCTGCTGATGCATCCGAAGAAGCGCACTATCGGTATCCGTGTGCCGGAAAATGCCATCGCCATGGCTCTGCTGGAAGAAATGAACGAGCCGCTGATGACCAGCTCGCTGATTATGCCCGGTGACGATATGCCACTGTCGGACCCTTACGATATCCGCGATACGCTGGAGCACCATGTGGATCTGGTGATTGATGGCGGTTACTGCGGTTTTGAAGCCACAACCGTGGTTGATATGACCGATGAAGTGCCGCTGGTGACGCGTCAGGGCGTAGGCGACGCTTCGGCCTTTCTCTGAGTCGTGTGCCGGTTCAGAGCATAACCGGCAAACATTCTTCTGCCAAAGGCAGCTTTCAGGGGCAGGAAATTTGCCCCTGATTCCCACCCAGGACTGAAACCTGAGGCCAAAAACGGTATTATTCGCGCTTTACGATCTACGAGTAGTAACCAGTATGAGCAAGAAGCGCGTTTTAACCGGGATCACAACCACAGGCACCCCCCATCTCGGTAACTATGTTGGTGCCATTCGCCCGGCCATCGAAGCCAGCCGTGATACCAGCAACGAAACCTTTTATTTCCTCGCCGATTACCATGCTCTGATCAAGAGTCAGGATCCTGCCGCTGTGCACCAGTCCGGCAAAGAAATCGCTGCTACCTGGCTGGCACTCGGACTGGATACCGATAACTCCACCTTTTATCGTCAGTCGGATGTCCACGAAATTCCGGAACTGACCTGGATACTCAACTGTGTCTGTGCCAAAGGTCTGATGAACCGCGCGCACGCTTACAAAGCCTCAGTGGATGCCAACCTTGCTGAAGGCGAAGATGCCGATAAAGCAATCACCATGGGGCTGTTCAGCTACCCGGTACTGATGGCTGCTGACATCCTGATGTTTGGTGCCAACGTGGTGCCGGTCGGCAAGGATCAGATCCAGCACGTGGAAATGGCCCGTGACATCGCTCAGCGCTTTAACCATATTTTCTGCAAAAAACAGCCGCTGCTGACTCTGCCGGATTATCAGGTCGACGATAACGTCGCCGTTCTGCAGGGGCTGGACGGCCGTAAGATGAGTAAGAGTTACGGCAATACCATTCCGCTGTTTCTGACGGAAAAGCAGCTGCAGAAGCACATTAACAAGATCAAAACCAACCTGCTGGAACCCGGCGAGCCGAAAGATCCGGACGATTCCGTGGTGTTCCAGATCTGGAAAGCATTTGCCAATGCAGAACAGACGGCGGAAATGCGTCAGGCATTTGCTGACGGCATTGGCTGGGGCGATGCCAAGAAAAAACTGTTTGCCCTGATCAACGAAGAAATCGGCGAAGCCCGTGAGCGCTACAACGATCTGCTGGCGCGTCCGGCGGATATTGAAGCCGAGCTGCAGAAAGGCGCTGAAAAAGCCCGTGCCATCAGCAAGCCTTTGCTGGAGCAGGTACGCGAAGCCGTTGGCATTTTCAAACTGGCCTGATGCGGAGCCGATAAGTGGAACCACACAGACGGGTAGTGTCGGGCATGCGCCCGACCGGCAGTATTCACCTTGGTCATTATCACGGCGTACTGAAAAACTGGGTGCGCATGCAATATGAGTACGAGTGTTACTTCTTTATCGCTGACTGGCATGCGCTGACCACGGACTACGAAGACGTTGGCAATATCCGTGAATCATCACGGCGCATGCTGATTGACTGGCTGGCGGCCGGGGTTAATCCGGGCTCAGCCACGTTGTTTGTACAAAGTCAGATTCCGGAGCTGGCTGAGCTGCATCTGCTGCTTTCCATGGTAACGCCGACCGCCTGGCTGGAACGGGTGCCGGGCTATAAGGAAATGCAGGATAAACTGCACGACCGCAGCCAGGGCACTTACGGCTTCCTCGGTTATCCGCTGTTGCAGGGTGCCGATATTATGGCCTTCCGTGCCGGTGTCGTGCCGGTTGGAGCTGATCAGGAGCCGCACGTAGAAATGGCGCGGGAAGTTGCCCGTCGCTTCAACTACCTCTACGGCCGTGACGAAGGCTTTGAAGCTCAGGCAGAAGCCGCCATCCACAAGCTGGGCAAGAAGAGCAGTGCGCTGTATCGCCAGTTGCTGGATGCTCATCAGACTCACGGCGATGAAGACGCGCTGGAAACAGCAAGAGCGCTTGTACGTGAACGGGGCCGTCTGACACTGGCGGAGAAAGAACGTCTGCTGGGCTATCTGGAAGGATTGGGCAAAACCATTCTGACGGAGCCGCATTCTATCCTCACGGATACCGCGCGCATGCCGGGTCTGGATGGCGAAAAGATGTCCAACTCCGGCAACAATATTATCCGTCTGCGTGAAGACCCGGCCGAAGTCGAACGTAAAATCCGTACCATGCAGACCGACCCGGCGCGTATCCGTCTGTCGGACCCGGGTGAACCGGAGCGTTGCCCTGTGTGGGAGCTGCACCTGTTGTATTCGGATGACGATGCACAGCAGCAGGTACAGAACAAATGTCGTAATGCCGGCTGGGGCTGTGTGGAATGTAAGCAGCCGGTGGCGGAAGCCATTATTGCTGAGCAGGCGCCGATTCATGAGCGTGCTGCTCAGTACGAAGAAAACCCGGAGCTGCTGCAGCGTATTCTCAGCGAAGGGACAGAACAGGCCCGCGATGAAGTACGTGCCACTCTCAGGGAAGTGCGTGAAGCCATGGGGCTGACAGGAATCTGATATGACGGATCAGCGCGACGACAACAGTCCGCAGCAGGCGGAAGATGCTGCAGTACAAGCGGTTCAGGCGGAAGAGACTCAGCCAGAAGAGGCTCAGCCAGAAGAGACCCAGGCTGATGCTGAAAAAGCTCAGGCCGCGGCGGCGTTTGCGCGTATGTCCGGGTTAAGCGGTCAGCAGGAAATGCCATTTGCCCTGGTGCAAGGGCAGCCGATGACGCAGCTGCCACTGGATCTTTATATTCCGCCGGATGCGCTGGAAGTGATTCTCGAGCAGTTCGAAGGACCGCTTGATCTGTTGTTGTACCTGATCCGTAAACAGAACCTCGACATTCTTGAGGTGAACGTCTCGGAAATCGTCGATCAGTACATGGAATACATCAATATGATGCAGGCCATGCAGCTGGAGCTGGCGGGTGAGTATCTGGTGATGGCTGCCATGCTGGCGGAGATCAAAAGCCGCGTTCTGCTGCCACGTAACCGCGAAGACGGGGAAGAGGGCGAAGAAGAAGATCCACGCGCAGAACTGATCCGTCGCCTGCAGGAATACGAGCGCTTTAAAACTGCGGCGGAAGACATCGACTCTATGCCGCGGCTGGAACGTGATACCTGGCTGGCGGATGTGGATGCACCTGACCGTATTCAGGAACGGGTACATCCGGAAGTGGAAATGAAAGAACTCATGCTGGCATTCGCTGCCGTATTGCGCCGCGCTGAGCGTTTTGAGCACCACGAAATTCAGCGCGAACAGCTGTCCACGCGTGAGCGTATGAGCGATGTGCTGGAGCGCCTGAAGGGCGGTAATTTTATGGCTTTCCGCGCCTTGTTTGATCCGTCTGAAGGCAAACTGGGCGTAGTGGTGACTTTCCTGGCCATTCTTGAGCTGGTGAAAGAACAGCTGATTGATATTGTGCAGCAGGAAACCTTTGGCCTTATTCATGTCAGAGCCCGTGACACCAAGACAGCAGATGGCCCGTCCTATAACGAATTTATGACTCACAGCAGCGACGGCCAGGGCAATGGCCAGGATGTGGAAGAAGGCGGAGTGAAGGAATGACGCAACCGTTAAAAAATATTCTTGAAGCCGCTCTGATGGCTGCTGGTGGGCCATTATCCCTCGAACGCATGCAGTCATTGTTCGAAGAGGATGACATTCCGGCGCCGCAGGCAATCCGTGACGCTCTGACCGAACTGAAAAATGACCTGCTGGGGCGCGGTATTGAACTGACGGAAGTCGCCTCCGGCTTTCGTTTTCAGGTGCGTACCGAGGTCGCTCCCTGGGTGGCGAAACTGTGGGATGAGCGTCCGCAGCGTTATTCCCGGGCATTGCTGGAAACGCTGGCGCTGATTGCCTATCGCCAGCCGATCACCCGGGGCGATATCGAAGACGTCCGTGGCGTTGTTGTCAGCTCAGGTATTATGAAAACTCTGCTGGAACGTGAATGGGTACGGGTGGTCGGCCATCGTGATGTACCCGGACGCCCGGCCATGTATGCCACCACCAAAGAATTTCTCGATTATTTCGGCCTGAAAAGTCTGGAAGATCTGCCATCCTTAATGGAAATCCGCGAGCTGGACGACGCTAACCGTAAACTGGAGCTTGGCGACGACGCGGAGGCGCGTAAAGAACCGGATAAGGAATACGAATTCCGCACGGACGAAGAAGTCGCACAACGTGGTGCGGACGTACTGGCGGAAACCGAAGACGATCTGGCAGCGGCCAAATCCATGGTCGACCGGGTGGAGAAAAACCTGTTTCATCGCGATGACGATGAAGAGGATGCCGGGGCTGGTGAAGGCGGCGAAAAACGCGCTGGCCGCAGCATTGGTGATCTGCTGGCAAGACTGGAAAAGTCCGCTCAGGAAGAGGCTGCTGAAAATCCGCCACAAGACAATCCACCTCAATACAAGGATGAGTCCGGTGAGGTGGCTGATTCTCTTCCAGATGCGACAGCTGATTCGCAGGATGATCAGCAAGCTGGCAGTGAAACTGAGCAGGCGTCAGAGTCTGAGGATGTTGCGCCGGCTGATGATGAAAAATCGCTGCACAACGAATCTGTACTGTCGGATGACGATGCTGAAGCGTATGATGGCGCCCCTTCTGATTCCAGGCTGACTGAAATATCGGGTATTGAGTCAGAACCGGGCTTCGGGCCTGGGTTTGGGGGAGAGTCGGGGGCCGAGTCTGAGCAGGAATCTGTAGAGGATTCCGACGAAGACAGTGAAAGCAGCCCGGAAGGAAGCCCAGAAACCGGTCCAGAAACCGTGGGTATGGAACCCGAAACAGAATTATCGGGCAGTGCGGATGATGATCGTACGTCCGGTTACAGTGTGGCAGGCACAGCGCCATCCATGTTTGGCAGTGTCGCGCCCAATGAAGAATCCCGTACCGCTGACGATGTTATGTCGGGTACGGAAGACAGTAACCAGAGCTCTGGTGCCGCATCGTCGGAAGATGACGACGCAGAGACAGGTGAGGAAGAACGAACCTGATGAACGAACGTATTCAAAAATTACTGGCCGTAGCTGGTGTGGCTTCCCGTCGGGAAGTGGAACGCTGGATTGCTGACGGCCTTGTTACCGTTAATGGTAAAAAAGCTCAGCTGGGCGACCGCGCTACGCGTTTCGATGAGATCCGTGTGGAAGGCCGCGTTATCAATCTGGAAGATGCCGGCACCAGCCGCCGCGTGCTGGTGTACAACAAGCCAGTCGGTGAAGTCTGTACCCGTAACGACCCGGAAGGTCGTCCAACGGTGTTTGACCACCTGCCAAAAACCAAAGGTGAGCGCTGGATTAACATCGGCCGTCTGGACATCAACACCAGTGGTCTGCTGTTGTTCACCACCGACGGTGATCTGGCTAACAAGCTGATGCACCCATCCTCTGGCGTCGACCGTGAATACGCAGTGCGTATCCGTGGCGATGTGGATGAAGCCATGATTGAACGTCTGAAAGAAGGCGTGCTGCTGGAAGACGGTCTGGCCAAATTTACCGATGTGCGCTTCTTTGATGGCGAAGGTCAGAATAAGTGGTATCACGTGGTACTGATGGAAGGCAAAAACCGCGAAGTGCGTCGCTTGTGGGAAAGCCAGAACGTTGCGGTAAGTCGTCTGAAGCGCGTGCGTTATGGTTGTATTTTCCTGCCATCCAATGTGCCGGTCGGAACCTGGGTTGAACTGAGCCAGCGTGAAGTGAACGACCTGTCGGATCTGGTTGGTATGGAACGCAAGAAAACCAAGCGCATGGTTGGCCGCGAAAAGGAACAGTTCCAGCGTGTGGCCAAGCGTCAGAAAGTGCGTCAGAGCGTAACGGCGAAACGCACGACCAAGCCAAAAGAAAGACAGAAAAAGAAAATCTGATCTTTCTCTGCCCATCCTTTGGCACGGGTCATCAGGACTGGTTTTGCAGAAAAGAGGCTTTGCAGAAACCGGGCTTTGAAAAACAGGCTTTGCAGATAACAGACGCAAACAAAAACACCGGCTACTGCCGGTGTTTTTTTATGGGTAATGTGTTGCGGATGAAAATCAACGCTCAGCGCAGGTTTTTGGCCGTTGGCTGTGGCGGCAACTCAAACTCATCAGTGTCACACACCACGCGGTTACGGCCGTTGCGTTTTGCCAGATAGAGGGCGTCATCTGCGCGCTGTATCAGAGTGTCGGTGTTGTCATCTAGATTCATGGTAGCACAACCAATGCTGCAGCTGATCTGCAGTGTCCCTTTGCTGTTGCTGAATTCCAGTGCGCCGATGCTTTTACGGATACGTTCGGCAATACGCAGGGCGCCGGCACTTTCAGCGTTACTGAGCAGAATCAGAAATTCTTCGCCGCCATAGCGGAAGCACATGTCGGTCTGACGGATGCAATTGGTCATGCACATGGCTGCTTCTTTCAGTACCTGATCGCCCATGCTGTGGCCGTATTCATCGTTGACCAGTTTAAAATGGTCAAGGTCCAGCATCAGGATCGACAGGTTTTGAGAATGGCGTTTGGCCAGTTCCAGCTCGCGGTTCAGGGTGCGGTCCAGGGCAACCCGGTTACCGGCGCCGGTCAGCGGATCGCGGAAGGATGCAGCCAGAGCTTCGTGGTAACGCAGGGCATTGCGCATCGGATACACCAATGTCGACAGCAGCCCCTCTATGTTGGCCAGCTCATGCTCGCGGAAGCGGGTCGAACGATGGAAAACCAGATCGCCCATATAATCCTGATGGGTCTGTAATCGGTAGCTGGCGCTGTGCACGCTGGTACGGCCAAAGCTGATCAGCAGATTGTTACCGGTGTGGGTGAAACTCATACCGTCCACCAGTACCGCCTGCTGAATCTCATTGAAGAAGATTTCCAGCAGTTGCGACAGTTCCAGCGTTGTTTGCAGCTTACCTGCCAGACGCAGCAGTAGCTCGGGCCGGATATCCGGCCTTGTCGCCATCTCACCAAAGGATGTAACGACCTTATCGTCCTGCAGTTCTGCACGACCGTTGCTGTGTAACGGACTGACCATGGCTTACCTCGTCCTGCGAAAACATTACCTGACGGGTAATAAGCGATTTCTGTGCCAGAGTTTAATTTATTAAAAAGTCTATTTAAATCAATTAGTTAGTGGGATTCATACGGGCTGGGGAGCAGTTTGTTGACTATTTGACGAACGACTGTTTTTTGAAATCGCCAAGAAAATGGCTTGGAAGTGGCTGTCAGCAGACGGGCTGCTGACAGCTAACTGAGCGTCGAGGGGCTGTTCAGTGAGTGCTGACTGTTATTTGCTGACGGTTTCTGCCAGATCTCTGGCATTCAGCGCCTGACCTGTGGTGCCAATGGAAGCAGGGCTCATCAGATACAGATAGGCCGGCATGATGCTTTCCGCTTCAGGCACACTGGCCGGATCTTCTGCCGGATAGGCCATGGCACGCATGCTGGTGCGGGTGCCACCCGGATTGAGACTGTTCACACGCACCTGGCTGGTGTTCTCCAGCTCATCAGCCAGAACCTGCATCAGGCCTTCGGTGGCGAATTTCGAAACTGAGTAAGCGCCCCAGTAAGCACGGCCTTCACGGCCCACTGAGCTGCTGGTGAAGATAACAGAAGCATCCGCCGGTGCAGCCTGTAACAGCGGCAGCAGGTGTTTCATCAGGCAGAACTGGCCGTTGACGTTGATCTGCATAACTTTCTGCCAGGTATCCCAGTGGTATGTCTGCAGCGGTGCGCGTTGACCCAGAACACCGGCATTGAGCAGAACACCGTCCAGATGACCAAAATTCTCTTCAATGGCCTGTGCCAGTTGGCGGAATTTTTCTTCGTCGGTTTCTTCCAGATCAAACGGCAGCACAGCAGGCTGCGGCAGGTTTTCGGCTTCGATCAGATCGTAGGTGTCATTCAGGGCTTCCTGGGTACGGCCCAGCAGAATCACTGTGGCACCGGCGCGGGCATAGGTCAGGGCGGCGGTGCGTCCGATGCCGTAACCGGCACCTGTCACTAAAATGACGCGTTCCTGGAGTTGCTGGGTGTTTTCTACCATGTTGTTACCTTTTGTCTGACAGAATCCGGCCATTTCAGGCACGGGTTTGCAATGGCTGAACGGCAAAGCGGCAAACTCTGGTTGCCGCTTTGCCGCCGGGTTATTCGGGCAGCAGGGATAATAACGCCTGGGGCGTGGCAATATAACGGTCAGCCTGCCAGCTGGCCGGATCATCACCGTCTTCTATGTAGCCGAAGGTGGCTGCGATACTTAGCATGCCGGCTGCACGGGCGGCTTCGATATCGCGAATATGATCACCAACATACCAGCATTGTTCTGCGCTCAGGCCGAGATCATGGGCAGCTTTCAGCAGGGCGTCCGGTGCCGGCTTACGGTGTTCTACGTCTTCCGGGCAGACAACAACATCGCAGTGAACGCTGATACGAGGCAGTAACAGGTCGGTATAGAGACGCGGTTTGTTGGTGACGATGGCCCAGCGGATCTGTTGTTGTTCGAGAGCTGGCAGCAGGGTTTCAAAGCCCGGAAACAGGCGGGCGCGCTGACCGATCAGCTGTTCATAACGGTCAAGCAGACGTTGGCGCAGTGGCCAGGCCTGCGGGTCATCGCTGGCTACGTTCCATGTCAGGCAGGCAAGGGCGAGTCCACCGTTGCTGACCTGTTGGCGGATGGCATCATCAGTGAGTGGTGGCAGGTCGTCGTCCTGACGCAGGCTGTTTACCACATCGATAAAGTCCGGAGCGGTATCAGCCAGGGTGCCGTCGAGATCAAACAGAATCGCTGCAGGTTTTTGCATGAAAATATCCGCTTACTCAGCCGGTTTAACTGTGGCCATCAGGTAGTTCACGCTGACGTCGTGGTCTTTCAGACTGTAGATTTTGGTCAGCGGGTTGTACACCATGCCGGTCATATCGGTAACCTGCAGGCCAGCGCCACGACACCAGCGGGTCAGCTCGCTTGGTTTGATGAATTTGTGATAGTCGTGGGTGCCCGGGGTCAGCATCTTCATCAGATATTCCGCGCCGATAATGGCAAAGGCATAGGCCTTTGGATTGCGGTTGATGGTCGAGAAGAATATGTGGCCGCCTGGTTTCACCAGCTGATAGCAGGCGCGGATGATGGATTCCGGATCCGGCACATGTTCGAGCATTTCCAGGCAGGTGACCACGTCATAGCTCTGCGGCTGTTCGCTGGCCAGCTGTTCCACAGTAATGTGGCGGTAATCCACTTTAACGCCGGATTCCAGCGCATGCAGTTTAGCGGTGGTGAGGTTGGCTTCGCCCATATCGATGCCGGTGACGTCGGCGCCGCGCTGAGCCATACCTTCACTGAGAATGCCGCCGCCACAGCCAACATCGAGCACTTTTTTGCCTGCCAGAGGAGCAATGCTGTCGACGTAGTTGGTACGCAGCGGGTTGATTTCGTGCAGCGGCTTAAACTCGCTTTCAGTATCCCACCAACGGGTTGCAGCGCTCTCGAACTTGGCGATTTCTGCCTGGTCAACGTTGGTGCTGTGATTCTGTTGCATAGTGTTTCCTGAATCGTTTCGTATAAACAGCGGGCTTCAGCCTGCTTTGATTTTGGTTGCCCAGATACCGGCTTCAGCGCGGATCTCAGCTTCATTCAATGTGGTCAGCTGGCCATCTTTCAGCAGCAGTTTACCCGCGACCCATACATGGCTTACGTGGCGGCTGCTGTCGGTATAAACCAGCTGGGACACCGGATCGTAGAGCGGCTGTTGGGCGATATCGCTCAGCGATACTGCCTGAATATCGGCCCATTTGCCCGGCTCCAGTGAGCCGGTCTGATCTTCCAGGCACAGTGCCCGGGCGCCACCCATGGTCGCCATATAAAGTGCTTTGGCCGCTGGCACTGCTGCGGCATCTGCGGCGACGGCTTTAGCCAGCATGGCGGCGGTTTTCATTTCGCCCTGAATATTGAGGTCGTTGTTGCTGGCAGCGCCGTCGGTACCCAGTGCGACGTTGATATCGCTGCTCAGCAGCTGGTGCGCGGGGCAGAAGCCACTGGCCAGTTTCAGGTTGGATTCCGGGCAGTGGACAACCGAGGCGCCGCTATGTTGCAGTATGGCGATATCTTCCTCGTTGATTTGCGTCATATGCACGCAGCTCAGGTTATCCGTCATAAAGCCAAGGTCAGCGAGGCGTTTGACCGGGCGGCAGCCGAATTTATCCATGCTTTCCGCTACTTCAAAGGCCGTTTCGTGAAGGTGAATCTGTACCGGCATATTGAGCTGGTCAGCTAAGGTTTTGATTTGCCGCAGCGGGCCGTTGGAAACTGTATAAGGCGCGTGGGGACCGAGACCGAAGGTCAGCAGGTCGTGATGCTTGTAGCGGTCGTGTACAGACAGCGCCTTCTTGATGTACTCGTCGGCGTTCTGAGCAAAATTGGTCGGGAAGTCCAGAATCGGCGTAAAGCTGACGTGACGGATGGCAGCTTGCAGGGCAACGTCTGCCGCCGGGGCCGGGTAAAAATACATGTCAGCGTAGGTTGTGGTACCACATTTCAGCATTTCACTGATCGCCAGGCGGGTGCCGGCAGCCGCGAAAGCTTCATCTACCCAGCGGCCTTCCGCCGGCCAGATATGCTCCTGCAGCCAGGTCATCAGGGCCAGATCGTCAGCCATGCCCCGGAACAGTGACATGGCGGCATGACCATGGGCATTGATGTAGCCGGGCAACACCACCTGATCAGGCAATTCCAGTGTCTGAGCGGCGTCCGGGCCGGGTTCGTCAGCGGGCTGAATGGCCAGAATCCTGCCGTCCCGGATATAGACGGACTGATGTTCCAGTACAGACGCGGTGTCGTCTGTCATGGGAATGACCCAGCGTGCATTGAGCCTCAGGTCTGCCTGCATTCGTCGTATTCCTGTGCGATTGCTTTGGCTGGGATTATAAACGCACGGGGTGCTGGTGTCCCGGATCAATCATCCCGCAGAGTCTGTTCAGGCCTGTTAGGTATCTTGTTGATTTATGGTATGATTCGGCGGTTTATTCAGGGGCTGGTTGTGGCCGGCCCGACAATCACAAGGACAGAATCATCCGTGCCCCAAAATAACCGGGTGATCCGTACAGTACAGGCCGAAAATCTATGGGTGAGTTAGCCAAAGAAGTTCTTCCGATTAATATTGAAGACGAACTGCAGCAATCGTATCTCGACTACGCCATGAGCGTAATCGTGGGGCGGGCGCTGCCAGACGTTCGCGACGGTCTGAAGCCGGTTCACCGCCGGGTTCTGCACGCGATGAACGTGCTTGGCAATGACTGGAACAAGGCCTATAAAAAGTCTGCCCGTGTGGTCGGTGACGTGATCGGTAAATATCACCCGCACGGTGACTCCGCGGTATACGACACCATCGTGCGTATGGCGCAGGACTTCTCCATGCGTTACACGCTGGTGGACGGTCAGGGTAACTTCGGTTCCATTGACGGTGACTCCGCCGCAGCGATGCGTTACACCGAAGTGCGCATGGAAAAGATCGCCCATGAGATGCTGGCGGATATCGACAAAGAAACCGTCGACTGGGTGCCTAACTACGATGGCACGGAACAGATTCCGGAAGTTCTGCCAACCCGTGTACCGAACCTGTTGGTCAACGGCTCCTCCGGTATTGCCGTGGGTATGGCGACCAACATTCCGCCGCACAACCTGCGCGAAGTACTGACCGGCTGTCTGGCGCTGATCGATAATCCCGATCTGGATGTCGATGCACTGATGGAATATATCCCGGGTCCGGATTTCCCGACCGGCGCGTTCATCAATGGCCGTGAAGGCATTATTGAGGCTTACCGTACCGGTCGTGGCCGTATTTATCTGCGTGCCCGTCATATTTTCGAAGAGCATGAAAAGACCGGCCGTGTCAGTATCGTGTTCACCGAAATCCCATACATGGTGAACAAGGCCCGCCTGATTGAAAAAATTGCTGAGCTGGTAAAAGAGAAAAAACTGGAAGGCATCAGCGAGCTGCGTGATGAATCCGATAAAGACGGTATGCGTATCGTTGTCGACCTGCGTCGCGGTGAAGTGCCGGAAGTTATTCTGAACAATCTGTTCGCACAAACCCAGTTGCAGGGTGTGTTCGGTATCAATACTGTGGCATTGGTCGATGGCCAGCCTAAGATTCTGAACCTCAAGCAGCTGCTCGAAGCCTTTGTCACGCACCGTCGTGAAGTTGTGACCCGTCGTACCATTTACGATCTGCGTAAAGCCCGTGAGCGTGGCCACATTCTGGAAGGTCTGGCGCTGGCGCTGGCCAATATCGACCCGGTTATTGAACTGATTAAAAAATCTCCGACTGCTGCCGAAGCGAAAGAGCGCTTAGTCGCTACACCTTGGGCGCCGGGCGATGTGCTGGATATGCTGGAGCGTGCTGGCGAAGATGCCTGCCGTCCGGACGATCTGCCGGAAGAGTATGGATTCCGTGATGGTATTTACCATCTGTCTCCTGCGCAGGCGCAGGCCATTCTGGATCTGCGTCTGCAGAAGCTGACCGGTCTGGAGCATGAAAAGCTGATTGAAGAATATCAGCTGAAGCTGGAAGAAATTGCTGAATACCTGGAAATCCTGGGCAGTTCCGAGCGCCTGATGCAGGTGATCCGTGAAGAGCTGGAAGCCATCCGTGAAGAGTACGGTGATGAGCGTCGTACTGAAATCATCGCGCAGAAACGCGACCTGACCATGGCCGACCTGATTCCGGAAGAAACTCTGGTGCTGACACTGAGTCACGGCGGTTACGCCAAGACCCAGCCGATGGATACCTATCAGGCCCAGCGCCGTGGTGGTAAGGGTAAATCCGCGACCGCCGTTAAAGACGAAGATTTCGTTGAACGTATGCTGGTGGTGAACAGCCACGATACCGTACTGTGTTTCACCGATGCCGGTAAGGTTTACTGGCTGACGGTTTACGATATTCCGCAGGCTGGCCGTAACGCTAAAGGCCGTCCGATTGTGAACGTGCTGAACCTGTCGGAAGGTGAGCGCATCACCAGTATTCTGCCAGTGGATGAATACCGCGAAGATCAGTTTGTCTTTATGGCGACTGCCAACGGTACCGTGAAGAAAACCACTCTGGATCAGTTCAGTCGTCCGCGTTCTTCAGGCCTGATTGCCTGTGAGCTGGATGAAGGCGATTGGCTGGTAGGCGTTGCTATTACTGATGGCAGCCAGGACATTCTGATGCTGTCGGATGCCGGTAAAGCGGTACGCTTTAAAGAGTCCGATGTGCGTGCTATGGGCCGTACAGCCCGCGGTGTGCGTGGTATCAAACTGGGCGAAGGTCAGAAGGTTATCTCGCTGATTATCCCTGCTGAGGGCGGTACTGTACTGACTGCATCACAGCGTGGTTTTGGTAAGCGTACCGAAGTGACTGAATTCCCGACCAAAGGTCGTGGTACTCAGGGCGTTATTGCCATGGTGACCAGTGAGCGTAATGGGCCGTTGGTCGGTGCCGTACAGGTATTCGAAGAAGACGAAGTGATGCTGATCAGCGATCAGGGCACACTGGTCCGTACACCGGTGAAAGGCGTATCGGTACTGGGACGTAATACTCAGGGCGTTACGCTGATTAAAGTGGCTGAGAAAGAAAAACTGGTCGGTGTTGAGCGTATTTGTGAAGACGATGACGAAAGCCTGGAAGCGGTTGTGTCTGAAGGTCTGGAGGCAGATACCGATGCAGCAGCTGATGCAAATATGGATGCCGATACCAGTGTCGATGATGGTGAAGATGGTCAGGAAACGGAAGAGTAATGAGTCCTTTAGAAAATAACGCGCCGGAGCGCGCGGTTGCTGCGGCTGACGAAGTTGATCTGTTTGATTTGCTGGATGACTTGCAGGATAAGTGGTATTGGGCGCTTGGTGCTTTTCTGATCACTTTAGTGCTTGCCGTTGTTTACGCATACGTCGCTACACCTGTTTATCAGACGGAAGCCATTATCACCGATGTACCGCCGTCGAAATTGCTGGCATTTAATCAGCCGGCTTTGCGCAGCACGCTCAGTCTGACGGGTTCGGTGCAGGATAAAGCGGTTAGTGGTAATGACGATAAGTCGGTCATGTTGACAGACGAGGCGGTGTTCCAGCTGGATCCGGAAACAGCATTCAGCAGTGCCCGCTCAGTGATACGCTCCGCATCAACGCGCAAGGCTTTCTACAGTGAATTGCTGAAGGAGAATGCTCCCGAGCTGATGGCGCTTATTTTTTCGGCTGATCTTACAGAAGAACAGAATCTGGCCTATTTTCTTCAGCGCTTCAGTTTTACCGATCCAGGTAAAAACGACGGTGCAGATACGTATCTCTCTATACGTTTTGAGCTGGAGAGCAGCTCTCAGCTGGCGCGGGATGTACTGAATAAATACGTCGATTTTGCGCTGGCTCTGAACAAAAAGCGTGTACATGGCGAGTTTGATCAGAAGGTAAATGCCGAGCTGGATCTGACCAGAACCTGGGCGCAGAACTTCCGTACCGAGTATGAAGCGGATAAAGCCAGACGAATAGCGACACTGGAAGAAGCGGCGGATATCGCCAAAAGTATTGGCCAGACCCGTCCTTTCTATAATTCTAACGATATCGTCGTCAGCAGTGAGCCACCGCTGTATATGATGGGCGAAACTGCGTTACGGCGTGAGGCTGAGCTGTTGAAAAGCCGCTCCGGAAAAACATCGGAAGATGTGTTCGTTGCAGGACTGTCCGCTATCAACAATTACATTGCTGCCCTCGAGGGTGTCTCCGTGGACTGGTCAGGTGTGGATCTGGTTGAGATTGACCAGGCTGCTTTATTACCACTGAAGCCGGTTAAACCGCGTAAAGCTTTGATCGTTGCCGCAGGTGGCGTTGGTGGTTTGGTGCTTGGTGTTCTGGCCGCATTGCTGGCTGCTGCTTCCAGTCGTCACCGCAGACGCTCTGAACGCGCATAATTATCTGTATTACCTGGAAAAATCATGAGTCGAATTTTTAATTTCTGTGCCGGTCCAGCTGCTTTACCAACTGCAGTTCTGGAGCGCGCACGTGCGGAAATGGCTGACTGGCACGGTAAGGGCCTGTCCATTATGGAGATGAGCCACCGCAGTAAGGAATATGTATCGGTTGCAGAAAAAGCAGAGCAGGACTTACGCGATCTGCTGGATATTCCGGCAAATTACAAAGTTCTTTTTATGCAGGGCGGTGCCAGCAGTCAGTTCACTATGGTGCCTATGAACCTGTTCCGTGGCTCTGCTGATCAGTTCTGTGCGGATTACATCAACACCGGACAATGGTCGAAAAAAGCGATCGCCGAAGCGAAACGATTCGGTAAGGTCAATGTCGCTGCATCAACCGAGGCTGATAATTTTACCTCGGCGCCAGCACAAGGTGATCTGAAGTTATCGGCAGAAGCATCCTATGTGCACTATACCCCGAACGAAACCATCGGTGGCGTGGCATTCGATTACATTCCTGATGTGGGTGATAAGCCATTAGCGGCCGATTTTTCTTCCTGCATTCTGTCAGAGCCGTTGGATGTTTCAAAATTTGGTCTGATCTATGCGGGTGCGCAGAAGAATATCGGTCCAGCCGGCCTGTGTGTGGTGATTGTGCGTGAAGATTTGCTTGGTCAGACGATTCCGGGCACGCCAACCATGTTTGATTACAAGGTTGCTGCTGATAACGCCTCTATGTACAACACGCCACCGACCTATAGCTGGTATCTGGCGGGTCTGGTGTTTGAATGGCTGAAAGAGCAGGGTGGTGTTAAGGCGATGGCGGAGCTGAATCAGCGCAAAGCCAATAAGCTGTACGGTTTTATCGACGGCAATGATTTTTACGCCAACCCGGTTGCCATTAATAACCGTTCAAAAATGAATGTGCCGTTTACGTTGGCAGACGCATCCCTGGATAAACTCTTCCTGACTGAAAGCGAAGAAGCTGGCCTGTTGAATCTGGCTGGTCATCGCAGTGTCGGTGGTATGCGTGCATCCATCTACAACGCTGTCTCAGAAGAAGCCGTTGATGCATTGATCGCGTTTATGAGCGATTTTGCTAAAAAATATGGCTGATGCTCAGGCAATTAATCAGGTAAATATTCAGGTTACAGAAGGCATCAGGCACTATGGCTGACGGGCGCACAGAAGCACAGGAACTGGATGAACTGAGACAGCAGATTGATTCGCTGGATCAGCAGATTCAGTTATTGATCAACCAGAGAGCCCGCTGTGCTCAGGATGTTGCAGAAGTTAAGCAACGCTATGCTGCGCCGGGTAATAAGGTTTCTTTCTACCGCCCCGAGCGCGAAGCGCAGGTGCTGCGTAAAGTCATGGATCGCAATGAAGGACCATTGCCTGATGAATCCATGGCGCGACTGTTCCGTGAAATCATGTCGCAGTGTCTGGCGCTGGAAGAGCCACTGGAAGTGGCTTATCTCGGCCCGGAAGGCACCTTCACTCAGCAGGCAGCGGTTAAGCATTTTGGCCATGCCGTGCATTGTCGTGGCGAGGTTTCTATTGCCGATGTATTCCGTGAAGTTGAAAGTGGCGCGGCCAATTATGGCGTCGTGCCGGTAGAAAACTCCACGGAAGGTGTAGTAACACATACCCATGACAGCTTTTTTGATTCAAACCTGAAAGTCTGTGGTGAGGTGACGCTGCGCATTCATCACCATCTGCTGGTAAAAGATCCCGCGCAGGCGGTCAACCGGATTTATTCTCACGCCCAGTCATTGGGGCAGTGCCGTTTATGGCTGGATCAGCATTATCCGGGCATTGAACGCATCGCTGTCAGCTCAAACGCTGAAGCGGCAAGACGTGCCAGTCAGGAAACGGATTCTGCGGCCATTGCCGGTGATGTTGCAGCGGATCTGTATGCACTGACTATCCGCTCTGCCAATATCGAAGATCGTCCGGATAATACCACGCGTTTTCTGATAATCGGGCGCGAAGAAACCGAACCTTCGGCGAACGATAAAACATCAATTCTGGTCGCTAACCGCGATAAACCGGGTGCGCTTTACGAGGTATTGGAACCATTCCATCAGGCAGGGATCAGTCTGACGCGCATTGAGACACGGCCAGCGCGCAGTGGCACCTGGAATTACGTATTTTTTATTGATTTTGAAGGTCATATTAAAGACCAGCATATTGCGCCTGTGATGGATGAGTTGCGTAAAGTGGCGCTGGATTTTAAATGGCTTGGCTCCTATCCCAGAGCAGTGCTCTGACAACGCATTCTTCCCTGAGGGGAATATAGAGGCAACACATGGCAGTCGATTTTCTGCAACTGGCGGTACCTGGTGTTCAGGCGCTGCGTCCTTATCAGCCGGGCAAGCCTATTGATGAGCTGGCCCGTGAGCTGGGTCTCAATGAATCTGATATCGTTAAGCTCGCAAGTAACGAAAACCCGATGGGTCCGGGGCCTAAGGCGCTGGCCGCCATTGAGGCGTCGCTGCAGGACGTAACTCTGTATCCGGATGGAGCCGGTTTTGAGCTGAAAAAAGCCTTGTGCGAAAAACTCGGTATCAAACCTGAGCAGATCACTCTGGGCAATGGTTCCAGCGATATTCTGGATTTTATTGTGCGGGTGTTTGTGAATGACGGCGATAACATTGTTGTCTCTCAGCATTCGTTTGCGATTTATGGATTGGTTGCCAAAATGGTGGGCGCTGACTGCATTCAGGTGCCGGCTGTGGATTTTGGCCATGATCTGAAAGCAATGGCTGCTGCTATTAATGAGCGCACTAAAATCGTTTTCATTACCAATCCAAATAATCCAACCGGTACCTGGCTGACGCGCAGTGAACTGGTGTCCTTCCTGAATAGCGTGCCTGAGCATGTGCTGGTCTTACTGGACGAAGCGTATTTCGAGTTTGTTGCTGAAGAAGAGTACCCGGACGGTATTTCTCTGCTCGCAGATTATCCGAACCTGGTCGTTGCCCGTACTTTCTCAAAAGCGTACGGACTGGCGGCACTGCGTGTCGGATATTCTGTATCAGGTCCACAGATTGCGGACCTGCTGAATCGTGTACGTCCTCCGTTTAACGTGAATTCTCAGGCGCTGGCAGCGGCTGCAGCCGCATTAACGGACGATGATTATGTTGCCAGCACTCTGGCCGTAAACCGCGCAGGTCTGATGCAGCTGGAAGCGGCCTTTAAAGAACTTGGTCTGAGCTTTATTCCATCCGTCGGTAACTTTATTGCATTCAAAGTGCCGGAAAATACCGATGAAAATACCGTTTACCAGAGCATGCTGCAGCAGGGCGTTATTATCCGTCCGGTTGGTAATTACGATATGCCGGGATACCTGCGCGTTACTGTGGGTACTGAACCGCAGAATGCTAAATTCATTGAAGCACTGAAAACGGTACTGTCTTGAGCGCCGGTAAATCTTTTCATATTGCCAGAATTGCAGTGATCGGACTGGGTCTGATCGGCTGCTCCTGGGTGAAAGGCCTGCGGGCAAGAAACTGCCTGCGGACCGTCGTTGGCTATGACCGCAACCTTGACTCCATGCAGGAAGCGCTGAGAGTCGGACTGGTTGATGATTTCAGCACCGACATTGCCAGCGTGGTGAAAGACGCCGATCTGGTGATTATTTCAGTGCCGATCCTGTCTGTGCGTCAGGTGCTGGAAGATCTGAAACCTGGCTTGTCTGACCATACTGTGCTGACCGATGTTGGCTCGGTAAAAGGGTCGGTTGAGCGCGATGTAAAAGCGGTATTTGGCGAACATTTTGAGCGTTTTGTACTGGGGCATCCGATTGCCGGCTCAGAACGCAGCGGCGTTACCGCTGCCGATGAAAATCTTTATGTTCATCATAAAGTGATTCTGACACCAACCGACAACACATCGCCGCAAGCTATTGAGCTGGTGAAAAACGCCTGGTTGGCGGTGGAAGCGGACGTTGAAGAAATGTCCGTCAGCTTTCACGACGAGGTTCTGTCAGCAACCAGCCACCTGCCACACTTGCTGGCCTATTCTCTGGTGGATACGCTGGCCAATCGTCACGAAAATAAAGAAATTTTTAACTATGCTGCCGGCGGCTTCCGCGATTTTACCCGTATTGCAGCCAGCAGCCCGGTGATGTGGCGGGATATTTTTTCCGCCAATAAAGAGCAGATTCTGCGTACGCTGGATCTGTTTACGCATGACCTTGCTTTTCTGCGCTCAGCCATTGAACAGGACGACACAACCACGGTGATGGGCGTGTTAACCCGTGCTAAAGTGGCGCGCGACCATTTTTCTAAAATTCTCGCCCGCAGGGCCTATGTTGATTCTATGAAAACAGCCTCCGTTAATTATCTGGCCGCACCGGGTGGTGCGCTGTCCGGCAGCTTCCGTGTTCCGGGAGATAAATCCATTTCTCACCGTTCCATCATGCTTGGCTCGCTGGCCAACGGCACCACGGAAGTCAGTGGTTTCCTGGAAGGGGAAGACAGCCTGGCTACACTGCAGGCCTTCCGTGATATGGGCGTTGTTATCGAAGGCCCGCACCGGGGCCGGGTGACCATTCATGGGGTAGGGCTGCATGGTCTGCAGGCTCCACCAAATACGCTGTATGTAGGTAACTCCGGTACCTCCATGCGTCTGCTGGCGGGCCTGATGGCCGGACAGAGCTTCGACGTGGAAATGAGTGGCGATGAGTCTCTGTCCAAGCGTCCGATGGGCCGTGTAGCCGATCCACTGCGTTTAATGGGCGCCAAAGTGGATACTGCGGAAGGTGGTCGTCCGCCGATGAAAGTCTACGGTGCCAATAAACTGAAAGGCATTCATTACGATCTGCCGATGGCCAGTGCTCAGGTTAAGAGCTGTGTTCTGCTGGCAGGGCTGTATGCCGAAGGCGAAACCTCGGTAACTGAGCCTGCACCGACCCGCGACCATACCGAGCGTATGCTGAAAGGTTTTGGTTATAACGTTGAGGTCGACGGCAGCACCGTGCGTATTCAATCCGGTGGTGAGTTGACAGCAACCAGTATTGATGTGCCGTCGGACATTTCTTCTGCGGCCTTTTACATGGTTGGTGCCAGTATCGCCGAAGGTTCGGATATCACTCTGGAGCACGTCGGCATTAACCCAACCCGTGTTGGTGTGATCAATATTCTCAAAGCCATGGGCGGTAATATTGAAATTCTGAATGAACGTGAAGTCGGTGGTGAGCCGGTGGCCGACATTCGCGTGCGCAGCGCGCAGCTGAAGGGTATTCATATTCCGGAAGATCAGGTGCCGCTGGCGATTGATGAATTTCCGGCGCTGTTTGTGGCTGCGGCCTGTGCTGAAGGTGAAACCGTTCTGACCGGTGCTGAAGAGCTGCGTGTAAAAGAAAGTGACCGCATTCAGGCCATGGTTGATGGTCTGGTAACACTGGGTGTGGATGCGAAAGGTACTGAAGATGGTGCTGTTATCAAAGGGATGGGTAAAGACGGTAAGTTTGGTGAAGGCGATATTGTGACCCATCACGATCATCGCATCGCCATGAGTTTTGCCATGGCCTCTCTGCGTGGCAGTGGCACCATCCGTATTCTTGACTGCGCTAACGTAGCCACCTCTTTCCCAGGCTTCGTTGAGCTGGCGAATAACGCTGGTCTGAATATTGAAGTCAGTGAAGGGTAAGCTTATGACGACTTCCACAGCAGCTGTTATCACCATTGATGGACCGTCCGGTGCCGGTAAGGGCACCGTATGTGCCCGTCTGGCTGAAACTCTGGGCTGGCAGCTGCTCGACAGCGGCGCCTTATACCGTATTACCGGACTGGCTGCTGACCGTAAAAAGATCGCACTGGATAACGAAGCTGAAGTCGCAGCGGTTGCTGCGGCTCTGGATGTGCGTTTTGAACCAACATCTGTCGGTGTGCAGGTGATCCTGGAAGGTGATGACGTCACTACCACAATACGCACTGAAGACGTCGGCAGTCTGGCGTCACAGGTCGCTGCCTTGCCGGCCGTGCGTGAAGCGCTTCTGCAGCGCCAGCGTGATTTTCGTGCTGCTCCGGGACTGATTGCCGATGGCCGCGATATGGGCACAGTGGTGTTCACCGATGCACCGGTGAAAGTGTTTCTTACCGCCAGTGCTGAGGAACGTGGTCGCAGACGATACAAACAGTTGACTGATAAAGGCATAAGTGCTAGTTTGCCCGCCCTTATCGAAGACATCCGCGCTCGTGATGAGCGGGACAGCAACCGTGCAGTGGCTCCGTTGAAGCCGGCAGAGGATGCTGTGCTGATCGACAGCACGTCAATGAACATTGACGAAGTGTGCGATCAGGTACTGAGTCTCGTCCGTGAAGCAGGACTGATCTGAGATCAAAGCGGCGTTTCCGTCAGCTCCTTACGAGGGGAGGGAACGGCCACTTTTAAAACTGACTAACCCCAGATGTCTGGCCATCTGGCAGGTGTGCGTCTCCACTTAATCAACCCCGGAGACCCGCCGTAACCACAGGAAATACGCATGAGCGAAAGCTTTGAAGCCCTCTTTGAAGAATCCCTTAAAGAACTGGATATGCAAACCGGTTCCATCGTGTCTGGTATCGTTGTTGATATAGACAGTGACTGGGTAACCGTAAACGCTGGTCTGAAATCAGAAGCTGTTATCCCACGCAGCCAGTTCCTGAACGAAAAAGGTGAGCTGGAAGTAGCCGTAGGCGACGAGACTCAGGTGTCTCTGGAAGCTGTAGAAGACGGTTTCGGTGAAACCAAGCTGTCCCGTGAAAAAGCCAAGCGCGCTGAAAGCTGGAAAGAGCTGGAAAAAGCTTTCGAAGCTGATGAAATGGTTATGGGTATCATCAACGGTAAAGTCAAAGGTGGCTTCACTGTTGATCTGAAAAACATCCGTGCCTTCCTGCCAGGTTCTCTGGTTGACGTACGTCCTGTACGTGATACCGCTCACCTGGAAGGTAAAGAGCTGGAATTTAAAGTTATCAAACTGGATGCCAAACGTAACAACGTTGTGGTTTCCCGTCGTGCCGTTCTGGAAGCTGCTAACAGCCAGGAACGCGAAGAACTGCTGGCTAACCTGCAGGAAGGTCAGTCTGTTAAAGGTATCGTTAAGAACCTGACCGACTACGGTGCTTTCGTAGATCTGGGCGGTGTTGACGGCCTGCTGCACATCACTGATATGGCCTGGAAACGTATCAAGCACCCAAGCGAAATCGTTGCTGTTGGTGACGAAATCGACGTTAAAGTGCTGAAATTCGACCGTGAGCGCAACCGCGTATCTCTGGGTCTGAAACAGCTGGGCGATGATCCATGGGTAAGCATCAACGACCGTTACCCAGAAAACGCTATCGTGAAAGCACGCGTTACCAACCTGACTGACTACGGTTGTTTCGCTGAGCTGGAAGAAGGCGTTGAAGGTCTGGTTCACGTTTCTGAAATGGACTGGACTAACAAGAACATCCACCCATCCAAAGTGGTTCAGGTTGGTGACGAAATCGATGTGATGATCCTGGATATCGACGAAGAACGTCGTCGTATCTCTCTGGGTATCAAGCAGTGCACCATGAACCCATGGGAAGAGTTTGGCACCAAGTTCAATAAAGGTGACAAAATCTCCGGTAAGATCAAGTCTATCACTGACTTCGGTATCTTCATCGGTCTGGACGGTGGCATCGATGGTCTGGTTCACCTGTCTGACATCAGCTGGAATGACAGCGGTGAAGAAGCGGTTCGCAACTACAAGAAAGGCGATGAACTGGAAACTGTTATCCTGTCTATCGACCCAGAGCGTGAGCGTATCTCCCTGGGCGTTAAACAACTGGAAAGCGATCCGTTCTCCGAGTTCGTAGCTGAAAACGACAAAGGCTCTCTGGTAAGCGGTAAAGTTATCGCTGTTGATGCCAAAGCAGCTACTGTTGAAGTTGCACCAGGTGTTGAAGCAACTCTGAAAGCGTCTGAAATCAGCCGCGACAAAGTTGAAGATGCCCGCAACGTGCTGAACGAAGGCGACGACGTTGAAGCAGTTATCACTACTGTCGACCGTAAGAACCGCACTATCGCACTGTCTGTGAAAGCTAAAGACAGCGCTGAAGACAAAGCGGCTCTGAAAGCACAGCGTGAAAAAGCTGACGCTGAAGTGACTGGTCCTACCACTATCGGTGACCTGATCAAAGAGCAGCTGAACCAGAAAGACTGATCTTCAGTCCTCTGATTCAAAAAACCCGCTTCGGCGGGTTTTTTTATGTCTGCCATCCCTGGCAGCCACCCTGCGGGCCGCACTGCGTGCGTTAAGCTTTGCTCCCTGCAAACTTTTGATGTCTGCCATCCATCCCCGGTACTTCTGGCAGCCACCCTGCGGGCCGCATTGCATGCGTTAAGCTTTGCTCCCGGCAAATCTTTGATGCCTGTCATCCATCCCCAGAATCTCTTGCAGCTCAATAACGTGCTTTAAGATCCGTTTCCGGCAGTCTGCTGGCTGTCGCATACATCACGATGGCGATGCAGCAAGCGCCCCGGGCCTGATCAGGGCAGCCCTTTCTGTTCGCCAGAAATTTCCCAATACTGCATTTTTGAATGCCTGTTCAGGTTTCAATAGCATTAAAAACTGCTATTCCATGATGAAATTTAGGGTTAAACAGCGGGCAAAGCGTCCAAAAAACAAACAGTGCTTGCAAAAGGGGTTAGCTAACTGCATGATTTAGTTAAGTTTATTTTCTACAGCGTTATTACGCTTAGGTAATGGCGGCCCTTGCGGGTGCCTGGGACTGGTTCTCATGGAGGGAAAAGCTATGACGAAATCTGAGCTGATAGAGCGTATAGTCAGTCGACAGCCGCAGTTGTCATCGAAAGATGTGGAGCTGGCGGTGAAAACATTGCTTGATCATATGTCGCAGACACTGTCTTCCGGTGAGCGCATCGAGATCCGGGGCTTTGGCAGTTTCTCACTTCATTATCGCGCACCAAGGGTTGGCCGCAATCCGAAAACCGGTGAAACCGTCGATCTGAAGGGGAAGTTTGTCCCGCATTTTAAGCCGGGTAAGGAACTCCGTGATCAGGTTAATGACTGTATAGATGATATTGAAGAGCATTAACGCCGGAACCTGACTTATGAAAAAACTCAAACTCGTTTTGAGTGTCCTGCTGTTTGTTCTTGTGCTGGCTTATGCGTTTGCCTTCTCTGCACACAACAGCAATCACGTCGAACTCGATTTCCTGATCGGGAAGTCCTTCTCTTTGCCAGTATCCATCTGGTTGGGTGCGATGCTGATCATTGGTGCCCTGGCCGGCCTGATGTCAGGTCTGATTTCTGCCGCCCGTTATCGCCTTAAGCTTCGTCAGTTACGCAAAGAACTTGCCGATACCAAACAGCGCCTGAATAAACTTCCCTAGGTCTTTTTATGATGGATAACCTGCTGGTCTATGTGCTTCTGCTGTCAGGCATTGCCATCGGCTGGCTGTTGGGGTATCGCTTTGCCAAAGGTGGAAAAAAAGCGAGTAAGCCTGACTGGATCCCCAGTGTTGAGTTTCTCTTAGCAGAGGCTAATGACGCATCGCTGGAGCGACTGTTGAACGTCCCTCAACTGGACGATGATGCTGTTGATCTCTTCCTGAAGCTGGGCCGCACATTGCGTGAGAAAGGCGAAGCGGACCGTGCGGTGCACCTCCATCAATCCCTGTTTGCCCGCACCGGGTTGCCTAAAAACACCCAGATGATCCTTGAGCTGGAGCTGGCAATTGATTATTCCTACGCCGGACTGCTGGATCGTGCTGAGCGCCTGTTTCTTGAGTTACTGAATACCCGTGGCCGTATTTTTGAGCAGTCATCGCGCTATCTGGTTGAGCTTTATGAGGAAGAGGGCGAGTGGGGCAAAATTCTCGATCTGTATCGCAGCAAAAAGCTGGCTTCCGGTGCGGCGCTGGAACGGCGGATAGCGCAGGCGGTATGTGAACTGGCGGTACAGGCAACCGCGTCGGGTGATTATTACGAAACCCAGAAACTTTGCCGCCAGGCACTGAAAATTGATAACCGCTGTGCCCGCGCTTATATCGTGCAGGGCGATCTGGCGTACTCACAGAATGAGGCCCGGGAAGCCATTCGCTGCTACCTGAAAGCGGTTGAAGTCGACACTCAGGCCATCGTCGTGGTGCTGGAAAAAATGACCGGCAGTTTCCACGATCTTGGAGACGTGAATGGTCTGATTTCTCATCTCGACCGTCACTGGCAGAGCAGTCATTACGTGCCAGCGCTGACAGCCCGTACCGAGTGTATTGCTGAGCAGCAAGGGCCGGAAAAAGGCGTGACCAGTTTGCTTCAGGAGCTGGCCGAAGCCCCGTCAAATCAGGGTTTTTTTGCCCTGGTTGAGTTGGTTGTTAAGTACCGTTTACAGCTCGATAAGTCGCAGTTACTGGTGCTGTATGATATTCTGCGGCGCATTGTTGAACACGAACCCAAGTTTATTTGTGGCGCGTGCGGCTTTAAAGCGAAAGAGTTTCACTGGCGCTGCCCAAGCTGTAAGGACTGGTCAACACTGCAGTCCTATATGCCGCAACTGACGCCGGGTAATCTTGAGCTTTAGTGAAGAATTTATGATGGTAACCGCTGCTGATAAATCCCCTGTAATTGTCGCCCTGGATTTCCCTGATGCTGATCAGGCGTTGAGCATGGCTGAACGTCTGAATCCTGAAGAGTGTCGGGTAAAAGTCGGCAAAGAACTGTTCACCAGTGCCGGTCCCTCAGTGGTTGAAGCTCTGCAGCATAAAGGCTTCGATGTTTTTCTGGATCTGAAATTTCACGATATTCCCAATACCTGCGCTAAAGCGGTTGGTGCGGCGGCGGAGCTGGGCGTTTGGATGGTGAACGTTCATGCTTCCGGCGGTCGCCGCATGATGGAAGCAGCGCGCGAAGAAGTTGAAAAGAAATCCCATCAGCCGCTGCTGATCGCTGTCACCGTACTCACGTCAATGGAGCGTGAAGATCTGGCGGACATCGGTCTGGATATTGACCCTGTGGTTCAGGTAGAGCGTTTGGCGAAACTGACTGAACGATGCGGCTTTCATGGTGTGGTTTGCTCTGCACAGGAAGTGGGCCTGATCCGTTCAGCCTGTAGCCCCCAATTTCTGACCGTAACACCGGGAATTCGCCCGGCTGGCAGTGATGCGGGGGATCAGCGTCGTATTATGACGCCTCCTCAGGCACAGGAAGCCGGTGTCAGTTATATGGTTATTGGACGTCCAATTACTCAGGCGGCGGACCCTGCAGCAGCGTGTCACGATATTCTGACATCACTTCGCTGATACTACGGCGATACTACGGCACGACTTATGAGCGAAATGGATTGGCACATTGTTCAGACCAAACCGGGGCAGGAGCTCCGGGCTGAAGAGCACCTTCATCTCCAGGGCGCAGAAGTTTTCTGTCCCCGCTATAGCAATACTGCCTCCCCTGGAAAAAAAGCCCCGGCGCCTCTGTTCCCAGGCTATCTGTTTTTTCGTTGTTTAGATAACCCTTCATTGATCTCCCGGGTAAGGTCTACCCGTGGGGTCAGAAAACTTCTTACCTTTGGTAATCAGCCTGCAACGCTGGCGGACGATATCGTGCGAGATATTGAGCTGCGCTGTGGTTTGGCAGAAGAGCAACAGTCGATAATGAAAGGGCAACGGGTGCGTATCGAGTCAGGCCCATTTCGCCTTTATGAAGCCATTTTTGAAGAGTTTGATGGCGAGCACAGGGCGATCGTATTTCTGACTTTGCTGAATCAACAGCAAAGACTGGTGTTGGATTTGCAAGAACTCGCTGTAGCCTGAAGCAGGACAGCATGAAAATACGCTTAATGCGATCTCAGGGAATCATCGCCGTGTAACCCTGGGGCGGTAGCGTGCATATTCCGCTTCAGAATAGGGCAGATTGAGGATGAATCTGCCGATGAAGACACCCGTATCCGGATTCTGTTGATCCGGCTCACGGCATGGGTATCCGATTAACTTATAGAAGAAAAGGGCAATAACACATGGCAAAAGTGACAAAAGCAGTCATTCCCGTTGCGGGACTGGGAACACGTATGCTGCCGGCTTCCAAGGCAATTCCGAAAGAAATGCTGACGCTGGCTGATAAGCCCCTGATTCAGTATGTGGTGAATGAATGTGCCGCAGCAGGGATTACCGAAGTCATTCTGGTAACGCATTCCTCCAAAAATGCGATTGAAAACCACTTTGATACTTCATTCGAACTGGAATCCACGCTCGAAGCGCGTGTAAAGCGTCAGCTGCTGGATGAAGTTCGCTCCATTACTCCGGAAGGCATGACCATCATGCATGTGCGTCAGGGTCAGGCAAAAGGTCTGGGCCACGCGGTACTGTGTGCACAACCTCTGGTTGGTGATGCCCCGTTCGCCGTCGTGCTGCCGGATGTCCTGATCGATGATGCGTCAGCCGATCTTGAAAAAGAAGACATGGCCGCCATGATCCGCGAATTCGAAAATACCGGCGCATCGCAGATTCTGGTAGAAGCCGTGGATAAGAGCCAGGTTGATAAATACGGTGTTGTTGATCTGGATGGCGCTGAGCTGAGTCCCGGTGAAAGCTTACCTATCAAAGCCATGGTGGAAAAACCACCGGTTAACAAAGCACCCTCTAACCTGGCCGTTGTGGGCCGTTACGTATTACCGGCGACTATCTGGGATATTCTGAAACAGACGCCTCCTGGTGCGGGTAATGAAATTCAGCTGACTGATGCTATTGCGACCCTGATGAAGTCTTCGCAGGTCAATGCCTTCTACATGACTGGTAAGTCCCACGACTGTGGCGGCAAGCTGGGTTATATGAAAGCCTTTGTGGAATACTCAATGCGTCATGGTAAAGAAGGCGCTGAGTTTACTAAGTGGATTAAAAGCCTCAAATAAGCGTATTTGATCAGGCTTTACATCATTTAATACGGCGGGGTTTCCCCGCCATCTTCGGACATAAAGAATGAAAATTGCAATCGCTGGTACAGGCTATGTCGGCCTGTCGAACGCCATGCTGCTGGCGCAGCATAACGAGGTTGTCGCTCTGGATATTGTTGAAGAGAAAGTCGCACTCCTGAACAATAAAAAGTCACCTATTGTTGATGCTGAAATTGAAGACTTTCTGCAGAACAAGGAACTGAACTTCAGAGCAACCACGGATAAGAACGAAGCCTATGAAGGTGCTGAGTTTGTGGTGATTGCAACGCCGACGGACTATGATCCGCAGACCAATTACTTCAATACCAGAACCGTTGAATCCGTTATCCGTGATGTAAACAGTATCAATCCAAATGCGGTTATGGTGATCAAATCTACCATTCCGGTTGGATATACCAAAAAACTGAAAGAAGATACCGGCTGTGAAAATCTGATCTTCTCGCCCGAGTTCCTGCGGGAAGGCAAAGCGCTGTACGACAACCTGTACCCGTCACGCATTATTGTGGGTGAGCAATCCGAACGTGCTGAAACCTTCGCTGGCCTGCTGAAGCAAGGCGCATACAAAGAAAATATCGATGTTCTCTTCACTGACAGTACAGAAGCAGAAGCGGTAAAACTCTTCTCCAATACCTACCTGGCCCTGCGTGTCGCTTACTTCAATGAGCTGGACACCTACTGTGAGACCCACGGATTAAACACCAAGCAGATCATCGAAGGCGTCGGCCTGGACCCCCGCATCGGTAGCCATTACAACAACCCAAGCTTTGGTTATGGCGGATACTGTCTGCCAAAAGACACCAAACAGCTGCTGGCTAACTTTGAACAGGTGCCGAATAACATTATCCGCGCCATTGTTGATGCTAATACCACCCGTAAAGATTTTATCGCCGATTCTATTATCCGCCGTAACCCTAAAGTAGTTGGTATTTATCGCCTGGTTATGAAAAGTGGTTCCGATAACTTCCGCGCCTCAGCGATACAGGGTGTCATGAAGCGGATTAAGGCCAAGGGGATTGAGGTTATTGTTTATGAACCTGTACTCGACGAAGATGAATTCTTTAATTCGAGGGTGGTAAATGACCTTGAAGAGTTCAAGAAAATATCTGATGTGATTGTGGCGAACCGGCCCTCTGCTGAATTAGATAATGTTAGTGGCAAAGTTTATACACGTGATTTGTTTGGAAGTGATTAATACCATGAAAAAGAAAGCTCTTATTACAGGCGTTACCGGCCAGGATGGCTCTTACCTTGCTGAGTTTCTGCTGGAAAAAGGCTACGAAGTACACGGCATCAAGCGTCGTGCTTCTCTGTTTAACACGCAGCGCGTCGACCACATCTATCAGGACCCGCACACGGATAATAAGAACTTTATCCTGCATTATGGCGACCTGACCGATTCATCCAATCTGACGCGTATTCTGCAGGAAGTTCAGCCGGATGAAGTCTACAACCTCGGTGCTCAATCACATGTAGCGGTTTCATTCGAGTCACCTGAGTACACCGCTGATGTTGATGGTATGGGCACTTTACGCCTGCTGGAGGCCATCCGCTTCCTGGGGTTGGAAAAGAAAACCCGTTTCTATCAGGCATCTACCTCTGAGCTGTATGGTCTGGTTCAGGAAATCCCGCAGAAAGAGACCACACCGTTCTACCCGCGCTCTCCTTATGCAGTGGCTAAGCTGTACGCTTACTGGATCACAGTGAACTACCGTGAATCTTATGGCATGTACGCCTGTAACGGTATTCTGTTTAACCACGAATCGCCTCGCCGTGGTGAAACCTTCGTAACCCGTAAAATCACCCGTGGTATGGCCAACATTGCTCAAGGCCTGGAAAGCTGCCTGTTTATGGGCAACATGGATGCGCTGCGCGACTGGGGTCATGCCAAAGACTACGTCCGCATGCAGTGGATGATGCTGCAGCAGGACAAACCGGAAGATTTCGTGATCGCCACCGGTGTGCAGTATTCCGTCCGTCAGTTCATTGAGTGGTCAGCAAAAGAGCTGGGCATTACCCTGCGCTTCGAGGGCGAAGGCGTTGATGAAAAAGGCATTGTGGAAGCCATTGAAGGCGATAAAGCGCCATCTGTGAAAGTAGGTGAAGTTATTGTTCAGGTGGATCCACGTTACTTCCGTCCTGCCGAAGTAGAAACCCTGCTGGGTGATCCAACCAATGCCAAACAGAAGCTTGGCTGGACACCGGAAATCACGGTGCAGGAAATGTGTTCTGAAATGGTGGCAGAAGATCTGAAAGCTGCTCAGCGTTATGCGCTGCTCAAAGAACACGGTCACGACGTACCGGTATCGGTGGAGAACTGATATGAGCGGCAGTGCAAAACGGGTTTTCGTTGCCGGTCATAACGGCATGGTCGGCTCGGCGATTGTCCGTCAGTTGGAGCACAATCCTGAGGTTGAGCTGGTACTGAAATCCCGCTCTGAGCTTAACCTGCTCAATCAGGCGGATGTGCAGGCTTTCTTTCAGAAAGAAAGCATTGATCAGGTGTATCTGGCCGCTGCAAAAGTGGGTGGGATTGTGGCAAACAATACCTACCCGGCAGACTTTATTTACGAAAACCTGATGATCGAATGCAACATTATTCACGCTGCCCACATGGCCGACGTCAATGATCTGGTGTTCCTTGGATCATCCTGTATCTATCCGAAAATGGCCGAACAGCCAATGAAGGAAAGTGCACTGCTGACTGGCACGCTGGAACCGACCAATGAACCGTATGCCATTGCCAAGATCGCCGGGATCAAACTGTGTGAATCGTATAATCGCCAGTATGGTCGTAATTACCGCTCGGTAATGCCGACTAACCTGTACGGCGAGAACGACAATTTCCATCCGGCGAATTCCCACGTCATCCCTGCCATGATGCGCCGCTTCCATGAGGCGAAGCTGAACAGTACACCGGAAGTCGTGGTGTGGGGGACCGGTAAACCAATGCGTGAATTCCTGCATGTGGATGACATGGCTGCGGCATCTGTATTTGTCGCTAATGTTGATCAGGCTATCTATGAATCCTGCACCGAACCTATGTTAAGCCATATTAATGTGGGCACTGGTAAGGACTGCACCATTGCCGAGCTGGCGCATACCATGGCTGAAGTGATTGGTTATCAGGGTGAGATCGTCTTCGATACCAGCAAGCCGGACGGAACACCGCGTAAGCTGATGAATGTGGATACGTTGAAGAATCTGGGATGGACCTACAGCATTGAGCTGAAGGAAGGTCTGCAGATGACGTATGAGTGGTTCCTGAACCATCAGGATGATTTCCGCGGTTAAGTGCTGATATTCAGCGTGTTTGGTGGGTAGGCCGCTGCCAGCGGAGCTGAAACGCCTCCTGCAATCACACGCAGATTCTGTGTTGTATTGTAGGAGCGGGTTCACCCGCGAAATCCGGCGCAGCCGGACATTACGAACATTGAGAAAAGATTCATTGCAGCTGCGAATGTACCTGCAGCCATTGCCGTTGAAACAGTTCCTGGAACGGGGATGAAATATTTGTTCAGGTGCGTTGTTGTAGGGTGGGCTATGCCCACCAATAAAACCCCGAAGACCCTGCAATAAGTTTGCGATTGATAACGGACTCATCATAATAGGCAACAGAAAATACACGGACCCTCTGATCTATGACTTCCCCCTGGCTTGATAAAGACACCTTTCGCACCATTGTTGGTAACACGCCGCTGGTGTCTCTGGATCTGCTGGTACGGGACGCGGACGGCCGCATTCTGGTCGGAAAACGGGTGAATCGTCCAGCACAGGGATTCTGGTTTGTTCCGGGTGGACGTATTCTGAAAAACGAACGTTTGGCAGATGCCTTTACCCGCTTAACAGAAGCGGAATTGGGCATGGCGATAACCATTAATCAGGCCCGTTACCTTGGTCTGTATGAACACTTTTACGACGACAGCATCTTCTCCGATGACGGTCAGGATGTGTCCACTCATTATGTTGTTAATGGCTTTGAAGTAGTGTTGCCAGCCGGTTATTCCGGCTTGCCGTATGAGCAGCACAATGAATACCGTTGGCTGACGGAAGAAGAATTTATCGCCAGTGAGGAAGTGCATGTGCACAGCCGCTGGTATCTGGATAATACAAAAGGTTTTTTATGATTCCTGTGATTATGGCTGGCGGTTCTGGAACGCGTTTATGGCCTCTGTCGCGTACGGCGTTTCCAAAGCAGTTTCTGGCGCTGAACAGTCATCTGACTATGCTGCAGCAAACTGCTGCGCGGTTGGATGGTATTGCCACAGAACAACCTTTGGTTATCTGCAATGAAGAACACCGCTTTCTGGTGGCAGAGCAAATGCGCCAGAAGGGTTATAAGGCCAGCATTCTTTTGGAACCCGTAGGTCGCAATACTGCACCGGCCATCGCACTGGCGGCTATTCAGGCGCTGCAAGCTGCTGGTGAAGGCGGTAAACCACCTGTGATGCTGATTCTGGCTGCTGATCATGTCATCAAAGATACGAAGGCATTTCAGGCGGCTGTAAAAGAGTTATTGCCTGCAGTAGAGGCCGGGAAAGTCGGCACTTTGGGGATCGTGCCTACTGAGCCGTCAACGGGTTACGGCTATATACAGGTGGGTGATGTTTCTGCTGGGTCTCAGGCGCTGTTTTCCGTTAAAGAGTTTGTGGAAAAGCCGGATCTGGAAACCGCTCAGCGTTATATGCAGGAGCAAACGCCGCAGGGTACCAATAAATGGCTGTGGAACAGTGGCATGTTTATGATCCGTGCGGATCGTTATCTGGAGGCGTTAAAACAGTACCGTCCGGATATTTTTGCTGCCTGTGAAAAGGCCATGGCCGGAACTGCAGAAGATTATGATTTTGTTCGTGTGGATGCGGAAGCCTTCAAGGCCTGCCCGGATGAGTCTATCGACTATGCCATTATGGAGCCGCTTTCCAAAGAAGATGGTGATCAGATTCTGGTGACACCGCTGAATGCGGGCTGGAGCGATGTGGGCAGCTGGTCTGC
>MDTC01177260.1_pt1 | contig 65149 bp, 59 predicted proteins | sample 811181 | NCBI WGS metagenome assembly MDTC01 (sample SAMN05326644, study PRJNA326480) | marine metagenome | isolation source: seawater | place: Pacific Ocean: North | collected 2011
ACTCCGGAAAGTCATAGAGGGCTGATTACCAATTGCACAATAATGCGTATGGATTAATTCATTCTGTCCATTTTGATGATACATGCTAACCATTTCTGCGGGTGTTCCTGCGGCAAACGTCTGCATCACAGAAGAATTTCCAATAACCTTAAACGACACTGAGGTTGATGAAACGGATGCTTCCGCAATATCACCGCCAACTGGAACTACCCTTGCCTCGCCAACCCACTCGCCCTCTAAACTTAGCATCGTTCGGAACGCTTCATTCGCAGTATAACCCTCTTCCGCTGTAGCTTGAGTAAAAATTGTTATGGCACTAAACAATACCAGTAGGTTTATTTTTTTCATTCCCTTTCCCTTATAGCGTAATTTTATCTATCGACATTAGTCATAACTTAAGCCATTGTCAAACCGGTAATTTCCCACATAATGTAAAAAAATAAAATCAAATTTCCGCTTTAATCGCAGCCGCTACGGCGAGCGCCTTTCTCGTCGCCTCGTTTGTATCCTGGGCACGCGCAAGAGCAACACCCATCCGACGCTTACCTTTAACTTCGGGCTTACCGAACAAACGAATTGACGTATCTACGATTGCAGTTGCCGCCCTTAGATTTTCAAATCTCACGCTTTCTGATTCACCTTCGACTAATACAACTGCCGATGCGGAAGGACCAAAGAACCGAATAGCCGGTATACTTAAGCCCAAAATTGCCCGAGCATGCAGCGCAAACTCCGAAAGATCCTGTGAGATAAGCGTAACCATTCCAGTGTCATGTGGTCGCGGTGAAACTTCGCTAAATATGACCTCATCTCCCTTTACGAATAATTCAACGCCAAACAACCCGCAGCCACCCAATTTTTTGGTAACTTCTGTTGCAATTTCCTTTGCCCTATTCAACGCGACATCAGACATTGCCTGTGGCTGCCAAGACTCACGATAGTCTCCGTCTTCTTGCCGATGCCCTATTGGCTCACAGAAGCTCACTCCATCAACGTGCTGTGTTGTAAGCAAAGTGATCTCATAGTCAAAATCAACAAAAGCTTCAACGATAACAGTACCGGCGCCCGCACGACCCCCATCTTGGGCATATTGCCAAGCAGTATCGATATCGTTACCTGCTTTTATCGTGCTCTGACCTTTACCAGAAGAACTCATTATCGGCTTTACAACACAAGGAATTCCAACGGCTTCTACTGCTGCTTGATATTCATCATAAGTTGCTGCGAAACGATACGGAGACGTTCCAATTCCGAGCTCTTCTGCTACCAGCCGTCTTATGCCTTCGCGATTCATAGTGAGCTGTGTTGCACGAGCGGATGGGACCACGTGGAAGCCTTCACTCTCAAGTTCGATCAATGTGTGCGTTGCAATAGCCTCTATCTCCGGAACAATGAAGTTCGGTTCTTCTAACTCAATAACACGTCTAAGCTCAGACTCATCCAACATGGAGAACTGGTAGCTGCGATCGGCGACCTGCATAGCAGGGGCATTATCATAGCGGTCGCAGGCGATCACCTCGACGCCTAACCGTTGAAGTTCTATTGCAACCTCTTTACCGAGTTCACCGGAACCAAGCAATAAAACCTTTGTTGCCGAGGCCGAAAAGGGAGTGCCAATCGTAGTCATAACTTTGCCACCATAAAAAAGGAAATCACATAAACTCTCGCTTTACATTAATAATCAACAGGTTCAAGTGCGATCGGAGTAAACACTAAATCACTGTCAAGCTGTCGCCACTCATCATTTGAAAAACCACTATCTTCAAACTCCTCATACGATGCCCAAAGATCATCCGGAATATTCCAGCCCTTATCATCGGTGTGAGTTTCGCGGGGCAGACTATATTTACCAACAACTAAAAAAAGTTGCTCTGACACCGAATCGTCATTTTTTGACCGCCACTCGCTAAAGAGTATTTCAGCATCGCTATTAAGGAGATCATCGACCGTGTAGTCGCTAGGCTCTATTCCAATTTCCAATCCATCTTCAGGGACATGGAAATTTGTTTCCCAACGCTGATATAAAACACCCGTTAGGACGTGTTCAACGTAGTGAACCCGCTCGAAACTGTCTTCTCTTGTAATGACGATATATTTTTTAATGTCAGTTTTCCTCTCCGATACTGTTGGCGCGGCTACAAAATTTCTGACCCTTTGCCTTCAGTTCCTGCACAAAAGTTATATTGAACTGTTTCGCTTTGGTCGAATTGGCACATCTGATCCTAAATCCATCTTCTAGTTCTTTTTTTATATCGATCAAACTCCCCGCCAAAAAGTTTTTTCATCGCTATTTCTTCTGGGATAATCTGAAACGTAGTGATAAAAAAAACAAATGCGAGTGACATTGTCGCGCCCCCGATGATATTAAATTTGATTGTGATAGATAGTAAAACTAATAGCATTGCAAAATACATTGGATTTCTTGAAATTTTAAAAATTCCTGAAGTAACCAGATGAGACGCTTTTTCTGGTCGCATTGGATTCACTGTAGTTTTAAACGCCTTGAATGATAAGACTGCCGATACCAGCGTAAACAATCCCAAAACCAAAAATAAAATGCTTATTAAATTAGTTAGCGTAAATACATATTTCGGGAAAAGCGCTCGAGAGAAATATATTATTAGACCGCACATCAGAGCGATAAACGGAGGGGGAATTCTATTATTCACTATTCTGAATTACTCCACAGTAACTGATTTGGCTAGATTTCTAGGGTGGTCGACATCTGTACCTTTGGTCAATGCGACATGGTATGCCAGTAACTGCAATGGAATTGTGAAAACAAGAGGAGCCAAAATTTCTGGACAACTTGGGACGTTTATTACCTTACAACTTTTATCACTTTTATATTTTATACTTTCGTCTGCGAAAACATATAATTTGCCACCACGGGCACTCACCTCCGATAAATTTGCCTTCAATTTGCTGAGCAAATCGTTATTGGGAGCTACAGCAATTACCGGCATCTTATTATCCACCAAAGCAAGCGGACCATGCTTTAATTCTCCAGCCTGATAGGCTTCTGCATGAATATATGAGATTTCCTTAAGCTTTAGAGCGCCTTCTTTCGCAACTGGGTACTGAGCTCCTCTACCTAAAAACAAGCTATGATTTTTTTTCGAAAACTGCTTTGCAATGGTTTTAATGCTTTTATCTAACTTCAGTGTTTTTTCGATAAGATTTGGGAGTTGATGAAGCTGCGAAACTAGCTCCTTCTCCTCTTTTGCTGGTAGCCCTGAGCGGCGACCCAAAACAATAGATAATAATAAAAGAACGCTTAACTGTGTACTGAATGCTTTAGTAGATGCAACACCTACCTCCTTGCCAGCCATTGTAAGGAGGCACAGATCTGATTCTCTCACTAATGCGCTGGTAGCAACGTTACATATTGATAGGCTAGCTACATACGAAAACTTCTTTGAGTATTTTAGTGCCGCCAAGGTATCTGCGGTTTCTCCTGACTGAGATATTGTAACAAACAAAGTACTAGGGTGACTTACAATGCTTCGGTAACGGTAATCGCTTGCAACATCAACTTGACACGAAAGTTTTGCGACAGATTCTAGCCAGTATTTTGCGATTAATCCTGCATGATAGCTGGTACCACACGCAACGATTTGTACATGCTTTACTTTGTCGAAGACTATATCAGCATTTAAACCAAACGCTTGTTCAAGAACTTTTGTTTTACTTATACGACCTATGAGAGTTTCTCTTATTGACTTTGGCTGCTCATATATCTCCTTCAACATAAAATGTTGGAATTTCCCTTTATCCGAATCGGCGCTACTTCGAGGAATAGTTGTAATCGCTCGCTTTACCCGACGAGACTTATGCCATATCGACACATCATCAAGGGTAATTAATGCTACGTCGCCCTCCTCTAAATAGACAAACCTATCTGTAACTTGTCCTAAGGCAGCCGGATCAGAAGCGATAAAGTTTTCACCAATGCCAACCCCAATAATTAGTGGACTACCACTGCGAGCAGCAATGATTTGATCAGGGTTTCTTTTGTCGAACACACACAAGCCGTAAGCGCCACTTAAATCTTTTATGACCGCGTTTACCGCTTGTAATAGAGAAGATTTATGTTCGGACTTGTAGCAATGAATAGCGTGTGCGATTATTTCTGTGTCCGTATCTGAAGTGAATTTATAGCCTTTTTTCTTCAAACCACGCCGAAAAACTTCGTGGTTTTCAATAATTCCATTATGTACCACAGCAATTTCATTTCGCGATACGTGAGGGTGTGCATTCGCTTTAGTTGGTTTCCCATGCGTGGCCCAACGTGTATGCGCAAGCCCTATCCGACCAGAAATTTTCTTACTCTTTGTCGCATTTACCAATTCGGCAACTTTACCAATAGATTTTATCACTTGTAACTGATTGCGCTCGGAGCCAATGGTCACCATTCCTGCGGAGTCGTAACCACGGTATTCAAGACGCTTCAGACCCTCCAGAAGAATCTCTCGAACCTCCCTTTGAGCGATAGCACAAACAATCCCGCACATACTGTATCCCTAAGTTTTATTGTTTTTCTTTTTAGGTTTTTCCCAGCCCTCGATGTTCCGTTGCGAGGAACGTCCAACCGCGAGGTTCTGATTAGGCACAGATTTGCTGACGGACGAACCTGCCGCAATAAAGGCATCGTCGCCAATTGAGACAGGTGCAATCAACACGCAATTTGAACCAACAAAAACTCTGTCACCAAGCGTTGTGTGGTGCTTATCCACGCCATCATAATTACAAAAAATTGTTCCCGCACCAATATTACAACCTGATCCAATTGTAGCATCGCCAATGTAAGCAAGATGATTGGCTTTAGATCCAGTGCCTATTATAGAGTTTTTTATTTCCACAAAATTTCCGATCTTGGATCGATTTTTCAATACTGTCCCCGGTCGAAGTCTTGCATTAGGTCCAATGGTCACATCGTCTTCAATAATTGCTCCGTCAATCACGCACCCGGGCAAAATAGTCACTCCAGAACCAATTTTAGTATTTGATATGCAATTATGGGGACCGATCAAAACATCGCTCCCAACCGTGACGTCTCCAGTTAAAATTACATTAACATCTAATGTTAAATTCGCTCCGTGAGTTAACTTTCCCCTTATATCAAGTCGGGTAGGATCCATTACCTGTGCGCCAGAAGCCAGAATTTTTTGGGCTTGCTGCATTTGAAAATGTCGCTCTAAAATACATAACTGCAGCTTATCGTTAACGCCATGCACTTCAAACTCATCACCGGTGCATATTGAGTCAACCGAAAATCCCTGATCGACCGCATGGGAGACGATGTCAGTTAAGTAATATTCGCCCTGACTATTATTATTTGCCAAAGCACCGACCCATTCCCGTAACTTTTCCGCGGGTGCAAGCATAATACCAGTATTTATTTCTCCAATTAATCGTTGCTCATCAGTTGCATCTTTATCCTCAACAATTGCTGCAATTGCCCCATCATCAGTTCTGATTATTCGGCCTAGCCCATCAGGACTGTCAGTCTCTAAAGTAACCAGTAAGAGTGTTTCTCTATTTCGATTTATTAAATCAAGGAGGGTTTCCGCAGTGATAAGAGGAACATCTCCGTACAAAACTAAAAGAAGATCGGGCTGATTTGATGGGTCGATTTGGCCTAGCGTCTGCTGGACGGCGTGGCCCGTGCCAAGTTGTTGGTCTTGGTATACGATATTAGTGCGAATTGATGCTTTTCTTTGCGATAAATATTCCTGCACTTTTTCAGATCCGTGGCCCAAAACGATATGAATTTTATCGCAAGGTAACGACTCCGCAGTCAATAACACATGCTCGAGCAATGGCCTTCCACCAAGCTCATGCATTACCTTAGGCTCTGAGGAATTCATTCTTGAGCCCTTGCCAGCAGCAAGGATAACGACTTCTAGCTTCATAGTTTTCATACTCTATATCTTACTATTTCTATTTAAAACCCTACATTTATCAGCGGTGCCGAAACGTAAAAAGGGCAGCTTACGCCACCCTTTTCTAAAAAAAGCACTTCAAAAATTTATCGTCTAAGCTGTCTAATAGCTCGAAGTTTTGCTGCCGCTTCGGCGAGTTGAGTCGCTGCTGCACTATAATCAAAGTCTGCATGACGATTCTCTATTGCTTTTTCAGCATCCTCCACCGCCTTCGAGGCAGCGGCCTCATCCATATCATTTGCTCGAAGCGCAGTATCTGCAAGCAAAGTCGTAATCGTTGGTTGAACCTCTAAAAAACCACCCGAAACATAATATATCTGCTCCTCACCACCCTCTAAAACAAGCTTAACAGGCCCGGGTATAAGTGCAGTTAATAATGGAGCATGGCCCGGGACAATACCGAGATCACCGAGTTCGCCTGTAGCGACCATCATTTCAACGGTCCCAGAAAAAATATTCCTCTCTGCGCTTACAATATCACACTGAAATGTTGTAGCCATACTAGTTGCTCATTTAATAATCGGATTTTGGAAAATCAAAACCGCGTCATATCCTCGTGCTTGCCATCGCGCCTATTTGAGTTCCTTCGCCTTTTCGATAGCTTCTTCTATTGAACCGACCATGCTGAAAGCTTGCTCCGGTAAATCATCGTAATCACCGGCTAAAATACCCTTAAAGCCAGCTATTGTGTCCTGCAAAGATACGTACTTCCCTGGAACATTCGTAAAAACTTCAGCCACAGTAAATGGCTGTGAAAGGAACTGACTAATTCGCCGAGCTCGTGCAACAGTTTGCCTGTCTTCATCAGAAAGCTCGTCCATTCCGAGGATCGCAATAATATCCTTCAATTCCTTGTAGCGCTGAAGAACTGTTTGCACGCCGCGGGCAACTTCATAATGCTCTGTTCCAATTACCAGAGGGTCTAGCTGTCGGGACGATGAATCTAATGGATCGACCGCTGGGTAAATACCCAACGACGCGATGTCACGCGATAAAACTACTGTTGCATCTAGATGAGCGAACGTCGTTGCCGGCGATGGATCGGTTAGGTCGTCAGCTGGCACATATACAGCCTGTATGGAAGTAATAGACCCATCTTTGGTTGAAGTGATCCTCTCTTGCAATGCGCCCATCTCCTCTGCCAACGTCGGCTGATAACCAACAGCAGATGGCATCCGGCCCAGCAACGCTGAAACTTCTGTTCCTGCTAGTGTATATCGATAAATATTATCGATAAAAAGAAGGACGTCCCTACCTTCATCACGAAACTGCTCAGCCATCGTGAGCCCAGTCAATGCAACTCTAAGGCGATTTCCAGGGGGCTCATTCATCTGCCCATACACCATTGAAACCTTAGACTCTCCCTCAAGATCGATAACACCAGACTCCTGCATCTCATGATAGAAGTCATTTCCTTCGCGAGTACGCTCACCAACACCAGCGAACACTGATAAACCACTGTGCGCATTGGCGATATTGTTGATCAACTCCATCATATTTACAGTCTTACCGACACCGGCCCCGCCGAGTAGACCGACCTTACCACCCTTGGCAAACGGGCAAACCAAATCTATAACCTTGATCCCAGTCTCAAGAATCTCGTTATTGGCGGATAACTCTTCATAAGTAGGTGCCTTCCGATGAATAGGCATCTTGGTCTTTTCACCAATTGGGCCCCGCTCATCAATGGGCCGACCAAGAACATCGACAATCCGACCTAAAGTTTCGGTGCCAACTGGCACTGAAACAGGCGCACCAGTATCGTCAACGCCAAGCCCACGCTTTAGTCCTTCAGTACTACCCAATGCAATAGTTCGAACGATACCATCACCTAGCTGCTGCTGGACCTCTAGTGTGATTTCTGTGTCATCAACAGTAAGCGCATCGAAAACCGATGGCACACTGTCCCGTGCGAATTCGACGTCTATTACAGCTCCAATAATTTGAACTATTCGACCGCTACTCATTTCCGGTTCCTCTATCCTATTTACTTAATTCTATGTGATTAAAAACTACAAAAAATCAGCGTCTCAATATCCTAGACAGCAGAAGCGCCGCCAACAATCTCAGAAAGCTCTTGTGTAATTGCCGCCTGACGGGCCTTGTTGTAAGCTAATTGAAGGCCATCAATTAAATCCCCTGCGTTTTCAGTAGCGCTCTTCATCGCAATCATCCGAGCGGCTTGCTCGCAGGAATTATTTTCAACAACAGCCTGATAAACCTGTGACTCAACGTATCGATCCAAAAGTCCATCAAGAAGTATCTGTGCATCGGGCTCGTACAAGTAATCCCAGTAGCCCCTGAAGCTCTCATCTTCGGATGGTTGCAGAGGGAGTAGCTGCTCAATTACTGGTGTCTGTGTCATCGTATTGATGAACTTATTACTGATAACGTGTACCTCGTCAAGCTCTCCTGCCTCAAATTTATCGAGCATAACTTTTACAACACCTACCACATCAATGGCACTTGGTGCCTCACCAATGTTCCGCTTTGAAGCCAACACATTCCCTCCAAAGTTTTTAAAGAATCCAACCGCCTTGGCACCAATCGCACACAAATCAACCTCAATGCCGGAATCAAAATTTTTCTTCATAGTCGACATGGCCAATCTAAATGTATTTGTGTTGAGGCCACCACAAAGGCCACGATCGGTAGAGACGACAATATACCCAACTCTCTTTACGGATCGGGCTTCAAAAAAAACATGGCTGTACTCAGGGGTAGCCAAAGCAATATGCCCGATCACAGCACGAATACGCTGCGCATAGGGCTTTCCAAGCTCCATTCGGTCCTGCGCTTTTCGCATCTTGCTTGCAGCAACCATCTCCATTGCGCTTGTGATTTTTTGAGTATTTTTAATACTCGAAATCTGTGTCCGAATCTCTTTTCCGCTTGCCATTAAATACGATTCTCTGCCTGATTATAAATATTTATGCTATCAACCCTTTACCAGGTTTGTGTTGATTTGAACGCTTCAAGTGCCTCTGAAAATTTCAAAGCAATGTCGTCATTGTAATCGCCCGAATCGTTTATCGACTTCATAAAATCAGCATGTTCGCTGTTCATAAAAGCCAAGAGGGATGCCTCAAAATCCAAAACCTTGTTAAGAGGAACCTCTTTTAAATGACCTTCGTTTGCTGCATAGATTACGATGGCCATCTCAGCGACAGACATCGGTGAATATTGCTTCTGCTTCATCAGCTCAGTAACGCGCTGTCCGTGCTCCAATTGAGACCGAGTAGCCTCATCCAAATCAGACGCGAACTGCGCAAAGGCCGCTAACTCTCGATACTGCGCCAATGCGATCCTTATTCCACCACCAAGCTTTCTTATGATCTTTGTCTGCGCAGCGCCCCCGACCCTAGAGACAGAGATCCCTGGATTCATAGCAGGACGAATCCCCGCATTAAACAAATCTGTCTCTAAAAATATTTGCCCGTCCGTAATGGAAATGACGTTTGTAGGTACAAAAGCAGAAACATCACCAGCCTGTGTTTCAATAATAGGCAGCGCAGTTAACGATCCAGTTTTTCCTTTGACCTCTCCGTTCGTCATTTTCTCAACGTACTCGGCACTTACCCTTGAAGCCCTTTCCAATAACCTTGAATGAAGATAAAAAACATCCCCCGGATATGCTTCTCTGCCAGGCGGACGTCGGAGTAAAAGGGATATCTGTCTGTAGGCTACAGCTTGCTTTGACAAATCATCATATATAATGAGCGCGTCCTCGCCTCGATCACGATAGAACTCTCCCATCGAACAACCAGCATAAGGAGCGATAAACTGCATCGATGCCGGATCTGAAGCGGAAGCGGCCACAACGGTCGTGTATTCCATCGCGTCATTTTCTTCAAGCTTTCGAACGACTCCTGCTATGGAAGAGGCCTTTTGACCCACAGCAACGTAGATACACTTTATGTTTTTTCCTCTCTGATTAATTATCGTGTCAACAGCCACAGCTGTTTTGCCGACCTGTCTGTCGCCGATAATTAATTCTCTCTGACCTCTACCAACAGGAGTCATTGCATCAATAGATTTCAAACCCGTTTGAACTGGCTCATCAACCGATTGCCTTGCAATAACACCGGGAGCAACCTTTTCTACAGGCGCTGATAATTTGGCGTCGATCGCGCCCTTGCCATCAATTGGTTTACCAAGCGCATCAACCACACGCCCCTCTAGCTCTGGACCGACCGGAACCTCTAGAATTCGCTGAGTGCAGCGACAAGTCTGACCCTCAGCAAGAGCCAGATAATCACCAAGTACAACTGCTCCAACAGAGTCACGTTCTAAATTCAGAGCCATGCCATAAATGCCGCCCTCAAATTCGATCATTTCGCCATACATCACGTCTGCTAACCCATGTATTCGGATGATGCCATCGGAGACACTAACAATCGTACCTTCGTTTTTGGACTGCACCGACACGTCGAGACCGTCAATTCTCTGTTTTATAATTTCACTGATTTCTGATGGATTCAGTTCTTGCATACTAAGTTCCTAATTTTTCAGGAGTTAATTGATTCGGCTAACTTTTCTAGTTTTCCACGCACTGAGCTGTCGATAACAGTATCACCAGCTCTAATAATTGCTCCGCCGATTAAGCTTGGATCAACGGCAGAAATAACACTTACGTCTCTGTTTAGATTTTTCTTGAGCGCTTGAACAAGATTTTCAAGAGTCCCAGAGCCTACCTTAAAAGCCGTTGTAACAACGGCTTCAATTGATTTTTCTTCTTGTGCTCGAAACTCCTCAAATAATTCCGAAACTTCGCCAAGAAGAGGCAATCGTCCATGATACGCCAAAGTCTGTATAAAGCTTTTTACACTGGCAGAAATCTCATCACCAAAAAGAGATATGAAAGTTACAGCCTGTTCCTCAGAGGTAAGAAGTGGGGAGCTCAGGATTTCACGGACTTTTTTATCATCAGCCACGATAGCAAGACTTTTTAATGCACTTGACCATATCGGTAACTCATTGCTATCGCGAGCAGATTGAAATGCAGCTTTAGCATATGGTCTAGCGAGTGTTACTGGATCTGCCATATCTTCTCTAACCCAACCTAATCATCGGCCGTTAACCGACCATTAATTTCCATTGCTCAGAAGCTTCAGAGATCCGAAGCTAAGCTCTTTAACAACTCTTCGTTAGCCGCTTCATCGATTGACTTCTGCAGAATCTTTTCTGCACCAGCTATGGCAATTGATGCAACCTGAGCGCGGAGCGCTTCTTTTGCTTTATTGGTTTGTTGTTCTACCTCAGCTTCCGCCGCAGAGATTATCCTTTGACCTTCAGTTCGAGCCTGTTCTTTAGCCTCATCAACTATTTGGTTAGCACGCCTCTTCGCTTGCTCCACTATCTCGGCCGCCTCTTGCTTGGCTATTTCTCGATCCTCGCCCGCTTTTTCTTGCGCAGCAGCAAGGTCTAATTGCGCCCGAGAGGCCGCTTCCAATCCATCCGCGATTTTCTTTTTGCGCTCTTCGAGGGCAGCAACAATTGGAGGCCAGACCACCTTCATGCAAAAATAAGCAAATAATAAGAAGGCTATGCTTTGGCCTAGCACTGTAGCGTTTAGATTCATTAGTCCCCCTAAATCAGCTCAAATAAATTTTTTTGAAATTTATAAGAAACTCAATTGTGTCCATTAACCAATAAAAGGATTTGCGAAAATAAATAAGAAAGCGATGCCGACTCCAATAATTGAAATAACGTCAACAAAGGCAGCAACCAAGAAAAACTGGGTTTGTAGTTTCGGCGCAAGCTCCGGTTGTCGAGCAGATCCCTCGATTAATTTGCCACCGAGTGCTCCGAACGCTACCGCAGTGCCCGCACCACAGATTCCAAAGATAATTGCTGCAGCAAGCAGAGTCATAGCTTCAATAGTCATTTTCTTCTCCAAGTTTACGAAAAAAGCCGTTGTGGCCTAGTTGTTAATGGTAAATATTATCCTTAATGATCAACCGAGTGAGCCTGATTGAGATATACAATTGTCAACATCATAAAAAGGTACGCTTGCAAGGTGATCACTAGAATATGAAAAACCGCCCACGCAAAATGCAGCGGTAGCTGGTACCACCCCAAAAGAGCGATAACAAGAAATATAACCTCCCCCGCAAACATATTTCCGTACAACCGCAGGGCCAGTGACACAGGTTTTGCAAAAAACCCTGGCAACTCTAAAAGCAAGTTCAAAGGAGCCAAATACCATTTAGGGAATGGGTGCATAAGAAAATCATTTGCAAACCCCATCGGCCCTTTGACTTTCAAACTGTAGTAGATAACCATTAAGAAAACTGTTGTCGCGAATCCAAGGGTTATATTTATGTCTGTAGTAGGAACCGCCTTAAAATATAAGTGTGAATCGCCGGCAATTAGCTGAGCGCTCAATGGGATCCAATCGACGGGAACTAGATCCATTGCGTTCATCAGGAAGACCCAACTAAACACAGTAAGAGCCAAAGGCGCTATAAATTTATTTTTTGCGTGAAAAGCGCCATCGACGCTATCGATAACAAATTCAACTATCATCTCGACAATGTTTTGTGCCAGTCCTGGAACACCGCTTGTCATTTTTTTTGAGATGAAATAGTAAAAGCCCATAAAACCTAGAGCCAATACAAAAGAAATTAGCATCGTATCAACATTGAGAGCCCAAAATCCCATCGCTGCAGCCTCTTCAGCTGAATGCGCAAAGCCCCAATGACCGTCTAATTTCCCAAACGTCAAAAAACCGAGATGATGAGACACATACTCCGTCCCGCTCTCATATAACAAATCACCGCTTGATTCTGCCATTATGTTTTAAATCTCTAATTTGTTGACGACACCAATACAATAGACATGTAGTTCAAGGTTGCATAGCTTTTCGCTCTAAAGCTCTTGCGCTATTTTAGCCGCTCCTAGAATTCCAACTGCGTGTACTAATAAAAAACCAACGAAAACAGCCAGTTCATCAATGGGGCGTAAATATTTAAATGTTAATCCGAACCCACACCCAATCAATAACAATTTGATGATTTCACCTTTAAAAATTGACGCCACCGTCTTCTCGATTGACCGCGCGCCCATGTACCGAAAGGCCTGATAACTAAAATAAAGCCCCGGCACCAAACTTATTAATCCGCCTATAAAAATCGACACAGACGTTTCGGGTTGTTCAAAAAAAACCCTTGATAAGAGGCATAAAACAAAAGTAACCGCCAGCTGAAACAAGACAATTTTTTGATATTTCGGAGGCTCTAAACTCACAACATTTCCAAGTGCGCGCATTATAGGGATTTAAGGAGGTTTGTTCAAGAATACTTAAAGAATTTATAAAAAATCTTAAGAGTTTTTACAAAGAAGATTTTGCTTTACGTAAATCAACGGATATGATCTAAAATTCCTTCAAGTTCTTCCAAATCATTATAAGAAATTACTAATTTACCTTTTCCTTTAACTGTGTGTTGGATAGACACGTTGGCACCAATCCTCTCCGATAACTTATTCTCAAGAGATTTAATATCTGCGCCATTTCCTTTTTGTTTGGAAGAGTTCGGTTTTTTACTAGCAGAAGTTCTTCTAACTAATTCTTCGGTTTGACGGACAGACAAATGTTTAGAAACCACTATCTTTGCAACAGAATATTGATCGCTAGCTGGCAATGACAAAAGGGCTCTAGCATGACCCATTTCTAAGCTTTTTGTCTCCAGCATCTTTCGAACTTCTTCACTTAAACTAATTAACCTTAAAAGATTAGTGACAGTTGTCCTGGACTTACCAACCGCATCAGCAACCTCCTGTTGCGTAAGGTTGAACTCCTCTTGTAAACGTTTTAGTGCAACAGCTTCCTCGATTGGGTTTAAATCTTCGCGCTGAATGTTCTCAATCAAAGACATCGCTATCGCTGATTCATCATCCACAGGTTTAATGATTGCTGGAATCTCATGAAAACCTGCTAACTGACAAGCCCTCCATCGCCGCTCACCCGCAATAATTTCATATTTATCAGAAGAAATTGGTCGAATAACAATAGGTTGCATGATTCCTTGCTTTTCTATCGAAGCAGCTAGTTCACCCAAAGAATCGTTATCAATGTCTATCCTTGGCTGATATTTACCTCGCTGAATTAAATCTACGGGTACATTACGCAGATTCTCACTGTCCCCCTTACGCCCAGTGATTTGCTCCTCACCCACCCTGTTGCTGGGCGCAGTACCAGTAGATAACAAAAAATCTAAACCTTTGTTGAGTCTGTTTTTTTCACTCATTTTTGTTTTATCCGATTTTGAAAGGAGTTAGATGCATTTAAGTGCTTTTTTCTCGTCAGCTCTTCGCAGCAACTCTCCCGCTAACGCGAGATACGCAATCGCCCCTTTTGACTGTCTATCATATTGAATTACCGGCAAACCAAAGCTCGGAGCTTCTGCCAACCTAACGTTTCGTGGAATAACGGTACGATATACTTTCTGACCCAAATGATTAAACAACTCATTATTCACTTCGATTGTTAGTCTATTGCGAGGATCATACATCGTCCGAACAACACCCTCGATTTCAAGATCAGGATTCAAGTGGCCCTTTATTATATCTATGGTTTGCATTAGCGCAGAAAGACCCTCGAGGGCATAATATTCGCACTGCATCGGGATAATAACTCTATCTGCCGCAACCAACGCGTTTATCGTAAGCATATTTAGAGAAGGCGGGCAATCAATTACAACATAATCATATTTTTCTTCAACGCTTTCAAGAATAGCAGCTAACCTATACTCTCGACGTTCGAAGTCCAAAAGCTGTGCCTCGGCTGAAACTAAGTCGCCGTTAGATGGAAGCAGGTCATACCCAGCATCGTTAGTACTTTGCATAACCTCACTAAACTTCAAATCGCCAATTATCAAATCATAAAGCGTTTTATCAAGGGAGTTTTTGTTTACACCGCTACCCATTGTAGCGTTCCCCTGAGGGTCTAAATCAACGAGCAAAACCTGTTGATGTGTCACACACAGGGATGCAGCTAAATTAACGGCGGTGGTTGTTTTCCCGACCCCACCCTTTTGATTTGCTACCGCTATCACTTCCATTACTATAGGGACTCCCCTGAAACTTTGCACACTTCGATAATATTTCGATCTGACTGTAAATAGGGAACATTTGCGGTATGGACTGCATTAACCCTGTACCCTGTCGGAAGATTTTTTATCTCTTCTGACGGATATGCTCCCTTCATCAACAACAAAGAACAATCTCCTTTAAAAATATTGTTCGTTAGATCTATAACCCTTGATATGGAAGAAAAAGCTCTGCAAATAATCGTGTCTACTTGCGTATTAGTTTCATAATTCTCAACGCGGTCGTTAACAATTTCAACATTTCCCAGATCTAACTCAAGCTTTACCTGAAAAAGAAACCTTGTTTTCTTTCCATTACTGTCTAAGAGTGTGAAATTTCTACTTGGATCCAAAATTGATAAGGGAATACCTGGCAATCCTCCACCTGAACCAACATCCAGAATATGTTTCCCTTTGAGAAGACTCCAAGCCGATAAGCTATCAAGCAAATGAATCGGTACCATCTGATCAATTTCACTAATTCCTGAAATATTAAATTTTAAATTCCATTTTTTTAAGAGCTTTAAATAATGCTCAAACTTATCTAACTGTGTCTGCTGAACACTATTACCAAACCCTAGATTTTCGATACCTTTTTTTAAACGTTCACTAGTGTTCATGGTAAGTAATCAATTAATTATGCAATTTTAGATGAATAAGACTGGCCATGTTTTTTTACGTAAACTAGTAAAAGAGAAATTGCAGCTGGCGTCATGCCCGGAATTCGTGCCGCCCTGCCCAAATTCGCAGGTCTGCTTTGCAATAGCTTTTGTTTCAGCTCATTAGACAAACCGTTCATAGACGAATAATCTAAATCTTTCGGAAGTTTTGTATTTTCCTGACTTTTTGTTTTTTCAATCTCAGCTTTCTGTCTATCAATGTAACCTTTATACCTTACTTGAATTATCGCTTGTGCTTGCGCTTGATCAGACACCCCCTTCACATGGTGCTCGCTCAACAGACCCTGCCGACCCATGTCCTCTCCATTGATGCTTTGTTTTAAAACAGCGTCGCACATTTTTTTACTGTCAGCCTCGGGTCTTACGAGTAAATCAGTTAGACGATACTCACGCTTAATTGGCTTCTCCAATAATGTATTAACCTTTGGAGTACACGGGTCATTGGGTCGTACCCAAGTGCTTTCAAACAAGTTTAAATAGGTTTTGACCATCTCTTGCTTTCGACAGAAAAACTCCCACCTCAAGTCATCGACCACCTGAAATCGCCTGCCGATTTCAGTCAGCCTTTGATCGGCATTATCTTCTCGCAAGGAGAGGCGATATTCGGCTCGACTCGTAAACATTCGATAAGGCTCTAGTGTCCCAAGTGTAATCAAATCGTCGACTAAAACGCCAATATAAGCCTCATCTCGGCGTGGACACCACTCATCAAGACCTTTAGAAGCCAATCCGGCGTTTAGCCCCGCAAGAAGTCCTTGAGCAGCTGCTTCCTCATATCCAGTCGTGCCATTTATTTGTCCCGCAAAATAAAGGCCTTTAATAAATTTTGTCTCCAATGAATAACGCAGATCTCTTGGATCAAAATAATCATACTCAATTGCATAACCCGGTCGAGTAACATGCGCCTCTTCAAACCCCTTTATATTCTTGACCATCTGAAGCTGAACATCAAAAGGTAGGCTTGTAGAAATTCCATTCGGATATAGCTCATAAGAATTCAAACCTTCCGGTTCAACGAAGATTTGATGAGATTGTTTATCGGCAAACCTCATGACTTTATCTTCGATTGATGGACAATAACGAGGACCAACCCCATCTATATTCCCAGTATAAATAGGCGATCTATCAAGAGCTTCTTTTATTATGTTATGACACACGTCGTTTGTCTGAGTAATATGACAAGAGACTTGGTTAGGATGTTCTTCAGGGTCACCCAAATAAGACATCACAGGTCTCGGGTTATCACCCAATTGTTCTTGCATAACTGAAAAATCAACAGTTCGAGCATCTATTCGAGGCGGGGTTCCAGTTTTTAAACGAGACACTCGGAACGGAAGTTCTCTCAACCTACTCGCCAACGCACTCGCCGGGGGATCTCCCGCTCTTCCGCCTGAGCTATTTTCCATACCTATGTGTATTTTCCCAGCAAGGAATGTGCCGACGGTTAAAACAACCCGCGTAGCTTTAAGAGCCACTCCCATTTGAGTTATCACTCCTCTAACCTCGTCATTTTCGACAATTAGATCGTCGACAGGTTGTTGAAAAATAGAAAGATGTTCTTGCGATTCTAATGCAGCTCTAATATAAGAACGATAAAGGCTTCGATCTGCTTGAGCTCTAGTAGACCTTACAGCAGCGCCTTTACTAGAATTTAATATTCGAAATTGTATGCCAGAATTGTCGACGGCTCTCGCCATTACTCCTCCGAGAGCATCTATTTCTTTCACTAAATGGCTTTTTCCAATGCCTCCTATAGCGGGATTACAAGACATTTGACCAAGAGTTTCAATATTATGCGTGACAAGTAACGTGCTTACTCCTTGTCTGGCAGAGGCAAGTGCAGCTTCAGTTCCGGCGTGACCACCACCAACAACAATAACATCGAATTCAACAGGATAATTAATCATATTATTTTTTAACATTCTTTAATCTGACGAAGCAGTATATCTGACTTGTGAGTCTATTAAACCGTTTATTAATCACATAGATATAAAAGAGTAAAATCAATAAAAGATAAATACGTCGTTTTCTCAATATAGTATTTATAGTCTATTATTGTTGTTAATTACTAACCAATTTCCTGTTTAGAAGTGTGATTTTTAAATATAAATCAATATGTAACAGAAATATAATTCTGTATTCTTCCTGTTAACGAATAGTTCATTGAGGGTGATTAATTTTGTATAAGTTCTATTAGTTTTGAATCGTTTTTATTAAAGAATATTTATCCCCAGCTTAAATAAAATTACTGGCAGATTTATTAACTGTTCCCTTAATTTAACGAATCCGGTGAGGTGCTTTATGGATATACTGTGTGTAACTTTATTTTCCGATACAGAAATTCGAAAATATTTCTGCAAGCAAATCATCGCTCCTAAAATCTCCCGTTATGCTGGCGAGTGATTGTTGAGCAAGTCGAAGATCTTCCGCAATTAGTTCTAATATGCAATCTTTCGAAAGCTGATCAGAAGCCTTTCCGATTAATTTTAAACTGTTCTCCAAAGCAATTAACTGCCTCTCCTTTGCAACAAATATGTTTTCCGTTACGTCAGTTAATCCAGCCTTGTTTTTGATCTCATTTATAAGATATTCAACACCATTAGACTCTTTTAATGAAAGATAAATACAATTTATATTGAAAAATTCATCGGAAAATGTGGATCTCATCGTTGTTATTCTGGGTTTTAAAGAGTCCGATAAATCAATTTTATTCATTACGAGCGTAGTTTTCTCAAGCAAACCAGGTTGATTTGCTATTTCGGGAGGTAATAAATCTTCAGCACATAGATTTTCGTTTAGTTGAGCATCATTTACGTCTAGTACTAGTATTATTTGATCTGCTTGCTCAATTGCAGTTTTTGCGCGGTTTATTCCTATCTTTTCAATTGGTTCGTTTGTTGCTCGCAGCCCGGCGGTGTCTGTGATGTTAACTGGAATATCGTCAATTAATACTCGTTGATTTAAAAGATCACGAGTAGTTCCAGCAACTGGTGTAACTATCGCTGTATCCTCTTTTGATAGAATATTTAATAAACTTGACTTGCCAGCATTTGGGGGTCCGGCTAATACAACGTTTAAGCCATTTTTTAATAATGCACCCTGGCGTCCACTCAATACTAGTTTTTCAATCTGTTGTGACACCGTTGTTAGTCGCTGGATGACCTTTTTTTCAGAAATAAAATCTATATTTTCATCTGAGAAATCGATACTTGCTTCAACCTCAACCCTCAAAGCAATAAGTTCTTGCAAGAATGTATTGATTTGGTGAGAGAATTCACCGTTTAACGTTTTGGCAGCTAACATTGCTCCTCTATTTGAGTTTGCGTTAATTATTTCCGCAATCGCTTCTGCTTGGGTTAAGTCTATTTTGTTGTTTAAGAAAGCTCGTTCAGAGAATTCCCCAGGTGTTGCGAGTCGCGCTCCACTCGTAAGTACAGCGGTTAAAATATTTTGTTGAACGTATTGACCGCCGTGACCGTGAAGCTCAAGAACATCTTCACCGGTATAAGAATTTGGTGCTTCAAAAATGACGGATAAACCTTGATCGACCAACAACCCCGATGGATTATGAAAAGAGCTATATCGTAAACTTCTATCTTTTGGGACTGCCCCTGTAACTGTTAGTGCTATTTTTTTAGCGTTTGGACCAGATACACGAACTATTCCAACGCCCCCCTGACCGTCTGGGGTTGCGGGAGCGCAGATTGTATCAGTCGATGGGTCTATTGTTGTTGATGTGTTTTTCATAAGAAGAAAAGCAGCACTTTTGTTCTATTTATTAGCGTACTGTGCTTCTATTTTTCGGGTGATGTACCATTGTTGCATAATGCCCAACGCAGCATTAACAAACCAATAGAGGACAAGTCCGGCTGGAAAAAATAAAAATATCCCAGTCATCATTATAGGCATTAGCTTCATCACTTTTGCCTGCATAGGATCGGCTGGAGCAGGGCTTAATGAGGTTTGGAGATACATCGTGGCACCCATTAGAAGTGGTAAAATAAAGTAGGGATCTCGCACTGATAAATCGCTTAGCCATAGCACGAAGGGCGCATGCCTGAGTTCGACGCTTTCTAAGAGCACCCAATATAAAGCAATAAAAACAGGCATCTGAACTATCATTGGTAGACACCCGCCGAGCGGATTTATTTTCTCTTTTTTGTAAAGTTCCATTGTTGCTTTTTGCAGTTTCATCTTGTCATCGCCGTACGAGTCTTTTAGCTGCTGTGCTTTGGGCATAAGGCGTCGCATCCCTGCCATGGACCTGTACTGTGTTTCAGATAATTTGTAGAAAATTATTTTCACAAATACCGTTAACATAATTATTGAAAAACCATAATTATTAACTACTGAGTTGATTTTAGTTAGCAACCAATATATCGGTGATGCTAAAAACCAAAGGAAACTATAATCAATTGTTAGGTCAAGGTTGGGGGCAATTTCTGCGAGTTCGTATTGGTCTTTGGGCCCCGCATAAAAAGATGCAGAGTAGGTGACCGTTTGGTTTGGAGGAACAGTAATTTCAGTACTAGTAAATTCTCCAAAATATTGAGAGTTGTTATTTTTCCTGGTTGTAAATCGGTTTAGTCGCTCACTTTCTGGTATCCACGCTGTTAAGAAATAGTGCTGACTAAATGCAATCCAGCCACCCTCAGTGGTATTAGTCGTGGTTCCGTTATCATCAATATCATCTAGCTCAATTTCAATATATGGATCGTCTGCTGTGGTTGAAACAAACCCAAGATATGTTCGACTAAACCCTCCTGCACTACTTGGATCTTCAAACTGGTCTCGTTTAATTTGACCAAAAGCATTTGCTCGCCAAATCTCTTCTGAAGAGTTATTAATAATGTAACTGGTATCGATTAGGTAGCTGCCGCGGGTAAATGTGAATCTTTTTGTGATAGAAACTTCTTTATTTGTGATGTGAAATAAATCTACGGTGAGTGAGTCTTCGGACTCATTAATCGAGAAGTTTGTCCCGGTAGTTTCATAGCTTGCGCGCGCTGGGCTATCGATACCATTTGGACCAATTAATCCACTTTGTGAGACATAATTGAAATTGTTCTGGTTATTAAGAATCACAAAAGGATCTTCTTTAATCTCAATGTCCTTAAGATATTTTGGTAATGAGAGATAAACAATATCTCCACCATCTAATGAAATTTGAAGGTTGAGGGTGTCGGTAGCAATATTTATTAATCTCTCAGTGTCAACTCGCTGCTCTGGTTCCTTTGTTTGTTGGATTAGGGTAGGTACTTCATCGGAAGCAATCAGTTGAGTGGGGACATCTGCGGCTGCTATCTCTGGAATCTCCGAAATGCCGGCCGGGCTTTCTTGGTTTGATTGAGTAGTTGGTTCAGAGTTTTGACTGTTCAGCAATAAAGATGGGTTGTCATCTTGCCACGCTAAAAGCATTAAATAGGTGACTATTGCTAGTCCGAAGTATAGTGGGTAACGAAGCAGGTTCATGCAAGTCTTCTCTATTGCGGTTTATGTTACGTTGGTCTTGCAAATCTAACTGGGCTGGTGGCGGATGGTTCAAATTTCTTTCGTTTGGTTTTGCTTACAAACCGGGTCATAGCCACCTGCACACCATGGGTGGCATCTGCAAATTCTATAAAAGCCAAGTTTGATACCAGTCAATACCCCGAATTTTGTAATTGCTTCTTTCGTATATTGTGAGCACGAAGGAACAAATCTGCATTGTTGCCCAACTAGGGCGCTAAATGACGCCTGGTATACTGTAATTAAGGCGAGGGTGATTTTTTTTAAAATTCGCATCGAGAAATAACCTCTTTGAGAGCAAGCGCTGTTTAAAATTCAAGCTTTGTCTTTCAAATCCGCGACTAAACTGTCGAACGAGATTTTAAGCTCATCAGAATTCATTTTACCAGCATCTTTCCGTGCAAGCACTACTATATCAATGTTCATGAGCGACTGAGATTCAATTCTGAATGCTTGCCTAATGGCGCGTTTTACTTTGTTTCTTTGCACGGCCAATTTGATATTTTTTTTTGAAACGACAATCCCAAGTCTCGGGACGTCAGATTTGTTTCTTCTGGCGAGGAACAAAAAATGATTGTTTGAAACCTTAAGTTCAGCACCGTCAAATACATTTTTAAAATCGACAGGATGAAGTAATCTGTTTAATTTACTGAATTGTTGGTTCATTAAACGTTTCCGACAGAAATTGATACAGGGAAGGAATCGTGAAGAAAGAACTCATCAATTGGATTGGGCGAGCCGGCATACGTCACGTTTCTAATTCGTATTTTAGGAGAAGTTTGACGTCGCCAGAATTGTCAGATTTTCGTTGGCAAAGATTACTGGTCGAGGCTTAAGCTGTAAGTTTTGCTCGGCCTTTCGCGCGTCTGCGATTGATTACTTGTCTGCCTGCTTTTGTTGCCATTCGAGCACGGAAACCATGGGTTCTTGCGCGTTTGAGCAAGCTTGGTTGGAAAGTTCTTTTCATAGAATTCTCAGTATGTTTAATATTTGAACTAGCGTGATTCAATTTGTGCTTAGCGGCGGAATGTTAGAGATTTTTGATGAATTATGCAACGGTTAAGAAAAATAGTTTTATTTTTAATAGGAACAACAACATTTGAATCTATATTGTCAAATGCGAGGCTTATCAACTTAGAATACATAGGTTATCCACAGGTTTTATTAACAGCGGGTGATGTTTTTTTAATTATTCTTTTTTAAATTTTGGCTATTATTGTGGGAACTGATTTTAAAATATTGAAAAATATGATTTTATTTTTTTTACAGGGTTTTCCACTGTGGTGGATAACTGTTGTATTAGTAGGTAGTATTTGACGAAGTTATTGACCAGGCCGTGAAGGTGCAAATTACCGTGAAACCTAATTTTCAAACAACATCTGACAAAATTAGTCGGGAACTTCTTTGGAGTAGTTGTGTCAACAGATTGAAAACGGAAATGCCATCGCAGCAATTCAATACTTGGATTCGTCCGCTGTCTTTTTCAAAGGATTCGATAAATCAGGAAAATAGCATCACGTTGCTTGCGCCTAATCGTTTTATTAAAGACTGGGTTACAAGTAAATTTCTATTACAGATCAGTCGATTTATTGATGAGCAAACGGATCAATCTGTGAAAGTATTTATAGAGGTCGATTCAGAAACTGTCAAAGCCGCTCCTGCATCGCCAGAGAGTAGTGGGCTAACTGATATAGGTGACGAGCCAGCATTAGGTAGGCATAAGCTAATTCCTGCTGGTAATAGTGAGTCGCTATATGTAAATAACACATCGTCTGAAAGTTCTGCTTTTTCTATGGTTGAGGGAATAAATGGCCCGAATATAGAAGGGTATTCGGATGACTCGGGATCGATTGTAAGAGGTAAATTAAGGCATCGTGGGGCTCTTAATAAGGAAAATACTTTCGGAAATTTTGTCGAAGGTAAGTCCAATCAGCTTGCAAGGGCGGCTGCAATTCAAGTTTCGGAGAACCCAGGCGGTTCTTATAATCCCCTTTTTATTTACGGTGGTGTTGGACTTGGTAAAACGCATTTAATGCATGCGATCGGTAATGAGCTCATTAAGAAAAAACCCGGAGCAAGAGTTGTTTACCTTCATTCTGAAACTTTTGTTGCGACGATGGTGACAGCATTGCAACTGAATGCTATTTCTGAGTTCAAACGCTTTTATAGGTCAGTAGACGCTCTGTTAATCGATGATATTCAGTTTTTTGCTGGGAAGGAGCGTTCTCAAGAGGAGTTTTTTCATACTTTTAATGCGCTGCTAGAGGGAGACCAACAAATCATTTTGACTTCTGACAGGTATCATAAGGAAATTTCTGGCTTGGAAGAAAGGTTAAAATCACGATTTGGTTGGGGTCTCACAGTTGCGGTTGAGCCACCGGAGTTGGAGACTAGAGCCGCTATCTTGATGAATAAGGCCTCTCTCAGCAGTGTCATTCTTCCAAATGATGCAGCTATGTTTATCGCACAAAGGCTCCGCTCTAACGTTCGGGAATTGGAGGGTGCTTTAAAACGGGTGGTTGCACACTCAAATTTTTGTGGCGCGCCGATTTCAATAGACCTTATAAAGGAAGCTTTACGGGATTTGTTTACGATACAGGATAAATTGGTAACGATTGATAATATTCAACGCTCGGTAGCAGAATATTACAAAATTAAGATGTCCGATATGTTATCCAAGAGGAGGAACCGTTCAATCGCTCGGCCACGGCAAGTGGCGATGTGCCTTGCAAAGGAGTTGACTAATCATAGTTTGCCGGAGATCGGCGATGCCTTTGGAGGTAGGGATCATACCACTGTGATGCACGCTTGTAGGCAAATAACAAAGCTGCGTCATTCATTGATCGATATAAATGAAGATTACAATAATTTATTACGCTCGCTGTCGAGTTAATTGAATTCATGAGGAATTTTAAATGCAGTTTGTCATAACAAGGGAGTCGTTGCTCCGGCCGTTGCAGATCGTCAGTGGGGTTATTGAGCGCAGACAAACTCTGCCAGTTTTATCTAATGTGTTGCTTGTTTTAGATGGAACATCACTGTCTATTACAGGGACAGACCTAGAGGTAGAGCTTATTGCAACTGCAGAGGTCAGTAAAAGCGGCATTCCGGGATCTGTTACAGTGCCGGCAAGGAAACTGCTAGATATATGTAAGTCGCTTCCAGACGACACTTTGATAGAGGTTTCTCTGTCAGATTCAAAGCTGACTGTTAAGTGCGGGAGGAGTAGATTTATTCTCGCCACACTTCCAGCAACAGACTTTCCTAGTGTAGAGGAGGAGCCAAATACTTTTGCTATCTGCGTTGACCAAATAAGACTTAAATCTATTTTGGAAGGCACTAGCTTTGCAATGGCACAGCAAGATGTTCGGTACTTTTTGAATGGCATGTTGTTTGAGCTTTCTCCGGGTTACTTGCGTGTTGTTGCCACAGACGGTCACCGGCTTGCTTTGGAAACTTTGGCTATAGAGGGTGCGCTTGAGGAGAAAAAGCAGGTAATTCTCCCGCGGAAGGGTGTTATGGAGCTGGTTAAACTGCTTGGGGAAGGAGAAAGCGTAGATTTAACGTTTGGGCGGAGTCACTTGCGAGCAAAGGTCTCTGACTTTACTTTTACATCAAAGCTTGTGGATGGCAGTTTCCCTGATTACAACCGGGTCATTCCAAAAGGTGGAGACAAGATAGTTGTCGGTGATGTTAATAATCTTAAGCAGGGCTTTCTGCGAGCTTCTATTTTATCTAATGAAAAATACAGAGGCGTAAGAATGGTTCTTACTAAAGACGAGGTTAGGATTCTAGCAAATAATCCTGAGCAGGAAGAGGCTGAGGAGTGTGTTACCGTGGATTACGATGGCGACCCTTTAGAAATGGCATTTAATGTGGGATACGTAATAGATGTTTTGAGCACGGTTCGGTCAGAGCAAGTCAGAGTTTCCCTGTCCGACGCGAGTAGCAGCGTGTTAATTGAAGAGGTTGCTGGTGGGGATGCTTTATACGTTGTTATGCCAATGAGGCTTTGATCGGCGCTTTACATGAGCACTGTTAATACCGTTTTTTTATCCGGATTCAGAAATATTGTTGAGGAGAAGCTGGATCTGTCGCCTCACTTAAATGTTTTGTCCGGTAAAAACGGCAGTGGTAAAACTAGTGTCCTCGAAGCGCTTTATGTATTGTCGTGTGGCCGTTCTTTTCGAGCGACGAAATTAGATTCAGTAATTAACGTTACATCGGGTGAGGCTACGGTTTTTGCTGAGTTCGACACAGGCGCGCGTCTAGGTCTAACTCGGCAAAAGGCTGGTAAGCACAGTTTAAAGTTGTCTGGTGAAAAGCAGGTTAATTGGGAGGCTGCCGCTAGGACTATCCCGACTCAAATTATTGATGCGAATTCTTTTTTGCTCCTTGAGGGCGGCCCAAAATTTCGGAGGCAGTTTTTAGACTGGGGTGCGTTCCACGTGGAACTTGGGTTTGTTAATTCATGGAGAGCGTTAAAAAAGTGCCTTGCTAATCGGAACTCGCTCTTGAAGCGTGACGCCAAAGATTCTGCCGAGATTAAAATTTGGACAGAAAAATTCGCGGCGGCAGCGGTTGACGTTGATCGTGCGCGATTGGCATATTTTGAGGGCTTTCGGGAAAATTTTTATTCAGTTTATTCTGATTTAGACCCTGGCCTCGCCGAGCGACTGGAGCTGTCTTATTCTAGGGGTTGGCCTGACCAAGATCATCTTTTAGACGTTCTTTCTGCGTCTTTTGAGGGAGATTGTCGCTACGGGGCCACACAGAACGGCCCGCATCGCGCGGATCTGTTGTTTCGTATAGGCCGAGATCTAGCTAAAGAAACGCTTTCTCGCGGGCAGCAAAAAATTTTAGTTTGCGCTTTGAAGATAGCTCAGGGTAGGTGTTTTTCGGAGAGTGTTGAAAGAGCTTGTTTATATCTGGTTGATGACTTGCCAAACGAGCTTGATGGAGATAACAGGGCGAAGGTTTTAAAGAAACTTATGGAGCTAAAAGCCCAAATCGTTGTTACTTGTGTGGATTCGAACGATCTACCCTATTCTCTTGCGGAGGGGCATAAAGTGTCCTTGTTTCACATGGAACATGGTACAATTCTGTCATAGTTTAATTTAAAAACATCCTTTATCTGAGGCTATAACAACGTCTTTTACTTGGCAATTTCCCTTAATTTTGGAGCCATGCATGACCGATGAAACTGAGCAAAACTATAACTCTGACAGTATAAAGGTGCTGAAGGGCCTTGATGCGGTTCGCAAACGGCCTGGAATGTATATCGGAGATACTGACGACGGAACTGGGCTTCACCACATGGTTTTTGAGCTTGTTGACAATTCTATCGACGAGGCGTTAGCTGGTTATTGCGATGAGGTATCTGTTTGCATACATATTGGGGAGACGGTTTCCGTTTCGGATAATGGACGCGGAATTCCAACTGAAATGCATGCTGAAGGCGTCTCGGCGGCAGAAGTAATCATGACGGTTCTGCATGCGGGCGGAAAATTCGATGACAATAGCTATAAAGTATCTGGTGGGTTACATGGCGTAGGAGTCTCCGTGGTTAATGCGCTCTCCGAGGAGCTTAAACTTACTATTCGTCGAGAAAATAAGATTTATGAACAAAACTATGCTCATGGTGTGCCCCAGGCCCCTTTGGCTGCTGTTGGTAAGACTGATTCGACAGGCACGACTTGTCACTTTAAGCCTTCAAAAGATACTTTTTCAAGTGTTGAATTTTCATATGAAATCCTAACAAAAAAGCTACGGGAATTGGCGTTTTTAAACGCAGGCGTTGCAATTCGGTTAATCGATGAGAGAAGCGGTAAGGAAGATTTATTTAAGTATGATGGAGGCCTTAAGGCTTTTGTAGAATATTTAAATACTAACAAGGCAAGTGTTAATAAAATTTTCTATTTTACGTCCGAACGAGAAGAAGATGGGATTACTGTAGAGGTTGCTTTGCAGTGGAACGATTCTTATCAAGAAAATATTTTCCCCTATACCAATAATATTCCTCAGAGAGACGGCGGAACACATTTAGCTGGATTTCGCGCAGCCTTGACCCGTGTACTAAAATCGTATGTTGACAAGGAGTTGTCGCAAAAGAAAGGCAAAGAGGTTGTCGCAAGTGGAGATGACGCTCGTGAAGGTCTCACAGCAATTATTTCCGTTAAAGTTCCAGACCCAAAGTTTTCTTCTCAAACGAAAGATAAATTAGTCTCATCTGAAGTCAAAAGTGTGGTTGAGCAGGAGGTTGCCGCCCAATTTAATGATTATCTTTTAGAAAATCCAAATGATGCAAAACTCATCGTAAATAAAATGCTCGATGCAGCCAGAGCAAGAGAGGCGGCGCGCAAAGCTCGTGAAATGACAAGGAGAAAGGGCGCTCTTGATATAGCTGGGCTTCCAGGGAAGTTGGCTGATTGTCAGGAAAAAGATCCCTCTCTTTCGGAAATTTATATAGTCGAGGGTGACTCCGCGGGTGGCTCAGCTAAACAAGGTAGGAATAGAAAAAATCAAGCGATTTTGCCTCTGAAAGGTAAAATACTGAATGTAGAGAAAGCAAGATTCGATAAAATGCTCGGTTCTGCTGAAATAGGCACGCTCATAAAAGCTCTTGGGTGCGGAATTGGTAGCGATGAGTTTTCGCCTGAAAGTTTGCGTTATCATAGCATTATCATAATGACGGATGCTGATGTGGATGGGTCGCACATCCGCACTCTTTTACTAACCTTTTTTTTCAGGCAGATGCGTGAGTTGGTTGAGGCGGGGCATATCTTCATTGCCCAACCTCCGCTTTATAAGATTCGTAAAGGCAAGCAAGAGCAGTATTTAAAAGATGATCAAGAGTTAACAACTTACCAAACACAGTCTGCCTTGGAAGGCGCTAGTTTGCACGTGAATCCTCAAGCTCCAGGTATTATGGGTGATGCACTAGAGGCATTAGTTAATCAATATAACAACGCTTACTCGATTTTAGGCCGGCTCGCACGTCTTTACCCAACAGAGATTTTAGAGTCGATGATTTATACGCGGGCCCTTACAGTTGACGAGTTGAAGTCGATCGAAGATATTACCCAGTGGGTCGATTCAGTTAACAAAAAATTAATTGAGCTCCACCCCGGCGCGAGCGGACATTACAAACTGACAGTTATTGAGGATTTAGAGCAACAAATTTTTCTGCCTCAAATTGAGATGAGTATGCATGGCCTTGAAAAGTTGTTCAGCTTTAATCGGGAATTCTTCAAATCTGGTGAATATACAGCACTCACAAGTTTGGGTGAGACACTAGACGGCTTGATTGAACAAGGTGGCTTCGTAAAACGTGGTGAAAAAAGCAGTGAAATAAGCAATTTCCCTGAGGCTATCGCGTGGCTGATGCAAGACGCAATGAAAGGGCATTATCTTCAGCGCTACAAGGGCTTGGGTGAAATGAACCCGGATCAACTATGGGATACTACAATGAACCCTGAAACTCGAAGGATGTTGCAAGTTACGATTGATGATGCAATTACTGCAGACCAATTATTTAATACTTTAATGGGTGATCAGGTTGAGCCACGACGTGACTTTATCGAAAGTAATGCGCTAGCGGTTGAGAATTTAGATGTTTAAAAATCGATGCTTCAATTTACCAATGCTACGATAAAATGATTCGCGAAAAATGCGCGAGATCGTTGTAGGTTTTCGTCTGATGAAGGTAAAAGTTTTTATTCGGCGAATCGCTTAATTCTGCCTGTAAGGCCTCATTCTCCCGTTCTTGACGAAGGCGTGACTCTGTTATGCCGCCCTTTCCACTTCGAACTAAAATTGGGGTCAACCCAAAATTCACTGCGCACTGTAAATCGGTGTAGCTATCGCCTACAAAAAAAGAATTTTTTAACGGTGAATCTAGCTGCTTTTCTGCGTTTCTCAGGAGCCCAGTTCTAGGTTTCCGACAATCGCAGTTTTCTTCGGGGTGGTGCGGGCAGAAAAAAATCCCATCAATTTTTCCACCGAGAGCATTCACTTTTGATTCAAGATTATAATGTATCTCTTTCAAAGCGCTTTCATTAAAAAAACCCCGGGCTAATCCGGATTGATTAGTCACAACAATGATTTTATATCCGCTGATGCTCAATCTAGCAATAGCTTCTATACTTCCGTCAATCGGCACCCACTCAGAGACAGATTTAATGTAATTATCAGAGTCATAATTTATAACGCCATCACGATCTAAAACTACAGTGTTTAATTTAGTTCCCATGTATTAGCGATATATCGGCCACTGTTGTAAAAAGAGCTCGTAACTTCCACAAAATAGCTATTCTATTTTGTTGAACGGCTTCATCCTCACAGTTAACCAATACATCCTCAAAAAATGTATCTATGTCAGTTCTTAACATTACAAGTGAGTGCAAGGCGCCCAAGTAATTTGACTCCAAAAGCATTGGCTTTACGATATCTCCAGTTTCTTGAAGTTTATGCACAAGGTTTCTTTCCGCGCCTTCAACTAAAAGGGTCTCGTTTACAATTATCCTTTCGTTTGTCGATGAGTTTTTGTTTAATATATTGAGTACTCTTTTATTAGAATCTGACAGGGCTCGAGACTCACCCATTTTTGAAAAGTCGAAAACTGCTTTTATCCTCCGATCGAAATCAGCAGGTTTGGTGGGTCTTATAGAGAGTACAGACTGAAAAACTTCGGGCGTTATTCCATCCGCCAAATACATCGCTCGAAGTCTGTCGAGTAGGAATTCTAATATTTCATTTCTCTGAACTTCGGTAAGATCAATATCAGATTCTTTGGAGAGCGATTTCTCAGCTATTTCAATACAGTCCCAGAGATCCAGATCGAGGTCGTTTTCAATGATTATTCTTAGTAACCCTATTGCAGCGCGTCGCAAAGCAAAAGGATCTTTTGAGCCGGTAGGAGGCTGCCCAATGCTGAATAGCCCGGTGATCGTATCAATTTTTTCTGCAATCGAAACTACACAACCAAGTTTAGTTTGCGGAAGTTTGTCACCTGAAAATCTTGGTAGATATTGCTCTTCAATAGCTATAGCAATGTCAGGTGTTTCGCAATCATGTTCAGCATAATATTTGCCCATTATGCCTTGGAGGTCGGAAAATTCTCCGACCATATTGCTTAACAGGTCACATTTCGACAGCAGTCCGGCTCGAAACGCAGCTTTTGATTGAGCCCCTAGCGTCGTTGCGATGAGCCCAGAAATTTGCGCAATTCGAGCGCTTCGGTTGTAAAGAGTGCCAAGCTTGTCTTGAAAAATAACCGTTTTGAGATCTTCGAGTCTTGAGTCAAGTCGAACTTTTTTGTCTGTATTAAAGAAAAATTCAGCATCTGCGAGGCGTGGTCTTATTACTCGTTCATTTCCTCTAACTACTTCTTCTGGACTTTTACTTTTGAGATTACTTATGGCGATAAATACAGGCAGTAAATTTCCTTTTTTATCATTACAGCAAAAAGTTTTCTGATGAGATTGGAGCGATATTATTAGGGATTGAGCTGGAAGTTTTAAAAAGTGCTCATCAAAATTTCCCGTCAACGCAACTGGCCATTCAACAAGGCCCGTGACCTCCTCAAGAAGATCAAGACTAATAATTCCGACAGCATTTATTTTAGAGGCTTCGGCTTCAATTAAGCTTTTTATTTTTTTACACCTTTTTTCAAACGAGGCAACTACATAACCGACTTCTTCTAATGTTTTTTCGTATTCCTTTGGTGTCGTAATTGTTATTGCTTTCTTCGTGTGAGTGCGATGCCCAAAAGTCTGATTACTACTTTGTACTCCGAAGATTTCGAGATCTAAAATGTTGCTCCCGTAGAGCGCTAAAACCCAGTGAACTGGACGAATAAAGCCCTCTCGAGATGAGCCCCAGCGCATCTTTTTTGGTATGGGTAATTTATTAATCGCTGCCTTTATAAGGCTGGGTAGAATTTGTATTGTTTCTTCGCCTTGAGTTTTTACTGAAAAATACAGCTTTGTTTTGTTGTCTTTTGTAACGGTTTTAAGTTCATCTACGCTGACCCCACAAGACTTGGCAAAACCAATTGCGGCAGGCGTTGGATTTCCATTTTGGTCTAAGGCGTTATCAACAGACGGGCCAATTTTTTCATTTATCTGATCGTCTTGACGCTCAACCAAGGCTTGTACTAGCACAGCTAGTCGTCGTGGTGTTGCAAATACTTTAGAAGAACGAAACTTTAACTTATAAACCTTCAGCAAGTCGGTGAGGTCTTGTTCGAATGTTGTAGAGAGATTTCTTAGAACCTTAGGAGGAAGTTCTTCGGTACCTAACTCAATTATAAAATCTTGTTCAAGCATTATTCTATTTTTCCAAAAATTCACGACGCAGGGTTTCGCTGGCGAGAGGAAATCCGAGTGTCTCTCTACTAGAGTAGTAGATTTCGGCAACTTTTTTTGATAACGCCCTCACTCTTAAAATAAATCTTTGTCTCTCTGTTACAGAAATTGCGTTGCGAGCGTCGAGCAGATTAAAGTAATGAGATGCTTTCAGCACTTGCTCATAAGCAGGAAGAGGGAGGCTCTGCTCGATAAGCTGATTGGATTGTTGTTCGCAGTCGTTGAAATTCCTGAGAAGTAATTCTGTGTCTGCGTGATCGAAATTGTAAGCTGACATTTCTACTTCATTTTGCTTAAAAACGTCTCCATATGTCACTTTTCCCGATGGCCCGTCGGTCCATACGATATCGTATATGCTGTCCACTCCTTGTAGATACATTGCTATGCGCTCTATCCCGTATGTTATTTCACCAGTTACTGGATAGCATTCTAATCCGCCAACTTGTTGAAAATAAGTAAATTGGGTTACCTCCATTCCATTAATCCAAACTTCCCATCCAAGGCCCCATGCGCCAAGTGTTGGAGATTCCCAATTATCTTCTACAAACCTGATATCATGTGTTGCCATATCAATACCCAGCTCTTCTAGGGATTCTAAATATAGTGTTTGAATCTCTGTTGGAGATGGTTTGAGAACGACTTGGAACTGATAATAATGTTGCAGTCTGTTTGGGTTCTCACCGTACCTTCCATCTGTTGGTCTGCGACACGGCTGAACATATGCACTGTTCCAGGTTTCTGGACCAATTGCCCTCAAAAAGGTGGCAGGGTGAAATGTCCCTGCTCCAACTTCGATATCTAACGGTTGAAGTATGACGCAGCCAGCTTTTGCCCAGAATTTTTGTAAAGCTAAGACAAGTTCTTGGAACGTTATTTGAGAAGATAATTGAGTCAAAATAATCCTGCATTATTTATTTGAGTGAAGTCGAAATTATCCGTGATTTTTAATGAGTTATCCACTTATGACTGCAGGCGTCGTGATTTACTTGATTATAAATTATCATTGATTTTTGAAGAGACAGGCATTAACAGATTACAATTAGATTTCAATTCAAAGGTTTAGGTAATTAGTTTTGTCAGATATAGCCCAAACGATTAAATTTATGGTGTTTAGAAGTTTTTTGTGGATAACCTCTGTCTTGCCTCTATCGTTTTTGTATGCTCTGGCAGGCGGTTTATCGCATCTTATCATGCTGTTCCCGAATCGTTCGCGCGATACCACACGCAAAAATTTGATGGCTTGTTTTCCTTTGTATGGAGAGGCAAAAATTTCTCAACTTGTTAGGTTAAGCTTACGATCTACTATAGCAACGATGCTTGAAATGGGGAAAGCATGGCTGTTGCCCATGCAAGACACCTTGGCGTTGGTAAAAAATTCAGAAGGTGTTGACGCGCTAAATGATGCTTATTTATCTAATGACGGAGTGATTCTATTTGCGCCACACATTGGTAATTGGGAAATTTTTGGATTTTATGTGACTAAAACTCTGTCGAGCAGTTTTTTATATCAGCCTCCGAAGAACAGAAAGATTAATGATATGATTCTAAAAGCTCGCTCACGTGGAGGCGTGGAGCTTTTGCCGGCTAATCGTAAAGGTGTTTCTAAGTTGGTGGCAGCTTTAAAGCGCGGTAATTTAGTTGCGATGCTCCCTGATCAAGTTCCGGCAGATGAGGGGGGAGTTTTTGTTGATTTTTTTGGAAACTCAGCTTTTACCATGACACTTGCAAGTAAATTAGCGGCAAAGCGGCCTTGTAAAGTCTTTTATGGATTTGCTAAGCGTGATGCGAGTTCCAAAGGTTTTAAAGTGATTGTGAAAGAGCTAGATTCAAGTTTTTTTTCTGAGGATATTCTTGAATCGGTGCAGACAATTAATATGGCAGTTGAGGATTGTATCCGTGAGGCGCCTGAACAATATCAATGGGAATATAAACGTTTTAAGAAACAGCCAGACGGATCTGAATTTTATTAGCGCCGCCAAAACATTGGTGTGAAAAGCACTAGGAGAGTGAAGATTTCTAGGCGGCCCAGCAGCATAGCTAGACATAAGACCCATTTCGCCGGATCTGGTATATGACCATAAGTTGAGCTGATACTACCCAACCCGGGGCCTAAATTATTTATGCATGCACCAACTGCGCTGAAGGCAGTGACGATATCAAGCCCTGTAGCTAGCAATGCTAATAATATGAGCATGAATGCCATAACGTAGACGGCAAAAAATCCCCATACTGCTTCGATAACTCGGTCTGATACAGCGTGCCGACCAAGCTTTATTGGAATAATTGCTTTCGGGTGAATAAGTCTCTGGATTTCGCGTATCCCTTGTTTAAAGATTAATAAAATTCGAATAACCTTCATGCCTCCACCGGTCGATCCTGCGCATGCTCCAACGATTGCAACATACAACAAAATATAAGGCAGAAATATAGGCCAGGAACTATATTCTGCCGTGGCGAACCCCGTAGTTGTTGCAAAAGAAATAACTTGGAATGTGCCTTTTATTATTGTTTCCTCAATAGTGGCGTAGACTTCAAAAGTTGAGAGCATAATTATAGTAATGAGAGATACGGCTGCTAATATAAAAGCATAGAATTGGAACTCAGAGTCAAGAAAATAGTGAGTTATTTTTTTTTGCTGCCAAGCAGTAAAGTGTAAGGCAAAATTTACACCCGCTATAATCATAAATATTATGGCGACAAGATCTATGGGTCGGCTGTCGAAATATCCAAGGCTTGCATCGTGAGTGGAGAATCCCCCAATAGCGATGGTAGAGAGGCTATGGCTTATGGCATCGAAAAGTGACATGCCGCTAGCCCAGTAGGCAAGCGCACAAAGGAGCGTCAAAGCAAGATAAATATACCAAAGCGCTTTTGCCGTTTCTGCAAGCCTTGGCAATAATTTGTTGTCCTTTACTGGGCCAGGGCTTTCGGCTCGATAGAGTTGCATTCCACCAATACCGAGCATAGGTAGTAAAGCCATTGCTAATACTATGATGCCCATGCCGCCGAGCCATTGTAGCAGTTGACGATAGAAAAGGATTGACCTCGGCAAGAAATCAAGTCCGGAAATGACGGTAGCACCGGTTGTTGTTAACCCTGAAAGCGACTCAAATATTGAATCTGTGTACGAGAGATCTACTGAGGGCGAAAATATAAAAGGTAAGCTGCCTGCTGTGCCGAGAACTACCCAAAAAAGAGTTACGATTAAAAACCCATCACGTGTATTTAGTTCTGCATTTGACCGAAGCGCTATAAACCACATGGCTAAACCAGCACTAAAAATTATGCTCATGCTTTTTACAAATGGCATAATCATCCCATCATCATAAAAAAGTGATACTAAAATCGGTGGAATATTTCCCAGCATGCTAAAAAGCATAAGTAATAAGCCAAGAATTTTGAGAATGATAAGAACATGCATCGTTTAAGTACTCAGAAAAAACCAAAACCAACCTGAAACAATCGTTCTACTTCTGGGATCCTTTTGCTATCAACTAAAAACAATATGACGTGGTCGTCTGATTCAACAACAGTTGAGTCATGGGCAATAAGAACTTCATCTCCACGTACTATTGCTCCAATTGTTGTCCCTTCGGGCAAATCAATTTCTCTAATCGCGCGCCCAACCACTCTTGAGGAAGTAATGTCACCGTGAGCGATTGCTTCGATTGACTCGGCTGCTCCGCGTCTCAACGAATGGACATTGACTACATCTCCTCGCCTAACGTGAGTAAGCAAGCTACCGGTAATCGCTTGTTGTGGGGAAATAGCAATATCTATTTCACCTCCTTGCAGAAGGTCTACATAATCCGGGTTATTTATAATAGTCATTACTTTCTTTGCGCCTAGCCTTTTGGCTAATAATGACGACATAATATTGTCCTCGTCATCATTTGTTAGGGCCAAGAAAACATCAATATCATCAATGTTTTCATTTATTAACAAGTCGTGCTCTGATGCCTCCCCGTTGAGAACTATCGCAGAATTGAGGTTTTCAGAGAGAAATCGGCACCGATCGGCGTCTCTTTCAATTATTTTGACTTTATATTCGTCTTCAATGCTTTCGGCAAGGCGCAAACCTATATTGCCACCACCCGCGATCATAACTCGTTTATATGGGCGATCCATTCTTCTAAGCTCGCTCATACAAGCACGTATATCCTCCTTTGCGGCAACAAAAAATACTTCGTCCCCGGCTTCAATTACCGTTGTGCCTTCAGGCATGATTGGGCGATCTTTGCGAAAGATTGCTGCAACCCGAGTGTCAACTGATGGCATGTGTTCCTTTAGTAGGCGTAACTGCTGTCCAACTAAGGGACCTCCGTAGAAGGCCTTCACGGCAACTAACTGAACTTTTCCTTCTGCAAAGTCTAAAACTTGTAATGAGCCTGGTAAGCTTAACAATCTGCTTATTGCTTGGGACACGATAATTTCTGGACTAATTACAACGTCAACTGCAATACCTTTTTTTCCAAACAACTTATCACTTACTAAATAAGAAGAAGAACGAATACGACAGATTTTTTTTGCTGTTTGGAACAGTGAAAATGCAACCCTGCAGGCGACCATATTAGTCTCATCACTCTCAGTAACAGCAATAATCATGTCAGCATCAGCGCCGCCAGCTTTCTCAAGAATATCGGGGTGGGATGGATATCCTGTGATAACACCAATGTCCATGTGGTCTTTTAATATCCGAAGCTTCTCGTTATCTGAATCGATTATCGTTATGTCGTTTGCTTCACCTGAAAGTGTCTCCGCTATATTTATTCCAACCGGATTTGCACCGAGAATTATTACTTTCATTATTTAAACCTCGGATAAGCTAGTTCAATTGCCGTGCTCACGTTATGTTTTTCTAAGCAAAGAGAAAAAAAATCCGTCTGGGTTCTGATTGTTTGTTGGAACTTCGGGTAAAAATTGTCTTCCATATTTACATTCTACTCCCCATTCGATCTCTATGCTTTCACATTTTGCAGTATTTGTAGATTTTAAAAAATCGCGTATTTGCAGTTGGTTTTCCTCTTGCAATATCGAACAAGTTGTATACAAAAGCAGCCCTCCAGATCGGAGGCAATTCCATAAGCTCTGCAAAAGTTGTTTTTGAATTTCTATGGAAGTTAAAACTTCGTCATATGTTCTAAGGACTTTAATATCGGGATGTCGCCGTATGACGCCTGTGCCGCTGCAAGGAGCATCAAGAAGTATGCGATCAAAACGCTGCTCATCCCACCAATTTTTGGTATTTTTAACATCAGCTATTAGTATATCCGCTGAGAGATTTTGTCTTTTAAGGTTATCTTTTAATCTTTGCATACGATTTTTATTTATATCAACCGCGGTGACTTTCAAGCTAGGTTCATATTCAAGCATATGGCAAGTTTTCCCACCAGGCGCTGCGCAGGCATCAAGGACACGAAGATTAGGTTTTAGGTCTAGAATTTCAGGGACATATTGCGATGCTTCGTCTTGTATACTTACGAAACCCTCTTCGAAGTTTGGTAGTAAATCAACTTTACAGGGCGTGTCGAGAACAACAGCGGTTTTTGTTCTGCCAACAGAGGCGGTAATACTTTGTTCTTTGAGTAGATCTAGATAACTCGTTCGGCTGATTTTTTGAACATTAATTCGCAGAGTCATTGGTGGTCGCAAGTTATTTGCATCCAATATAGATTCTGCTTGAGCTGGCCATTGAGCTTTTATCGAACGGTAAAGCCATTCGGGGTGGGCACTCGCGCACGTAGGGTCTTCGAAAGTTTTAATTTTTTCGCCTCTCAGGTAAGCCCGAAGAACTCCATTGATAAGTCCTGTTGCCCAAGGCTTATTCAACTCGCGCGCAGCTTCTACCGTTTCATTTATAAGCGCATAGTTAGCGACCTCCATTTCGCGAATTTGGTAGATACCTATCGTTAAAAGGCAACGGATATCGCAGTCCTTAGTTCGCAGAGGACGACTAAGGAAATGGTTTAGTTGCGACTGGATAAGCCAGTACCAGCGGCAGCATCCGAAACTTAGTTCTTGAATAAGAGAATAATCTGAGCGATCACGTAGCTTAGATAGAGCGGTAGAAAGCGAGCCTTTTGAATTCAACAAGTCCGCTAAAATTATCGCAGCTGTAGCCCTGCTATTAAGTGATTTTTGCATAAGTTATTCACTGTCGACCATTCGTTCACCGATTTTAAAAATATTTGGCTTAGCATTTTTTATGGACTTTATCGTTTGTGGTGTCTTACCGGGCAATTGCACAATAGTTACGGATAGCTCGTCTGTTCCGCATTGGACAGTAAAATGATTTTTTGTTGACGCAGTAATTTCACCGGGCATTGCGTTCGCAATTCCATGGTTTGTTTGCAATTTGGTTGCTTGAATGATCTGAATTCGGTTATTTTTAAAATAACTGAAGGCTGGCGTTCTCCCGAATCCTGCTCGAATCTGTAGCTCAATGTCTTTTGCTGAATGAGACCAATCGATAGAGGCTTCGCATTTTTTCATTTTTTCTGCATAGGTAGCAAGTGAATGGTTTTGTTCCTTCGCTTGCCGCTGTGCGGTTGGAAGGTCTGAAAGCAGCTCTATCAACGCCGAAGCTCCTGCTAGTGCAATCTTCTCCTCGAGGGACGCTCTCGTATCAATTTTTCTTATGGGAATTTCTGTTTTAAATAATATTTTACCGGTGTCCAAGCCTTCGTCCATTTGCATAAGGGTAACCCCTGTTTCAGCATCGCCTGCAAGAAGCGCTCTTTCAATGGGTGCCGCGCCGCGCCACCTCGGCAACAAGGAAGCATGAACGTTAATGCATCCAAAGGTAGGAATCTCAAGGAAAGCTTTAGGAAGAATTAACCCATACGCTGCGACGATTAAGACATCTGCACTTAAGGCTGTTAGGTCTCGGCAAGCATCACTGGTTTTCAAAGATTCGGGTTGAAAAACATCCAGGTTGTGATTTTTGGCGAGCGTCTTAACTGCGCTCGGTTGGATTTTTTTCCCCCTTCCTGAAGGTCTATCTGGTTGTGTATAAACGCCAACGATATTATGAGATCTCTCGATTAAGGCCTTTAGCTGCGTGGCGGCGAAAGGTGGAGTGCCAGCAAAGGCGAGACGAAGTTTTTGCTTTGGTTTAATCATCAGATCAAAGAGCTTTGTGTTTTTTTTCTAGTTTGCTTCGGATTCGATTTCTTTTTAAACGGCTTATGTAGTCGACCATTAATTTCCCATCTAGGTGATCAATTTCATGTTGAATGCAGACCGCAAGAATGCCATCTGCCTCTAGATCAAAATGCTTTCCATGCTGATCCTGTGAATGAATAACCACTTTTTTAGGTCGTGATATGGTTTCGTAAAATCCTGGAATTGATAGGCACCCTTCGTCGTAATCGAGATTTTGTTGGTCGGAGACAGTGAAAGTTGGGTTAACAAATATTTGTGGTTTATCCCGGTTTTCGGATACATCAATGACTAAAATGCGCTGATGAACATCTATTTGTGTTGCCGCTAGACCAATTCCGCCGGCACTATACATGGTTTCAAGCATGTCTTTAATCAGAGACGAGAGGGAAGAATCAAAATTTATTACTGGTGTCGCGATAGTGCGTAATCGCATATCAGGAAATTCTAGAATGGTACGAAGAGCCATAGATTATCCGGTGGCTAGAGCGCTCAGAAATTTTAATCTTTGTATTATAGCCTATTGATCTATTGTAAACCTCTTTCTCAGTTTTAAAATTATTGTTAGAGCAGTAATCAAAATAGATAATCAGCTCCCATGTTAATGAAAATTAGACTAATATTTGCAATAAGGCGATTTCTATCGAGAGCTTTATTTAAACACGGGTTGTAAATTGATTAATTATCAAAATATTTCTGATGTCTAAAAAATTCGAGATAGGTGAGGCTGTGGGGTGTTTGCGCGACGGGGGCGTGATCGCTTATCCAACTGAGGCCGTCTGGGGCCTCGGATGTGACCCTTTTAATCCAGATGCCGTCAATCGGTTGTTGGCTCTCAAGAGGAGATCAAAAAACAAAGGGCTTATCTTAGCTGCTGGGTCTATTTCGCAAGTTGAAGTTTTAATGAGGGCTCTGTCGTATGAACAGCAAGAGCTGGTCGCATCCAGGTGGCCGGGCCCAGTTACTTGGATAATTCCGGATACCTTAAACATTATTCCAAATTGGATAAAGGGCCAGCACTCCAAAGTTGCAGTGAGGGTAAGTAGCCACCCTGTTGTAAAAGATTTGTCGAATGCATTTAGAGGAATGATAGTATCGACTAGTGCGAACTTGAACAATGAACCTGAGATTAAATCTTTCGAGGTTTTAGAGCGTCAGTTTGGCTCTAAACTTGACGGAATTGTTGAGGGAGATCTCGGTTTAGACACAAACACCTCGGAAATTTGGGATGTAGAGACCGGTATTCGTATTCGATAGAAAATGCGGGCTTATGAAACATATTGTGTAGCAAGTATTTAAGAGATTAATTTAATGACTGCTGAGACCAAGAAATTACCAACAGGTAATACAAATACCAGCTTTAAGACCTTCCTGCTTGCTTTGCAGAGTCGAATTTGCTCGGAGTTCGAATCGCTGGATGAAACTTCTAGATTTTGTACCGACAGATGGGACCGCAATCTTGGTGGTAGTGGTTGTAGTCGGGTCATATCGCAAGGTGATGTTTTTGAAAAAGGGGGTGTGAATTTTTCACATGTGTTTGGCAGTGAAATGCCCCCCTCGGCGACGGTGAAACGTCCTGAATTAGCCGGTAGAAGCTTTGAGGCGATGGGAATATCCTTGGTGATGCATCCTAAGAACCCCTTTGTTCCTACCTCGCACGCTAATTTTAGGCTATTCATATCGAAACAGGAGGGAGGCGGGTCTGTTTGGTGGTTTGGCGGGGGCTACGACCTCACTCCGTATTATGGTTTTGAAGATGACTGTATTCATTGGCATGAAACAGCTAAAAAAGTCTGTGATCAATTTAATACTGATTATTATCCTCGTTTTAAAAAAGATTGTGATGAATATTTCTTTATAAAACATCGGCAAGAGCCACGAGGTATTGGCGGGATTTTTTTCGATGATTTTAATGAAGAAGGTTTTGATAACTGTTATTCACTTGTATGCGCATTAGCTGATAGTTACCTTGAAGCATATATCCCGATAGTCAAACGACGCATGAGTGAACCGTTTGAAAAATGCCATCAGGAATTTCAACAATATCGAAGAGGGCGGTACGTAGAGTTTAATCTTGCATACGATCGGGGCACTGTTTTTGGCCTTCAGTCCGGTGTAGGTAGAATAGAGTCGATTTTGATGTCACTTCCGCCTACAGTTCGTTGGGTGTACGACTGGACCCCAGCACCAGGTACCGAAGAATCTCGGCTATACACTGATTTCCTTGTGCCGCGTGATTGGGCTGCAAATTAATGGCTCAGGGAGATTGATTTTGAAAAGCACCCCTCTCTATTGCGTTATCGGTGATCCAATAACACATAGCAGATCACCAGAAATACACAGGTTTTTTGCGGATCAACAGGCAGACTCTATAAAATATGAGTCAAAACGAGTTGATGAAGCAAGTTTTCAAAATTTTGTGAGAAATTTCTTTGAATCCGGTGGCGCTGGTTTGAATATTACTTTGCCTCATAAAGAATCTGCGTATTTACTGTGTGATGAATTATCTGAGCGCGCTGCGTTATCGAGAGCTGTAAACACCTTGTTCATGGATGATCTCGGTCTATTGCACGGAGAAAATACAGATGGGCTTGGATTAGTAAGAGATATTGTTAATAACCATGGAGTTGTAATACGTAATAAGCGCATTCTGATTATCGGTGCTGGCGGTGCAGCGCGGGGTGTTATCCATGACCTGGCCAGCTGTAATCCGGCTTCGGTTTCTATTATCAATCGGACTCATCACAGAGCTGAAGCTTTGGCTAAGTATTTTAATGTAGAAGCGCTTGAGGTAAAGGTTGCATTTGAAAGAAATTTTGATTTGATTATTAATGCCACGGCATCTAGTTTAGTTGGGGAATTGCCGCCTATTTGTTCTGAGATGCTCGCTCCAAATTGCTGTTGTTATGACATGATGTATTCTAAAGAAGATACAAGTTTTGTTAGATGGGCGAGAGAAAATGGGGTTTCGCGCACTATGGATGGGCTTGGCATGTTAGTTGAACAAGCAGCTGAGGCGTTTTTTTTATGGCGGGGTTCCCGCCCGATTACAGCGCCGTTGCTTAAAATTCTGAGATGAATGAAGGGTTATTTCTCAAATCACCGAAAGGTTCTCGTAAAAAGTAACCTTCCGATGCGTCATGATTCTAATGTTCATTCGCTGAGGCGCTGGTGGCTTCATCGTGATGTAAGTCACTGGGCGACAGCGGTTGAAGTGTTGGATCATCGCCGCGGTATTGATAACGCGTTCCTTCCGTATAGTTTCCCTCTATCGCCATAAAACCGATCAGGACAAGTAGTACGATAGGTGGGCCTAATATTGTCCAAACTAGAGCAAGGCGCTCCCAGACCACATGCATAAAAATTGCAACAATGAAACCAGCCTTGAGTGTCATAAAAAGGATTACTAAAAACCAGCGGAGCGCGCCTTCAACATGGAAGTAATCTACGGCATATGAGAACCCGCTCAAAACAAATAGCAATACCCAAATTTTATAGTAGATACCAAGTGGGTGTTGTTGTCCTACGTCAGATGACATGTTTAATTCTCTCTTTAAAGTAAATAGAAGAAGGCAAAAATGAAGACCCAGACTAGGTCCACAAAGTGCCAGTAAAGCCCTGCGATTTCAACGATTTCAAATCCCTTCGCATCGTAATGCCCTTTTCGAATTTTGTTTGCTACGACTAGAAGATAGATAACGCCGCCGGTTACGTGTAAACCGTGAAAGCCTGTAACCATAAAAAAGACTGAGCCGAACTGAGCTGCACCAAAAGGATTGGTCCACGGCCTCACTCCCTCCTGAATTAGCTTTGTCCACTCAAATGCTTGCATGCCGACGAAGGAGGCCCCTAGCAAGGCTGTTACGACCATCAACCAAAAAGTCTTCGTTTTATCCCTACGATACCCAAAGTTAACAGCCAATGCCATTGAGCCTGAGCTTGTAATTAAGATAAAAGTCATTATCGCGATTAACACTAGTGGCACTGACTGCCCAAACAGAGTAAGCGCAAAAATTTCAGTTTGGAGTGGCCAAGGTTCTGTAGTGGTAAGGCGTACGTTTAGGTAACCTGTAAGGAAGCAAGTAAAAATGAATGTATCGGATACCAGAAATATCCACATCATCGCTTTGCCCCAGGGGACATTGTAGGCCTGCTTATCGCTGGCCCAGTCTTCTACTAAGCCGGGTACTCCAGAAGGAGCTCCATCAACTGCCGATTCACTCATCATAAACTTCCTGTGTATGCTTTGAACTTTAAAAAATGCCTCTGCTAAGTATTTGAGAGAACAGCGAATACCGCTATCCACACGATCAAAAGAAAGTGCCAATACACAGTGCACAGCTCGATACTGAGCCTGAGCTCTTCTTGTGCTGCTCCGGATAAAAGCCTTAGCAAGCTTTTGCTCCAAACCCAAAGGCCTCCCAAGATGTGCAATGCATGGAGCCCGGTTAATAAATAGTAAAAGGAGTTTGCCGGATTCGATGTCATGAACAGCCCTTGCGCTTGTAAATTCTGCCAAGTAACCATTTGTGCGGCTATGAATAATATGGCGAAAACTCCGCCTGACGCAAAAGTCGATGTGACACTCTTTTTACCATTTGAAATCAAGGTTTTTGCCCGTTGGAACAAAAAGCTACTGATAACAAGCAAAGCTGTGTTGAACCAGAGTTGGGAGGGCTCTGATACTGGAATCCAATCTGGCAACTCCATGCGGATGACGTAGCTAACTCCGAAAAGCGAGAAGACAATCGAAGCCGCTACCAAAAAGAATACTAGCGCCACCTTTTCTGGTGGCGCTGAAAACGTGCCCTCCGCTCGCAGCCCGCCGATAATTCCGGTGCGCTCCCAAGGCTTGTCGGTTATTTGTTTAAATAAACCCATAATTTAATTGCTCTTCGATTCCATTTCCACGTCGGCATCAGCCATATTTTGTGGAATAAAATCTTCCTTAGCTCCAGGAACACTGTAATCGTATGCCCAGCGATAAACTGTCGGCAGTTCCTTTCCCCAATTGCCATGAACAGGCGGAGTATCAGGAGTCTGCCACTCCAAGGAAGCTGCCCCCCAAGGATTGCCTTCGGCTTTTTTACCGTTTCGAAGACTCCAAAGAATATTAATGAAGAACAATATTTGAGCTGATCCAACAATAAGCGCTGCGACAGTGATCCCTGCGTTTAAGTCTTGCGCGGATTCAGGAATAAAATCTGTCTGGCCGAGCGCATAGTACCGCCTCGGAACGCCAAGGAAGCCAAGGTAATGCATCGGTAGGTATATCGCGTAAGTCCCAAGGAATGTAATCCAAAAATGGAGTTTAGCTAACCCTTCGTGATACATACGCCCTGACATTTTTGGATACCAGTGGTAGAGGGAAGCGAAGATTACGAGAACGGGGGAAACACCCATTACCATATGAAAGTGGGCTACGACAAAATATGTGTCTGAGAGAGGCAAATCAATAACGACATTACCTAGAAATAAGCCTGTTAGTCCGCCGTGGATGAAGGTAAAGATGAACCCTATGGCAAAATACATTGGCGCATTTAAGCGTATGTCGCCCTCCCAAAGGGTTAGAACCCAGTTGTAGACCTTTAATGCAGTAGGTACTGCGATGATCAAAGTGGTTGTGGCAAAAAAGAAGCCAAAATATGGATTCATTCCGCTGACATACATGTGGTGGGCCCAAACGATGAAACTTAATCCTCCAATTGCGATTATGGCCCAAACCATCATTCGGTAGCCGAAGATATTTTTTCTGGCATGAGTGCTAAGTACGTCAGATACAAGACCGAAGGCTGGAAGAGCTACGATATAAACCTCTGGATGACCAAAAAACCAAAAAAGGTGTTGGAAAAGAACCGGGCTACCGCCGTTGTGATCTAGCGCCGTTCCAGATTCGATGATTGCCGGCATGAGGAAACTTGTGCCCAGAAGCGTGTCAAAGGTCATCATAATCACAGAGACTAGGAGCGCTGGGAATGCAAACAGGCCCAAAACAGTTGCAACAAAAATGCCCCAGACGGTCAATGGCATTCGCATTAGTGTCATTCCCCGAGCACGGTTCTGAAGTATCGTTGTTACATAATTTAGGCCGCCCATAGTGAATGCGACAACGAAGACACCAAGAGATAAGAGCATTAGAAGTATGCCCATGTCATGGCCGGGTGTGCCGGCTAAGGTTGCTTGAGGTGGATACAACGTCCAACCTGCCCCAGTCGGGCCGCCACCAACCAAAAAACTGGCCATTAGAATTAAGACTGAAGCTAGGTAGAACCAAAAGCTCAACATGTTCAGAAAAGGGAATACCATATCTCGAGCGCCGATCATCAACGGGACCATGTAGTTACCAAATCCTCCGAGTAGAAGTGCGGTCAGCATGTATACGACCATGATCATCCCGTGCATGGTTACTGACTGGTAATAGGCGTTTGGGTCGATAAGATCAAAGGTTTCAGGGAAGCCAAGTTGCATCCGCATCAACAGCGAGAGCATTAAAGCTGCGATTCCTACTAAAATCGCTGTGCCCCCGTATTGGATAGCAATTACTTTGTGATCCTGACTCCAAACATATTTTGTTACCCAGCTATGCGGGTGATGAAGATCAGCTTCGTTGTCTTGATCAGCCAATGGTACGTAGGCCATTTAAACCTCCTAACTTAAACCGTATAAAAAATTTTAAACGTGACCTATCGTAATGTACTCAGATACGCCGCGACATCTTGAATTTCACTTAAACCAGACATGGCTGTAGCCATAGAAACCATTTGTTCTCCGTATGGATCGGCTGCGTGTAAGCCCCTGATACCAGCTCTGAAATTGCTGATCTGGGTTACGAAATACCAATCGCTCATTCCAGCTAGTTTTGGTGCATCTGTGTACCAAGTTCCGCTGCCGCTATCTAAGTGGCAAGCTGCACAATTTCGGTCGTAAATATCGAAACCGTTTTCAACATCGCCTTCAACAATGGTGGGTGCAGCCGGCATATCGGGGAAAGTGCTGATGTAAGCCGCCATGTTTCGAACAGCATCATCATCAACTAACATATTGGCCATGCCTATCATGGCCGCACCGTTGACATCTCCTTCACCACCGCGAATTCCCTGCTTGAAATGATTTAGCTGGCGCTCAACATACCAATCTTGGAGCCCAGCTAGTTTGGGGCTATTAAGCGCTTGATTACCCTCTCCATTGGCCCCATGGCACGCCGAACAAACTGCATACGATGCTTGACCTGCTGCTATGTCAGGTTCTGCGGATTGCTGGGTCTGAGCGAATGTGGGTTGAGATGCAATCCAAGTGTTGAAATCTTCTTGGGTATCAATAACAATCGCGCCGCGCATTATAAAATGACCGATGCCGCATAGCTCTTCGCAAAGAATGTCGTAACGACCAGTTACCTCAGGCTCAAACCATAGATAGGAAGTCAATCCAGGAACAAGGTCCATTTTAACTCTAAGCTGCGCGATAGTGTAGTTGTGCAAGACGTCGTTTGACCTAAGAAGGGCCTTGACAGGCTTTCCAACGGGCAAGTGCATATCCGGGGCATTGACGATGATGTCGTCTTGGCCGTTCGGATCCTCAGGGTTGATTCCAAATGGGTTTTCTTCGTTTACAAACTCGGTATCGGCTGTTCCTAATTTACCGTCAGCGCCCGGGTACCGGAAATTCCATTGCCATTGTTGGCCTAATACTTCAAATTCAGTCGCGTCTTCCGGCGGCTGAACAAAATCCGCCCACACAAACAAGCCGGGCGCGAGCATCAAAACAACCCCAACGGTTGTAATCGCTGACAGCCAACCTTCGAGCTTATGATTTTCTGGTTCATAAGCTGCTTTCTGCCCTGACCGATGGCGGAATTTGTATACGCAATATGCCATGAAGGCGTTGATGACAACGAATACGGTGCCCGTTACCCAAAATGTAATTAGGATCGTGGTATCAATGGACTGCCAGTTTGAGATTATGTCGGTAAACCACCACGGGCTTGCGAAGTGAAAAATCACAGATCCTATAACCAGCGCAAAGATGACAACTGCTAGAGCCATAACCTAACCTTTTCCTTTTGAATGAAACAAAAAATTCACAATAATGGCAACGTGTTGCCTTTTTATGCTGAGTCGAATTTCTCGACTCACTTGAAAGCGTCATACTGCTTTTTTGTATTGTTTTTTTTCAGTAGTTTGAGAATTTCCAAATCCAAACCGCGTTGCATTCGACGCGCAAGAATTTCTAAATTCTCTCAACTAATTAGGTTTAAGAACCTCGTTTTAAACCAATTAATTTTTTCGAATGCAATGCTATAGAAGAATATATGTAATCGCAAGCTAATAGGCCGCAATTACGGGAAAACTGTCGAAAAATCAGTCGTTTTTGACAGCTTTTTGTCAGACCAGAATCGAAGAAGAGGTCGTACTGGCTCGTCTAGCCTTTTAAGCAAATCTAGTTGAGTCAAATCGGCGTTTATCTTGAGTTAAAATAGTAAACATGGTTGAATGCCGCGCACTAATCTCACGCTTAACAGAGGAAAAATGGCATCACCTCTGACTTCGGCGTTCAATTGTCCTTTAGTTTAAATTTAAGAGAGTTGTCACAGTGGCCGAGCTCATTTCTCAAAAACCCGCGACGTGGCGAGATTATTACGACATTTGCAAGCCTCGAGTTGTTTTCTTGATGCTTTTGACGTCGATCGTAGGCATGTTTTTGGCTGTACCCGGCATGGTCCCAATCGATATTCTCTTCTTTGGAAACCTCGGGATTGCCCTGGTGGCGTCATCTGGGGCAGCTGTAAATCATTTAATTGATCACAAAATTGATATTCAGATGTCGCGGACCCACGATCGACCCGTCGCTCAAGGACGAGTGAGTCAGATGCGGGCGGGTTTATTTGCGCTGAGCATTGGAACTGCCGGTATGGCAACGCTAATGATTTGGGTTAATGCATTGAGTGCTTGGCTAACACTTGGTTCGTTCATAGGGTATGCGTTTATTTACACGGGATATCTCAAGCATGCGACTCCCCAGAATATTGTGATTGGTGGCCTCGCTGGCGCGATGCCCCCTATGTTGGGTTGGTCTGCTGTAACCAACAGTATTGATCCGAACGCGCTAATTTTAGTGCTTATAATCTTCGCTTGGACACCGCCTCACTTTTGGGCGCTCGCAATTCATAGGAAGGACGAATATGCGAAATCAGGCATTCCAATGTTACCGGTTACTCATGGAGTCAGGGTTACAAAACTTCATATCTTGGCTTATACCCTAGGTTTAGTTCTCGTTACGGTTCTACCTTACTACACAGGTATGAGCGGCCCTTTCTACTTAATATCGGCCTTGATTTTTGGTGTGAGATTCATATTTTGGTCAGCAAAGCTTTTATTCCGACCGACCGAAACGACTGCGATGGACACCTTCCGCTTCTCTATTGTTTACCTTGCTGCAATATTCGTTGCCTTAATGATTGACCATTATATATTTTAAATTTTGGGGGAAAAGTGAGCGTAACCCGGACTCTTATTGTAATTTCCGCTTTGTTCCTCAACATTACAGTTTTTTTCGTTCTTAAAAATATATTTGATTTCAGGGTTTCGTTACAAGAAGAAGAAAAGTTAAGAAAGCTTGGTGCAACGATTTTTGAAAATGCGCGCCCAATTAGGCCATTTACTCTTAGAACCAGTTCAAATCAGGCGTTCACCAAAAACAGTCTTCAAAAACCACTTAACTTGTTTTTTTTTGGTTTTACGGAATGCCCTGATATTTGTCCACTAACACTCCGAGAATATAGCGATGCAGTTTCAACGGAAGAATTCGCAACGATAGCTGACTCGGTCGATTTTTATTTCGTGTCGGTAGACCCTGCAAGAGACTCTCTTGAAGTGATTGCGTCTTACGTAGACTCGTACTCTGCCGATATTTTCGGCCTTACTGACCTCGAGGAGCTAACGTATCGCGCAGATGGCGGATTCAACCTCGGTGTTTCCGCTCTCGCATCTGAGCTTTTCGTTTCTTATTCCGACACCGCTTCTCTTATTGCTGGCCAACACAAAAACAAAGAACATAGCCATTCCGAGTTTCCTGCAGAGCCTAGTCGCTTGATAACGCATAGCGGCCATATTTCAATATTGAACAGAAACGGTGAGCATATGGGTGTTCTTCGTTCACCGCACCGAAGCGAAGATTTAATTGATGCTCTTTCTTTGATTTCCGACAGCCATATGTAAGCTTAATAAATTTCAACTTTTTTTAAATTGTTTAGGTACAGTCAAGGCGAGGCAATATAGTATCGTTGCGACTACTACAATGCTTGGCCCAACCGGAGAATCAAAAAAGAACGAGCTTACGACTCCCATGATGACCGAAGTCACCCCTATCACACTTGAAAAGAAAGCCATCGCTTCCGGAGTAAAAGAGAAATTTCTTGCGGTAGCAGGCGGAATTATTAATAGAGACGTAATTAGTAAAACGCCTACAATTTTTATTGAAATCGCTACTGTTAGAGCAATTAAAGATGACAGTAATAAGTGAAATTTTTCAGTATTTACCCCATCCATTTTAGCAAGGTCTCGGTTCACGGTTGCTGCTAAAAGTTCTTCCCAAAAATATAAAAGCGTACTTAAGATCACAACCGAAACGCCAATAATCCATATTAAATCCGACATACTTACTGTAAGGAGTGCCCCAAATAAATAAGCTTCTAAGTCGAGCCGCGGAGCGCTTGAGAATCCGAGGATCACAATCCCAAGGGCGAGGCTACTATGCGCAATTATTCCTAGGATAGTGTCTGCTGAGATCGAGTCAAATTTATTTAAACTGGTCAGTATAAAAGCAGAACACAGGCAAACCAAAAGCATGCTAATTTGAATGTTTAACTCAAATACTAACGCAAGTGCGACCCCGAGCAATGATGCATGTGCAAGTGTCTCACCAAAGTAGGACATTTTTTTCCAAACGACAAAAGACCCGAGTGGCCCCGCTACTATGGCAAGAGCGACGCCAGCCGAGAGAGCAAAAACGACAAAATCGGCCGTTAGAAAGGAAAGAAGTGTATTCATATAAAAATTATCTTTATCGTCATTTTCCCGCGACGGGCAATATATTCCTCTTTAAATCATGACTGTGAGAATGTTGGTGTTTGTAAACAGCAATATTGTTCTCTCTTGCTCCAAAAAGCTTTAAGTAGGCTGGATCCTTGCTGACCGAGTCCGGTCTACCATGACAACAAACATGCTTGTTAAGACACACGACCTCATCTGTACTCGACATAACTAAATTAAGATCGTGAGAAATCATAAGTACCCCACATCCTTGTTCTTCTTTTACAGAGCTAATAAGTTCATACAATTCAGACTGGCCGCTCAAATCGACCCCTCGAGCCGGTTCATCTAATACTAGTAGCTCAGGATTACGCAAAAGAGCACGAGCGAGCAGTACGCGTTGTAGTTCTCCACTAGACAGACTTGTAATTTGCTGGTTGTAAAGATGATGGATCTGCATCCTTGATAATTTTTTTTCGATCTCGTTTATTTCTTTTCTAAGGACCTTCTGACCCAGTTGTAAAAATCTTTTGACAGTTAGAGGTAGTGTCGATTCAATATATAGTTTTTGAGGCATGTATCCTAATCTTAGTTTCGGCTTTTTTACAACTGACCCTTCGTCGGCAGAGATAAGCGCGAGAGCGATCCGCACTAACGTTGTTTTACCGGCACCGTTTGGCCCGATTAATGTGACTATCTGTTTGGGGTTTACGGATAAGCTGACATCATCGAGGACTTGATGTTTTCCAAACGTTTTTGATATATTCCGCGCTTCTAGTAAAGCTTCTTTTGACATTTTGAAAGCCTGACATTCTCAGAAAACTTATAAGCCTGTTAAGCACTATTCTAAGTACCTATTGATCGATCGTAGTGATCGGTTCGCCATCAAAGGTGGATTAATATAACAGAAAAGTGGTTTGAAAAGCTCGAGCATTTTTTTGTCTTAGGTTATCATGGTACTGAATTCTTTTTTATTTTCTACCAACCGGCTACGACTCTGCTTTTCGATGAGGAAGGTAATGCGATTTAATGCTTTTTTAGTATTTTTGTTTATTTCCTTACCTATTATTTCAGAAGCAGCTGAGAGCAAAAAAACCGATTCGCTTACTTTAGTTTCTACAATTCGTCCTCTTGGGTTTATAGCGAAGGAAATACTTGGGTCTGATGGGGCAGTTCTTATTCTGGGAGATTCTCAGAAAAATGAACACGATTACGTTATTCTCCCTTCCCATCGAGTCGCATTAGCTCAAGCAGATCTTTTTATTTGGATTGGCCCAAAGCTGGAAGTTCAATTAAGTGAAATTGCAAGCACGTTTGAGTCAGAAAAATTGATTACCGCCTCACAAATTCCGAATATCATTCTTTGGCCGTTAAGTAACGAACAGAAAGCTCTAAAGTCTATTGATGATATGCATCTGTGGCTTGATTTTCAAAATGCCATTGTTATCGCTAAATCTATTTTAGACGCTCTTGAAGTAAAAAACCCAAAACGCTCAGAGTTTTATTTAGAAAATTTCCTAAATTTTAAGAAAAACTTGATGGCGACAAAGGCAGAAATTAATTCTCTGTTTGAGACACATGCGGAATCTAACCTTGTAATTCCCTATGCTGTTGGTCACAACGCATATCAATATTTTGAGCGGCAGGTGGGAGTAAAACATAGTATGGTTTTGTTGCGGGATCCGGCTAGGGCTCCGAGTATTCGAGAGATCTTAGAAACTCGACGCAATGTTAAACAAATTAGGCCACAATGCTTGTTTGTTCCGCCGAACATGGATCAATCCATATTAAAATCGACACTAAATGGATACCAAATTATTGAGAGGGAGATTGATATCTTAGGTCTCAACATTGAAGTTGAGTCGGGTAGCTACGATATCTTTGTGAAGCAGGTGGCAGACGGTTTTTCAGGCTGCTTGATACCGATATAGTTTAGGTTTTTAATTGTCTAACTGGGCGAGGTCAATGGGCATCCTGATGACTGAACATAAGAAATTAATACTTGTTGACGGTTCGTCTTATTTATTTCGGGCTTTTCATGCTTTGCCGCCATTAATGAACAGTAAGAAAATACCGACCGGTGCTGTCAAAGGCGTCATTAATATGATCAGGAGCATGGTTAAAAACAATCCTGAAAGTAATGTAGTAATCGTTTTTGACGCTAAAGGTAAGACATTCCGCAACGAACTCTACGATGCTTATAAAGCTCATCGTCCTCCCATGCCAGATGAATTAAAAGTTCAAATAGCACCAATCCATAAAATTGTAGAAGCCATGGGTCTGCCGATACTGATAATCGATGGGGTCGAGGCTGATGATGTTATTGGCACTCTTGCCCGCGAGGCCTCTGCGGCTGGTATATCAACCCTGATCTCAACTGGAGACAAAGATCTAGCCCAACTAGTGGACGATCAAGTGAGCTTAATAAATACTATGACCAATGAGGCACTTGACACCGATGGAGTAAAATCAAAATTCGGAGTTTATCCCAATCAAATTATTGATTATTTAGCTCTAGTCGGTGACAGCGCGGATAATATCCCGGGTGTTCCCTCGGTTGGACCGAAAACAGCTGTAAAGTGGCTTGCAGAACATCAATCAATGTCGGAGATTATTGATAATGCCTCTTCAATTTCGGGTAAGGTCGGTGAGAGGCTGAGAGAAAGCGTTGAGGTTCTACTACTATCTTACGAGCTCGCTACGATTAAAACAGATGTCGAATTAAAAATGGGGGTGCAGGATCTCAAGCGGAAGAAAGCTGATAATAAAAAATTGCTTGAGTTATTTTCGGAGCTTGAGTTTAAAACTTGGGTCAATGAGCTCAAAGACGAAGGGGTTGAATTTAATTCCGGTAACGAACCCGCTCTTGAAAACAAAGCAGACAATCAGGCATCAAGCGAATTTAAAGAAATAGAGCGAAATTACTCGCTTATTGACAGCAAGGAAAGTTTAAAAGATTTTGTTACATCTTGTGCAAATTCGAGTTGTATTGGTCTAAGCTGTGAAATTGAGGCTGAGCATTTTATGGGTGCTAAAGTCGTTGGAATAAGTATGTGCGCTGAGCCGGGACACGGGGTCTATATTCCTTTAAACCACGCTGAATCAGAAGAAAAATCAACCGTTACTCAATTAAATAGCCTTTTTGTCTTTAATCAACTAAAGCCAATTTTAGAAAATGAGTCGGTTTTGAAAGCTGGGCATGATTTAAAAAATCTTGCTCATGTTTTTGAAAACTACGGAGTGACATTGGCGCCATTAAAAGCAGATGTCATGGTAGCTAGTTATGTGTATGACTCAGTGTCCAGTAAACATCGATTATTTGATATAGCAAGAGATCGACTTGGGCTTGTTATGGCTGATTTTGAATCCGTGCTTGGCAAGGGGCGAAATAAAAAAACAATATCGCAGATAGCACCAATTGATGTACTGAAGTGTTCGGCAGAGAAGGCAGATGTTTCGCTGCGGTCTTGGATTATTTTAAACCAACTGTTGTCTGAGTCTGGAAGTTTGCATGACGTATTTTGCTACTTTGAACAGCCACTGATTCAAGTTCTTAAAGATGTTGAGAAATCAGGAGTTTGTGTTGATAAGTCAGCACTGCTAATTCAGAGCTCGGATCTTCATATTCAGCTTAAAAGTTTGGCGTCGCAAGTTTTCAAGTTGGCTGGGGAAGATTTTAATCTTGGTTCGCCAAAGCAACTGCAGTCAATTCTTTATGAGAAGCTTAATTTGCCAATGCTGAAAAAGACAAAAACCGGTCAGCCGTCTACCGCTGAACCTGTTCTTGCAGAGCTTGCTGAAAGCTTTGAGTTGCCCCGTTTGATTTTGGAACATCGGTCGCTTAGCAAAATCAAGTCAACCTACACTGACAAATTGCCCTTACAGATTCAAGACCGTACGAAGAGAATACACTCTACTTTTCAACAGGCTGTGACAGCGACCGGCCGACTTTCGTCAACAGACCCTAATTTGCAGAACATACCGATCCGGACTTGCGAAGGTCGCCGTGTCAGAAAAGCTTTTATAAGTGAGCCTGACTATAAAATACTGGCCGCTGATTATTCGCAAGTTGAATTAAGAATTATGGCACATCTGTCAAAAGATCCGGGATTGCTTGCTGCGTTTAATTCAGACCAAGATGTTCACCGTGCGACTGCTGCTGACGTGTTTGGCGTGGCTATTAACGAAGTGAGTGATGATGAGCGAAGAAGTGCAAAAGCGATTAACTTTGGTCTTATTTATGGGATGTCCGCGTTTGGTTTGGCTAAGCAGTTAAATATTGGCAGGCAAGAGGCTAATGAATATATAGAACGGTATTTTGCAAAATATCCAAATGTCAAACGTTACATGGATCAAACACAATCCTTCGCTGGTGAGAACGGTTATGTCGAAACCATATTTGGTCGGCGGCTATATCTTCCGGATATAAATGCGGGTAACGGCATGTTAAGAAAAGCAGCCCAGCGAACAGCTATCAACGCACCTATGCAGGGCTCTGCTGCAGACATAATTAAAAGAGCAATGATTGATATTTACAATTGGTTACCAGAGAGCGGGCTAGACGCTCAAATGTTATTGCAAGTACATGATGAACTAGTATTTGAGGTTCACCATAAAGATGTAGAGCTGGTCTCGGAGGGCGTTAATTTTCGGATGATGAGTGCGGCCTCTCTTTCTGTGCCGTTAATCGTAGATATTGGGATTGGAGCTAACTGGGACGAAGCTCATTAGCGGCTAGGTCGACTCCAGGTTGTAGAATAATTGTCTAGAGAAATAACCAGTCAGCTAGTAATTTCCTAACTTCTTTTATTCCGTTGCCTTTCAAGGCTGAGAACAGCTGTACTGAAACTCGACCTTTTATGGTCTGTTCTTTACTGATTTCAAGAAGCGTATTCGTAGCAGCGCCGTGTTTTAATTTGTCAGCTTTAGTAAGTAGTATATGAATAGGTAAATCTGATTCTTTTGCCCAGTTAATGATTGAGCGATCGAATTCTTTTAGTGGGTGGCGGACATCACTCAGCAAAATCAGGCCATTCAGTTGTTGCCTTTGACGGAGATACTTCTCAAGTTCTTTTTGCCACAGGTTTTTTACTCCTAGTGGCACTTTGGCAAATCCGTACCCCGGAAGGTCTACTAAAAACTTTTCATGGCTAATTTCGAAAAAATTTATGAGTTGCGTCCGCCCAGGGGTTTTACTGGTTCGTGCTAATCCTTTTTGTTCAGTAATTGCATTTATCGCACTTGATTTACCTGCGTTTGAGCGACCCGCAAACGCAACTTCTGAGCTACTTGATGGACACTCATTTAACTTTGCTGCGCTTGTATAGAATTTTATCGAAGGACAATTTAAAGCTGCCATTTTGGTTTTTTCTCTCCGTCACCGTAAAAATAATAAAGAAGCTTAAGTCAATTCGGGATTATGTTGTCATTTTTTCGGCTGATAGCGTCTTACGTTATCATGTTTGAGTCAAAACCGTTATGTAATTAGAGTAAGCTGTTAAAATGCGCTATAATTAATCTAATGTCTTGGGTTTCGCGGTATCTATACCAAAGTAACGAAAGTTAGCTCAGTCTTATTGTTAGCATAGAATTTATTAGGATTAGTAATGGGAAAAATAGTATTTTTAATTGGTTTCTTGATTGCGTTTGCAAGTGGACCGGGCAATTTAGTTGCTCAGGGAGATCCGGTTGCAGGAAAAGCCAAGTCGCTTGTGTGCGGTTCTTGTCATGGAGCTGACGGAAATAGCACGTTGGCGATTAATCCAAAATTAGCTGGTCAAGGCAAGGCGTATCTCTACAAGCAGTTAGTTGAGTTTAAGAGTGGAGTAAGACAAAACGCGACTATGGCCGCGATGGTCATGGGTCTTAATGACGAAGATATGCATGATCTGGCAGCTTATTATTCAAGTCAAGAAGTGACTCTCGGTGGAGCAGACCCTCGGTTAGTTGACTTAGGACGTTCATTGTATCGTGCTGGCAACAAAGACTTAGGTGTAGCTGCTTGTATGGCGTGTCATGCTCCAGATGGACTCGGTAATGGACCCGCCGGATTCCCAGCATTGGGGGGCCAGCATGCGGAATACACTCTGGCGCAGTTGAAGTCGTTTCGGTCTGGTATTCGAAATAATGATACAGCGAAGATGATGAGGGCTACGGTGGAACGATTGACGGATCCGGAATTAGAGGCCTTGGCCAGCTATCTGGCGGGGTTAAATTAGAGTAATCCAAATAAAGAATGTTGCCCAATGGCGACGTTTAATTTGAGGAGATTGATCATGAGTGAATTTATTGTTTCTTCTAGGGTCAAAAGTGTTGCAGTTAAAAGTGTTGGAGTACTTTTTGCTGCCTTTTTATTTGCGGTTTCAACCCACAGTTTCAGTCAGATCGAAAAGTTCGTGGCAGGGACTCATTATACTGAGCTTCGTTCTCCAGTTAACACTTCAGATTCTTCAAAGGTTGAGGTATTAGAGGCTTTTTGGTACGGATGCTCCCACTGTTTTCGATTCGAACCGCTTGTTGCTAGCTGGGAAGGGGCAGCTTCCGAGGACGTTGATTTTGCCCGTTTTCCTGCGATGTGGAATGCTTTAATGAAAATCCACGCTCAAGTATATTACACAGCAGAGGCCTTAGATGCACTTGACCTAGTCCATGAAGCCGTTTTTTCCGCTATCAATGTCGAGGGGAATCGGTTGCAGAGCGAAGCGCAGATTGCCGAGTTGTTTGAAACACATGGTGTAGCTCGCGACGACTTTGAAACAGCTTTTAATTCTTTCTCGGTCCGGACGAGGGTCAATCAAGCTGAAAAGCGCATGCAAGATTATGAAATTCGTAGCACTCCAAATATGATAGTCAATGGGAAATATTTAGTAGCAACTGGTCAGGTCATTCGGACACAGGTTGAAATGCTAGAAGTGGTTGACTTCCTGGTTGAGAAAGAGAGGCGGTTGTTAAATAGCTCTGGCGATTAGAATAGTATTTCTCTAGTTCTATTATTGTAGTTAAAAAGCTAAGTCGCAGTCGCAACTTAGCTTTTTTTATGGCTCTCGAAAACGAATAGGACTGTTAGAACTATTTTAGTGCAATCTGCGACATATTAAATTATTACGTCTTTTTTTTATTTTTGCTTGGATTTTTTTAAAAACCAGTTATTACACTGAAGTGGCGTATCGTTCTAACCCGCAAGTTGTAAAACATAATAGGCATGTTCTTTGGCAAACTTAATATTCAAAAGTTTAAAACCCGAATTGAAATCGTGGATTGAGTCGCTAGATGTTTTTAACTTCTGGGGTGATAAAGTTTTAAAAAAATTTTGGAAGCCAAAAGAAATTACAAATATTGTTTTAGATAACGATGTATTAATTGACTTAAGCAACAAGCAATCGCAAAAAATTGAACTTAATCAAACCTCAATATCATCATTGTTTATTTCTAGTTCAGATTTAGCTAAAGCGTTGCGTAAATTGCTAGACAATGGAAAGAATGGGCAGAAAACTCGTAAGTTTGTTCGCCTCTTATTAAGCGCCAATGAATTCACCTCCACTGAGCTGCATCTCCCTGGAGTAGCCGCAAAAGACCTAAAAAGTGCCGCCGAACTTCAGGGTCACTCTATTTTTCCAGGGATTCAATCCGCCGTTTCTTGTTTCATAAGCCCTGAGCCACTTTGCGATAAACCGGATACGTATTTAGTTATTTGGATTACACAAAGCAGATTAGACAGTTTGTTTGACGCGCTTAAAATAGAAGGGAGTTTTTTATGGGAGGTGATTCCAACAGCAGCGGTTATTGCATCAACTCTTCCGAACAAAAGATTCATTGACCGCGGTACATCCGCTACAACGTTTGTTTCTAGTTCAGATAATTATCTTATCTATTGGTCACAAGTACACCCCAGCGACCTGACAAACAGAGATTTTCTGCAACACTTGGAGACAGAAGTAAATGAAACTTGCTCGGAGGAGTTTATAAAGCCATCTGAAATAAGTGACTTAGATATTAGTCAAACCAAAGTGGTCTTTCCGCCTTCTGAAGCTCTTTTTTTAGACGATGCTCGAAGGCGTGCCGAGAAAATCAAGCGTTTATCAATTGCGGTTATTTTCGTAATTTTTCTTTGTTCAGCTCCATTTTTAATCCAATCTGTTCAATTTAGGTCGTTGGCGGATGAGCTGGCTTCTGTCAGATCCTTATCCGGAATGGCCCGCCTAAATAGGGATTTTGTCGTCGGTCAGGAAAAGGAATGGGCGGCGATAAATGAATACCCCGAACAGAATATTCCGGACATAATGTTTTCATTACAGCCCCTTTTGTATCCTGACAAACTTAAGAGTCTTGAAATAATGGAAGGAACGATCCAAATAGAAGGTGAAAGCTCTAACCCACAAGCGATCTTACAGCGATTAGAGCAACATCCGCTGTTTACCGAAGCTAAATTTTCTAGAGCAACTAATAACAACAGATACTTTATTGAGTTTAGACTAAGCACCGTGAACTACGATGGTTACATGGTGCGTTATTTTTTGGAGAGGTAATATTGGAATTGTCTCAACGAGAACGGTTAATGATAGGTTTGGCTCTATTCTGCGGAGCGATCTTAATATCTATTAAGGGATATCCAGCGTTGATTGCTTCGTATGAAAATCGCAAAGAGAGCATCCAAAGTGTTGAATTTGATATTGCGGATGAAAAACGATTATATCAAAGAGGAAGTTATTGGGAGGATGAACGAAATGTTGCAGAAGAAAATTTAGATAAACTTTATCTCCAAATATTCAGCGGAGAAACTCTGGCTACGATTGAGGCCAGCATTCAAAGCGAGATTGTTAAACATGCGCGTTCATCAGGAATTATTATTAATTCAACACGTTTAGCCGAATCCTTTGAAAATCGTCATTGGCTAATGGTAAAACAAGAGCTTTCGTTTCGTACCTTAGAACCGAATAATAGTGTTGAATTTTTGCGAAAGCTTGAAACTTCTTCACCCAAGCTTAGAGTAACTGGGTTTAGTTTTGATAAAAATAACAATCAATATGTCGGTTCGATTACGGTAGTAGGGTTCGCTCGGGCGATTGTACGTGATTCTGCTGTTTAGACTGAATGCCTTAGTTTGATAATATAATGTAGTTCTTTTTTGTTTGGTTTTTGAATATGGAAACTAAAGATAAATTTGTTGTGCCAAATCTTGAAACATTTAGCCAATTGCTTGAGCCGAGTTCGATTGTGCCTGCTAAAGATTTTTTACAGAGTGGGAAGTTAATCTATGCGGCTGTTCCAGCTATAGAGACCGTCTCCAAAATTCGATTTATCTTAGAGCAACCGGTTTTTTTTGAGCGTGGCAATGAAGACTTAGTTCGGCAACTTATCCGACATTGGCGATCGCTTTTGTCACCACAAATAGGTAATACAGCTGACGGTTTAGCCGAGATTGCTTTTGATGAAGACGAGCTTTTAACTGATGCCAACTCTGAAGCACCGATTATACGACTGGTTAATCATTTATTTGCACGAGCATTAGATTTAGATTCCAGCGATATTCACTTCGAACCCAATGAGGAGTTTTTAGATGTTCGCTGCCGCGTAGACGGTATGATGGTTCGCATCGAAAGGTTGCCCACAAAGATACATGCATCTATCGCATCTCGTTTAAAGCTTATGGCTAGGCTCGATATCGGAGAAAAGAGGCTGCCTCAGGATGGAAGAATAGACTTTAAGCTGGGGCGCCGACAACTCGATATGAGGGTGTCTACTCTTCCCGGTGTGCATGGTGAGTCAGTGGTATTGCGCATACTCGATAGAGAGGACACGGCTGTCACGCTTACGCAGTTAGGCATGCCTGAGGAAACTCTACACAGCTATAAGCAAATTGTGACCCAGCCACATGGAATGGTTCTAATAACAGGGCCTACGGGGAGCGGTAAAACAACAACACTTTATGCAACTCTTGAAAAGATTAATAATCGGAAACAAAAAATTATTACTGTTGAAGATCCGGTTGAGTACCAATTGGAAGGAGTAACTCAGATCCAAGCAAATTCGAGTATCGGGTTAGATTTTGCAACAGGATTACGGTCTATAGTGAGGCAGGATCCAGATATTTTGATGATTGGGGAAATTCGTGATCATGAGACTGCAGAGATCGCGATTGAGTCTGCGTTAACCGGCCACTTAGTTTTCTCTACACTACATACAAACGATGCTGCAGGAGCGATAACTCGGCTACAAGATATGGGTGTGGAAAGTTATCTCATAAGTTCGAGTTTGCTTGGCATTCAGGCTCAGAGGTTGGTTCGAAGGGTCTGCGAAAAGTGTTTTGACGAGCAACCCATAACAGATAATGAACGGGGCGTTTTGGGCCTTGGGCCAAAAGAGTCAGTACTGGTTCGGCGAGGAGTTGGCTGTGAGGAATGTGGACAAACAGGTTATCGTGGTCGGGTTGGTTTGTATGAATTGTTAATTTTAGACGATGACGTTAGGCATCATATAGCAAATGGTGCTGATGCTAACGTAATTCGTGAAGAAGCAATACGTTCAGGTATGAAGACTTTAAGAGCTGATGCAATTGAAAAGTTAAAACAAGGCCTGACTACCCCTGAAGAAATAGTGCGCGTGACTCGCGCAATCTAGGATTTAATAAGTTTTTATGAGTACATCACCTTACAAATATGAGGCGGTTGATGCAGAAGGCGTTTCTTCAACAGGCCATGTGTCTGCTGATTCTGAAAATGAAGCGTTGCGAATTTTAAAAAGGAAAAATCTGACTCCCATTAAGATTACGCAAAGTAGTCAAATAATTTTTACATTTTCTAAAAAGAAAGTGGCGGGGAAAGACGTCATTGATTTTACCAACGGGCTGAGCACGCTAGTTCAATCTCGTATACCAATCGATAGGTCCCTCACATTGCTGGAAGGAATAACTGAATCGGTGCCAATGCGAGGACTGGTGAATAACTTGCGTCGGGACGTAAAAGAGGGAAGGACTCTTGCAGCAGCAATGGAGAATTACCCGCTCGTCTTTAACCAGATGTATGTCAATATTATTCGTGCTGGCGAAGAGGGCGGTATTTTAGAAACATTGCTCCCGAGCTTAGAAAAAAACTTAGAGGCAAGTGCTCGAACCCGAGATACTGTGATTTCGGCCTTAATTTACCCAGCCGTTTTATTAGTGACAGGTATTTTGTCAGTCGGTCTTCTTCTGGTTTTTGTCGTGCCACAATTCGCGATGATGTTCGAAGGTGCTGGTGCAAACATTCCGAATTCAGCGTTGTTTCTTTTGAGCGTGAGTGAGCTCATTAAACAATATGGATTTTTAATTCCGATTATTGTTTTTTTAATTTGGACTCTATTTCGTCTTATTAATAAGGATTCTTTATATAAGCTTCGGAAAGATAAGTTTTTGTTAAGACTACCGATGGGTGGAAAGTTTTTTTTATATAGGGACTGCGCTGTTTTTTCTCGAACACTCGGCTTTCTCTTAAACGCTGGTATTCCGCTAATCCGCTCTCTACGTATTTCTCGTGAGGTCGTTGAGAATTCTTTTCTACGGGAGCTATTAGTGAACGTGGAAGAAGACGTGCGTGGGGGAATAAGCCTTGGTGTTGCGCTCGATAAGGTGAAATACTTCCCTGTACTTCTGCATCAGCTGGTAACGGTTGGTGAGGAATCAGGACAGACCGCTAATATTTTGATTAAGTCAGCGTTGACATTCGAAACGATTGTTAGCAACCAATTATCCCGATTGGTAGCTGCTTTACAGCCTGCACTTATTTTAATTCTTGCTGTTGCTGTTGGCGGGATCACTATTACTATGCTTTCTGCTGTTTTTAGCATGAATGCTGTTGAATTTTAATACTGGAGGTCTCAGTGGAAGTAAGCATTAGTTCTAAAGAGTTGATTGGAGTAGTGTTGCGCGGTTCGTTATTTGCTATGTCTTTTGTTCTAACTGCATGCGGCGTCTTCGATTCGAATAGGCGTGCGTTAGATGCAAGTAGCGAAGTTATCAAAAGAGAAACCCCAGTTCGATCTAGTGCGGCTCGTCTGGCTTCTTCAGAGTTGCTTGACATTCAGGCTGTTAATAACGACGCACAAGATGTTTTGATCTCGGAAGTAAATCGTGACGGTGAGCCTTTAAGTTTCCTTCCCTATGATAATTCGGTTTTAGTGCTTGATGAATTGGTTGCAAGTGAAGACGTTGTTGAATTCAATTATGAACAAGCTGACTTGCGGATAGTCTTAGAGCAGTTAGCAGAAGTGTTATCAATTTCTCTTGTGATTGACCCAAGTATAGACGATAAGGTGAGTGTTAGAACTTCTCCAAGTCAGCCTCTTACACAAGCCGACATTTGGCCACTAATTGGGCTGTTAACCCGAGACGCTGGTGTCGTCGTCGAACAGGTTGGAAATTTTTACAACGTGAGGAAGGCGCCCAATAGCCTCCCGCGGAGTATTATCTCCCCAGAAGATTTGGGCGATAGCTCTTCAAGTGAAGTGATGCAAATTACACCACTTACCTTTGTTTCGATTGAATCTGCTATTGGGGTAATCGAGCCCCTGTTGGATTCCGGAGGGTCCATAAGAAGGCTATTGTCTCCAAACATGTTAGCAATCAGTGGTAGTGAGGAGTTATTAACGAGAGTGAATGCGCTTCTATCAATCATCGACTCTGATCCGTTTTTGAACCAAGGTTTGTTTCTCCGCAGACTTGATAATGCAAGTGCTGTTGAGGTCGCGACGGAACTAAATGAAATCTTACAGCTTGTCGAAGGAGGTTCGCCAACATACCAAGTAAAAGGCATTGAGCGGATTAATGCAATCTTGGTAACTGCGCCTGCAAGCCGAGGATTTCAGGAAATTAATAGATGGGTTCAAATTCTAGATGCCGCAAGTCAAGAACAGGTTGAACAGCTATTTTACTATCCTGTCAAAAATTTGAGTGCCGTAGAATTAGGAGAAACACTGTCTGATATATTTGAAGCTGAAAACGGCCGAGATAGCTTATCAAGTCCGGAAGGTTTGGGTGAGCGTGCATTCATTGATCGAAGCTCTGATCAGGATCAAGAAGGTATCGCAACCTCGAGGCGAGGAACTACCGGAGTTGAAAATGCTGCAGCAGCGGCAAATTTAAAAGTCTCAATTGTTGCGGATGAAGCGACTAATAGTTTACTGATAAAGAGTACAGTGAGAGATTACAGGCAGCTCCTTACTACGATTAATCAGCTTGATGCCGTTCCGTTGCAAGTCATGATTAATGCAGTGATAGCTCAGATTACCCTTACCGATAGTAACAGATTTGGCGTTGACTGGACCCGAGTTGCGAGTAATAGCGCTGTTCAACCGATTTCAACCGAAACAAGTACCGGTTACGTTCCTTCTTCGCTCGGTGGTCTAATGTTTAGTAAGTCGTTCATTGATGGAGCTGCGCAAGTCGATGCAACGTTGCAAGCAATCTCAGTGAATAATGAAGTTGAGCTGCTTGCAAGACCTTCACTGACCGTTATTAATAATCAGGAGGGTGAGATTCAGATTGGCTCTCAGGTGCCTGTACAACAAGGGCAGTCGTTGGGTACAGCGGGTGTAAGTACCACGAATATCCAGTATCGAGATACAGGAATTGTTCTTTCTATTACCCCACAGATTAATAGTGATGGGATTGTGAATCTTGCTATTCGTCAAGAACTGTCTTCCGTAGAGAGTGGTGCTGAAGGTGTGAATAACAATCCAATTTTTAATAATCAAGAGATTAATACGACGGTGGTTGTGCGGGATGGTGAGAATGTTGTTTTAGGAGGCCTAATCCAAACTGATGTGGAGAGCCTTAATACTGGCGTGCCTGTACTTAATCGAGTGCCTCTAGTGGGTAATCTTTTTTCATATCGTCAACAAGCAACCCAGCGGCGCGAGTTGTTCATTGTATTACGGCCTGAAATTGTTAACCTTAACTCCCAGAGTAGTGGGCGATATTCAGATATTTTGCAACGTTTCGAGCTTGCGTCGAGATTGCTTGAAGAATATTAAGGTTTGGAAGTTTGTAAGCAATTACGATTAGGAATAGTTTATGTATCTACCTAGCAACACCATCAAAAATCAAAAAATACGACTGGAGCATGGGTTCACTCTTATCGAGTTATTAGTTGTAATGGCAATCGTTGCGATGCTTGCTGTTATGGTTGCTCCAAATGTATTTCGTCAACAAGCCGGTGCCATGAGGGATGTTGCTGTATCCCAAATATCTGCACTTGAAGTCGCGTTGGATACTTATCGGCTTGATTTGGGCCGTTACCCAAATGACCTTGAAGATCTCGTTTCAGACAACGGTCGAGATGTATCGTGGAATGGACCATATTTGCGTCGTGGTTTGCCGCTTGACCCGTGGAATAACGATTATGTTTATGAAAGAAATGGCCGATCATTCATTTTGATTTCGTTTGGTGCTGACGGGCAACAAGGCGGTGAAGGTGAGGACTCGGACATATCCTTATAGTAGAGAAAAAATTTCAGGTTTTACTCTCCTTGAAATTCTTTTAGTGCTTGGAATTATTGCCATCGGAGCCTCTTTGTTGGTTCCAAATTTTGGTGTTTTAGAGTCGCGAGGTTTTTCTGTTCAAGTTCGGGATGCGGTTTCTAAATTTAATTTTGCAAGGCGTTCGGCAGTTATTAATGGTCGGACGTCGATTGTTTTCCTTTCGGGGGAGAATCATTTTGATTTTTTTAACATTAAAGAAGAAAAAGCTGTTCGATGGTTCAGTGATGACATCAGCCTTAAATTTTTTGATAGTACTGAGCGGGAAATAATAAGTGAAAAGAATGGCTTCGAAGTTAGATTTTATCCCGAGGGAGGGAGTAGTGGAGGAACCTTTATATTTCTCCAAAACGGACAGGCCGCTACGATTTTTATTGATCCATTTTCCGGTCGGATAAAAAGAGAGTAAGGCTGATGTTTTATTTCATGAATCAAAATCATAGTCAAAAAACAAAAGGTTTCACGTTATTAGAATCTATTGTAGCGCTTACCATTACAGGGTTTTTACTGGGCGGGTTGTTCTCTTTAATTGGCGGTAGTAAAGAACTCTCTTTTCGTGCCGGAGGGCATTTAAGTAGGAGTTTAGAACTCCGTGCAATAAATAACTTTGGTATGTTGCAGGATGGTTACAATGACTTTGAAGCGATTCTAGACAGCGATAGGTTCGATGTTGAAGATCTTTACGAGTTGGCAGCGCCTGCGCGGAAAACTCAGCCAATGAATCACAGTTTAAAAGTTTTTGAGGTAACTGATAAGAATTCAAGAGTAAGTTTTTTATTGTCTAGATGGCAGCAAGAAGATTTACCTAAATAACACTTATTCTAACAAGCGAGTGTTGGTGTTTGAAAAAAAAAGATGCAAAT